>Ga0163146_10003705_pt1 | contig 19254 bp, 19 predicted proteins | sample OliLakLV19MP7G1_FD_148648 | JGI IMG/M metagenome (GOLD analysis project Ga0163146, IMG submission 148648) | Freshwater microbial mat bacterial communities from Lake Vanda, McMurdo Dry Valleys, Antarctica - Oligotrophic Lake LV.19.MP7.G1 | ecosystem: Environmental > Aquatic > Freshwater > Lake >...
CCCGCCCAACAACGCGCGTTCGACCTGCTGGCTAAAATCAATACGTAGACAGAAACACGAACCCTCGATCCGCCGGAAACCCGCGTGAGGATTGAGTATTCTTGGCTTCTGGGGTGGGGAACTTCAGCTTAACCTGCGCAGAATAGCCCGAAAGTGACGCTAGTTGAAACTGCATGTCGCTACAAGCAACCACTGCGCCGGCTCAACCGGCCAGGAAGGCCCAAGCTCGGTTCTCTGCATACGCCCTAAGCCAGCCCCAGCAAGTACAACGCGTAGACCAACACGCAGGCACTGTCGAACAACGCTGCAGCACGCAGACCACAGGCGTAGGGTTGATTCCAGTGCAATGCCACCATCGTTACCAGGCCCACCTTTTCAATCAGCGCAGCCAACATGATGGGTGCCCGCACCTCGGCATGGCCCGCTGCATAAACAAGCAGCGCCGCAATGCTGAACACAACCAGCCCCCAGTGCCGGACGAAGAACAGCGCGCTCGGGTCGTCGATGCTCATCTTGTGCAAATGCTTCAGGGTTGCCGCAGGAAAGAAGAACTGCACGATCGGCACCGCGGTGATGACACCGCTGATCAGCAATACCGCAAAAATGTGTTCGGCGACAATCATGGGGAAATCACTCCTCGACTCTACCAGGTGCATCCGTTACAGATTCTCGCGGTTGCATGGTTGACGGCAACAGCAGTTGAAATTCGGCGCCTGGATCGCGATTGACGACTTCGACATCACCGCCCATCGCGCGGGCGAGTTGACGCACCAGAGCCAGTCCGATGCCGGTACCAGGAGTTTCTCGGGTCAGCTCACTGCGGGAGCGGTAAAACAGAGCGAAAATCTTGCGCAGCTGCGATTTGTCGACGCCCGGACCATAGTCGCGCACGCTGATCGCGATCCGGCGCTCGCCACGCGTATGCACGCTGATCTCGATCATCCGGCGCTGCGCTCGAGCGGAAAACTTGAGCGCGTTGTCGACCAGATTGATCACGATCTGCACGAAGGCATCGACATCAACCAGTAGCTCGCGCCGCACGCAGTCGGGGGCGATCTGATAAATGCACTCGAAACCGGAACGTTCGATCTGCTGCGTGAGCTTGGAACGCAACACGTCCAATAAAGTATCGACAGAAATCGCCTTGAGATCGAGCCGCAGCTCGTTGCGTTCCATGCGCGCCAACTGCAGCACGTTGGCGATCAGCCGCGTCAGGCGTTCGCTCTCGTCGTGGATGAAGCGGTAATACACTGATTTTTTGTCTTCGCTGGCCCAACCGGCGTCGAGCATTTCGGCGTACATGCGGATCGAAGTCAGGGGCGTGTTCAGCTCATGGCTTACCGCCGAGACAAAGTCCTGCTGCTGGCGTCCCAACAGAATCTGTCTTACGCCGAGGCGATAGAGAAGTACAAAACCGACTACCAGAACTGCCAACAGCACTGCACCCGCCCAATTGATCAGCTGACCTCCCGGACCCGTAGGCAGCTGATTGATGTTCCACAGCAGTAGAAAATCACCCATCGGCGCCGACAGTCGCGCCTGATGCAGCAATTCACCCTGCAACCCGTCAGCGACATCGACACCACTCAGCTGCGCCGGACCGCGCGCGAACCGCACGACTCCATGCTGATACGCCACCGCCAGGTCGCTCATCTGAGCGAGTGCTGTTTCCTCAAATACGTCAACGACTGCAGCGTCGAGAAAGGCATTCTGATCGATGATTGCGCCCTGGATCGTTCGTTTCCCGTTGCGCCATACTTTGCGATACAAGAGGCCATAGCCGTTGTCGAGCAGACTGAATTCAAACGGATCGACCTCGCTTTCAAAAATCCGAACTCGGCGCGCGTCGACTGCGTTGTCGAGAGTGTGTGGCTGAGGCTGGGGCTCGACCACCGCAGACTGTTCGGTGCGTTTGGCCCGTGCCTGCACCTTCGATTTGAGCTGCGTCTGGCTGGCATCGATCAAATTTTGCGTAACGTATTCGTCGGCCGCGCGCTGATAGTTTTGCGCCATTTGCAAGTCGTCGACGCGACCGAGCTGGTTGCGCGCGGTTCGCGCCGCTTGTTCGGCCGGCGCCTTCAATTCATCAAACGCTGCCGGCGAAGCGATCTGCTGCATCGGGCTCGCCTGGCCACGATTTGAGATTGCAGCAGACGATTCAGAATTTGGCGACGCAGCGTGATTGATAGCGGCCGCAAGTCGGACGTCCGGCGCTGCCAGCGATGGTTGAGGTACGAGCAGCCGGTTGCGGTTGAGCACGTCGAGCATGCTGTCACGCAGCGCGACCCGCTGGCCAATCTCGATCGCGCCGAGTCCCCATCGATCGGGGTTGGAAAGATCGTCAGGTAGCAGCGGTGTGCTGAACGCGCCATCGGCGTCGATCTGGAAGTAGCCAATCAGACCTGGAAGCGCGGACTGCACCGGATAGCGCGCAAGCGGTGAGCGTTGCAGAAGCTTGGACGTATGGGGATCGCCGGTGAGGACGACAAACTCGTAATCTGCGTAGCCGCGTGCTTCCTCTGCATCGATCATCCGTTGCAATGCCGCGTCAATGCGCCGGCCAAGTTCGTCCGCCAGCGTGCGGTACTGGTGGAAGGTCTCCCACTTGAGCTGGTGGCGAGTCTGATCGATCAGCACTGCGCTCGGCACCATCAGGGCGACAAACAGCAGCGCAAGAAACAGGCGCAATCTGCCCAAGCTCAGGCTATGGCTCAGCCGCATGGCCATATCAGGCGTCCGCCCATCTATAGCCTCCGCCGCGAACGGTCAGGAGATGTCGGGGCTGCTTGGGATCACGCTCTATTTTGCGGCGTAGATTGGCAATGTGAATATCCACCGTACGCGTTTCGATCTCGAGGTGACGCGCATAGCCCCAGACCTTGTTCAGCAGTTCTTCGCGCGATACAGCCCGGTCGCGGTGAGTGTGCAGATAGCGCAACACCTCGACCTGACGCCGCGTCAGCCGCGCAACTTGCCCGCCAACGCAGGCGCTCAGATTGGCCAGGTCGAGCTGATCTCCATCCGCGAACAAAATGACTTCGGCGCTCGGAGCACCCACCCCTGATCGGCGCAGCACCGCTTGAACACGCAGCACCAGTTGCGCCACCGAAAACGGTTTGGAGACATAGTCGTCAGCGCCGAGTGCGAGCCCGCGAATCGCATCTTCATCAGAGGATTTTGCGGTGAGAATGATGATGGGTTGCTCGCGATCTACTTCGCGGATGGCCGCGCAGATTTCAAATCCATTGCGCCCCGGCAGCATCACATCGAGCAGAATCAGGTCGAAGGTTCCAACCAGTGCGCGGGCCAGCCCGAGCGTTCCGTCGACGGCAAACTCAACTTCAAAGCCATGGTAAACGAAGACATCGACCAGACCGGTACGGATTGCCGGTTCATCTTCAACAATCAGGATTCGCGGTTTGCGTTGCACACGGATACGCGGGATGGGGGGCTTGCGCGAGCGTAGCAACCCAGAGATCGCAAAGCTTGTAAATCTCTTGTAAAGCTGACTTCGAGGAATTTGCAGATTCGGGCCTATTGCGCAGCAACGCCCGCACTTAACCTGTGCATCCACCACCACCGCTCGCACAGGAGTCTGTCATGCCGCACACGTCATGCATCACCCGTTGCCTGGTCATCTCACTGGCCCTATGGGCGTATACCTCGGTCTCCCCAGCGATAGCCCAGGAGAGTGCGGAATTGCGCAACCCGTCGATCGACATGCAAGGCTATCTGCAAACCTCGCGCGCCGCTGCTGCGCACCGCGAAAGTCGACGTGTCAGCGAACTGGAGTTCCTGCGTCTGAGCCGCGAGCCCGGAACCATTATTCTTGATGCCCGTAGCAAGGAAAAATTTGACTTGCTGCACGTGAAAGGAGCGATCAATCTGAGTTTCCCCGACATCACGGTGGACAGCCTCGGGCTTGCCCTTCCCGACCCGAATACGCGCATCCTGATCTACTGCAATAACAATTTCAGCAACGCGGAACGCCCGTTTCCGAGCAAATCAGCCCGTGCGTCGCTCAATCTTTCTACTTTTATTTCGCTCTACACCTACGGTTATCGCAATGTGTACGAGTTGGGGCCGCTCATCGACATTGCCGCTACGAAACTGCCCTTCGAGTCATCGACAGCTGATCGCAGACCTGCAATCGGCTCCCGATAGTGTTACCCAGGTCGGTACGCAAGGCATGGGTTCGCTCACGTATTTGCCTTTCCAAGGCAAGCGCTCGTGCCCGCAGCTGGCGATCGCGCCATCGCACGATCAGCCAGACACCACCTGCCAAAGCAGTTGGCGTACGGTGCCAGCCGCCCATTTCAACAGCGCTCGACTATGCGGTCGTGGCACTCGGATGCACGCGCGGAAAAACCACGTCAAATCGCACCCCTTTGTCCGGTTGGGTAGTCAGGGTGATGCGTCCGGCCAGTGCCTGGGTGACCAGATTGTAGACGATGTGCATGCCCAGGCCGGTGCCACCGGATTCGCGACGCGTGGTGAAGAAGGGCTCAAAAACCCGCTCAGCAATCTGGGCTTCCATCCCCCGACCGTCATCTTCGTAGCGAAGTCTCAGTTGCTGCTCCTGCTGCTCGACGCTGATACGAAGTTCACCCGCTATGCCGGTAGCGAAGCCGTGCATGAGTGAGTTCATCACCAGATTGACCACAATCTGATAAATCGCATCAGTGCGGCTGATCGCCTGTATATGTTCGTCGCACACCAGCACGACACGGTGTTGCGTGCGCTTGAGTGCTGGATGCAACGAGCGCAAGACCTCGTCCAGATAGTCGCGCATGACAAACTTGCGGATGCTGTGGGTCGATTGGTCGACCGCCACCTGCTTGAAACTGCGCACCAGCTCTGCAGCGCGCCGCAGGTTACTCTCGGTCATTGCGCCAGCGCTTTCCAGCGGCCCGATCAAGACATCGGCATGCTCAGCCGTGAGTTGCTTCGCCAACGCCGCTTTGATCTCGTGCAGTTGACTGCGCAGGAACGAAATGGCGGTGAGGCCAACGCCCAACGGCGTGTTGACTTCATGTGCCACACCGGCAACCAGTCGCCCCAGTGATGCCATCTTTTCCGACTCGATCAGCTCGCTCTGAGTACGTCGCAACGCATCGAAGGCCGTGGTCAACTGACTATTGGCATCCTGCAGGCTGCGTCGCTCATCCAGCAACTCCTGGGTTCGCGTTTGCACACGCGCATCCAGCTCCCGGGTCAGTTCGAGCAAATCAGACTCTACTTCCTTGATTCGTGAAATGTCCCGCTGTGTGCCCAAAACGCGCAGCGCCGCACCGTCAGAAGCGCGCGCCACCGCGCGCCCGCGGCCGAGTTTCCAGCGCCATTCACCGGCACGATTGCGCAGTCGATAGGACACCTCGAAGTGACTGGTTTTGCCATCGACATGGTCGTGAATGGCTGTCCGGAAAGCCGGAAAATCATCCACGTGCATATAGGGCGCGAGATCCGATGCGGACGTAATCGGGACCGCAACTCCGACACCACTGTCCAGGTCGGTGCTTACCGGCAATAGCTTGCCTGCGACCAGATCCCAATCGAAGAGATTGTCCCCGCTGCCCCAAAGCGCCAGTCGATAACGCTCTTCGGCTTCGGCCAAGCGCTGTTGCTGGGCGCGCCATTCGGTGACGTCACGCATCGTGCCGATGGATGCGGGTTCGCTGTTGTACTCAACCGCGCCGGCGCGCACTTCAAACAGACGCGGCGTACCGTCCTTCTTCACCAATTGAATTTCGAACGCCTGGACATCGGTCGAACCGCTTTCCCGTTCGACGCGCCGGCCCTGTTGTTTGGCCAAGTCCTCAGGTGCGATGCGTGTAAAATAACTGGTGCCTGTCAGCTCGGCGCAGGTGAAATCCAGCGAGCGCGCCAACGCCTCGTTACAGAAAACAATGTTGCCGTGCTGCATCAAGAAGACGCCGTCTCGACAGTTCTCGACCAGTGAGCGATACAGCCGTTCGGACTGCTCCATGGCCTGCTTCGCCGCCAGCGTGCTGCTGATATCAGAAAGTGTGCCCTCGTAAAACAGCAACTCGCCGCCAGCGCCATACACGGCACGGGCGTTTTCACTGATCCAAATGATCGCGCCATCGCGACGACGCAACTGCGAAACCACGCGTGAGATACGTCCGCCTTGCGCGAGCATCCTTTGCACTTCGGCGCCATGCGCGGTGTCGCAATAAATGTTGGCTGGATCGAACGAACCGTCACGCATCAGCTGTTCTGGCGACTCGTAACCGAACATTGCCGCCAGCGCCGGGTTGACATCGATGTAACCGCGCACGCCCGGCCGCCGGCGATAAACACCGATCTCAGCCTCGGTAAACAGCGAACGAAAGCTCGCCAGCTCGCGCAGGTTGGCCTGACTCTGATCGTCGTGGCGGCGAATGTCCTGCAGCAGCGCAAAGACGTAGCGTTGCCCTTGCTCCACGACGATTTCGCAACTCGCCAAGCCGTCATAGAAATTTCCATCGCGCGATCGGACAGCAATCGGTTCGCGCACGGAAGCACCATGTTGCAGCAGCTGGTCGACAATGGTTTGACGGGCGCGCGCGTCCGGCCATAGTCCGAGCTCCAATGTTGTTCGGCCGACTGCTTCTTCGTGCGAAATGCCGACGATGGTTTCAAACGCCGGGCTGACGTCGACGATGCGCTGATCGTCAAGGCGGCTGACCAGCACGATGGTGCCGGGCGAGGCGAACATTCTGGCGAGATACTCGATCATCGAAGGGTCGCCCCGGGAGCGAGATCGGTTGCGGTCCCCGCCACTCCTTGGACATGAGTCTAGCGCCTGCAGCCACGCACCGGGCAAGACGCGGTCAGGGCGTATCCAGCGACTTCAGGCGCTCGCCAGATACTTCACCGGTGGCGCCGTTCACTGCCACCCACACTGGTTTTCCATCACGAATGATTTTGACCTCAATTACGACGCGACCGGGCAGCATCAGCAGCTGAGCTTCAACGGCAGTTCCCGGACTGTGCTTGCGCGCCCGCTCCAGCGCGTCGACCAATCCGATCCGCGCCGACGAGACATCGAGCGAATGATCTTCATCTTCAGCTAATTGCTTGACAACAACGCCATTGACGGCATCCACAACGACATTGATCGTGCGTTTTCCCGCAGCAAAATCAATCGAGAACTCGCCATGCTCAAACTCGGCGTGATACACCGTCCCATCGCGCACGACCTCAGCTGCGAGCCCGATCGCCGCGCGCAAATCGATCGCCGTCTCGATTTCGCCAGCTGGGGTCGGCATCATCAACGGAAAAGCCGATCTTTGCGTTGAGACCGACCAATTCCCATAAGCCAACAAAGCGGCTACCAGCAACGCGACGATCGCACTCGCGAAGGTCCAGTTGCGGCGCGACCTTGGCAACCGCTGCGGCCCAGCTGCGCGTTGCCTGGTCTGGCTCAGCACGCTTGCACCTGGCTCCAGCCCGTAACTCCCAGCGCGAGCGGCGGGCTCCGGTGCAAGCGCGTGCAGCGGCGGTCGCCCCGCCAATAATGCATCCAAGTCCTCAATCAATTGCTGCGGCGCCCGATAACGTTCACCGGGATCACGCCAGGTCATTTTCGCAACCACCGCAATCACCCCTCGGGGTGCATCCATTTCTGCCAACCGATCCACTGGCACGTTGCGTGTCAGCAGTGCGGTGATGGTCGACATCGGATTGCCGCTACCGAAGGCGCGATCGCCAGCGATCAGCTCGAAAAAAGTCAGGCCCAGGGAAAAAATATCGCTGCGAACGTCCAGCTCGCGATCGCCGACAGCCTGCTCTGGCGACAAGTAGGCCGGCGAACCGACGATCATGCCCGATTGGGTGAGGGTGCTGTCGGTCGCTGAACCTACTCTGGCCAGTCCAAGATCTGCGAGTTTGGCGGTACCGTCTTTGAGCAACATGATATTGCCCGGTTTTACATCGCGGTGCACGATGCCGTGTCTCTGCGCGTGGTCCAATGCGCAGGCCACCTGCCGCACGATGCCCGCGGCCTCCTCCCACGGCACCCGTCCACGCCGACGCAACACCACATCCATAGACTCCCCGTCGAGAAATTCCATGACGAAGTAGTAGATGCCATGAGCTTCCCCGGCATCGATGCCAGCCACGACGTTGGGGTGGCTGAGCTTGGCAACGGCGCGCGCCTCGCGCACAAAACGCTCACGCCCGTCCTTGTCGTCAGCAAATTTCTGCAACAGCACTTTGATTCCCACCAGTCGATCCATCGAGATCTGTCGCGCTTTGTAGACTGCACCCATTCCACCTTCGGCAATTTTCTCGATGATTTCGTAGCCTGGTATGGTGACCGCCCCGGTCCTTCCGAGTACGGACTGCAGCAGTGCAGACTGCTGTGCCGAGAGGTAGCCCTTCTTGACATACACCTCGGCGAGCGTCGATTCCAGCCCCATTTCCACAACGGTCTGATGCAGCCCGCGGCACTCGTCGACCTGTGCTGGCGTGATCCAACCGCGCTCGACGGCGATCGACTCGAACGTTGCCGAGGGGATGACTGTGGTCGAGTTATGCGAGCTCACGCTATTTTTGGGTCCGTGCCTGGATTATTGGTCCCAGATTCTAACTGCGCCGCCTGCCTTGTGAATGCATGGCGTGCCGATGACGTAAGTCGCATCCGTCGACTCATTGACCCTTGTCGCGTAGTATCGATGCACCGCATTCGGGAAGGGCGATATCCGTGTCTTCCAAAGCGACTAGCCAGTATGTTCCGCCTGCAGAGCAAGCATGTGGGTTTCTGAGGCGTGCGGTCGCTGCGTGCCTGCTCAGCCTTTCGCTGAGTTTTGCTGCCGCTGGGCAAGTGCCGGCCGGCGCTGCGGGTGACGATTCCGCAAGGGCCTTTTCCGAGAGTCGCGATCTCGAACACAATGATCTCCAAGTCAATGATCCTGAAGACACCGATCCTGACCAGCAAGAACAGGAATCCGATGAGGATGATTCCGACGACTTGCGCGAGCGGCTGACCGAGCGCGAGGACGAGAACCGAGTCGAGAACCCATGGAGCATCGAGCTGCGCGGGCGGCCTTTGGTTATCAGCGGGGAATACGAAGCAGCCTTGGACTACTTCGATGAGACGGTGCTCGGGGTGCCCGACGAGCACTTCGATCGCCTGTTGTTCGAACAGGAGCTTGAGACCGAAGTGTTCTATAGCCTCGGCCGCCGCCTATCCGTTTACGCGCAGGCGCGGATTGCCGATGCGCACGATCTGCACCACAACACCCCGAATCAGATCAACGATTCTTATGTGGAGCGTGGTGAGATGTGGGTGTACTCGGAAGACATCGCCGGCTCCGGGCTGAGCGTGGAAGTCGGCCGCCTGGATTTTGAGGACGACCGGCTCTGGTGGTGGGATGAGGATCTAGACGCCATTCGGGTAACTTATGAACGGGGTGAGTTCGAACTGTCAGTCGCTGTCGCTCAGGAATTAGCCCCGCGTCGTTCCGATCTGGGCTTTATCGACCCGGAAGACCACAAAGTGCTGCGTTACTTCGGTGAGGCTTCGTGGGATTGGGCGCCCAATCATGCACTTCAGCTGTTCGGGCTGGCGAGCAGTGATCACTCGTACAACGAGATCATCGACCAGACCGTTTCGCGCGATCGCGCCGATGAGTCGGACGCGGAATTGACCTGGATCGGATTGCGGGCATCTGGGGCATGGCAGAGCGAAACGCTTGGTCTGCTCGGCTACTGGCTCGATTACGCCCAGGTGCGGGGCGACGAGCGGCTCGCAGAATTCGGGGAAGAGTCGCCCTCAATGAGCGTAGTCGAGGAAGTGATTCAACGCCGTGTGCGGGGCTGGGCTTACGATTCCGGGGTGACCTGGATAGCGCCGCTACGCGGCGAGCCGCGCGTTAGTATGGGCTATGCCGTTGGCTCTGACGATCGCAACTCCGAAGACAGTATCGATCGTAGTTTTCATCAAACCGGACTGCACGGCAACGAAGTCGGCTTCGGCGGCGTCGAACGCTTCGATCACTATGGGGTGCTGCTAGACCCCGACCTGTCCAATCTGTCGGTATGGACAGCCGGCATTGGCATCTCGCTGTTCGATGCCAGCTCGTTGGATCTGGTCTACAACCGCTATCGCTTGGGCACTCCGGCAGATTCTTTGCGTGACGCCAGAATCGATATTGAGCTTACCGGCGAACACCGCGATCTGGGCGAGGCCTTTGATTTGGTGCTCGCGGTAGAAGAATGGACAAGGGTTGAATTCGAGATGATCGCCTCTGCGCTCAATCCCGGCCCAGCCTTTGCGTCCGATGCGGGTCACTGGCAATGGGGTGGGCTGCTGGTGGTGCGCGTGGCGTTCTAGTAAGCGGGTTTGTCGCCCTGCCGGTCTACACGGCTGTTCCCGCCGCGTATCCCGAGGCCCATGCCCACTGGAAATTGTAGCCGCCCAGCCAGCCGGTGACATCGACCACTTCGCCAATGAAATACAAGCCTGGAATATGCTTGGACTGCATCGTAGTTGACGAGAGCGCATCGGTGTCGACGCCGCCCATGGTGACCTCCGCCGTACGGTAGCCCTCGGTGCCGCTCGCGATCAGTGGCCAGTGCTGCAACTGAGTTGAAATCGCGCGAAGTTCTGGATCGTTGAACTGCCGCATCGGTCGACTGGCAAACCAGTGCTCGCACAGACGCTCCGCCAATCGTCTGGGAATCAGATCGCCCAATACCGTGCGCAACTCGGCTGCCGGGCGCTGCGCTTGCAGCGCTTTGAGCAGTGCGAATGCGTCAGATTGCGGCAGCAAGTCCAGACGCAGTTCGTCGCCGGGGTTCCAATACGACGAAATTTGCAAAATCGCTGGACCGCTGACGCCACGATGGGTAATCAGCATGAAGCTATTGAACTGTTGACCGTTGCAGCTCGCGCTCACCGCTAAAGCCACTCCGCTAAGGTCGCGCAAACGTTCTTGATGCTTGCCCGAAAGCGTCAGCGGTACCAGCCCCGCACGCGTCGGCAACACGCCATGACCAAACTGGCGTGCCAACTCGTAGCCAAATCCGCTAGCGCCCATGCTCGGGATCGACAATCCACCGCACGCTACGACCAACGCTGGTGCCGACAATGCGCCCAGCGCGGTGTAAACGCGGAAGCCTTCGCTGGAGTGCACTACGCGTTCGACGGGGCATTGGGTATCGATGTGCACACCGGCCGCAGTGCACTCCTGAAGCAGCATGGCCACGATTTGTTTGGACGACTCATCGCAAAACAGTTGACCGAGCTCTTTCTCGTGGTAGGCGATGCCGTGACGCTCAACCATCTCGATAAAATGGGAGGGCGTGTAACGCGCCAGCGCCGACTTGCAGAAATGGGGGTTGGCCGAGAGAAAATTCTGCGCAGTGGTTCCGGTGTTGGTAAAATTGCAGCGCCCGCCACCTGACATCAGGATCTTTTTCCCGCAGCGGCTGGCGTGCTCGATCACGCGCACCCGGCGCCCGCGCCGACCTGCCGTGAGCGCGCACATCAGTCCAGCCGCTCCGCCGCCAATCACGATGACGTCAGCGTGATCGCTCAATGCCATTGGCAGGACGCAGCATCAGTTTGACAAGACATTTGGCAATCGCACGCCAATTCGCGACTAGAGAAGCAGGCCTTGCACGCCATCGATGCATCCGAACCAGAGTGTGGACGCCATTGTAGTTCGCCTTTGCACCGGCACGCGGTAAACGGCGTGCCGCGTCGCCAGCGGGGTTCTCAGGGCACCCGCAGTCGCAGATTCTGCACCACCGCGCCCGCGCACGCTTGCGCCCGCCCGTCATCTCAACGAGCATGCGCAGCCATGTCGGACTTGAGTTGCTGGATGTTGCGCCTGACCGAAATCAAATTGCCGCTGGACCATCCGAATGAGGCGTTGCAGGCAGCAATCCTGGAGCGGTTGGGCATTGGTGCAGACCAGCTTTTGCGTTTTTCAGTGTTCAAACGCAGCTATGACGCACGCAAGCGCAGCGCGATACTGTTGATCTACACCGTCGATGTAGAGCTGCACCACGCGGCCATTGCGGCGGTATCCAGGCGCAGCATCACGCATGTCGGGCCCAGTCCCGACATGCGCTACAAGTTTGTAGCGCAGGCACCGAGCACGCTCACCTCACGCCCGGTAGTCATCGGTTTCGGCCCCTGCGGGCTGTTCGCGGCGTTGATCCTGGCGCAGATGGGCTTCCGACCGATCGTGCTTGAGCGCGGAAAAGAGGTGCGCGAACGCACGCGCGACACCTTTGGCCTTTGGCGCGGCGGCAAGCTCAATCCGGAATCCAATGTGCAATTCGGTGAGGGCGGTGCCGGGACATTTTCCGATGGCAAGTTATGGAGTCAGGTCAAGGATGCGCAGCATTACGGCCGCAAGGTGCTTGAGGAGTTTGTGCGAGCCGGAGCGCCGGAGGAAATCCTCTACGTGAGCAAGCCGCACATTGGCACTTTTCGACTGGTGAGCATGATCGAAAAGATGCGCGCCAATATCGAATCGCTTGGCGGTGAGATCCGCTTCAGTGCGCGCGTCCAAGACCTGTTGATCGAAGACGGCCGCGTCAGCGGTCTGCGCCTGGACACCGGCGAGGAGATGCCCTGTACGCAAGTGGTGCTGGCGATCGGGCACAGCGCTCGCGATACCTTTGAAATGTTGCACGAACGCGGCGTGCATCTGGAGGCCAAACCGTTCTCGATCGGGTTTCGCATCGAACATCCGCAGTCGCTGATCGATCGCGCACGCTTTGGTGAGTTTGCCGGTCATCCGGTACTCGGCGCCGCTGACTATCGTCTCGTGCACCACTGCCGAAATGGGCGCTCCGTCTACAGTTTCTGCATGTGTCCCGGTGGCACCGTGGTGGCTGCCACTTCAGAGCTCGGCCAGGTCGTGACCAATGGCATGAGCCAGTATTCGCGCAACGAGCGCAACGCCAACGCTGGGCTGGTGGTCGGTATCAGTCCCACAGACTACCCCGGCGGTCCACTTGCCGGCATCGCGTTCCAACGACATTGGGAACGCCAGGCGTATGTTCTCGGCGGCAACGACTATCGTGCCCCGGCACAACTCGTCGGCGATTTTCTAAACGCTCGACCCTCGCAGGAGTTCGGTGCAGTAATGCCCTCGTATACGCCGGGCGTGCGCCTCGGTGACTTGAGCAGTGCCCTGCCTGACTATGCGATCGGCGCGATTCGTGAGGCGATTCCAGCGCTTGATCGTCAACTCAAGGGATTTGCGATGCGCGACGCGGTGCTCACCGCAGTCGAGACGCGCACCTCATCACCCATTCGAATCACTCGCGGCAACGACTATCAGAGCATCAACACGCGCGGCCTGTATCCCGCTGGCGAGGGCGCCAGCTATGCTGGTGGCATCTACTCTGCGGCCATTGACGGAATTGAGGTCGCGCAAGCGGTGGCGCTCGCGATCACCGGCGCCGCCTGAGTCACTTACGCGTACCGTGTCGCAGCAACATTTGGAGCGCCGGTAGATCTGCGGGCTTTCAATGTGCTAAACGCGCTCAACATCCGCATGCACCAGGCGAGCGAGCGCCACATCCTGCATCCCACCCCTATTCCCTGCGTCGGCGACTACTATGCTGTGGCCCGCTCCATTTAGGGAACCGCTGAACAAGTCCGGAGCCAGGATAGCCCCTGAGTCAGCGGGCGAAAAACCGCAGGTTTTTTCGGGTTTGGCAAGCAATAAGCAGTGTGGCGAAGACGAAGTGCTGACTTATTCAGACCTTTCTTTGATGTTTCACCTGAGGAATCACATGCCCCACATTCACGCCCCTGGACTCGTTTTGCGATTCGATCCCAAAACATTGGCTGCACAAGGTGCCACCTACACCGGAAAGGATGACGTGGAACTGTCGGCGCAACAGTATTTTGTCTGCATCGAAGCAAATGCCAAGGATGCACTGTGGGTTCCGTTGTTCCCCGGCCCTGGCCCAGGCCGCAAAGGCATTCCAGCGACAGCGAAATCGGGCCATACACGTTGGACCAAGTCCTCGTCGTTCTATGACAGCGCGCAAGTGTGCAGGATCGCGCACAAAGCTGCGCACAAAGCTGCGGAAGTGGCCTACGATGAATCCTCGCCAAAGTCGCCAAGCCGAATGCTGCCGGCGCAGCTGCCGCTTCGTGTCGAGTTTCCTGACGACTCCGCGTTTCGGCCAATGGCCGGCAATGTAGCGATCCGTTGAGCTGCGCGAAGGTCTGTACGCGCGACCGAAGCAGAATGCGCCAAGTCGTGCATGCGGCGAGAGCCCAGATGCGCCGCGGCGCTATGACGCCCGTACATTAAGGAAGGTCTGAATAAGTCACCACTTCGTCTTCGCTACCCAGCTTATTGCTTGCCACGCCCCCAAAACCTGCGGTTTTTGCCCCCTGACTCAGGGGGCTGTCACGGCCTTCGGACTTGTTCAGAGGTTCCTTAAGGCGTCGCGCATAGATAATGTGATCGGATTGCGCCGGATTTTATCCCGCCTGCTCGGCGCTCAAAGAGACCCGTAGTCGGACTACGCAATCCTTTGGGCAACAACGCAGCCGGGTTAAAAGACCAGCAAGGGTGTCACGTCCAAAAGAGGCGCATTATTTCTGCGCGACGCCTGAGCAGAACTGACCGCGTAACCGGCATTGTCGCGTTTCAGCATGTATTCTGTAACTCAGCTGAGCAGGGCGATGCGATCCTCGCTGCACTCCGGCGAGAAGTGGTCAGCCTCGAGTGGCCGCCAACGTAGAGCGGTCAAATTCGCTTGCAGACAAACTGTGCGTATTGACTCGGACTACCGAGCTCCGGATGCGGTTCGCCGATGCCACCGATGTGCAGTGTGTAGCCATGTCGCTTCGCCACGCCGGCGGCCCAGGCGCGAAAGCGTGCGCGCCCCCATTCAAAACGGTGGTCGGAATCGCGCAAACACCCATCGGCGAGACCCAGCAGCGGATTGTATTCACGGTTCGGTGTGGTCACTACTGCAAGCCGCGGCCGATAGTGCGCAAACACGGTGTGCTCGGCAGCCGACATCCGCGCTGGATCGAGATGCTCGATCGTCTCGATCATGGTCACCGCATCGTGCACCTGCGCCTGGTGCTGCGGCTGGGTGAAGTTGCCAACGATCAATGTGAGCCGTGTTTCGGAAAGCGACTTGGACCTCAACTCGCTGCGCGCCAACGCCAGGGCGGTTGCCGAAATGTCGATACCAGTGATCAGGGTGAACTGCGGATAGTCCAGCAATCGCGACAGCAGTCGTCCGACACCGCAGCCCAGGTCGAGCACGCTGGTGGCGTTGGCATTGAGTAACAATCCGCTGACCAGATCGAGACGTTCATCGTGCAGTGTGTGGGGCATCGGCATGCTATGGATGGTTTGCGGCAATGGTACGCGAGCGCCGCGGCATCTCCCAGCACACCTCACCCGCGAGCGGCGGCGGCATGCACCGGCCGCGGGTGTAGGATTCAAAACAGGGGTGGTACCTGTCGTCGTTGGTCCGGGTGCGCAGATCGCCAAGCTATGCCTGCTGCGCGAGTTGCAAAACTCGCACCAGAAGCGAGTGAAAACCAACAATTCGCGTGTCTGTGCGCGGGGCTGATAGTTTTCTCATCGGCGGATTCGCCTATCGGGAATTTGCGCGCTGGTGCGGGCAAGGGCATCCGCGCATGGAATATGCATGATGAAAAGCGAGCAACAAGCGAGCAGCAGAAACGAGTTCAAGCATTGCTTGGTGGAATCCAGCGCTCATTTGCCCAGCGTCGCGTCCAGGCCGGATGTCATGAGTCGGAAGATTCCACCGCACCTGCGCCATCGTTGCGCCCGGTCTGCAGTAAGGCGTCGCGCAGAAGTAACGTGCCTCTTTTGAACGTGCCTCTTTTGAACGTGCCTCTTTTGAACCAGACACTCTTGCTGGTCTTTTAACCCGTCTGCGTTGTTGCCCAAAGGGGTGCGTAGTCCGACTACGCGCCCCTTTGGGCGCCGAGCAGGCGGGATAAAATCCGGCGCAATCCGATCACATTATTTCTGCGCAACGCCCAAGGCAATTCTGGGCTACAACACGACTGGTCCGAACCGAGAATTTGAGTGCCGATACTCAGCGCTCAAGCTGCTCTAATGCGCGCAGCGCGAATCCCGCGCGGCAATGATCCGGATCAAGTCATGTCTCCAAAGTCCACGGTGTACAAGGTCGAACTGCAGATTTCCGATATGGATCGGCACTACTACCAGGCGCACACACTCACCCTGGCGTTGCATCCATCGGAAACCTTGGACCGCATGATGGTGCGCGTTCTTGCATTTGGCCTCAATGCCGATGAGGCGTTGAGCTTCGGTCGCGGACTGAGCAGCGACGACGAACCTGACCTGTGGCGCCGCGACCCGACCGGAAGCATCGAGCAATGGATTGAAGTCGGCCAACCCGATGAGCAACGCATACGCCGTGCCTGCGGCCGCGCGCGGCAGGTCATCATCTACAACTACAGTGGCCGCGGCGCACAAATCTGGTGGGACAAGATCGGCGGCGCCTTGGCACGCAGTAAGAATCTGACCGTGGTCGACTTACCTGCTCATGCCTGCGAAGAAATGGCCAGACTCGCTGAACGCACAACGCGCTTGCAGCTTATTATTCAGGACGGTCAAATTCAGCTGATGAACGATGCCGTGACCGTACAAATTGATCCTATGGTGCGCATTGCCACGGCGACGCGCGAGCGCTGATATCCAAACCGCTGCGGAAACCCAGAAATGCTGAAACGAATCCTGATTGTCGCGGTCTGCCTGCTTGCCCTTAACCAAGGTTGGCATCAGTTCACGCACCGTCCGATTTCGCAGCAAGATGGCATTCTGGTTGCCACGGAACCGCAACAGGTCGCAATCGTGGACGCCAAGCCGCTCACGGTCGGCGAATTCACTCTTACCCCACTAGCCAGCTTCGCATTGCAAGCTCGCGTCTTGCTGGTGTCTCGCTATCGCGTCGACGCTGAATCCAAGCTGGCGCCGTACGATCTGGGTGTGGGTTGGCAACGAATGTCGGATTCGTCCGTACTGCGCGGACTGAAACTGTCGCAGTCAGCGCGCTTTTTGCTCTGGCATTGGCGCGATGCCCCGCCAATACCTGAAGATGAGATTACCCGCTCTGCGACCAACATCCATCTGATTCCAGCAAACCGCTCTGTCGAATCCCGCATCGCGGCACTGCGGCCAGGGCAGATTGTCTCCTTGCGCGGACGCCTGGTCGAAGCATCGACCGCGAACGGTTGGCGCTGGCGCAGTTCGTTGAGCCGCGAAGACAGCGGCAGCGGTGCCTGCGAATTGATGTACGTAGACGACATCGGCGATTGAAGAAACCTGCCCACGTCTGCGTGCACAGCATGTGGCAGAGCTAAAGTCGTCAAGGTACGGACCGTGGTTTGGTGACAATGAACGATCCAGCTGCTGTCGCCTGAGTTGAACGCTGGCTAAGGACCCCTTCGCGGATCTCTTGTGTTCGCAAATACGAACCATTATCATTTGATCGACCTTCAAGGAGCCAAAAATGATCCGATCCATAGTTGCCGTTTTCGCGTTCGCCCTTGCCTCTTCCGCCTTCGCCGCTGGCACTGAGTACAAGATTGTGATCAAGGATCATCTTTTTGTGCCCACAACGATCGAGGTCCCGGCGGGCCAGAAATTTGAATTGATAGTCGAAAACCAGGACGCTACTCCAGAAGAGTTTGAAAGCCATTCGCTCAAACGCGAGAAGATCATTGCGGGCGGTGCCACTGCCCGCATCAAAATCGGTCCGCTCAAGGCCGGTGAGTACAAATTCTTTGGCGAGTTCAACGAGAAAACCGCACAGGGCAAACTGATCGTCAAGTAAAGCTCCGGTTGCTCTTGTCTCGCTCACCTGACTACGGAATTCCCCATGCTTGCTTCACTGTTGCTGGTTTTTCGCGAAGTGCTCGAAGCCGCCCTGATCATCAGCATCGTCGCCGCCGCAACGCGCGGAGTCGTTGGTCGCGGCAAGTATTTGCTCGGTGGCATCGCCCTCGGAGTACTCGGTGCGTTCGCGATTGCGTTTTTCGCCGAACGCATCAGTGAATTGCTGCAAGGCATGGGTCAGGAATGGTTTAACGCCAGTGTGCTTCTCGCCGCCGTCGTGATGATTGGCTGGCATGTCATCTGGATGGCCAAGCATGGCCGCGAGTTGGCGAGTCAGATGAAATCGGTGGGCCAGGCAGTCTCTGCAGGTGATCGGCCGATGACCGCGCTGCTCATCGTCATCGCATTGGCGGTTTTGCGCGAAGGCGCAGAGGTTGTGTTGTTTGGTTTTGGATTGGTCGCGAGCGGATCCAACCTTGGTGAATTGGCGCTGGGCGGAGTCCTTGGATTAGCAGCAGGACTTGCTGTGGGATTTGCCATGTACTTCGGACTGCTGAAGATTCCCATGCGCCATTTCTTCAGCGCTACAAATGGCTTGCTGGTGCTCCTCGCTGCAGGCCTTGCCGCCAGCGCAGCGGGTTATCTCATCCAAGCCGATGTGTTACCCGCGCTGGTCGATACTTTGTGGGATACATCGTGGTTGCTTAGCGACAAATCCTTCCTCGGCCAAGTGCTGCACATACTCGTGGGCTACGAAGACCAGCCCTCAGGCATGCAGGTGCTGTTCTATGCTGGCACCGTACTATTGTTGGTCATAGGCATGAATGTAGTTCATACGGGCCCACCAAAGCCGGTTAAAGCTCTGGCTTGAAGTCCCACTTCTGCTGTGGCAATGTCTTCCGCGCTGAAGCGTATTTTCACGGCGCGGCCGCGAGACGGAATTCGGTATGCAGATCACAGGCTTTTCTTTCGCAACCACCGACTGGTCACAGATTGAACGAACACAGCACACCGGCGGGCGAGGCGTTGCTTATTGGCGCACTCAACAGTTCGGAACAATTCGCGTGCGCATGGTCGATTACACGCCCGGTTACATCGCCGATCATTGGTGTGCGAAGGGACACATTGTTCTGTGTACCGCGGGCGAGCTGCATACCCAACTCGAGGACGGCCGCAGTTTTACGCTGAAGCCAGGGATGAGTTATCAGGTTGCAGACTAAGCCGAACCACATCGGTCCTCGACGGACATCGATGCCACGCTGTTCATTGTTGATTGAGCACCCCACTCGGAACGCGTCAATAGGTTTGAGACAGTCCGTTCAATAGTTCAGTGTAGTTTTCGCTCCTGCTTTTGAGTGCGCTGCGCACTGGCTTGCTGGGCCGCAATGCTAAACGTGGTTTCACTGTCACTTGT
>Ga0163146_10003712_pt1 | contig 19227 bp, 15 predicted proteins | sample OliLakLV19MP7G1_FD_148648 | JGI IMG/M metagenome (GOLD analysis project Ga0163146, IMG submission 148648) | Freshwater microbial mat bacterial communities from Lake Vanda, McMurdo Dry Valleys, Antarctica - Oligotrophic Lake LV.19.MP7.G1 | ecosystem: Environmental > Aquatic > Freshwater > Lake >...
ACTCGTCCGCTTCCTGATCGGAAAGCTGAAACAGATCAGGCTCCTCGGTGAGCAGCGCCGCCACCCCTCGGCGGTTGCCCAGGAACCAGTCTTCGGCGCTCATCGGCTCGCTCTTGGCGTTTTTCAGGGGCGCGTTGAAGCAAAAAACGGTGTAGGCCTCCTCGTCGCCGAGGGTCTTCACCGGGCGGATGAGGCTGCCGGCGAGTTCCTGGCGCACCTGTTCAGCCAAGTCGCGCACGTCGTCGTAGAGGTAGCTGCCGTCGTTGAAGCGGATATCGTGGTAACTGACTAGGTCTTCAATCTTGTCGACGCTGAACGGAATCCGCACCATGATGCTGATGGCGCCCACGGGCAGCAGTTTGATCGTCCGCTCAATACGAATCGGCCCGCGGGGGCCGAAACGCTCGACGGGGGGCAGGCGGACCATCTGCGGGCGGTAGAAGAACAGTTGCCGGGGCGATTTCTTGCTGGCATCGGGCACAAACTGGGCCACGGTTTGCCCGAGCAACTCGCGAATGGGCGCGCGGGAGATTTCGTAGGCGATATCAAATGCGTAAAGGTAAACCACTTCGCCAGTTAGCTTCCCGGAAGCCACTGTCAAATCGCGTACGTGGGGTTGACCGCTGACGACACTCACCGGGTTAAGTTTACCCCGGAAACCGGCCGCCGGACATCGAAATCAGCATGGCGACTCCGATTTCGGTAATCACTTATGGAATAGAGACTTATCGGTATCATGACCGCAGAGGCGCAGAGTTTGCAGAGTGGAAAAGATGCTACGGAAGAGGCGTTTGACCCGAATAACGAGCCGCAAGCTTTGGCGACCGGAGGTGCTGCTGCAGGAATCGGGTCGCTGACGCTCGCCGCTCGTTCTATGCGCGGGCCTTGAATAGATGCACGTTTGACCGATGCAGGCGAGCCAAGTCAGGGCACTGAGTCGGTCATGTCGACTTCGTCACTGGACGTGAGCGTATCGATGCCGCTGCCACCGGAGACGATATCCTGTTCGCCATCGCCGGCAATGAGTTCGTCGGTGCCGGCTTGGCCGGAGAGGAGGTCTTCCCCGCCGCCGCCGATGATTTGGTCTTCCCCGCTGCCGCCGAAGATCTGGTCGTTCCCCCCGTTGCCGATGAGCACATTGGCGCGGCCGTTGCCCGTGATGATATCGGCGCCGGCCCCGCCCACCAGATTTTCGATCGATCCCGCGACGTTGTCGGTTTCCCCGGGGGTGCCGTCGTTGGCGATCCCATCGATCGAGAGGGTGAGATTGGCCGACTCGGCGCTGTAGTCGACCGTATCGCGCCCGCCGGAACCGAAGTAGGAGTCATTGCCGGCACTGGCGGTGAAGATGTCGTTGCCGTTGCCTCCGGAGACGGTATCGTTCCCGCTGACGCCATCGATGGTATCTTTGCCGCCGTTGCCGAAGATCAGGTTATTGGTGGGGCAGCCTTTGATGCGGTCGTTGCCGCTGCCTCCGATGATCGTTTCGATGCACAGCAGGAGGTTATCGCCTTCGCCGGGCAGGCCGTCGTCGGCAATGCTGTCGATGCTGAGTTTCATGGCGCCTGTGCGGGCGGAATAATCGACCGTATCGGCGCCAAGCCCCACGTTGAAGGTATCGGCACCGGCGCCGCCGCGCAGGGTATCATCGCCGTCGCCGCCCAGTAATGTTCCAGGTACGCTCACGGTATCGTCAAGCAGCAACTGATCGTTGCCTGACAAGCCGGTGATTTCATAATTTTGGACGGCGGAAAGTGCGAAAGTCTGGTCGAGCGATTGGGAATCAATCGTAACTCGCAGCAAGCTGCCTTCACGTGTGAGCGTGATGACATCGTTCCCCGTCCCGCCGGCAACTTGCAGGAGGCCTTGCGCGGTAAGGGTTGCCGAAAGGTGCGTTCGCCGATCGAGAGGTTCAATGATGGGGGATACTACAACTGGCATTTTCCACTGCTCCGTAACTGCAAAAAGGGGCACAAAGACTTTAAAGTGTACCACAATCATGGCCGCCGACGCCACAAAAATTGAGAACGCCGCCCCGGTGACAGATATTTCAACAATAACCACAACCCCGCGCCCTTTCCGGGTGCTGCATCTGATGCTGGAGGCGGCGTGGGGCGGGCTTTCGCGGTATGTGATTGATCTGTCTAATGCCATGGCCCTGCAGGGCGTGGAGAGCATCGTCGCTGCCGACGACGGCGAATGGCGATCGAAGTTTGATGGGGCCCATCTCAAATTTGTTCAGGTGCCGCTGCTGCGCGAGAAGTTCTTTTACGCGCAGTCGCGGGCCATCATTCATCGGGCGCTTGACGGTCGGCCGGTTGATTTGATTCACACGCACTATCGGCGTGCGACGCGGCTGGCGCGGAAACTTCGGCTTTCGGCTGTCCGAAGCCATCCGGGGCTGAAGCACCCGGCTTGTGTGCCGATTCTTTACACGTTGCACCTTTCGCACATCAACATGCGGTTTCCGCGGAATTTATTTACGGATTTTGGCGACCATACGCACATCGCCTCGGAAGACGCGCGGCGGTGGTGCATGGATGTCGGCAAGGTCCCCAACGACCACATCACCTGCATTCCGCACGGCGTGGATGTCAATCGATTCTCATTCGCCGACGCTACCACGAAATCCATTGCGCGACGGAGCCTTGAACTCGCCGACGATGATCTCGTCGCCGCATTTGTCGGGCGGCTGGAGGCTCCGAAGAACGAAATGTGGCTGCTCGACCTCGCCGCCGCCTCCAAAGCGCAGTTGCCCAAGCTTAAAATTCTCATGGCCGGCGACGGGCCGAACATGCCGCTGCTGCGCGATCGCATCGACAGCGAAAACCTGCACGACCGCGTGCGCCTGCTGGGCGAGATCAACCCCGTGCCGCTCTACCACGCCGCCGACGCGCTGCTTTTGCCGTCGCTGCGCGAAGGCTTTTCGCTGGTGTGCGCCGAAGCCATGGCGTGCGGCGTGCCGGTGCTGCGCACGAAAACCACCGGCATGAGCGAAACGATCATCGAAAATCTGACCGGACGATCCACGCCGATCGACCACGACGCGTTTATCAATGCCGCCATTGAATTTCTTTCGCATCAAGACAGATTACATGAAATGGGAATCGCCGCCGCTGCGCACATTCGGCGGCATTACACTTATGATCAACAGGTGAAGCGCACGCTGGATATGTACCTCACCCTCGCCCGGTACTCCGGGAGAGGGAGCAACGATGCAAACTAACTGGCCCCAACTTCACGCCAACGCTTTCGCCGCCGTGCGGTGCCTGGTCACCGGCGGCGCGGGGTTTATTGGGTCGCACATTGTCGACGCGCTGCTTGCGCTGGGCGCGAAAGTGACGGTCATCGACGACCTTTCCGGCGGGGCGACTCAAAATCTCAACCTGGCCGCGCGGTTTGTTGAAGGATCGATTCTCGATGAGGCGGCCGTCGACGACGCCATCGCCGAGGCGCAGTTGGTGTTTCATCAGGCGGCGAAAGTATCGGTGCCGGCCAGCGTGGCCGATCCGGTTTTATACAACCGCGTGAATGTCGACGGCACGGTGATGGTTCTCGACGCCGCCCGCCGCGCCGGGGTGAAGCGGTTCATGTTCGCCGCCAGCAGTAGTGCGTATGGCGATTCGACGGAACTGCCCAAGATCGAAACCATGCCCCCGCTGGCCGCCAGCCCGTACGCGGCCAACAAAATCGCCGGCGAACAGATTCTGCGCGCGTACGCCAGCACTTATGGCATCGACACGGTGAGCCTGCGTTACTTCAACATCTTCGGCCCGCGGCAAAATGCCAATAGCGCGTACGCCGGTGTGATCGCCGCGTTCGCCAAAAAAATCCTCGCCGGGCAGGGGCCCGTCATCACCGGCGACGGCAGCGCGACGCGCGATTTCACGTTCGTTCACAACGCCGTCCACGCCAACCTGCTGGCGGCGCGGCATCCGCAACGTTTTGGTGGCGAGATGATTAACATCGCCACCGGCCGCGCGACAAGCGTTCGCCAACTGGCCGAAGCCATGGCCAGACTCCTCGACCGGCCCGATCTGCACCCCCAACTCGCCCCCGCGCGCCCGGGCGACGTGGCCCACTCCCTGGCCGACCTCGCAAAGGCCGAACGGGTCTTGGGTTACGCGCCGATTGTCGATTTTGAAGCGGGATTGCGGGCTACGGTGGAGTGGTATCGCGATCAGTAAATTTGTTATTCCACGTCGCTTGCGCGCTGCGCTTCGTGCGCTTTGCTTAAGTGGTCGTTATCCACATTCTTACGGGACGTTAGCCAAAATCACCTTCCAAAGTTAAGCCGCTTCACATCCCGCCCGATCCGATTCTTAAGCACAATCGCCAACAACAAGGAGTCGGCCATGGAAAACAAAACGAACTTTAAGGTAGGAGAAAAGGTCCAGCTCACGCGCACCCGCACGTGGTTGCTGCTGGTGGTGTTTGGGATTATCGGCATCTCGTTGTCGTCGATGCTCTAAATTGCCATTGTAGCGACGCACGTCCGGGCGTTCATTGCCGCCTTGCACCAGCCGGGACGGCCGCTACAACATGCGCTCCAACATTCCGCAAACCGCCCGGTCGCCGTTCGTTCAATCGAGTGGCGGCCGGGCGGTTTTGTTGGGTGGGCGCAAGAATCTCACATGACGGACTGCACCGGCGACGCGGCAACGACGCTGCGCGCCCAGTCTAATTCGTCGCCCTGCAAACCGCTGGCTTCGGCGCTGCGGTATTTCAACCGGCGCTCGTAGCGGCCGCGGTCGAAGGTCGTTGCGAATAAGTCGGCCATGTCCAGCGGCAGGTCGGGGTCTGGCGCGCGCAGCGGAACAGGTACGGTCGGCAATCGAGCCGTGAGCCGCCACGGATAGACGGCGGTGTGAGTCGGCTTTTCACCTCGGGTGACGTAAACGTAATAGTCGGCCTCGGGCAGCGGCGAATCGAATCGCAACCGGTGCCCGCGCAGCAACAGATCAATTTCCACCAGGCTGACCGACCGCGAAAGAAATTGTTCGCGGCGGGCGACGTATTTCTTGTATCCGTCGCCCGTCTTCTTCGTCGGCGACAATAGTTCGATCACCGTGATTAGTTCGGGTTCCTCGCCGGTTGAGTGTATCTCCAGCCAGGCGGCGGTTTCTTCGTCCCAGGTGATCTTGTGCGTAAGGACAATCGGTTCCACAAGCGTGGCAGTCCCGCCGGCGGATTCCGCGACAGCGGGCGCGCCGGGTGTACGGGTGACTGCGACATCGGGATAGCGTCGCTGATCCGGCTCACCTCCGGCGACGTTTACCAACTGAAAATACTCATCTAGCCGCGCGTCGTAGGTCGGCGGCAGTTTCGCCAATGCTGCGTCTCGAGTGTAAGTGAGAAAGCTGCGGTGGAAATCCTCCCACACGCCAGAGCGTTCAAGAAAAGGGTCCATGCCTGGAAACGGGCAACGCATAGCCAACCAACCTTTCAATCAAGTATATCGCGATTACACCGTTTTGCGCGCGTAATTCTGACGAGAGATGGTCACGCCTTCACAATATGGTCGCGCCTACCCTTCACGTTCACCATCGCGTTGCGCGTATCGACGACCAGCCTGGCGTTGTCGGCGATCATTTGCCAATCGTAGGATGAATGGTTCGTGCTGATGAGCACGCAATCGTAATCTTTAAGTGTTTCGGCCGAGAGCTTGATGCTTTCCATCTGCAGATCGTGATGCCGCATTTTGTGCGTCCGCGGGACGAACGGGTCGTGGTAATCGACTTTGGCGCCCAAATGTTCCAGTTTTTCAATCAGCTCGAAGCTGGGGCTTTCGCGCACGTCGTCTACGTCGGGTTTGTAGGCCAGCCCTAAAACTAAAATGCGCGAACCCTTCACCGCCTTGCCGTGGTGGTTGAGCGCAAGCAGGGTTTTCTGCACGACGAATTCCGGCATTTGCACGTTGATCTCGCCGGCCAGCTCGATGAACCGCGTGGGCATGTTTACCTCGCGGGCTTTCCAGGTGAGGTAGAACGGGTCGATCGGAATGCAGTGTCCGCCCAAGCCGGGGCCGGGGTAAAACGCCTGGAAGCCGAACGGCTTGGTTTTGGCCGCCTCGACGACCTCCCACACATCAATGCCCATGGCGTCGAGCACCATTTTCATCTCGTTCACCAGCGCGATGTTCACCGCGCGGTAAATGTTCTCCAGCAACTTCGCCGCCTCGGCAACCTCGGCGGTGCTGACGAGGATGACTTTGGCGATCGCTTTCTTGTACAGCGAGGCTGCCAGTTCGCCGCTGATCGGGTCGATCCCGCCGACGAGCTTTGGAATCGATTGCGTGTTGTGACTTTTGTTGCCCGGGTCTTCGCGCTCGGGTGAGTACGCCAGAAAATAATCTTTGCCGCACGTGAGGCCTTTGGCTTCAAACCGGGGCAGCATGATCTCGCGCGTCGTGCGCGGGTAGGTGCTGCTTTCCAGCACGATCAACTGCCCGATACGCAGCGTCTTGGCGATGTCATCGGCGGAGCGTTCGATATAGCTCAGATCAGGCTCGCGATGATGACCCAGCGGCGTGGGCACGCAACTGATAATCACATCAGCCTCCCCCAGCCGCGACATATCCGCCGTGGCATCAAACCGCCCGCCTTGCTTCATTTCGCTGACAAGCGTCTTGCCCAGGTGCTGAAGATAGTTTTCCCCGCGATGGAGTGCCGCGATTTTCTGTGGATCGACATCAAACCCAATCACCGGCAACCCCGCCCGATGAAACGCTGCCATCAGCGGCAACCCCACGTACCCCAGCCCGATCACGCCGACCACGGCGGTATTGTTTGCAATCTTCTGCTGTAAGCTCATGCGTTTCCCGGCTTCTCTAGTGTGTGCAAAGCCCGGAAGATTACCGCGCCGATGTTCCGCTGTCATTTCGGGCGTTGTTTGGATGTTTTGCCTGATCCGGGCAGGCATAAACCAAATTTTCGTTGACCCGGGTCGAATCCCGGCTTACGTTGAATTGTCTACCCAGCTTTATTTTTTACGGATGTGAATGATGAAAACGTTCGGTACGCCCGCCTTGCTGATTGCCGAACCGCTCGAATCACGCACGCTGCTTCACGGGACGGGCGACGCGTTCGCCTCGCTCACTTCGCGCGGCACGCTCATTTTGCGCAGCCTGCCGGGAGACGACACGTTCGTCGTCTTCCCCAACGGCGCCAACGTGCAGGTGCTGCACGATGGTGAGACGCAAGATTTCGTGGCGGCGAATGTCGCACGTATCTATTTCGACGGCGGAACCGGGCAAGACTTTGTCCAGATCAACGTGCCCATTCGCAGCGAACTGCACGGTGGCGACGGCAACGACACGCTGCTCGGCGGGGCGCGCCAGGATGCCATTTTCGGCGACGTGGGGGCCGATTTTCTTTCCGGCGGCAGCCAGAACGACACCATCGACGGGGGTAGCGGCAAAGACCGCATCTATGGCAAGGGTGGCGCCGATAACCTCATCGGCGGATCGGGCGACGACCGCATCAACGGCGGGCTCGGCGACGATACCCTGAACGGCGGCCGCGACAACGACGCCCTCACCGGCGCCGACGGCAACGACAGCTTCTTCGGCGGCAGCGGAACCGATACCGCCGCCGACATGAATGAAAAATCCGACTCGGCCGACGGCGTTGAAATTTTCTGATCGGCCACACCAAAACCAATGGCGCCCGCCGCAAGGCGGCGGTGATTCGGCTGCTGGATGATTGATTTGTCCCGATCGGTGAATCGCCTTGCAGTCGTAGAGGGTCTTATGGTTCAATACAGTTGATATGAGTTCAACCGTCGACCCCATCACCCTGACCCTTCCAAGAACACTTGCCAACGGCATCGTCGAATTGTCGTCCGATCTCACTGATCTCATGCACCAGTTGCTCGAGCGAAACACCGATGGGCAACTGGTGCCGATGGAAAAGGCCGAGTTGGAAACCCTCGTGCGAATGGCCGAGTTCGGGCAGATCGTATCGATGGCCCTTAAAAAGGCGGGATGACCGGTGGGGCTGTCATCGATTCCTCGTTCGCTGCGGCGACGCGTTTTTGTTCGCGATGCGGGTGCCTGCCGGTATTGCCTGTTGCGTCAGATCGGCCAAGGCACGGTCTTCCATATCAATCATGTTTTGCCGCGGAGTAAGGGTGGAGCGACGGTAATAGACAATCTCGTGTTGTAGTGCCCGCACGGTAGTTTGCATAAGTCGGATCGTATCGAATTACGTGATCATGAATCAGAAATTATCGTCCCCATCTTCCATCCGTTGCGGCAGGACTGGCAGACACATTTTGTGATGAAGCAAGACGGGAGAATCGTTGCGATAGACGCCACCGCGCGCGTTACGATTGCTGCCCTTCACATGAATGACGTGCTCCCTTCGCTGGCGCGCCGCATGCAAATCATGCTGGGACTGCTCGACGCGCCGCCTGATTAGTGATGTTTTTTCTGCCAGGGTGTGCAGGCGTCCGTCTGAAATGATGTGATGCAGAAAATTGCCGTACCAGATTCCGCCGACCGCTGCTTCCGCTGCGATTACGATTTGCGCGGCATCGCCGATGAACAACCGTGCCCGGAGTGCGGATTGTTGGCCGAACGACGCCGCAAGATAGCGCGTTCAGCACCCCCGATAAAGCCGCCGCCATTGGCGGCGGGGAACTTTCACGCACGCTAACCCGGATTATTCAGAAAGAGTTTGAACCACAAATGGACACGGATAAAAAACTAAATTGAGTCGATTTCGTTCCCACGTCGCGAAGCACGTCCGCTGGCGAGGTGCGATGAATTCTGCCATAAGTCAATTTCTTTTCTGTGTTTCTCCGTGTTCATCCGTGGTTCTTATGAATAATGCGGGCTAAACCGAGCATATCCGTCGCCGTGTTGCGCTTGAACGGCCGACTCCGCAATTCACAAAAATTATAGCTCATCGGCCTCTCCGCGACCGGGTCGCGGCTTTATTTTTAGCAAAGTCCCGCCCCGCGCCGATAATCCGACATATCGCAGTCTCGACCCACCCGGCCGTGATTTGTTCTTGCGCGGAGATGCTGATGCTTGCCCAAACTCGATCGCTCGTTGAATCGCTTGAAGTCCGAACCCTCCTGGCCGCCGGGGCGCTGGATGCTTCGTTCGCGCAAGGCGGAACCATCATCCCGCCGATTGAGCCGTTGCAGATTCCCGCCGCCGTGGTCGCGCTGGCCGATGGCGGCGTGCTCGTGGCGGCGCGGCAGGCGAACGCGGGCGCGGAGCGCGATTTCAGCCTGTTCAAACTCAACCCGTCCGGCGGGCTGGACCAGAATTTCGGCGTGAAGACCATCGACTTCGGCGCCGCCGATGATGTCGCCGATATGATCGCCCTGCCCGACGGCAAGTTTGTCCTCGCCGGTGCATCGTTCGACTTTTCCAGTTCCCTCGGCCGCGTGGCGATCGCCCGGCTGAATGCCGACGGCTCGCTCGACACCACCTTTTCCGGCGACGGCAAGCTGCTGATTGACGATCCCGACGACGACCTGACCGCCGCCGCCGTCGTTCGCGCAACCGGCGACGGCAAACTGATCGTCGGCGGGCAAAGCTCCGTCGCGCGCGTGACCGCCGACGGCACGCTGGACGCGTCGTTCGGCACCAACGGCATCCACAAAATCGTCACCGACGGGCGCAGCGGATTGCTGCAATCGCTGTTCATCGCCCCCGACGGCAAAGTGTGGGTGGCCGAACGCCTCAACGGATTTCGCAGAGAATATCTCGTCGCGCGCCTGACGACGTCGGGCGGTTTTGACAACACGCTGAGCGGCGACGGGCGGGTCTACTTCCCGCTGGGCGGGAACGATGTAATCATCGCCCCGCTGGCGGGCAACAAGGCGATTCTGGCCAATATCGGCGGGCTGGGCGACAGCGTGCAGTTCCGCCGAATCAACCCCGATGGCGGGCAGGATGCCACGTTCGGCAATGCCGGCGTTGTTCGTATTCCAATCACCGGCGTCAATGCCACGCTGCGGCAACTCATCGCCGCGCCCAACGGCAAATTGCTTGCAACAGGTTTCAGCGGCGCGCAATTGTCGAACCAGATCAACACTTTTGTGGCGCGCATCAACGTCAATGGAACGGTCGACGCCGCGTTCGGCTCGCAGGGCGTTGCGTTCATCGATATTGCGGGAAACAACACGCCCGGCGGGTTTGCGGTGGCGCGCGACGGAAAAATCATCGTCGCCGGATCGTCGTCGCAACGACTCGATTCGCCGCCGGATACGTTTATCAATCAGGCTTTTGCGGCGCGCCTCATCGGCACCGAGACCGAGCCATCGGCCCGCGTGACCGCCACCGGCACGCTGCTGGTGCAAGGCAGCGAGCTGGCCGAGACGATCACGATCGACACCATCACCACCGCCGCCGGCAAGCGCGTGCGGGTGAGCATCAACGGAATTGTGACCACCTTTCCGGCGCGCAACGTAAAACGACAAGTCGTTTTCGCCGCCGATGGGAATGACCTGATCGCCATGCGATCCACCGTCGGCGCGAGCTTCGAAGCCCACGGCGACGGCGGCAACGACGCCATCACCGGCAACGGCCGCGCCAACATCCTCCGCGGCGGAGAGGGAGACGACACCCTGAGCGGCTTCGGTGGCGACGATGCCCTCGTCGGCAACGCCGGCAATGATTCGCTGCTGGCCGGCAGCGGCGACGACAACGCCGAAGGCGGCACCGGCAACGACACCCTCTTCGGCGCCACCGGCCAGGACACCCTCAACGGCGGCGCCGACACCGATACCGCCATCGACCCGGCCAGCGATATTCTCATCAGCATTGAAAATTAAACGTCCAATAAACGCCGTTACACCGGCCGACCCGCGGCGCATAACGAGCGGCAAGCGTCAGCGATACGATTCCTGCAACAACACCACCTTTCGCTGACGCTTGCGGCTCGTTATTCGGGTCATATGCGGTTGACCCGGACAATAAAGCGAACGTGGAAACAGCCAGGTGCGTTTCGTGACGTTTTCGGCTATCATCTGACGGAATGCCGAGTGTCGCTGTAAAAAATGCCCTTGTCGCCGCGCGTAAAATGTTCGAGCAGCCGCTCGATTTCGAAGGGTTTTTATCCAAACTGGCCCCGAAAGATCGTGTGAACGCCGAGCGCCGTGCCACCACCCTGGATACCGAAGGCGGCCCCCACCGCGCCGCGTTATGGCGCAGGCTGGCCGCAAGCCTCATGACGCTGGCCCCCGTGGCCAAGCTCGTCGGCAAGCAGACGGTGCAGTTTTATATCCCCGACGGCAAATACCGCATGCAGGTGTTCGCGTTGGAAGACCTGCAGGACGGCAACCTCACCATCTATTGCCCCGACCGCCTGGCCGAAGCGATTGAGGGCGGCTTGGTTTCGCGCAACGAAAAATCGCAGCCGAACGTCTGCACCATCAAGGCCACCAAAGAGCCGCTTTCGGTCGAGCCGCTGGACAGCAGCGCCATCAACCCCGGCGATCATGTGAAAGATTTAGTCGGCTGGAACCGCAAAGCCTTGCGCATCACGCTGGCGTCGGGTTCATCAAACACGCAAATCGAAGCCGCGGAACTTCTGTGTGCGATCGCGTCGCGGCATTTTGTGAAGCCAAAAACCGAAGACGGCGCGGCGGCGAAGGGCTGATTCCCCCTTTTTCACGCTGCGATCCACCGCTTGGAAAACGCCCGTGAGATGTATTCATAAGACCTATACGTTGCGCGCGCCGATCCAATCATCCGATCAAATCATGTAATCAAACCGCCCGACCGATTCCTTGGTCACGTCTGCGTTGTCGCTTTGCAAGGTGAGCCGGTACGGGCGGACTTCTCGGTTGGGATTGTCCTCCCCGGCGTTGAAATCGGTTTGGCCGGCGCGGAAATTGGTATCGGCGCGGGCTTCGAAGTCGGCCAGGTTGTAGGTGTCTCTTCCCTTGCCGCCGACGACGCGGTCGTTGCCTTCGTGGCCGTTGAGGTAATCATTCCCACCGCCGCCGTCGAGGCGGTCGGTGCCGAACTGGCCGAGCAGAATGTCGGCGCCGTCGCCGCCGCTCACCTGGTCGTCGCCGCTTTCGCCCCACAGGTAATCGTTGCCTGGCCCGCCGAAGATACGGTCGTCGGAGTTTTCCGGTTCGATGGGTTCGGCGCGGCCGTTGATAAAGCCCTGATCCCCTTTGAGGGTGTCATTGCCTTCTTCGCCATAGATCGTATCGAAGCCAAGGCCCCCGTCGACGGAATCATTCCCGGCTCCGGCGAGGATCAAATCATTGCCGAAGCTGCCGTTCACGCTGTCGTTGCCTGCGCCGGCGAAAATCAGGTCGTCGAAGTTCGATCCGACGATCGTATCGTTGCCCGCGCCCGCTTCGGTAAAGTTCTTGATGAGTCCGGCCGACATCGCGCCCAGGTCAATGGCATCGTTGCCGTCGCCGCCGTAGATGGTATCGGGGTCGGCGCCGCCGTTGATGGAATCATCGCCGATATCGCCGGTGAGGCTGTCGGCGCCGGCGCCGGAGTCGATGGTATCGTTGCCACCGCCACCAATGATGGTATCGATGCCTTCGAGTGAAGTGATGCGGTCATTCCCCCCGCCGCCGTCGACGAAGTTGTTACCCGCGCCGGCGGCAATGTTATCGCCGAACGCTGCGCCGATGAGGGTGTCATCGCCGTCGAAATTGAACATGTTGCCGGCCTGATCCACCCGCGCGATCGCCGGCTGCACGTTGTCGCCGAAGATGCTGATTTTTCGCTCGCGCAGAAACTCCGCCGGGCCGGTGATGGTAATCTCGTCGGCGCCGCGCTGGGGGAAAAAGTCAGGGTTATCCAACCCGCCGTCACCGATGATAGTAAACCGCTTCACGTCGCGCAGGCGAACGGCCCGCGAGCGGTCATTCACCTGCACCAGCACTCGGTTAGCGCCGTTGATCTGCTGAATGCTGATGCGAATTTCGTCGCTCGAATTGGGCGCGAACACCTCCAGCGTGCCGCGCAGCCCCAGCACGATGCGCGGCGTGGGAATGAGCGAATAATCGGGATCAGAAATCGGCTTCAGGTTGATCGGGTTGAGCGCAATCGGCACCGTCGCCGCCGCCAGAAGCTGGCGCGGTTGAAGGGGTTCCATCACGTGCTGAACGGTTTGCTTGATGCAGCGGCGGTTCGATCGTTTCATACTCAACGGCTCCGGAAAAAGTGCGTCGGGTAGCTTATCGGCTCGGGGGTTCGCCGTCCAAAACAGACGCGGCGGTGGAATTTGAAAGGGCAATCGCTTGTGCCCCGATTTACGAGCCGTAAGCGTTAGCGACCGGATGTATTTTGCGGGAATCGGTCGCCGTGCTGCGGGAATCGGGTCGCTGACGCCCGCCGCTCGTTCCATGCGATTGCCGTGTCCGGCTATCCGCGATTCGATATCGGTTATCCACGACTCACCACCATGGTGCCACGTGGCACAATGGTCAAAACCAGAGATAACCCATTTATTGACAAACACTTAAACCGATTTTGAAAATCGCCCACCCCTAACATATTCTGTTAAGACCACGGTCGGCCCACGCCGCCCATTTCGCCCCTTTGGCCGCGACCGGATTCTGAAGGCCAAATCGTCATGACGATCGCCGGTCACGTTGACTGACTAATTTAGTATACGTTTAATGTTAATTGGACCAGTCCCGCTTTTATTCGCCCTTCCGGGAAAAAAAACAGAACAACCCGGCGACACAAAAGCCCACGCGGGCTGAGATATCGCCTCATCTGGGGGTATCGGGTGGAGGAGGGGGTGGGTTAACTTGCTCGCAGGAGCTGCGGCGTTTCCGCGTCGCCACGCCCCAGAACATCACGCCGCAATGCGTTGGGCGCTCCGAGCCGGGCTGGTATACTGATTGGAGAAACGTGGGCGGATATGTTTAAATGACGCGTGTAAGTTGGGTTCGAGGTCCTCACGACCCATCCCGGGGATTGCGAAAGGGCCACGATCCCGTGTTGTCTGGGCAGCGGAAGAAATTCCTGGGCATGTTACAGAGTGAGCTACCACGCAGCCATTAAAATGAACTCGCCAGAACGCCAACTTGAAGATGAACTCGTCAGCATCAACGGCGTGCCGGTCACGCAGATCGAACTCAAAACGCTGGGCATCAACACCCTTAACTTTCCCCATCGCGCGATCGAGCAGATCGTCGAGTACAAAACCGACACGGCAACTGCTACGCGCGCACGCTCGAGTTTGGCAATGATGGCTTAGAGGCATTTTCAAATGGCTAAGAAATGGGGCAACACCGCCTACGACGTTAGTCATCCGCCGGTCGGCGCAGTTGGCTATACCGTTAACGATGATGAACTAGGCATGATCCTCGAGGACCACGTCGCCCCGATCGTTCGCGATGACGTCGGTGTTGCGGATATCAAGGCAATCCTGGTCGGCGTGACGGAGACTGACTTTACGACGAAGGCACTCGAAGCAGCACTGCAATCGCCAGAGCCACTGAAGGCTTGGCAGATTGGCGAGGCATTGGCTGAGGCATTCCTCGCCGCGGTTGAAGTCTGCACTTTCCCATGGCCGACAGCCCGCGACCTTCGTGATCTGAAGGCGAGCCTACCGGGAACTGACCTTGTCGGCTTCCAAGCGACAGGCGACGACACACGACCATTTCGATTCGCCTTTGGGGAAGTCAAAACGTCACACGATTCGATCGTACCGCCTAAAGTGATGTACGGCAGGCACGGGCTGAAAGCGCAGTTAGAGGATCTGCGCAATGTCAAAGCGACCCGCGATACTCTATTTCGGTATCTGGCATTTCGTGCGAAAGGAGCGCTGTGGGAAGCGACATTCCGGCATGCCGCCCGGCGATATCTGAACGACGCTGGAGACGTCGCGATTTTCGGCGTTCTCGTGCGAGACACCTCGCCTCATGGAGACGATCTGCGGGCCCGTGCGACTGCTCTGGCCGACAATTGCCCAGCGTTAACAGTAATCGGGCTGTTTGCAGTTTACTTGCCCGCGAAGGCAATTGAGACGCTCGTGAAGCGCATCGAACAGATCAACAAGGAGGCGCGTCATGCTTATAACTGACGACGCCCTAAATAAAATCGACCAGCACTGGGCCGTGTCTGCCATCGGAACCGATGGCCGCGACCGCGGGCGTGAGGTTGCGCAGGTGAACTGGGTTCGTGATGCGCTCGGTGGACAATTGCGGTTGGACTTTGGTGAACGACCCTCGGATGCATCGTTGGTCGAACGTCTCGCTACGGCGTACGAGGTGGCAGCGCTCGAAGGTCTCAAAGCAGCGCTGTTGCCGACGCCGACAAAGGAAACGGACGACGAGCGCATGCAGTGCATGGCTGGGGCTTGGCGCGCATTCGATCTTCGTCGGACGCTACCACCGCCAACGTCCGATGAGCCCCGAATGTTCTCGTTCCTGCGCCTCGCGGGTCTCGCCTACGCAAGCGATCGTTGGCCAGAGCTTCATCGGTGGATGGATGACAATACGGCACAGTGGGCGGTGCCCGTCGTCAACGATGCCGAGTGGGATCGTCGACTCCTGTATCGCATTTTTGAATGCTGGTGCCGATTGTTCCGAAAGCGGAGTTGGGCGGACGTCTCGCAGATTGCGTCCCTCATCAAGACCCTTCGTGAAGAACAGGCGAAATATGAACCTGATTTGCTGAAAGAGAAGGCCAGCCAAAACCCAAAGGCGACGGCACTGCGCCTCATCAGCCTATATCACTGGGCCAAGGCGTCCGAGTTGCTCGCGACGTACATGCTTCAAGGTTCGCCCGCTGGGATCAGCGAAGAGCTTGATAAGCACTTTGAAGCCGCCTGCAAGGCGTCTGACGCCTGCTACGACGCTGAATTAACGATGGTGCTCCACTGGCTGCATTTGGCATCGCGCAGGATGGTTGCGGCATCGCTCTGGTGGGTGGCCAATGCCGTTAACTCACGCGTTACCCGATTTGTTGAAACCGTTACCAAGAGCAAAGGACTCTTTGAACTATTGCCGCCCCAGCGCGTAGCGATTCGCGAGCAAGGTCTGCTCGATCAGGCACACCGTGCAATCGTCGTCGATCTGCCGACGTCGGGCGGTAAGACGCTGCTCGCGCAGTTCCGGATGCTACAGGCGATCAATCAGTTCGCCCAAGATGGTGGCTGGGTCGCCTATGTTGCGCCGACAAAGGCACTGGTTGCCCAAGTGACACGCCGCCTGCGGGCCGACTTTAGCCCATTCAACGTCGCGGTGGAGCAGTTAACCGGCGCTGTCGAAGTCGATGCATTCGAAGAGGCGCTGCTGGGTGATTCCGGCGACAAGAAGTCTTTCGATGTCTTGGTATCAACTCCGGAAAAATTGCAGCTCGTGCTGCGCAACAAAAAAGTGTCCCGTCCTCTCGTGCTTATCGTCATGGACGAAGCACACAATATCGAAGATGGCGATCGCGGCATGCGGGTAGAGTTTCTGCTTGCCACGATCCGGCGCGAATGTGAGAAAGCCAACTTCCTCCTTATGATGCCATTTGTGCCCAATGGCGAAGATCTGGCAAGGTGGCTTTCACCGGAGTCAGGTACTTCCATTAGCATCGGTACAAGTCCGTGGAAGCCGAACGATCGCATTCTCGGGATTTATCACTCAGAAGCAGGAACCGCATCCGGCGACTGGTCATTGAAGTTTGAAACGCTTGTGACGACGCGTCAGCGAACGCTGCCGCTCCGGGGCACTCACTCTGTAGACGGCAATCGACCACTTGGATTGCCTCGAAGCAAATCTACGAGCCTGATCGCGCAAACCGCTGCGATGGCGTCAGCCATGAGTGGCCGTGGAAGCAGTATCGCAGTGGCAAACCAGATTCCTCGAACTTGGTCGATGGCTCGGATGATCGCCAAGTCTTGGTCAGGCATCCCAAACCTTTCAGAGGAAGTGAAGCTGGTACAACGGTTTCTCGCGACGGAAATCAGCCCGAATTTTGAGTTAATTGAGATGCTGTCAAAAGGGGTCGCAGTCCACCATTCCGGACTGTCGGACGAGGCTCGCTCACTGATCGAATGGCTCACCGAAGAAGGGCGTATTAAAGTACTGTGTGCCACATCGACGATTGCGCAAGGAATCAATTTCCCAGTGTCTTCGGTGTTCTTGTCTTCAACTGACATCCCACTTTCGCATCCACCCTATCACAAGGCCATGTCCCCAAGGGAGTTCTGGAACTTAGCGGGCCGTGCTGGCCGGATTGGGCAGGATAGCATTGGTGTTGTCGGCATCGCAGCCGGCACTGATCCCGGAAAAGTGAAGCAGTTTGTGAGTTCAGCCACAGGGGCGCTGGTCTCGCGGTTGGTTCAATTGCTGGACGATCTCCAGACTCAAGGCCGGCTCAACGAGCTTGAAACTGTCCTCAATCATGACGAGTGGCAGGCCTTCCGGGCTTACGTCGCGCACCTCTGGGCCGAGAAGAAGGTGTTGGATGCGGTACTGGCCGATACGGAGCAGTTGCTACGTCACACTTTTGGTTACGCATCCCTCCGATCGAAGCGCACCCAGAAAGCTGACGAGCAGGCAGACGCCCTATTGAGCGTAACGAAGAAGTACGTTCAAGGATTGTCAGATCACAAAGAGAACGCGTTGCTCGCCGATGCCACTGGCTTTGCCCCAGAGGGGGTCCGTTCTGCACTCTTAGGACTCAATAATTTACAGAAGAAACTAAGCCAAGCTGACTGGGAGCCGTCAAGCCTGTTCGGCGCCGTCGGCAACTCGGCGCTGCCTGCACTCATTGGTGTGATGTTGAAAATTCCCGAGTTGAACCAGTCGCTTAGCGAAATCGCTGGCTCCGGCAGGGATCAAAAACAAATTGCAGAGATCACGGCCTCCTGGGTCAACGGGGCGTCAATTCGCGATATTGCGACTCAGTATTTCGCGAATGCCAACGAAACTGTCGCAATCACAGACGCGTGCAAGGCTATTTACCGCACGTTGGTCAACGCAGGGCCGTGGGGCATGTCGGCACTTACAAAGATGCCGACGTCAGGATTGGACTTTGAAAATCTTCCGCCGGATGTGCGACAACGGCTAAACTCGATGCCAGCCATGATCTACCACGGTGTTCGCACCGAAGCCGCCGTGGTAATGCGGATGAACTCAATTCCTCGCAGCATCGCGGAAGCTCTCGGTGCAAAGTTCACAGCGGTTGCAGGAGATAGCCTCTCGATTCGCACAGCGCGGGAGTTCCTGCACGGTCTGGATCAAGCCGATTGGGACGCCGCAGTACCAGATGGGGCTGCCATGTCAGGCACTGACTACAAGAAGGTCTGGCACAGATTATCGGGTGAGAAGCAGGCCCCTGAAGGCTGACCAACGACTTACGTCTGCTGCGCGAGACCAACCCTGCGAAGATGCCCAAGTTCGACGCGATCGTGTCGAATTAACCGTTTAGCTATCGCTCGGACTCCAGCGAAGTGCAACCAGCCGGACGACCGGATGTTCATCAACGCCGGCAACTTCCCCGGGAACTTTCATCTACGCCCGCGCAACTTCATTTTCTTCCCTGAGAACTTCATTTTCTTCCCTGAGAACTTCATTTTCTTCCCTGAGAACTTGATTTACTTCCCTTGGAAGTTGATTTACTTCCCGCGCAACTTGATTTACCGCCCGCGCAACTTGATTTACCGCCCGCGGAACTTTATTTACTTCCCGCGCAACTTGATTTACTTCCCGCGCAACTTGATTTACTTCCCGCGCAACTTGATTTACTGCCCGCGGAACTTGATTTAATTCCCGCGGGGTTTGATTTACTGCCCGCGGAACTTGATTTACTGCCCTTGGAAGTTCCGCGGGAAGTAAATAAACCTTGGTTACCCGTCCTGATTGCTCATCGACCTGCATGGCAGGCCCGCACGCGGGATTTGATCGGACGTGGGGCAGGAGGCGGTGGGCGGTGGTGAAGTCGCTCGCCGGGTTGGTCGATCTTTAAAGATATGGATCAGATCGTACTGCGGTTTACGCATGAGGCGGGGCTACTTTCTTCGCCGGCGCGTTGCGCGCCGATTTCGCCGCGACGCAGAAAACGGGCCAGGTCCGAATAACATCACAAATATACAAATGTGATTGTCGCCGGAGCTTATGTAAACGTCGGTCTTTATGACTGCGGGTCGGCCTGGCGTGTCGCCTCGATGGCGAAACGGTGGTCATGTGCCTTCGACCAATTTCTCCAGCGTCTCGTCGGTGCATTGTGGATCAACGGTTCGACAGGCGCGGGCCAGCACTTCGGAGATACCGGTGAGCCGGGTACGC
>Ga0163146_10003720_pt1 | contig 19208 bp, 26 predicted proteins | sample OliLakLV19MP7G1_FD_148648 | JGI IMG/M metagenome (GOLD analysis project Ga0163146, IMG submission 148648) | Freshwater microbial mat bacterial communities from Lake Vanda, McMurdo Dry Valleys, Antarctica - Oligotrophic Lake LV.19.MP7.G1 | ecosystem: Environmental > Aquatic > Freshwater > Lake >...
AGGGCGAACTGCCGCCGCATGTAGTCGCTATAGCCAGAGTTGTCCCGCTCGCGCTGGGACTGTGAATAACCACCGCCACTCGGCCGACTGGCAGACTGGGACCGGTACTCCGATTGGAGCTGGAGAAGCTGCTGGCGAAGCTGGTCGGCGGTAGGGGGATTCGGCATGTGTTTGTTATCCTATGCTAACTTAAACGGAGAGGTTTGCAATGGGCGGGGGCGAGAGACGCAATGCAGGCGCGCACGTCTGCTACGCTTGGCCACCCAGGCCCCAGCATCAATGCCCCGATCGGGTCCACGGGGTGCGGCTCGTGCTGGAGGCATACCACCTGCCGGCCGAGCAACGCCCCAAAGTGCGCAGGGCCAGAGTGATTGGCCACCACCGTATGCGCCGCAAGGATCGCCCCGAGGAGGTCGTGGTGCGTGCGTGGCACCATCTCGCCCAGGTCCGCGACCTCGTCCCAATGTGCCCATTCCTTGTCCGGCACGCTGGCGTGCGGGCATAGCGCGACTCCAGCGCCGAGTGGCGGGCGCTGCCACATATGACCGACCCCGTCGCTGGCGGCTACTGACCGCGCGCTCACGGTCTGGCAAAACCCCCAATCCTGGGTTAGGCGGATGGTCGGATCGCCGTCGCTCACCGGTATGCCGAGAAAATCAATTACCCGCCGCGTCATTTCGGAGCAAAATTGGCGCGCGATAGTGATACGCGGCCACGCTGGCTCCATCTCGTGCAGCGCGAGGCAGGCATCTCCCAACGGGCGTGGCAGCAGGACGATCACGTGACGCTTACTACGTGGCCGTTGTTAAACACGACGGTAAGGGAGCCACCGCCAGACTTGGCGAAGACATGCGTCCCTGTTGCTGAGCCACCGGAGCTAGAGACGCTGGTGACAATCCCCTTTCTCACCGCGATAGAATATGTGCCGACTGAAATCGATGTGCTAGTCGCCCCGGTGTAGGGTGTCCCGCCGTCATTCACGCTAACGGTCGTCATCCCGGTAAGCGAGAACGTATTGGCGCCAGCGATCGAGCCAGCCTGGGTGATTTGGACCGTCCCCGTGGTGCCGCTTGCGGCAATGGTGGTGTTCCCCGTTGAATAGAGCGCAATCGTGCCGCCGCTCCCAATTTCAAGCGATGGTGAGCCCACCGCGCTGGGGACGAACATTCTAACGTAGGTGTTTAAACTGGCTGAAATCGAAATGCCACGGTTGGTAGCGCCGAATCCGCTGTTCGGGCTGTGCCCATTTATCCCTAGGTAGGGGTACCCAGGCGCGTAATAGGCTGACTCCGAATGGCCGATATACGAATATCCAGAAGAGCTTTCAGACTGGACGCTCAGGAGGTTTGTTCCGAAACGAATCCCGTGAGTGTCGCTATTGGACGCATACGGGGCGATGGCGCCTTCGCCCATGGTCAGGTTAGTAATCCCAGTCGCGGTTCCACCCGTAATGGCGACGCCAGTCGCGTTCTGCGTCGCCATCGTCCCAAGCCCTAGATTGGTCCGTGCCGTAGCCGCGTCGCTTGCCCCGGTTCCGCCATCAGCAATGGCTAGATCCGTGATGCCAGTAATGCTGCCACCCGTAATCGCCACGCCATTCGCGTTCTGCGATGACATAGTGCCCAGGCCGGCGATAGCCGCCGTTGCCGACGCGATGGCCGTATTCGCCGCCGCCAGATCCGCCTGCGCCGCAGTGATCAGGTCCGCCAACGTCTGTGCCCGCTGGCTCAGTCGCTCAGTATCGCCCACCAATTGCTGGTAGGCGTAATCATCATCGTCGCCCTGAAGGCCGGTATTGCTCGCCCTGATCCCGGTCATTCGGTCGTCTCCTGGCCCTTATTGCTCTTGTCCTGGAACTTAAACTCAGAGTCCAGCAAGCGCAGTGATCCGGCCGGGCTGAGAACCGTCAGCTTAAACTTCCACGACCGTGCCCAGTCTGAGAACAATGGGATGTTGACAAATCCATCATTCGTCGCCGTGGTCGTCAGCGACAGGGTGGCGAAGGTGGCGTTATTGGTCCATGACAGATACTTAGGGGCAATATCCGACACGGACTTAGTCCAAGGAATTGGCGTAGTCGAGAAGTCCTTATACACTTCAACGCGCACCGTACCGGCAGCCTGCGGAATAAACTTCAGCCAGAGACACGGCGGGCTAGTCTTTTCCTCCATCCCGTCAAAGATGGTCCAGTTGGACTCAACCACGCAGGGAATGGCGCCGACGTAGACCAATGCGCCGCTAGCCGGGGCCGCGCTCAGTGCCGTGCTCAGGGTAATGGCCGACGTGGTATTGCTTGCGACCAGGCGTTCCTGCGCCGAGGTCACATCATACAGGATGGTTCCTGCCAGGTCAGTCCCGGTGCCAGTCGGCAGGCTGCTGCCCGTGATCTGGATGACGGTCGTGGTGCTGCCAGCGGCGACGGTGTAATCGCCGGTAGAGGCGGCAGGTACGCCATCAGATGCGCCCTCTGCATACCACGCTCGGCCGTTGGTGCTGTCAGTCACGGCGAGGCGAAGATTGCCAGTCCCGCTAGCGACTGTGACGCCGGCATCGATGCCCTGACGCCATTGGTCAATGATCCAACGATCACCAACGATGTCATAGGTCATCGCGTGCCTGGGGACCGATCCGCCAGTAGCGACGAAATGCCAGCGGATGATTTTCTCTTTGGGATCATACACCGCAAAGAACTGGTCGGACAGGGCGGTATTCACCAGCGCCGCGACCGTGGTGTCGATCTTCTTGCTGATCCAGCGCGGACGCCCGCCCGTCATCATCCATGCGCCGTTAGCGCCCCAGCCGAATAGCGCGCCGTCGAGGCCGTAGATGCACCGCTGGTTCCAAACGCCAAACTCGCCGGCAATGGTATTCAGCTCGCCGGTGCCTGGATCGGCCTGGAAAACAAGCCGCTGGATAGAGCGAGTGCCGAATAGATAGAGATCGCCAAGGAAGTCGGACATGCCGACCAGTCTGTCTCCGCGTCCGTTAAGCACGTCCCGCACACGAGTGACCGCCTTGAAGCTCTCGGGGAAGCCCGCCTTGCTCCAGTAGATGCGGTTATTCTTTGCGTAGAACACGCCTGATGCAGCGGCGTTGGTTGTCCCGGCATAGACCGGCGTCACCGTCAGGCTGGACGTACTGGCTACCGCAGTGACCAAGTACTGCGTTGTCTCAGCGCCGAATCTGACCATGCGCCCAACCCACAGAGTTGAGAACGCCGCCGCGCTAGTAACGGTTGCGCTATTGTTGGTGGCTCCACAAGTGATCGTCCGTGCGTGACCGCCGCCGATGAAAGCGTAATTGCGGCATTCTGCGATAATAGAACCGGCCGGTGGCTGTTCGTGGCCGAAGTCATCATAGAGTGAAGTCAGGTCCAGCGCGGCCAGCGTGGTGTCCGAGACGTTGTAGCTGAATGAAGCAACCCCGGCGTTAGCGAGCGTTCCTACCACATAGTACGTCGATCCGGCGGCAAGTGTCGCCTCGACTTGGATGGTGTCGCACTTGGAATCCGTTGAGCGGATGATGTCCGTCGCCGCTGCGCCAACAGTGAAGTTCAGCGTCTTGGTCGTGGAGGCCACCGTGATACTGACGGCAGCACTCGGGTTACTGCGATATGCAGCGCCAGGCGAAGTGGAATCGGTGTAGCGATACCGCACTAGGTGGACGCCTAGAGTGACGTTTCCCGCCGCGTTGGTACCTGCGCCAAGCACGGTGGCAGGGGCGGCCATCCCAGCGTCACGGGTTGACGCCCATACGCCGTCCCATGCCTGGACACGGTCGAAATCATTCGTCGCGTAGAGGCGACCGTTGATGGTCGAGAATACGGCCGGCTTGTCCGCCTTCAGCCCGGTCTTAATGGTGGTCATAGGGTCACGCTCTTAAGCTCGCCGGACGCCTTGAAGATGACGAGGAAGTTTCCAGCCACCGGGGACGAGAAGGTGCCTACCGCAGTGCCGCCATGGTCGGAGAGGTAGGTCAGCCCAGGACGACGGCGAATCTCGCCAGTGACGTACAAAGAGATGCCGCGCGAGTTATTCCCAAGAGCAAAGCCGCTGTCAATGTCCGTGGTGTCATCACGGATTCCGTCCCACTGTTTATTTTCAGCCATCAGGAGATCGTCGAGCCACGGAAGGGGCGGGATGAGTTGTAGGAGTTAGCACCAAGCTCACGCGACACCGGGGTCTTGTCAGCGGCGAATGCGCTATCGAGGGCCGAGACGTAGGCCTCCTTCGTCTTTTCAGACGAGCCAGCCACTGACTCACCGCGCAGGCTTACCTGATAATCGATAGCCCGGCGCAGTAGCACCTCGTGCATGCTGTCCCAGTCCGCAATGTCAGTTCCCGTGACCAACTTGGCCGGACGACGGTAGTACAGGACGTTGACCGTGATCGCCTCGGTTGGCCACGGCCAGAACCAGATTTGATCGTTGGCAATCGCCCAGCCACGCGCACGGGTCTGGCCCATCTGGATGCCTGCCCGCAGGACTTGCAGGAAGGCGTTCGACATAGGCGTATCGCCCCATACCCACGAGCGGTCGAACAGGATTTGATCGATGCGCTGAAGGTCAGACGGCAGGGTGTAGGCGTGCTGCGCTAACGAGAAGGTTGCCGCTGCGGCAGTCGCCTGGTTCCAGGTCGTGGCCAGGGTCAATTGCGTATTGGAGTCCCTGGTGGAAATCCGATAGCTCTGGCCATTGACGTACAGGGCAGCCAGCGCGGCCCAACTCGGGAACGTCCCACCCGTCAGCGTGACCGTGGCACTAGCGTTGGTGACGGCCACCGTGCCCGTCGCGTAGGCCGCGTTCAGCTTCACTTCGCCCAGCGTGTGGTACTTTGGCCACCGCTTATCAAGCGAGATCATCTCCAGCGCGTCGTCCACCGACTCACGCTTTTCCTGGTCAGCCTTGGTGCCGTTGCGATCACGCATCATGCGACCGGCGTAGGCCCACAGGTTGCTCGCCAGGAAGCCGCTGGTGGCGCTCACGGCGGTCAGCGTGATGTCCGCAGCCGGTCCAGTGGCGATGCTCGATGACACGGTGATTGAGCCGGTAGCGATGGTATAGCTCGACTTGGACGCACTGATGGTGTAGGTGCCGTCGGCCGGGAAGTAGATCGGTCCCCACAGGCCGGACGAGTCGGAGACAGTCTGCGCCAGGATGACGCTGGACGAGTTGAGGATGCGGACGGTAGCGCCAGCAAGGGCCGCTGCGCCGTCGAAGATACGCCCATTGGAGGCGGTCGCTGTAAACACGGCCGAGCCCCACGTACCGGCGCCAGTCCCGTCCGACGTAATGCGGAACGTCGAGGTCCAGTAGTCGTCAGGGGCCGAGGCACGAAAAATGACCAGGTCATAGGACCCAGTGGAAGCAGGGAATCCCGTCGAGCCAGAGGCCGTGACGGAATAGAGTCCAGGGTTATTAGCCGCGCTGACTTCAGCGATGGTAATGCCAGTCGTTGACTGGTTGCCAACCCCGTCCTTTGATAGACGAATCGTAAATGACGCCTGCGTAAGGCCCGTCACGTTGGCGCCGGCACTCCGATACGTAAACGCATCGTTGATCGTCTGAGCGACTTTAAAGTATTCAGACGCAGCCATGTGCTCCCTTAAAAAACAAGCAACCCTCTTCCCCGTCAGGGTGGTGGGGTCGCTCACCCACACCAGCAACCAGCACTATGTGCGGTGCAAATTACTCCAGATCGAGATCCAGAACGCCGGTCGTGGCCGAGCCAATGGCGGTCGGAGCGCGGGCAATCACGGTGTCGTACGTCACGGTGGTGTCATCAACCGCACCGGCAGTCGAGTGCGTGGCGAGGCCAACACCAACAGCAACGGCGCCAGCGGTCGTGCCAGTCACGCGACCAGCGCGGGCAACCCAGGCGTAGGTGCTCAGCGCCCAGGTGGTCACGCCGCTCGGAAGCTGGGGGATGCCAGCGACAGTCCCGCGAATCGCGGCGGCACCAGTAACCGCGTCAACCACATATGTGGCAGCCGAGCCGGTCTTGAACTTACAGAAGTTGTTCGCCGCCAGCGTGATCGCCGCAGTGTCCGAAATCATCAGCCGGTAGGTAACGCCGTTGACGACAGCGAGAGTGCCGACCGAGCTGGCGAACACCGCGTTAGTGGAGGTCTGCCCGATGGGCAAAGCCTGGATGACATCATAAGCCATGAAAGATTCCTTAAGGTTTGATTGAGTAAAAAGAGAGACGATACCCGGCCCGTAGGCGACCGGGGTGCATTCCATTTATTAGGCGAAGTTGTAGCCGACGCCCTGGTAGCGGGGCTCACACACAAGCTGACCGATGAACTGGACGGCGGTCAGATGACCACCCTGTTCAATCGAGTGCTGCTGAGTGACCTTGAACATCTCGCCCGCGCTGCCCGTCGCACCATCGCCGCCAGCATGGCCAGCCGAGACGACAGGAACAGTCTTGAAGTACATCTTGTTGCTGTTGAGCAAGTAGATGACGTTGGCAGTGCAATCATCGTCCCACGAGACAGTGATGTTCTCATAGGGGATGAACCGGCGAGGGAACATACCGGCATTCGGGCTCTTGATCGAGTCGTCGATGATGATGCGCTGGCGCGAAGCAAGGAGCTGCTTCAGTCCAAGGTACATAACACTGGTGGTGACGCCGCAGTCGGGCATCTCATCAGAGTCATTCGCACGGCTGAGACGCTGGTTCATGTAGTCCAGGAAGTTCAGACCGTTCACGTTCCACAGTGAGCTAGCGCCGGCAGTGTCGAAGGTGGTGGACGACCAGTTGCCAATCACCGGGCTATACGCTTCAGTGATCGCGTTATCCACACCAGCAAGTCCGCCCGGAAGGGTGGTCTGACCGAAGTAGGTGGTGTTAGGCAGGGCTTCACGGTCAGCGTCAGCAATGGTGGTGCCGGTCGTGCCGGTGAGCGGGCTGTAACCGGTCGTCGAAGAGCCGTGACCGAACAGAGTCGGCAGGCCGTTAATCGGCTCGTCCGCACCGTTGGCAATCGTCGAGGCGGCAATGCCGAGGGCAGTGTTCGCGCCGCGATTGCGGGTGAAGATACGGTTGCTCACGGCCTTCTTGAAGTCCTTGCCCATGCGCTCAAGACGGCCTTCAGCCAGCTTGACCTTGGCCGACTCGCCGGTGTTCAGAGCCAGATCGCGATCCGACAGAACATCAGTCATGTCCATGAAGCCCCAGGGGGCACGGGCAGTGATGTAGTGCTGGCGACGAGCGAAGTTACGGGCCGCGAGGTCCGCACGCTCCGAAGCCTGGAACTCACCGACGAGGATCTTCTTCTCGAAGAAGGCGCCTTCGCCGTCGTTCTGGATGTTGCCGTTCTGCTCCATCTTTTCGAGGAGGAAGCGAACCTTTTTGGTCGCATCCCACGCACCGCGCATGAATTGCTGGGTCGTGGACTCATCCACCAAAGGTGAGAAATTAGAGGCGGGAGTAAGGCCGGTAGGCATAAAGAATCCTTAGTGTGCTTGACGTGTGTTATGAGTTTTGATAAACTGGATGAGCGCCATGCCCTTAAGTCCCTTGGCCGTACCGATCGAGAGCGCATCGGTTGCCACTGGCTGTGAAACCTGATCACGGCTGACCCGTGAACGTTTCTGAAGGGCTGCCTGCTGCGCCTGGGCCGTCGCCTGGACCTCTGTCGCCTTACCGATGTTTGCCCGCAGTCCTTTATTCTCGGCCTCTAGCTGGATCAGCTTGAGGGCGCCATCACGCCCGAATTGGGGCATGAGTTCCAGGAAGCGTTCACGATTGGCCTCCATCAGTTTCCCATTTTCAGAGAGGTACTGCTGGGCCTGCACGCGCGCGGTCTGGTATTGCTCGAACTGGGAGAACCTCGTATCCAGAGAGCGTTCCAAGAGAGCCGCCACACGCTGCTCAATGAACCCTTCAGGGTCACGGGCAAGCTCTTGGCGAACCTGTTGGTCGTTCTGCACCCACTGATTGTGAAATTGAATATCGTCGTTTGAGATCCCGATCGACTGCGCGATACGGGCCTTAACGTCGTCATGCGATTCCTGCGGAAGCCCCTGCGTCGCGCCTTGCACGGCTGCGCTGTAGTGCTTCACCCGCTCCAATCGGCTCATGGCCGTCTGGTGGTCGGGATGCTTTGGATGCCACTGCTGGAGCTTCTGCACATCAGCTTCACGCTGGCGCTGCTCTAGAGTTGCGCGGATTTCCTCGGGCGAGGGAAGGCCTTGATAGGCTTCCGCACGCTTGCGAGCTTCGCCCAGTTCTTGGGCTTGCCGGCCATACAGAGAGCGGAGGTTGAGGAGTTGTTTAATTTCCTCGGGCTTCAACTGCGGAAGCGCCTCGCCTGTAGCTGGCAGAGAATTAGTCTGCGGTTTATCGGTTGGCAAAGATCCGGGGTTGGCATCCGCACTGAGAGTGTCAGCCGAAGCTGATTCCTGTGCTGGCGCTGCCGTTTCAGCCGGTTCGCTGATGACTGCCGGGGCAGAGTCAACGGTATCCGATGAAGCGGGCGAGTCGGTACTATCGGGCATTGTATTCCTGTGTTTCCTTAAAGCTAGCGTCTGTATACATATGTGTGATTACGGGACTAAGCGTTGGCGTACTTTCCAGAGAGGGTGATGTCCCATAGGGCGCCGATCCGGTTCCTGGCCGCCTCGGTCCTCCGGGTGCATTCCATCACTGAAATACGGCCACGGGCCAGGGTCACGAGGGCTCGCCTCCGCTTGCGGTCATATGCGCGGACCAAACGCCATACCCCGCCCCATGCTGGTCCCTTGGGGATACGGCACCGATGCCCATCGCCAGTGATCCAGATAACTGGGATGCGACTCACGCCTTCTCCACGTTCATGCCGCGCCGCTTGGCAGCAGCCGACGCATCATTGACGTGCTCAAAGACCGCGCGCTTATCGCCACGGAACTTGGCCAACTGGGGCATGTAGCGACCACGCTTGCCAGTGATCTGACACCGCTCGCTGGTAAAGTCGCCCAGGTCAGGCTTAACGGTCGGGCACTCGCCCTTCTCGTAGTTGGGCGGCTTCACGTGCCAGTCGCCGTGGAACACCTTGTGGGTCACTTCCCGGTCATCCAGGTAGTAGGTAACAACGCCGCCTGGGGTCCGAATCTCGCGCTTGGCCATATGTTAACGAGTGTTATACATATGTGTGATTATGCAAGCGTCGGATCGCCAGGAGGGGGAGCACCGGGAGGCCCCATAGGCATCATGGCCATCTGCTCAAAGTGCTGCGCCAAGCCGGTCAGGCGATTGGCGGCCTCAGTCAGTCCAAGCAGCTTGTTGTACGCCGCGAGCTGGTGATAGCCCTGAGCCTTTTCGATCGGATCCATGCTCTGAAGCATGACTGTGCCGTTCTGGTTCCACAGTTCCTTCATGGCATCGATCTGCTGATCCAGGTCATGACGGCGGGCGCTGGACACCTCAATGTCGCAGTCCGATTCCTCGGCCAGATCATCGATGGTGTAGGCGAAGGGGGCCACTTGGATGGCGCGCTCCATGGCAGCATTGACATCCATGCCGTTTTGCAGGTAGAGCATCATCAGGCCCTCGGGGGTCGTGGCCCCGTCAGGTACCAACGTGCCCCACTCCATCGCCGCCTGGTCGCCCATCAGAGGTTGGATCGTCTCTGGGGTCAGCAGGAAGCCGGCAGCAAAGGTTTCCTTGCGCGCGATGTCGCTATGGAAGCGGGCCACCTGATCGCGCAGGTCTTCGATGCGGTTGCGGCTATTGCGATCCTTGATCGACGCATCCTGTGCGGTGCGGGACTGAGTCTGCCCCTCGCCCGAGTAGAGGATGGCGTACAGGCCAGTCGCCTTTTCAAACAGGGTTTCAAAGAAGCTGAATGCCTGGATGGCAGCGGCGATGTAATCGTTCTTCCAGTCGAACTGCTGAAGGTAATCCCCAATCTTCGCCGTATCGCCCTGGATGTCCAGTTCCATGGCGTTGATGTCAGGGCCTTCCAGGATCTTGAACTTGTCATCGTCCGACAGGCCGTTGCGGTTCTGCTTCACCACCGCCATCAGGGTGCGGAACGAGAACTTGATGCGGCCCATCATGACCGTGGCTAGGTAGTTCATGGCGCGCTGATAGCCCAGGCCAGATTCCAGCGGAGATACCGGCCAGATCGACTCAGGGTTCGGATAGAAGTCCAAGACGCTACACGGCCAAGAATCCATCTTGGGGTGGAAGAACGGAATCTCCCAGTCCATGTCAGCGATGACCCGGCCATCGTCAGTGATCAGGTACTTGCGCGGCGATTCCTCAAGCTCAAGCGCAGCTTCCGCCATGGTCTTGTCGTCAGTCGGCAGGCCAGTGCCCTTGGCCATCGCGCGCAGCCAGTCCAAGCCGCCCTGATCATTGTGAATGCCGACGCGGGTGTAAATCTCGTAGTAGTGGATACAGTCCGCGTTCGTGTCGCGCTGCTCCCAGTCGTACTTGGCCTCAGCGTCAGATGCCCGCTTGGACGTACTGCGCGCTTCACGCACAATCTCGGCCGCGCCAGGAATGCCCTTCACTTCGTCCATCACTTCAAACTTGGGACGATACCGTTCCCGGCCGATCCAGGCGACCTGATCCCACGTCTTGGCATTCGGATCAACGAGTAGATTCCGCACGCTGTCCCACTCAGTGCAGACCAGTCCCTTGCGCGGGTGCATGCCAGTCCACGCCACGCCACGGCCATAGATCACTGCGTCGGTGCCGACCTGGCGGGAATGGGTCGAGAGGTCAGTCTTCTTGACGGTGTAGTTGACGTACGCGCTGCGACGCTCAGAGCGAGCCATTGACTCGGGGGTAGACCACGCACGCGGAGCCGCAAGCCGATTCGGATTCGGCGGCATCAGCATCGGCACCATGATCTGAATCGCTTCCGTCGTCTTGGCGACCTTCGCCTTGAACGACGCATTCGACATGTTCTGATACTCGAAATTGTAGTCGGTCGAATAGCCGTAACGCCAGACTTCCTTGCCGGACTCGTCAAAGCGTTTCTTCGCCCGCTTGGCAGCCTTCACCCGCTTAAGCAGGATCTTGCCGGCCAGGTCATTGGCCTCCTTGGATCCGGTCACTTAGGCCGGTCCAGTCAGATAGAAGACCACGACGGCGGTAAACGATCCGCCAGCGGCGGCCTTGAGGAAGGTAAAGCGATGGTCAACCATAGCCGGCTCGTAGTAGTCGGCACCAGCAAGAACGAACTGCCGGAGAGACCCGGCTGAGTCGCCGGCAATCATCGCCGCACGGCTGGCACCGGCCGTGTCAAGGCCGAGCACCTTCACGCCGATGACGCGGTCAAGCACCGCAGCGGCTAGGCCCGACAGGGAGGCAAGCGTATCTGCCGCTGATGCGTTGGCTGGGATGGTCAGGGAAACGCGCAGGACAACGGTCGCTGAGACGGCTTGCTCACGGTTCAGGGTCATATTAGAGTTCTTTCTGTGTGATGATTTCGGCTGTAACAGCGGCCTCGACACTCGCCTTAAATCGCTCCGGTGCGAGCGGGGCCTTGACGATCGCCGTGCGTGCCGCCTTGGTGCCGAACTCGGCCGCGAAGCCGGCCCAGGTCTGCCCGGCGTCACAGTCGCCGAGGATGTCCGCGTTGAGCACCCACGTGCCGTCCGCCAACTCGACCGGGATCAGCTTCTGGTCGGGCGATTGTTCGTTCATCGCGGCGAGCTTGGCGCGCAGTTCGGGGGAGATGGTGATGTAGGACGACATCAGACGGCCCTTCCGAGCGCGGCCTGGAAGGTCTGCCAAGCGGTGTTCCACGTCGTTTCATCGGCAACGGACATGGTGCCGTCGTCGATCGCGTATCCGGCGAGCTTAGCCCCCGAAGTCGTGGGTAGCTCAGCGACGTTACTGCCGTTATTCCCGCAAAAAACGTACATGCCGGAACCGGGCGATGCTGGCGTGACTGATACCGCAGAGGAGCCGATAGACGAGCCGTTTTTGTACAGGGAAAAATCAGTGGGGGCGGCGCGTTTCGCGTGGTAGAAGGCCGGTCCCGTGGTTTCGGTCTGGCTGAGCACGGAAGCCTGGCCCCATACTGCGGCAGTTTCAGTACCGGTGCTTTTGCCGAGGGTAAAGATCTGCGTCGAGGCCACGTTCCTGGCACCGATCAGGCGTTGCCCAACAGCCGCCAATGCCGTGCGCAAGTAGACCGACATCCCGCCCGTGAGCGCGTACCCGGCCCATCCGGTATCGAGATATTTCGTTGCGCCGTCACCACTCAGTCCCGTCGCCTCGGTGTAGTCGCCGGCCACGAAGTTCACGTTCGTGTCCGTCGCGTTGCCCGCGCCGACGATCAACGGCACCAGGCACGCCGTCAGTTGATCGCCAGCGAACAGGTTAAGCCGCGACACGCGCGACCAGATGCCGGCTGTCTTGAGCGTCCGCACCATCGTGCTCGCCGCGCGTAACGTCGGCTGACTGACCGTGCCGCCCGCAGCGAGGACACGTAGCTGCCAAGCCGCCACGTCAACGTCGCCGCGTGTCCCTCGCCCTAAAATGCCGAGTCCGAGTCCGAGCCCTCGCATTAATTAAATCTTTCCACGGTGTTTGGCGATAGTTGAGAAAGTCTTATTAGCAGCCTGACGCTTAGCCGCCTTGGCCTTCACCTGAAGGACATCGCTATCCGTTTCAGCGCGCTCCATGTCCTCGCCGTAAGAAGCGGCGTCCTTCACGGCAGCACCGAGGGTGCGGATGGTTTTGATAGCCCCGACGCCAGTGGTCCCGAAAGCGAGCCCGGCAACGATCTGAAGCAGCAGCGTCCAGTTGAATGACGGTGCATGTTGATAGTCCTCGGCCTTGGGCTGCGGCAGAGTCGGATTGTGGACGGTGGACCCGTCAGCCTGCGGGACAGAGACGCCAGTTGGCGCAGTCAGTAGGGGCTTGTCGTTCGACTCGTTACGGACTGGGATGGCGCAGCCGACGATGAGTAACAGGAAGAATATCAGGAGCCAGAATAGAAACTCTTTCACTTGATCACCTGGGCCAGAAGTGCGCCGATCACGGTTAGGCCAACCACTCCGCTGATGCCCATCAGAATACGATCGTGCAATTCCAGCTTTACCTCGATGAGAGAAACTCGCTTATCAACGCTGGCAGATTGGATCAAAAGACGATCAAGCTTTTGGTCGATACTGTCGAGGCGCTCATCAAGCTGGATGGTGCCGCGCGATTCACGGCGAATCAGGGCGGTGGTGTCGTCATGGGGGCGATCGTAGGGCATGGGTTAGGCCTTCACCGGTTCAACTTGGTACGTCGCCATCCACTGCTTGACGGCAACTACGTCAGCGGCGATTTCAGCTACGGCCTCTTCGCTCTGGCCACGGTCAGCGGCGACTTGGGCGAGGCCCATGCGGATGAGGGCGAGAGCGTTATTGAGCTGCTTGGGGGTGGGGGTCATACGATCCCTTAGACGACGCAGAGGACGCGATAGGTGGTGCCGGCCGCGTCTTTGATGGTCATGGTGTGGGTAGCGGTTGGGGTCGCGGCTACGGCGGTGTTGCCAAGCGTGAGCGCCTGCGCGCTGGCCACGGTGATGCCGCCCGATGCGGTGATTAGTCCGCCTGCGGTGAGCGCGGCTTCAAATGCGGCGTTGCCGTTCGATCGGGTCACCGTCAGGGCCGTGCCTAGGTAGGCGCCCGCGTCGGTGTACCGATGGACGCTATAGTCGCTTCCGACGTTCGATCCGGACTCTGCTTCGATCCCGGCCGCTACGAACCATCGGCTTGCCCCGTTTGTACGGATGACTACACCGCGAAAATATCCAGAGTTTCCACGCAGGTCTAATTGCGCATCGGCCGCGCCTCTGGTGATGGTTATGTCACCGCTAAAATTGCCCAGCACCGACCGCACATCCGACCATTGCAGCGCGGCAGTGCCGAGGGTGCGCGTGTTGTCGGTGGTTGGGGCGAGTTGGCCGGCGAAGGCCCCCGCGCCGTTCACTTGCAACCGCGTCGCGCCGTCGTCGGTCGGGGCGCCGATGAGCAGCCGTGCGCCTGCGCTATCCGTGGCGATATTCGCGCTGTCGGTAATCGCGCCGCCCGTGGTCGCGAACGGCACCCGCCCGCTGGTGAGCCCGGTGGCGCGGAGGGAGAGGCCCATCACGACGCCGCTCGCCGTCAGCGCCGCCACGCCCGTGACGTTATTGCTTATGTCAACAATGACGCCCGAGTTCTGCGTATTACCAGTAGTCCCGCTAAACTTTACGACAGCGTTGTCGGTGCTGACCGTGGCGAGGCCGATAAGTGACTTAGTCAGGCCAGGTTCTAACACCTCTGTATGTTAGTGTGCAGTTGATAACATGCAACCGTCAGCCAATGCGCAGGAATCCCGTGCCGATGGCGTTGCGGGTGGCAGGGTGGATTTCACGCATGCGCTGGGCGGAACGGCGTAGGCGGGACTCGTGTTCGCGCTGCTCAGGCGTTATGGTGGACGGCAGCACCGCTTCCGGCTTAGACTGGCGAGACTGGGCTGCGCGCTTCACATAGCGGGGGTTCTTAGTTACTAAGTACCGAAGAGTATCCGGCCCCTCATCGTTCCGCTTAATGACGCCATTGGCCCCGGTGTACGCCGTCTCTGGCCGACCGCGATAGTTCTGAAGCTGTGTGATCAGGAGCTTGCAGCGGGGATTGATGACGATGCGCGGGATAGCGGTCGGATCATCAGGGATGGGGTCGAACCATTCCTGGACCTGGGCCAAGGTGCTGCGATGGCTATTGGATCCATGGAGGATGCCGCCCCGTGCGATGATCCCGAACTTCTCCATGGTCTGGTAGACAAGGGATTCGATCGAACAGCCCAGGAAGGGGTCGGTCTTGTTGATGCCGTTCGGATCGGACACCAACGCTTCCAGCACCCGCCCGCCGCACCAGTCCGCGACGATCTTCAGATTGTTGGTGAAGGTCTGGCCGTCCGTCTGGAAGTAATCAACCAGCTTAAGCTGATCCGGCTCCTGTGACGTGATCGCGGCGAACAGCATACCGAATGGGTGGCTAGATCCGCCAGCGCCGCCAGGGTCGATCGACACCCACAGGTTGTCCTCGGGCTGCGGTTCGTAGTCCACCTTGAGGATGTGACGCTCTTGGCTGAACTGCTTGCCAAAGATCAGCTCCGTGTCGCCGGCCGAGGTCGTGCCATAGATGCGGATGCTGGCAGCTTTGTCCGACATGCCCTTGGCCATCTGGTCGCGCACGGCCATGGAGAAGGCGGGGTTTTCGCTAGGGTCGATGGCGAAGTACTGAGAGACGCCGTCCACGTTCTCTTTGCAGCGGCGGCGGTACTCAAAGAACTCATCATTGACCAAGGTCGGGGTAGCGGACCACAAGATCCAGCCAGCGCCCGGCTTGCTGCCATCAGCAGCGGCAGTGCGGGCAGTGCCAAGGCGAGGCGGCAACTCATCGCCAAGGTCGGAATTGCCAACGGCCTCGTCACGAATGATGGCGTCAAACTGGAAGCCCTGGACTCGCTTCCATGACTGGGTATCGCCCGAGATCATGAAATAAATCTTGGAGCCGTTGTGTAGTTCAATCAGGCCGGGCGCTCTACCGCCACTGAATGGCACTTCATTGATGCGCGATATCTCCCGCTTAGGGATGATCGGCATAGCCCCGACCTTGCCCGGCAGTTGGCAGCCTACGATGAGCCTCTGACGCCATAGACCGGCAAGCTGGTTGCGAGACGGCGCGATAACCAGGATACTGACCGGGCCGAAGTTAGGGCGGGTCGGGTGACGGCCACGGGCATACATGCCACACTCAAAGACGGCGTGGTTAGTCTTACCGGATTGGTTTGGGCCTTCAATAACCCGGTTCAGAGCCAATGAGGCGAGGCATGCCGCCTGGGTCTTGGTCGGGACGTAGAAGTTCAGCGGGTCCGTGGCAAACCGCTTCTTGAGGATCGCCGCCTTCTGCTCAGGCGTCAGCTTCGCGGGCATTACTCTTCCAGGTCCGCGTCAGTCAGGTCATCCTCGGTATTGCCCTTCCGATCCTCATGCATCTTCCACTTCTGCGCCAGGTCAGCCAGCTTCGTGCTCATCGTGGTCAGCGTCGCCAAGTGCGTGCCCTCATCCTTGCGCATCGCCGCCAGTTGCAGATTGATCGCCTCTAGCTCCTTGGTGCGCAATGTTTCGTATTTCGCCAAGGTCGTGAAGGCAGCGCATCGATCCTCGGGATCAAGGTCGGCCTGCTCGATCGATTCCCGCGCCAGGGTACAATCGTGCTCCATCGCCACGTACCGACGCTCACGCTCCAGGAGCATTTGGACATCTGGCGTATCCGACCATCCACGGGACGAACGCTTGCAGACGCGGCCCTCGGGATCATGAATATCGGAGAAGAGCTGGAGGTTATTCATGCGGGCCGCGATACGACGGCGGACACGGGCCTGGCGCCCAATGTCGCGGATCATGCGGCCGATGACGGCTTCGTTCTTGTCGGGGGCAGCGGGGAGACTGGTCACGGCAGTAAGTTAACACATGTGTGTGAAATGGCAATGGTCGCTAGAAACGAAGAGCCCCGGCGGTTAGGCTGGGGGTTCGTGATCGCCTTCCCCGCACCCCACAGAAATACGTCAGTGGGGGAGAGTCGGCTTCCGCGTCGATCAAGGCGCTGTAGGTTTAGGAATCCCCAATCCAGGGCTGGACCATCCCCAAGGGTGTCTGGTATTTTGTGGTGCCAGACACGCACCGTAGCTTCTCAGGGAGGACTCGAACCTCCGACACCCTGGTTAACAGCCAGGAACTCTACCAACTGAGTTACCGAGAATGAAAGTGGGCGTCTCTCCGCCCTGTCACGCATCAGTGCTCATCTTAGTTTCTATGGCAGCTCTTATCGCGTTGCGTCCTCGTGCCGATGTTATGGGCGGCAACCCCACGGTTCGATGGATACGCCTGAAGTTGGGATTCCCAAGGTGCGGCAGTCGGCAAGAAAGCCGGCCCATGCCTCGTCCAGGGATGAGGCGGTCATCGAAGCGATCCAGTGGCCAATGGGCGCGGATCGGTAAGCGGCGTAGCCCTTTGATGCGCCCGCAGTTTTGAGGGCATATCCGGCAGTCGCGCGGGCGAGGGCGGCAGTGAGGTCAGCGTCAAGGTCGGGCGGGTTAATCATCCGAAGATGGTCCTTTTAAGAAACTCAAAGTCATCCCGACTCGCCGGCTCGTCTGCCACAGCCTCGGCGCCCTCACGCTTGACCAGCTCCTTCTGGATCTGGCCATGAAGGTGGGCTAACTCGCGCTTGGCATCAAGGAGGGCGTTGTCGGAAAGAACGTCAAGCCTTGCCTCGGCAGAGACGGCAGCAATATGGGTTGCTAGGTCGGTCATGCCAGGAGTGCCTTTGCCTTGGTCAGGGCTAAGCGCAGGACTTCCAGACGTAGGGGGGCTAGGTTGGCGTCGTCAACGGCGCGGATGGCGGTGATCAGGTCAGCGAGGTCGGAACAATGGATGCCCGCCTCATTCATGAGTGCGTCGCCGGATCCAGTGTGGCGGGCCACGAAGTTGTCAGTGCGGTACGGTTCAGCCCACCCAGATACCTTAATGGGATCATTAAGCAGCAGCGTGCTCCTGGGCGGATTAAAGGTGCCTGCCCCGTCAATCAGCTCTGAGGAAATAGAATCTTTGGGGAGCTTGCGGGGAGGCATGGGGGTGTTATACGGGTGTGTGATGGGAGGTCAAGGGCTTGTTGACCATTGCCATGCGGCGGGCCAGGTCGATCGAGCTGATCATCATGGCGGTGGCGGTTGGGCTGAAGCTGGCCAATCGTGCCTCTGCCTGCTTGTCCCGTGTCAGGAGCGCGTTGTTTATCGCGCTATACCACTGGACCCCGCGATCTACCGTGATAGAGGCCCTGGCAGCGATGGCCCATGTGTCAGCCCTATGTGCGGCCACGGCTGCGTGCTGCGCGATTATCGTTGCTGCGATGGAAGCTGTATAGGCATTGTCCCATGCGCTGCCAAACGAATCGACACGCTTCGCGGAAAATGCCTCCTTAGCCGCGATAAGCATCGGCGCTACGTCATCCAACCGCTCCCAGGAATCTAGCGCAAGCGAGTTTCTAAGCCCTGACGCATGATCCACGAGGCCGGCAAGGTCAAGCCATGTCGGGATGAAGGTGCGGACTACCCAGTCGGCAGCGAGTAGCCCTCGGGCCTGGTCGTCAGCCGCATCCGTTCCGATAAGCAGGGGGACGATTGGGAGAAGTCCCTGCCGGATATCGTCGGGGGCAGAGTCGTTGGTGCGGCGGACGTAATGCCCCATCAAAGGTGACACGCATGCCGGATGGTCCCCCCACGGCTCGCCTGCCATCTGAGAGGCAAGCTCCATGGCGCAGCATCCTTTTTCAGGGCTGGCATGACGACCCATGGTTAGGACGGTCACTTAGGCCTCCTGGAGAGAGAGCATTGTGACCAGCATCGCCAGTGCCCACCATGGGCTCCCAGTGATGATCAGCACCACGGCACAGATGGCGAGTACGCTTGAGAGGATTGCGGTGGCGATAGGCTTCACTTGGACACCAAAGTGTGAATAATCTCGACGACCACTGGTTTTGAGAATGTCGCCTCCAGGATCGAGCGGACGGCTACATCATATGCGGCGCGCGCCTCGTCGATAGTGTCGAAGCGATAGTTGCAATAGTCGGTCCCGTGAGTAGTCCACCCGTACCATGCACGGAACTGGATGGTGTAATGCTTTTTGCCCAGGCCGTTCTTACGCTCAAGGATACGGGCATTCACTTGGACACCACGTAGATCGCCAGGCTGATGGCGGTGGCGTGGGTCAGGATGGTGGCGGTGAGGAATAGGCGGTGGTGGAGGGGGGTCATTTGATCTTCCAGCGGAATTGGATGGTGCGGTTGTCGTCTAGGTAGAACTCGCCTACGTTGGCTTTGACGGCTTCGGAACGGATCTGGTCCTTGCCGTAATTCATCCCAGCACTAGCGATGGCGAAGATGAGGAAAAGGCACCCGACAATAAGCATCAAGGCGAGCACACGCTCGAAAACGGAGTCGCTCATGCCTTACTCCGACAAGCCGAGGATTGCTCGGTTGTACTTTGACGTGACGTGGACGGGGTGGACGTGCTCAATGTCGCCGCCGACGACGACGAGCTTGGATGCTCCGTCTGAGTAGTGCCAGGTCTGGATGGTCGGGTTAGGGCCGGGACGGAGGGCGCTGCGGGCAATCGTGGTCCAGGTGTCGCTGGGACGGGACTTGGTGATGCGGGTGACGATGGGGA
>Ga0163146_10003731_pt1 | contig 19174 bp, 11 predicted proteins | sample OliLakLV19MP7G1_FD_148648 | JGI IMG/M metagenome (GOLD analysis project Ga0163146, IMG submission 148648) | Freshwater microbial mat bacterial communities from Lake Vanda, McMurdo Dry Valleys, Antarctica - Oligotrophic Lake LV.19.MP7.G1 | ecosystem: Environmental > Aquatic > Freshwater > Lake >...
TATTTATGTTACCTATGCCAATGAATCATCGAACAGGCCTTTAAGGGCCACGCTTCGCATTAGGAAAGGGCTCCCGATTTCCTTCGATTCTGGTTCTACGTATGTTGAATTGCCATTCACTGTACTCCAACGGATATCGAACTCTGATAGTTCGTACTTGCGCCCACTCCGCAAGGAACACAGTACTCCGCGTACCGGACGGGGTAATTTTAATACCAGGTATTTGTTCGGATCACGGAGTGGGTCTCTACGCACAGTACGCCAGTACTAGTGATGGTCTGACGTTTCACAAAACAAGAGGTCCGATAGAAACTCGAAGAATGAAAATCTTGCTTACAAAATTTATACTGTGGAAGATGATGATACTCCAAGAAGAAAAGATTTACAGTGTCTGATCCACTTATCGGCTATTACCCCTGGGGAAGCTCCGGCACCCGTATTCGTCAGACCAGTTTTCGCTCACACACTCACTTGATGCCATTGATGGTTGTTTCTTCTTTTTCCAACCAGGACCAAGCACGAGCCACTCGGCTCGTGAAGTTTGATCTTCGTGTTCTCAAGTGGCAAGACCTCTACTAACTAGTACAGCACTCACGCTGGTGAAGATTCTTTCTTCGGCGGGGAGCCAAAGTACTGTACCGATTCCTGCAAGACGTAAATCGACGAATGACTGTTCGTTTCTCCGCGCTCCTGATCCTAGAGTTCTGAATTCCTTGGATCGAATGAGAACTTTGAACCTCGCGGTCAACAATGTTGCAGTCTGTTCTCATTCCTTGTTCTGAAGTTCCACTGTCTGCAGGGCCGAGGACCAATAAGAACTCACTCGTTGACAACAGGTGGAGGTGTTGGGAGATGTGTGCATCTACAACAATGGTGTCTTTGCTTCAAGATCCACCATGCAGTGACAAGTGGCAACACTGCACAGCCACAATGAACTGATCTGGCACTGCTAACTGATAGACATTCTTCATCCAACATTTGTTAGAAATTATCTGGCAAGGTCTGCACCATGAACAGCAGTTGGAACAGTTGTCGATTTGGTGCGAAGGAAATCGTGCGAACAAAAGATCGTTGACAGCAGGACAAGAACTTGGAATCTTTGAAGCCAGCTGCAGCACTGTTGCAGTCTGTTCTCATTCCTGGTTCTGAGTTCCGCTGTCTATGGGAATGGGGACCACTTGCACAGAAGTCAGCAGTTGACAAAAGGTGGAAGCAGGACCACATGCAAAAAAGGATCAGTTTGCCCCCCTTTTGGGACTGCCCAACTGGTCACCACATGCTGTGAAATAGGCAATTGCAGTGTGTTGATGGTGAAAATACAATGAGCAATTAGAAAAGATTGATCAAACGGGAAACTCAATCAACATGTTCCCAATCTGCATGTTTGACATGGCAGCACACATTTTTGCAAAGATCAAAACATGTTGCAAAAACAGCAGTCGAGGCAGTGGTGATTCAATTGCAGCATTTCACACGACAACAATTGTTTCACGATGAAAAGCGGCAGCTGACAATTTGAATTCCAAAAGTTGCTGTAACAAATGGACCTGCAAACAACAATCAGCTCAAATTTGATTGGTGTGTCTGCTGAGCTCAACAAATCAAGAAGAAAGACACCAACCAGCCCAAATGACATCAAGACAGCAACTGAATGGGATGATGTCTTTTCACACCCAGAGATGGAATGGCTTTGATCAGAAGAAAACAACTGAATCTACACTTTCCAATGCATTTGAAACTTGAGCAAGAACTGATGCTTGTCAAAAGACATCATTGGGGGCATCCATCAAAGATTCTCCAAACTGTCAACAATCTGCAAAGCAAAAAAAGGCATGGTCCTGAACAAATCAAGCCGAAAGACTTCTTGGCAACCCACAGACCGGACCATCTACAGGTTCCACCACTTATCGAATGATTGCCACCAAAGAAACAGTTCAAAACAAAAAAGAAACACATCTTTTTCATGCCCAACTTGTGCCGAATGAATGACTGATCTTGCTGAGCTTTGTGTGTCTTTGTTTGTCACACTTTTTTTGACAAAAACATCAGTTTTTTTCATTCTGGAGCAGTTGCCCTACAACACAATTGGATGAAGGAAGCTAGTTCGTGTGTCAAACCAGAATGTGAAAAAAGACACAATCATTCACTGTGCAGGCAAGGAAGTCTTTGGTGTGTCAAAGAAGAGAGTGAAAAAAGGCACACTGAGGCCAAATGAATGCAGGACAAAGAAAGACAGAAAAATGGAACATGCAAATCTTTGGGGGTCAATGCCGGTGGATTTAAAAAAAGGAAAACTGACCATTCAATCATGCGCATTGCAAAAACACGTCAAAACAATCTGTAAATCTCAAAGACGGTTGCATGCTGCAGCACATGCAGAGCAGGGGATCTCAAAGAAGCACATGACAACTGTGATTGGACTCAACCACCAAACATCCAAAAGGGCAAAAGCACAATCAAGATCAGGAGAAAAAAATTGACAAACAACAATGAGATGCAGATTGCTAGGCACAACACTCATTGCATCACAAACAATCCAAGGGAAAGGTCCATTGGGGCTGAATGACAGCTCAAATAATTTTGAATCAGTGTGGGAATTGTCAGTTTAGCAAAACAAGGACAGACACAGATGTCACATTCCATCCCTTATTTTGGCCCATTTTGCAACTTCTGTGTCTCAAGATGTAACAAGAGATCTGCAATTGGGGCATCTGTGCCTCGAGTAAGGAAGTGTGTGTTGATGCAACCATCACTCAAGGATGCAAAATGCTACTGCATGTTGCTAAGCACAAGCAGCAGCAGTTCCCTAGAAGACTAATCAAGAGGACTTCTTGCAGATTCTAGCCAAGAGTCTCTTTGTGTCTAAAAAGAACGACTGTGAACCATTAGTCAACACTTTTCACTCACAGCTGCACACAAAGCAATCACAGATCAACTAGATGATGAAGAAAACAAAAGCATTGGAAGCTAGAAATTGGTCAATGAGTATGTAAAGAAATTGGCAAGAGAAGCTGACAATGATTGTGGTGTTCAGCGACAGTTACACTGCGTGTTCTAATGGGCGTAGATAAATGGTTTGCCTAAACAATCCTAAAATCTTATGCTGGAGTAAAGAGATAAGTAAAAGAATGATATGATAGGTTAGGTTGCGCAACACTATTGCGGAACAGAATAAGTGTCATATGCTATAGATACATGTTGATTGCTTTATCTACAAAATGATCATAAGACCAGACCAGACCGGTCGGCCGGCACTCCGTGATACTTCTCTTAGTGAAGGGGTAACAAAACAAAGTGTACACAGTAATATTGTGAACCTGATGGAAATGAAACGGGCGTCATGGCCGTTGTCATCTGCACTCTACCGACCGAACCCATACTATCCAGTGCAGTACCAAAAGAGAGTCCAGGGTTTTCCTCGTCGTCCTTTGAAGTCTTTTTATGAAAAAAAATCATATCGTATCCCAGCTTGTCGTACCGAACAATAGCACGTCAAAAAGATGGAAATCGCGGGTGCCCAGTATCCCACCCGAGCTTGCCAACCGGTAAAAAAGGCACCCGGTCCCTCGTCTTGGTAAATCTTTTTTCCCATACCTACAACACCTAGGGGATTGTCATTTTCACCAGTGGATTGGGTTATGATCCGAGTCGTAATGACATCGGTAGGATTGGTAATGAGGGCACCACATCCCCCGGCAAAGGCTCCAATAATGGCTTCACTCATCAAAGTGGAGCTATCAAAATCAATATCGGGATTGTTAAGAATATAGGCCTTGACCACTTCAAAAATGGCCAATTGAATGGCTCCGAAGGGTACATCCCGCCAAAGCGACGACGACCATGCCCGCACCGTATTGGCTCGTCCTTCCGCAGTTCCCAAAACACGTTGGGCAGCTTGCAGGGCTGTATCGGCCGATCGCGATTGAACCAAGGATTTGACGGCCTCGGCAGGAGCTCGGACGGTCGATCCCACCAGTTCTCCTGCAGCACCCGCAATCAAATACACCAACAGCAAATTGGCAGCACTAAATTTGGGCACCAACGTGTATTTGACGGATTCGTAGACACCCAAATACAAGGCCGACGGTGGACCTTCTTTCCAAATATTACCCGTCAATCCCTCGTAGAGATTGCCCCACAACAATATTTCTTCCGCTTCTTCTGTGGTGGTTGCTTCCTCTACAGCAACCGCAATGTCGGTTTTGTTGCTCGATACATTACTGTCCGATTGGATGCTGTTGTTGTCGTATTCTTCCACATTGTCACTCATTTTTCCTTTTTGCAGTTGCAGTCGCGTCTTGATGGTATCCAGAGGATGCATGACTAGCGTCGAGGCGACACTCCCACAAAAGGCGGCCAAATAATTGAACCAATAGGGTTGGGCTTCTAATTTGGCCAAAATTTTCTCGCGCGCTTGAATTTGACCTTGTAACAATTGTGCCTTTTCCATTTCATCCTCGTCAATAGCAGCCGTTTCGGCGGTTGTCGCAGTACTACTACTAGTAGTAGTAGATTCGGTATCACTTGTGCTGCTAGTACTTTGTGGTGCCGAGGAGGAGGCGGATGCTGCTTCTTGACGAGATTTTTTCTTGGCTTCAATGATGCCATCCAATTGGGCATTAAAATCTTCCAGCCGACGCTCATCCAAACTGCTTCCAATCAATTGTTTCAACTTTTTATTGCTGGCCGTTCCTTCCAAAAGATCAAAATCTTGAACCTTGGGTTGTGTCAATCCGGCCACGGGAGAGGTTGTTGCTCCTGAGGAAGGTCCAAATCCGGCGTGTGCGACTTGTGGACCAGGGCCCCAAAACAAGGCTGTGGCCTATACCATACTGACAAGGACATTGTTATTGGTGATTATAAATTCCGGTCCTCCTTGATCTGTAGTAGTCGCAGTACATTGAGTAGTGCTTGAATCTGGAGGGGAAAGAAAAGAAGAACGTTTTTTTTCATGGCCGTCGTCGTCGTCAGTTCTTGGAGGAGGAAAAGCATAAAGAGGCACTTGGTCTTGCCTACCTATCTGCCGTATAAACTTAGAATCACACGTATCAGATAGTGGAGGAGGATGTCTTGCTCTGCTGCTCCTGATGCTTATTAATCCCGAAGTGGGGACAAATGCAGTGGCAAAAAATACTGATTGGCAACTGCAGCTGTAGAGCAAAAGAGCACACCAAAAGGCCAACAGCAAACTATTTCGGTGTCTTACTATCATGACTGGTAGCTCCTTTCGGTATCAATATCGATTATGGCGAGATGTATGTTCTCGCTTGTTTCTCTTTCGGTCCAATTTTGGGGGTGGCGGTTGTTTTTGGTATTTCTCGGCTGGAACTACTCGTTCTTGCTAGCTTCTTCTTTACGAATAGCATTCCACTGGTTGGGAATGGTGTTTTGCAATCCAGACAGTTCGAGAGGATTATGGATTTGTTTGGATGTGTTATGACCAGTCTCTTGTCTTGGGTTGATGAGCCGGGTCCGATTGATTCCAATTTATGGATGATCCGAATGAGAAAGAATGAGTTTCACGGTGAACAGGAGCGAAGTGAGGGTACTGACGTATGTCAATTTAGGGGTAGAAGTAATCCAATGAATGATCTTGACCCTCTTTCTTTCTACGATTGACAGTCACGGCTGGGATCTCCGTGGATGCAGAAAACGAAGAATTGATGCAAGACGTTAACGTTAGACGTGACAACATGGAACACTGCCACCACAGTTGAGTGGCTAGCTGGTGGCACAACAACAGACAAGCAGAGCTGTCCACTGCCACAATGCTTATCCTACAGTCTTTAGCAGTGTTGCTGCTGTTAGCCTCCAAGGAGTTCCTACCAAGGAGATGAGCAATGAGAAGGAGACAGGCCTTGCGGGTCGTTTTCATCAGAGAATGGGATGACACAATTGTTTTGAATGCAGGCCAGAAGCTGGATTTCTGGATCACAAATGTGCAAGAGGGTCGCATCATGGTCACTTTGAATGTCATTGGATTGCTTGTTCTGGATCATCTCTTGGTGCATGTGGGCATCATTTTCTGTGAAGTCTAAGCTGCAAGTTTGAACATGTCCGATTCTGGTTGCTGGGCGTGTGAGCAAGTTGGTTAGGAAAAAAAACGGATTGACAAAGCATCTCTGTTGCAATGAAGGAATCAACCACAGCTCCCAAGTGTGTGCTCTGCCAGTGGGGCTCATTCTGTCTTCCATGACAGACTTCTCCGTGCAAAGACAACACATTGTTTTGGACATCAACAACTTTTTCTTCCATGTGACTTCTTCAACCATTTCTTGTAGCTCATCAACATTGGAATGCTTGAACCAAATGCCACCACAGTGAAGAGACGTCATCTGGTGAACTGTCATGTGAATCTTCTTGCAGAATGAAGATTCTGGTTTTGACATCGCATGCAATGTGACATCGCATGCGCTGTGAGGTTTGAACATGATCAGATTGCATGTCCAAATGACATGTGGAGATGTGACATTTTTGTTTAAATTTTTGCCAAAACGGTGGTCTTTGGAATGTCTTTGAAGGCATGACACATGTCCGTGACAGGTGCACACTGTCAACAAGATCTCTGGGAAGCAGCACACATTTCTTCAATCAGGCTGCAGTTCTGATTTGTGCTCGTTGGCAGAATGGTGAGTGTCTCACAAGGTCACAGAGAGTTGCCTCCTTGGGATCAACAAAATCATCATGCTTGTTTGTGTGGGTTTGTGCTCTTTTATTTTTCAGCATGCCAACATGACAAAATTTTGATGACTGCAGTGTTCAAGGAGCCAGCGACCCAAAGACAGGATGTCTCCTCTGTGACCTCTTTGGTTGGGAGGAACATGGTTGGGTTGCAACACACTGATCACAACCAAGACAATTGATTTTGTTCACTAAAGTCACCAAAATCAACAAGGGCACGCAGTTGCTTCTGCACTCAGTTGCAGATGTGTCAGTCTGCTCCTTGCATCCAAATCATGTGCTGCACTGAAAATTAAAGAGCATTTGATTTGTTGAAAAATGGACATCGCAAGTTTGGTTCAAGTTAAACTTAAACAGAAAACATGATTTTTGACACATTTTTGTTCAAAGCTCTTCAGATTCACCCCCTTTTTGCAAGCCTCATGCCATTGCGCTTCTTTGCACAAAGAACAAAGTTTCTGCCTGTCAATGTTGGAGAGATCTGTCCTGTTGTAGAAACAGATCACTTTGTTAGAAATTGTGAGCACTGCAGCGCTGCTAGTCATTGTTGTCATTGCTGTTGCAGATCTTTCTAAAGTCTTCCATGCTGTTGACTCAGCTGCACTTCAATCTGCCCTCAGGTGCACACGCGCCCATTGTGGAATGCTAGACTGCACTTCCAACACAATTCGGTCATCCCCACAATCACATGGCTTGTTGCTTTGGCTGTCAGCCTGTTCAAGTCACCATTCCACATCTGTGTTCGTCACACAAATGGACTTCCACATGCACTCTCAAGTGCACTCCTTCTGTTCCGCATGCTCGTCCATGGAAACACCCTCCACAGTCGTGGCACTCCTTCTAAGGGTCCCACTCCTTCTCTTTCAGCAGGTTGATTGGTGGCGACACACGCCGTCCGACACACGGACTCTCATTGGAGACACACTCCTTCTTTTCTCATCATCTAGGAGACACACTCCTTCCTCTGTTTGTTGTTTGCAGTCGACACACGACTTCCTCTTTGCATGACCTGTCCGGCACACGGATCCCTTCTGACTCACGGGGAACTGTTGTTGCTGCTTGGAGACCTGCTCGACAAGCCTTCCCGACACATGGGAGGTTCGTTAACTCGTCGATCCCATCGACGTTCTTCTTTGTTGTTATGGCTTGTTTGTGGACGAGATCTTCGTCTTCTTCTCTCATTTGTTAACGCACTTCTTTGCCGACGGTGTCGCCGTCTTCCTCTGTCACTTGATTCCGTTGATCCCATCAACGTTCTCCTTCATTCTTTGCCATGTCAATCCTATCGACAATTCTTCTTCTTTATCGGCGAGCTCCAAGCTCAAGCCTGCATCGTCGATCCAATCGACGGTTCTTCTTTCATTCGTTGTCGTCCCAGCGACAGATTCTTTTTCATTGACAATCGCATCTTGTTGTTCATCAGCAAGCTTCAAGCTCAAGCCAGCATCAGGACACAGCCGAAATTCTTCTTTTGCACATGTCGATCCAATTGACGTCTTCTTATGTCGATCTGATCCGAATGAACCCATGCTCACTTCGTTTCCACCGTTTTCATCGGCATGCAGCCGATCCCTTCTTTAAGACCTTTCCAGGCTTGCTCTCAAAACCTCGAATCATCTCTCTCGCATCGACAATCGATCTTCGAATCGATCAACAACCCACGCAATCCTCCGATCGTTCTTCCATGACGACTCGTTCTTCACTTCGTTCGACAACACGCGTCGATCCTTCATCGGCACGCAGCCGATCTCTCATGGACTTCTCTTTTCTCCCGGCGCCATGGTCACTTCATTCTCCGGGGATAATTTCTAATAAATGTTGGAGAGATCTGTCCTGTTGTAGAAACAGATCAGTCTATTAGAAATTGTAAGCACTGTAGTGCCGCTAGTTATTGTTGTTATTGCTGTTGTAGATCTTTCCAGAGTCTTCCATGCTGTTGACTCAGCTACACTTCAATCTGCCCTCAGGTGCACACATGCCCCTTATGGAATACTAGCTGTACTTCCAACAGTCAACATTTGTCGCGACTTGACAAAAGGCAGCAGATGTTGCACATCCGCATTGATATTCTCATAAGTCAGTTGCAGTCGTTTCATTGTGCAACAAAATCATTGAAAGGTTCCGACAAAGAAGATTGCTGATCCTTCTAGAGCTTTTTTGTGAGTTAGAGCTAAGGACTGAACAGTTACTTCAGAAGGAAGAAAGCTTTACAAATTGATTCAAAAGGAACATCTTTCTTGATTCTTGAGGATCACTTCATCGTTGGATGTGGCATGGTGGAAATCTACAGGTTCTTTCAATAGAACAATTGCAGCAGTTAAGCAAACGGTAAGTAAAAAGATAATGACCCACTGACAGCAAGAATCAGCAACAAGGGCACCCCCGTAATACCGTCAGTCAAGTCAAACTAGCACCGCACCTCCACGATTGAATCTATCTCCAGTTCTGGGCTGTTTTATGATCTGAATGGCAATCAAATGCTGAAGCATCCTTTTGAAGACGAGACAATGGTATGTTTTTGAACACATCCCCCCCGCTACTCCAAATATTAGTAATTGCGGCAACTAAATTATTATCTTAATTATTGCTCGTATCAAAGACCTCACAAAACATATACCCTCCGGTCACCGTGCCACTACCGTACTAAATATTAAAACCGTGCACATCATCTTGACATTCGACCAACTTTGAATCCATACGAAATGCAAGCGATGACTGTTTCTGCTTGCCCTTTTTCATCGCTGCCACGCATACATGTTTCTAACAGCATATTGGACTGCTCAACCATCTCTCGTTCACGCCGTAGCTGCTCCAGCTTTTGATCAAACTTATCGGGATCCTCAATTTCGTGCAATTCTGTAGTCATTCGGACCACACGCTCACGCAACTCAGTAATATGTTGGATCGCCGTTTTTATACCGCAGTCCGCACATTTCCTGGCTTCCGCATCCCCAGCTTCCGACATGGCAAGCAATTGTTTCATGTACGTTAGGCCTTTTGGATAATTGCGTCCTTGAAGCGCTACCGAGAAGACCAAGAAAAGCTCAACGCACTTCTTGAACTGAAATTGGTTGAATTCAATCTGTGGATTCGCCTTGGCTAGCTTCATGAACTCTTGCATTCTTTGCACAGCAAGCACGTAGTCTCCTTCTTCGATTGCCTTTAAAGCCATTTCCTTCATCATATTACAGTAATGGTCTGCATATTCCTTTTCCTCCTCTGGCAGTTCTACGGGTACTCTGTTCTCACGGCCGAAAAGCTTCTGCGCCTCGATCAGATTTTCTGCAGAATTAACTGGTGACTGACTAAAAGCGCTCGAATGAGACCTCGGGGCTTCAAGGAAGTTCGGCTGCTGATGCGGGTCGTTTGATGGCGGCATTTGCTGTTGGGTCTGCTTCGGCTCCAGAAAATGCGCGTTACTCGACACCGGCATTTGCCGTTGGGTTTGCTTCGGCTGCTGAAAAGGTTCGTTGTTCGGCGCCACCCATTGTGGTTGGGTTTGGTTAAACAGTGAGTCATTCCAGACCAATGTTTGTGGTTGGCTAGACGATAAGCCATTCGGCCCGGACTTCTGTAGAATCATATGATCGTTAGACGTCGTTCTTTGAGGTCGAGCATAATTTGCATGCTGACAGGCGCCACTTGTTGCGGGGCCCGCTGGCTGCATCGACGCAGGCTGCTGACTGGAACGGCTCGATGCAGGGGCTTGCATAAACTGAGTTTGGTGCTCCTGGGCCATATTGTCTTGGGAGATCTGAATAGTACGGTTTGCCACAGGCGCTTCCATAAAATGGGGCTGTTCCACCTGCACCATATTGCCTTGGGAATGCTGAACAGAAAGGCATGGTGTAGGTGATTGCATAAAAGGAAGCTGTTGTACCTGATTCATATTGCCTGGTGAACGCTGGCTGGAGCGACCCACATTGTCAGAGGAGCGCTGACTGGGACGACCCATACTGTCTGTGGAGTGCTGACTGGAATGGCCCACGTTTTCTAACGAGCTCTGACTGGAACGCCCCATATTCTCTGGGGAAGGCTTACTTGGACGCCCCGTATTGTCTTGTGAGCGCTGACTGGAATGGCCCACATTTTCTTGTGAGCGCTGACTTGAACGGCTCATATTGTCTTGGGAACGCTGCCCAGAAATGCTTGGTGCAGGTGATTGCATAGAAGGAGGCTGCTGTCCCTGGGCCTTATTGCCTTGACTGGGAAGGCATGGTGCAGGTGATTGCCTTGAAGGAGGCTGTTGCACCCCGGCCTTATCATTGTCTTGGGAACGCCGGCTCGATGCAGGCGATTGCATGAATTTAGGTTGTTGCACCTTGGCCATATTGCCGTCTTGGGAACGTTTCTCTTGCAAATCTTCAAATGAAGCTGGCAATGTTACTGGCGACGACAGTGCCGACGAATAGGATGAGCAAGGTGATAGAACTGGGGAGGTGACGTCGCTTGGCTGCTTGCACTTCTCAGCCAATGCTAGTAACTCCCGTGAGGGGCAACTCGTTGGGCTCGTGGAATCTATTTTTACATCGCCATTGGAGGTACCCAGCTCCATTTCTACAGAGTCTGCTTCCTCAGAGATAATCGATAGTTGTTTTCGTAAACAAAAGTCACTGCTTGCCTGGGATGCAAGTTTTGAAGAGACATTACTCCACTGCTCAGACTCACTCGATGTCCATGATTCAGTTGAATCAGCGGATACATTGTTGTCAATACTAACGTCCTCGTCGTCTTCAGAAACATTATCTTCAACCATTGAGTTGATTATCTCTTTGAAAGCTTTGAAACCGTGCCTTGCATAGAGCCCCGCTTCGGGCAATAGATTGGCAAGCTTACTCATCTGTTGCATCCGGTGTATAGCGACAGCATTGTCACTCTTGGCTAAAGCATCTCGCAGATCTAAGAGAGTAAACTTCAATTGACGTTTCAACGTTGTCAAAATGACATCAGGTACGTTAGGAACGAAGTACACCCCTGGGTTTTCAACTGCTGGAGCTGCCATGAGCTTTCGAAGGAAAGCATTAGGATCACCCTTTGTAGGAATGATGACATTTGCGTCGGGAGTGGCATGTTTGATCAAATGCCTGATAAGCGCCTGTTGGTTTGCGTTGTTCTTGTCGCGTACTCCATTGCTCTGGTCTGCCACCAAAAACTTGGATAGCTGTTCTTGGAGGCCATGGGCATTGTTGCTGTCGTATTTCGTAAAGATAAACCTAAATGGTTCGAGATTCACATTAGAATCAGTGCCAAGTAGACGGATGAGAACTGTCAAGATTTGGGGGTATGCATTGAAGGTGTCGTGAAAGCCGATTTCATCCCGACTGAGTACAAGAACCGGTCGGACAGACTTAGCTCTTTGAATAGCCCGTACCATTCCAAGGCTATTGGCAATTAATTCTTCAGTCGACTCGTGTTCGCCGAAGCTTGGACTATCACAGACAACGACAGGCTTTCCGTCAAGCTTCAGCTCGGCAACTTGCAGATGCCTTGTAATCACTTCCTTGCCGCCATTGGAGACCTTCATATTCTGGGCATCGGGATGGCCCACATCAAACGGCTTGAAAGTATTCATTCCAGCCTTGAATACCTCTCGAAAGGAGGTACCTGCCAGATAGTGCAATGTCGTCGTCTTTCCACTTCCAGCAGCACCAAGTAATAAGATGACATCTTTTCCTTCCAAGCTGCTGCCAGCCGTTTCATTGTCTGCCATAAGCTCGGTAAGTTTCTCCAAGTTCACATGTTGGGTAGCGTCCAAAAGTGTCGTCACTCTATCCAAAAGAAGGTCAACCCATCGGTTTTGAGCGGCTGTGAAGTTCTTGTTGATGTCCACTTCTGCCGACTTGACCATCTCGATAAACTCTTTCTCGCCTGCATTTTCTGCTTTGTCTAATTGCATGAATTTGGTCAGCACGGCTCGTATGATCGTCAAATGCTCCAACAACTTTACCCGTTTCTCTCGAAGGGGATATTTCGTGTTGCTGTTGCCGTCTTGATTCGACATGCTGCCAACGACTCCACATAGCAAATCTTCTTTGGCCAGTGTCAAAAAGCTGTACAACCCTTTCAGGGCCTTTTCGACAGGAACTGGAACTGCTTTCTTGGAGTCCATGGTGAAGGTCACTTCTCTTTAATCTAGCCAATAGATGAAAGGTTGCCTTGCTATCCAATATACTCAAACCACAAAGAGTGACCGTATAAAAGAAACCAATTTCAGGTAGTGGTACTACGGTTTCATTCAGCTAATGAAAATAAGGTGTAAATGACAATGTGCAAAACGGTTGATGTTTGATTAAATTCAATGACTTCGCGATATATTTTCGGGGTCGATATGGTTATTAGGAACAATAATATGGTTACTTAGACCGCTGGTTATCGCGAAGTCGCTCCAAAAAATCTAAGTAAGTGATTCAGTCTAAGCTTTTCAGTACAAAGAAGGTTTGCAATTAAGCCAAAGGTAATAAAGCTCGCACATTTGCCACCGACATTCCTCTGCAAAGAACAAAACAGGTCCTTCACGCAAATTCGGTCTCTCATGAGATGGCTAAGATAAGGGAGTTAGAGGGATGAATGTGTTTGGTAAACCCTGCCCGCAGACTATATCAAGTTCAGTACAGAAAGTGTAACAGTGACGTTTTGGCACTTATGGTTTTCATGATGAGTAATTTAATAAACAGTTTCTGCGCTTATTGAAATGTTATTGCTTGAAGCTCCCCCTGCTTGAATGTGTTTTTTGCCAGAAGAATATTTCCCAGTGCATTAATCTACAAGAAGTGCCTGTAGAATTTAGGATTTTGGTGCATTTTGCCCTGTTCGTTCGTTGTTGGGCTGTTGTGTAGCCTTGGTACTGAAAGCTACTTAGCTTTGCCCGAGTCCGATTGGTACCACGTTCGATTCATACATACTCTGCCCAGGTGAAATGAGATCCCCCCACGGGAAAACCAATTGCTACCTACTACTGGCTACCAGTAGTCTGCTACTGGCTACCAGTAGTCTGCTTGAGTACTCTAATAGTAGAGCTCTAGCTAGCTCTAGCTAAGTTTATATAAATCTATCTGACTACAACGGCTGGTCACTATCTCCGATGCTCCAATACAGATTTACAAAGGGGATCTAATTACTTTTGTACATTTTGATAAAGCTATAATGCATCCACTGCCCACAGAAGCAACGCCAATGGATAATCCAAACAATGATTTCTATACGATGATCATTCCAGGCGATCCTTTGACCACCAACTCGACGGCATCCGAATTAACGAGGGCTCGCGAGTCCTTATCTGAGCAAATTCAAGGCATGGAAGGCATCTTTCCCATCGCAGCTGACATTCCCGTGGAGCTGAGAGTCAGCTTTAATTACTTGCAAGAATATGCAGAAAATGAATGGCCAGGAATGATGGACGCCATGGACATTGCACTGGAAATTACTCTGGGTATTTTATATCACGATAATTGCCAAATACATGCCAAAAGCGTCATGAAAGGAACAGCGGAAGAAGGGGCAAGAGAAGGATCGACAGAAATCAAAATCTGCTTGCTACCATAGGAAGCACTCTGCCATTACTGAAGCAGCAATGCCCTTGTGTTTTCTTGTCAGTTCGCTCTGAGCACTCGTCTAAGGGAATATCCATCTTTGAGAAATATGATCCTTGAACTTTCTTGCCAGTTCGATCTGAGCACTCGTCTACGTGAATATCCGTCTCTGGGAAATAAGATAGCCTCATGGGTAAAATGGCAATACACAACTTCTTCAAAGGCACTGAAAAGATAATACTTCAATCGGTTCTTGCTAATATATAGCTATAATCTACGCCTAATAGAACCTGATAATTTTCTCCGTAGATACTACCTTTTTTGAGCTCACCCTGTACGACCAGCCGAAGAGAAGCTTGGACCTCGGATGCAACCAGGTGGCTAGTAGCTGACCACTACCCGAACGTAACAATGTCCAGACGATGAAAGTATTACAGCTAGGGGCATGACCCACACAATGAAAAGGTCAACATGGATGTTGCCGCAATAGTGCGTAGAGGGAACACCTATAACACTAGCAAAGGAGTTGGGAACGGCAGTGGGCTATGTTCGTGCTCTGGTATCTACTACTACAAGTACTGGCTAGTAGTAGCTAACTGCATGACTGTGGTCAGCATCTTCATCGGAGCAAATGAACTTGGAAGCTAGGTAGTTGTGATTTGGTACAAACAATGGACAGGAGCTACCTCCCGTCGTGGGGCACACAGTTGAAAATAATGATTGCAATGAGTGCTATGTTATTAATTAATTACTAATAAAAAAGACAACATCATGTGTCACATCTCCACACGGAGAGGTTTCTTTTTCGTTGTTCATCTTCCCATTCGTTCTTTCCTTGCTTTCCTCTGTTTTGCTTGCACTCGAATCCCCCATGGATTGCTTCGCCGCCCATCGTGATGATCACTGTACTTGCTCGTTTACATCCTAGGGCCGCCGGCACCAAAGCCTCCTGCTCCTCCATCAAATCCACCGGCACCGAAGAAGCCTCCTGCTCCTACATCGCCCAAGCCAGCCGCAAGGTTTTGAAAATCTTGCATGCTAAAGGCGAGTTGCTGTTGTAGCTGAAGTTGTGGCTGTAGTTGCAGTTGTTGGTATTGCTGGTATATAGGAACTTGCTGCTGCTGTTGCTGTTGTAGAAAGTGCTGTTGCTGCTGTTGGCGCTGCATCGTGGGTGGTAGATGGTGGTGGTGTTGCTGCTGCTGATAGTCGTGATGGTGCTGTTGAAAGGCTTGAAGAGGTGCAACAGGTGGAGCAAAGTGCTGCAATGGTAGATGGTGCTGCTGCTGCTGCTGCTGTTGGTATGATTGCTGTTGATGGTTGTAATGATGATGCTGTTGCTGGTTGAATTGACGCTCCTGTTGCTGTTGATACAAATGCAAGGCCGCCTGATTGATGATACTACCGTTGTTGTCAGTAACACCAATTGGTGCTAATCCAACGTTATGATGGGAAGAAACAGCCGCCACGGCAGATGGTACTACCGGTTCGAATGTACGAAGTCGTTTTTGGGCAGCTGCCATGTAGAGTGATGTCGATGAGAGTGCAGCCTCCGCCGAGGCTGAGGAGGATGTCGGCGACGAGGGTATCACTGCTGCGGCCGCAGACGCTTCTGACCCTTGACAAGGCGAATGCTGCGAAGAAGCCCTGATGCCTGCCAATGCTTCATGTTGAAGCAACTGTTCCTGGAGGTGTGCTCGAGAACGTTTGTTACTACCAACAGCATACCGTGTTCTTTCAAGCGTCTGAAAGAGAGCCTTGGCATCTGCAGGTCCATACGCGGCGACCAATGCCGCCAACATATCATCTTCTTGGAGTTCTTCTTCTTGGAGTTCTTCTTCTTCTGAGTCTTCATCATCATCATCATCTTCTTCATCATCATGACAATGATTACAAAGAGAAGGATTGATACTCATGTAATAAAAGATGGAATCCAAATCATCGTTCACCTTGTGAATGGCTTGAATCCATTGTTCCCGTTGAGTGGAGTGCGACATGAGTAGCTTGCCACGTCCGTACTTGTTCAAGGTCAAATACAGCTTGAATTCCTTCTTGACGGGGAATCTCTGAAAGAGAACCAGCGTCTCTAGAGCATAATTTTGATGCAACATTTCCACAAAGGCTTGTTGACAAGCTTTGGAAATGGAGGGGCGGAACCGCGCATTCGCGCCCCTGGACAACGTAAAAGACTCCAAGGAGGGATTGTAATGCAACGACTGCGCGACAATCGCACATCCTTCATCGCACATCATACTCATCAACCCCAGTTCAAAGGACTTGAGTTTGGTATTGTGCTTCAAAATGCGGGCCATGGCGGTTGCCGTGGCAACGGTACTGTCGTGACAGGCATCCAATTTCAACTCGGTGATGACCTTGTTATACGGCAAGACGGTCGCCAACTGTTCCATATGTGCGGACCGCAATTCAAAATTGCCCAATCGCAAATCCAACAACTGAGGGGCCATACCAATACTACCGACCGCTTCCGGAGAGACCCGGCCGAGGGCATTGGGAGTCGCGGCTTGTAAAAAGAGAGCCTCCAACGACGGCAAGATGGACATGACGGTCAGGAGGGGATCGAGTGGACATTCCTTGGTATTGGCCGCAGCAGACGCGGCATGAATCATATCATTGGTTTGGAGTAACTCGCATTCACAAACGCAAAAGGACTGCAAAAAGAGTTGGGATTGGAGCTGCGTGGCCCATTCGCAAAAGTCTTCTTGGGTGCCCCACAAGGCAACATCACTAATACCAAAGTGTACCATGCGTGTGGCATGACTGGTAATGGCAATCAAGGCGGGAATGCTCAAGACTCCACTCGAGCCAGATTGAGAATGAAAGCCCAGTTTGCTCAAATTGGGCATCGCCCCAATACAGCCAAACAATTCCATGGTTTTCGCGACCGGAAGGTCGACGAGAAAACTTTCATCGACATAGATAATGACCTCCGACACCTTAGTATTGACGCGGAGGACTTCTTTGAGGGCATTCAAATCGACGGCGCCACTCAAGATCAATTGGAGCGTGGACAATCGATCATCATTGCGACCCACTCGGTCCAAATCGACCGAACTTGCCATACTTCCAGTCGTAGCTGTGGGAGTGGGGGGATTAATGGTGACGACTTCTTTTGGTTGTAGTTGGGGAAAGAGTTGTTGTTGTGGTTTCTACTGTCTAGCTATGTGTTGCTAGTAGTAAAGCTTGTCTCTCTTCTTCTTCTCTGCTAGCTCGTAGTGTGAGAGGGCGGGTTGCTGTCGCTGTTTTCAGTACCGTGAAGGGGTAATGTCCAGTGGTATGGGGAACCTTTCCTTCCTTTACTGATATCAAGCAAAGTTAACCTAACTTGGACTAGCCTAGTCTAACTGGAGCTGGCTGCAATGATTCGAGCAGTCTTATAGCTACCTGTTGATATATAATGAGCTAATGGTCAGCTAGCTAGCTAGAGTAGCAGCTATTAGACAAGCAGTTGTATGAAGTTTTGGTGTGGGTGGACTGTTCTTGTGCGTGCTTTCTCTTTCGATCGACCAGCATCGCAGGCTAGTAGGAGGCCTCAGTAGTGAGCTAGCTAGTAGCAATTACCGCATACAGTACGTACCAGTTAACTTGTCGTAGAGAAGCTTACAATTATTACTTTACTCGTAAAAGGCAACCGTACTGCTAATGAAATTGCTCGGTGTTTTGCACGTGCCAGGCCAGGCCAGTCAGTGGTACAAGCTACTGGGTAGGTAAAAAGTATACGGTGATACTGATCAGTAGTATAGTACTATGGTTGGCGGCAACTGTGCTAGGGACTAGCACGTGAGCAAAAAAGGCACTAATCGGAAGCGCGTTGGACGTTTACCAGCAAGCAGTAAGGGAAGGAACAATACTGTACATATGTCTTATTTCCTGATAAATAATTGGTTCCCATTTGGCCGAATCAGAAAAGAAGAAGCATTCGCTCCCACTCTGGAGGGTTGCGAAATTATACTATTACCTGGTAGTAAACGAACGGTACTCCAGGGTAGTGGCTATTTACTCTCTTTCCTCACAACGGGCTTCGTAAGGCCATACCGATACCTAGATTCCCAGCTACTTCACGCTGGCATTGGTAGGAGTCGCCACGCAACTACTGTTTCTTTGAGTACCTAATATCTCATACTCCTACTAATACCTTGATTCTAAAGTCATTTTACCCCGGCCATTGACAGAACTCGGAGTAATTAAAGTACCTACCTTGAAAGTTAAATGGTTCACTTTGATCGTGCGAAGATATAAAGACCCCTTCCCATCTGGTATAGCACTTTTTTGGTGGCTATTGGACAGGTTGCGGAATGAAGCAGAAGGCATCTCCATTAGGTAAGACTGCGGTGCCACCGGTGGTGTGTCTTTTTGTCTTATCTAACATAGTACTACTAGTAGTACCATCAAGGAGCCAGCCTACTGGACCGAAAATTACTCCAGTACTGTATGTGCTACTAGCCAGCTAGGAGCAAAGACCATTAAATTTATGATTTTCTTCGTTGAGAACACCTTGCCGCTGTTCAATTTATCCTTGGCATGTGACTAAGACAAGTGATAGATCGGCGGAGTCTACATTATTCCATGACTGGTTCGCTTTTGAATGGGTCGAGTTCGTTTCAGTAGACTACTGTAATTTAAATCGGACTTTCCTTTGATCCATAGCTTCCATTGAATCAAAGCTTTCTGATCATTTAAGCAAACGGAAGGTAACTTTAATCAAAGCTTTCTGATTATTTAACCTAACGGAAGGCACATTTAGTCGCCGGTTTGAACTCCTCTCGTCGACCAAGCAAGCAGCCGCCCATGGTGGTTGAAAGTTACTTCAAGTGCTGATTCATAGTGTTTGGTAATGCTAGCATTAGCATTAGCATTAGTTGCACATTAGCGCATTACCGCAGTTGGTAATGCTGGGACCGTGCATTAGCATTAGTTGGGCATTACCAAACTAATGCCAACGCACTGAC
>Ga0163146_10003732_pt1 | contig 19168 bp, 20 predicted proteins | sample OliLakLV19MP7G1_FD_148648 | JGI IMG/M metagenome (GOLD analysis project Ga0163146, IMG submission 148648) | Freshwater microbial mat bacterial communities from Lake Vanda, McMurdo Dry Valleys, Antarctica - Oligotrophic Lake LV.19.MP7.G1 | ecosystem: Environmental > Aquatic > Freshwater > Lake >...
ACCGATGTCAGCGCCGCCGTCAGTGTGGTCTTGCCATGGTCCACGTGACCAATCGTGCCTACGTTCACGTGCGGCTTGTTGCGCTCAAACTTTCCCTTTGCCATCTCGATTTCCTCGGCTTAACTTTTTTAATAAATTAAGTAATAACCCTGAAACGCATTTGGAGCCCATGACCAGGATTGAACTGGTGACCTCTCCCTTACCAAGGGAGTGCTCTACCACTGAGCTACATGGGCAGGTCCGGCGGCTTGCCCTGCTACCCCTGCCGACTACCGAATTCAACACCGACTAACCAATAAATATTGCCCGGTATAAGCAACGCGGCACCACTGTCATTCCTTTTCATTCTTGCCTGACGCATTCTGGAGCGGGTGAAGGGAATCGAACCCTCGTCGTAAGCTTGGAAGGCTTCTGCTCTACCATTGAGCTACACCCGCCTGACCCGGGCTTAACCGCCTGACATCACTTGCTTTTGGCACATCAGAAGACGCCGTGACGATCTTGCCGAAGACCCGATCCTGAACTCCGTCTCGAAACTTTGGTGGAGGGGGAAGGATTCGAACCTTCGAAGGCAGAGCCGTCAGATTTACAGTCTGATCCCTTTGGCCGCTCGGGAACCCCTCCGAACGAAACGGCGGATTATCTTTAATAACCCGAGGGATGTCAAACAAACCCGAGAGGCGGCGCAGGGCGCTGCCTCATTCGCGGTCCGACCGCGTTTTCACCGGTAAACGGCGGCCTTAAATGGCCGGATTCGGGTAATGGACGTGGATCGCATCGATTTCAGCAAGGACATCGTCCGCCAGGCTGACTTCACTGGAATCGATGTTTTCCTTGAGCTGGCTCAGGCTGGTGGCGCCGACAATGGTGCTGGCGCAGAACCAGCGGCCGTGAACGAAGGCGATCGCCAGCGTTGCCGGCGTCAGGCCGGACCGCCTGGCCAGTTCGGCGTAGGCGTTGCTGGCGGCGGGAACGTTCGGCTTGTCGTAACGCTGGCCAAACGGAGGGAACAGCGTCAGCCGCGCGCCGGCCGGGTTGGCGCCGTTGAGGTACTTGCCCGAGAGGTGCCCGAACGCCAGCGGGCTGTACGCCAGCAACGGCACACCCTCGCGGCGGGTGACTTCCGACAGACCAGGCTCGTAACTGCGATTGAGCAGGTTGTAGGCATTCTGAATCGAGGCCACCATGGGAAAGCCCCTGGCGCGGGCCAGGCGGATGAATTCCATCGTACCCCAGGGCGATTCGTTGGACAGGCCAAGGTAGCGGACCTTGCCGGCCTTCACGACGCCCGCGAGCGCCTCGAGCTGCTCCTCGATCGCAACCGTTTCCCGTTCCTGTTTCGGGTCGTAGAAAGTATTTCCGAACAATGGGAGGTACCGGTCCGGCCAGTGGATCTGGTAGAGATCCACGTAATCGGTCTGCAGCCGCTTGAGGCTGTTATCGAGCGCTTCCTGGATGCTTTTCCTGTCGATGGCCTGGGGACCGCCTCGCACCCAGGCGAATCCGCGGCCTGGCGCGGTGATTTTCGTGGCCACGGCCAGCGTGTCCCGTTGCCGCTTCTTCAGCCAGGTGCCAAAGTAAGTTTCCGTGCGCCCCTGGGTTTGCGCCTTCGGCGGCACCGGATACATCTCGGCCGCGTCGATGAAATTGATGCCGCGTGAAACCGCGTAGTCGAGCTGCTCGTGCGCGTCCTTCTCGCTGTTCTGCTCGCCCCAGGTCATGGTGCCGAGGCAGATCGAAGACACGTTCAGCTTGCTCGAACCCAATATGTTGTACTTCATATGATCCTCCCCGACTGCGGGACAATTGGCGGGACACTCGCCGCCCTGTGCAGGCCACGCAGCGCAAAGGACGCTGCCCCGATCACGATTTCAGCGACACGATCATTTCGATCTCGACGCTGGCATTGCGCGGCAGTTCGGCGACGCCGACCGCGCTTCTGGCGTGACGGCCGTTTTCGCCGAAAACCTTGCCCAGCAATTCCGAGGCGGCATCTATCACCTTGGGCTGCTGGTTGAAACCCGACGCTGAAGCAACGAAGCCCGTGAGCTTGAGGATCCGCTCGACACGATCAAGGGAACCCAGGTTCTGGCGCAGGCAGGCGAGCCCCTGGATGATGCAAAGGCGCGCAGCCTCCTGCGCACGCTCAAGATCGACGTCGCTGCCAACCTTGCCGGTGACGATTTCTTCCCCCTTGCGGGGCAACTGCCCGCTGACGAAGGCGAGGCGTTCGTGCACGGTAACCGGCACATACTGGAATGCGGGCACCGGCGCGACCGGCAGGTCGATGCCCAATTCCGCTAGCCGTTGTTCGATCATTTTCATACTCCCGAATGTGATGTCCTGCCGGCGCCGACCGCCTTGAATTTGCGCGTATCCGCACCATATGGACGGCATGCGCGCGAAAGCGCGGGTTCAAGGATCGACGCCATGCAGATCGTCTACAGCAGCCCGCACTACCATGTGGTTTCCTACCCCGATGTCGAGGGCTACGAACTGGTCAACAAGCCCGCGGGATTCGGCACCTACATTCACGGCATGGTCGCCTCGGCGTTTCGCGAGAACCTTGAAAAGATCCTGGCGGAAGACGCCACGATGGACTCGATCGACGAATTCCTCGGCGGCTTCGACGCGCTCATGAACCAACCCACGGTCGTGCACTAGAAAGTCCTAGGCAAGTTTCACCAGCTGTTTGCCCAGGTTCTTCCCCTGCAGCATTCCAATGAACGCCATCGGGGCATTTGCGAGCCCCTCGGTAACCGTCTCGTGATACTTCAGCTTGCCGGCCGCAACCCAGGCGGCAAGTTCTCGCAGCGCCTGCTCCCAGATCTCCAGATGTTCCGAGATGATGAATCCCTGCAACAGTGAGCGACTGACCAGCAATTGCCGCAGCTGGCGCACGCCGTAACCTTCTCCCGGGTTGTACTCCGAAACGTAGCCGCAGAACGGGATGCGCGAGAATGCATTCAGGTGCGACAGGATTACATCAAGGACCCGTCCACCGACGTTCTCGAAATAAACGTCGATGCCACCAGACACGACGGCTTCCAGGTCTGATTCAAAGCTCGCGGATTTGTAGTCCACGCAGGCATCAAACCCGAGCTGGCTGACCACGTACCTGCATTTCTCGGACCCGCCGGCGATGCCCACTGCGCGACAACCCTTGATTTTCGCGATCTGCCCGACCACGCTGCCAACAGCCCCCGAGGCGGCAGACACAACCACGGTTTCACCCGCTTTCGGCTCGCCGATTTTCAGAAGGCCGTACCAGGCCGTCACGCCAGGCATGCCGATTACGCCGAGCGCAGTGGAAATCGGCGCGCCCTCCGAATTGACCTTGCGCAGTCCCGTCCCCGGCGCAACAGCGTACAACTGCCAGCCAAGGCGCCCGGTAACGATATCGCCTTTTGAGAGACGCGGATCGCGCGACTCCAGAACTTCACCCACACCGCCGCCGACCATGACTTCGCCAACTTCCACCGGCGGAGCATAGGATTTTCCGGCATCCATGCGCATCCGCATGTACGGGTCGAGCGAAAGATAAAGATTCCGCACCAGAACTTCGCCCTCGCGAGGGCGGGGAATGGCGGATTCCACAATGCGGAAATTTTCCTCGCTGACCCAGCCTTGGGGCCGGCTGGCGAGCAGCACTTGCAGATTCTTCATGGACACCTCAAAAGAAATCGGCACGGCGTCGGGGCAGCCGTGCCGATCACACTATTTCGCGCTTCCGCTATTCGGGGACCATCGCCTGGAACAGCGGCACATAGGCTTGCAACATGACCAGCACGCCGACCAGAGACGCCAGCGCAACGCTGTGCCAGAACACGAAGCGCAGAATCACGCCTTCCTTGCCCTGCTGGTTGGTCGCCACGGATGCGACGACAATGCTTTGCGCATCGATCATTTTTCCCATTACGCCGCCGGAGCTGTTCGCAGCGGCCATCAGGGTCGGACTGAGGCCCAGCTTGTTCGCGGTGATCACCTGCTGGCTGCCGAACAACGCATTGGAACCTGCATCCGTTCCGGTCAGCGCGACGCCGATCCAGCCGATCATCGTGCCGAAGAACGGATACAGCCAGCCAGTGTTGGCAAATGCCAGGCCGAGCGTACCGTCCATGCCGGCATATCGCGTGATATAGCCTAGCGCAAGCATTGCCAGAATCGTCAGAAGCGAATATTTCATGATCCCGAAGGTCTCGAGCCAGGCCTTGATCATTTCACGAATCTTGAAGCCCATGACGAACCCGGCGATGACCGCCGCTATCAATATTCCGCTCCCGGTAGCGGAGATGAACCCCCACTTCCAGACCGCGGACTCCACTCTTGCCGCTTCAACCGCGGGCGCCACGCGCTGCACCAGGTTGTGCAGGCCCGGGATCTGCCATTCCCAATAGGTGTATCCCTTGAAGTTCAGCAATGCCTTGATGACGGGCAGACCCCACAGGAATAGCACGACTGTCAGAATGACCCACGGCATCCAGGCCTTGATCACCAGGTCACGGCTGTGCCCATGATGTTGTTTAGTGGCTTCGGACCGGGGAACGACGTTCCCGCTGCCGGAAGCATCGAGCATGACCGTTTTCGGTTTCCAATAAGCAAGGAAAACGGCAAGCATGACCATGGAGATCATGGCGCCAAGCATGTCAACCAGCCATGGGCCGTGGTAGTTCGAAATCACGAATTGCGGAATCGCGAAAGACAAACCTGCCACGAGAACCGCCGGCCAGACTTCCACCGTACGGCGCCAGCCGCAGAACGTCAGCACCAGCCAGATCGGGACGATCACGGAAAAGAAAGGCAACTGCCGTCCAACCATCGAGGACAGGGTCAGCAGGTAGTCATCGTTGCCTGGCTGGGTGACCTGGTGCAGTACGATGATCGGCGTTCCCAGACCGCCATAGGCCACCGGTGCGGTGTTGGCGATCAGCGAAAGACCGGAAGCGGCGAGCGGATTGAAACCAAGCCCGATCAGTATGGCGCCCGTCACCGCGACCGGCGTCCCGCCTCCTGCCGCGCCTTCGAAAAATGCACCGAAGCAGAACGCGATCAGGACCAACTGCAGTCTGCGGTCGTTGGTAATGCCGCCTATGCTGTCCTGCAGGACTTTGAACAACCCGACCTGCAATGTCATCCGGTACAGGAAAATAAGATTGAAAATGATCCAGCAGATCGTCGTGGCGGCGAATAGCGTTCCATAGAGACCGGCGCTTAGCGCCATCTCTCCAGGCATGCCGTTCACAAATATTGCAATCGCCACAGCAGCAACCAGCCCGGCGATTGCGGCGTAGTGAGCGCGCATGTGGAAGAAACCCAGCCCGCCCAGCAGCACGATTACGGGAATCGCGCAGACCAGCGTTGACAGGATGGTGTTGTTGAATGGGTCGTAAACCTGCGACCAGACCATGAGATCTCCCCCCTCGACGTTTTTATCCTATCGGCCGGACCTTTGCGGTCTCTGTCCGATGGCGGCGCAAGTATAGTCGAAATCACCCTTTTATCTGGGGCTACAACTTCGTACTGATGAAATACGGTCTAGGCGACAGCGGACCGTTCCAGTTCGCAACCCTGCGCTTTGCCATCGCCGCAATCTGCATGGTGCCGATCATCTGGTTTTACGGCGACCCATTGTTGCCGCGCGGCAGGCAATGGCGCGTGGTGCTCGTGTTCGGAGGGGCGCTCGCCGTCAACTTCGGCTGCACGCTCTATGGGCTGAACCTCGGCGGCACGGGAAAAACAGCGGTGCTGGTTTACACCATGCCGTTCTGGGTGCTGATATTCGCGTGGCTGTTTCTGCACGAGCATCTCTCGCGCTGGCAGGGACTGGCGGTCGCGGTGGCTTTGTGCGGACTGTTGATCCTGATCCAGCCCTGGCGTTTCACCGGCGAACTTCTGGCGAGCACCCTCGCAGTCGCGGCCGGTATGGCTTGGGGTGCAAGCGTGATTTACGTGAAGCGCCTGCAGACGAAAACCAGCATTTCGATGCTGATGATCATGCTCTGGCAGATGGTGATCGGCACCGTCGTGCTGGCGGGAGGATGGGCCTGGTTCGAGCCGCAGCCGATCAACTGGACGGCCTCGTTTGTCGCCTGTATCACATACAGCGCGATACCGGCGACCGGCCTGGCCGGATTGGGAACGCTGGCCACGCCGGTAATCGGCGTATTCGCCGCATGATTGCAACTGGGCGAACGCCCGGCACCAATCGAAGCCGGCGGCATGGCCTTGATAGGCGCCGCGCTGGCGATGCTCGCCTGGAATCCGATGGAGTCCGGACGCGGCGGTTGAATTCAGCCGCAGGACTGGATTACTGGCCTATCTGACCGAGCGGACGCCTGAAGGTGTAATTGATTGGCTTCCTGACGAGTTCGTCAGCCGCTGCGTCCACGCTCCCGCTGGGAATCGTGAACGGCAGCGAGACCACGAACAGCACCGACCCGCCAATTACGCTCAACAATCCGATCGGTCGTGCCAGAACCATATCGATTGCCATGTCGCCGCCGCGGCGTTCCTCGGGCAACTGCTCTTCCGCCATCGCCGGCAAAGCTGTAACCATCGAAATCGCCAAAACAGCCAGGAATCGCTTCAGTGGGCTCTTCATCGCACTCCTGATTTTTAGGAACCTGATCGAAGAATGGATTGTAAACCGCTATTTCCCCGTACGAAACAATAGTCGATTTCGACCTGATCGTTTCACGTCCGAAAGGAACTTTCGAGGGAGCAAAGAACGCGGACCGGTGGCGCTCTGGGACGAGAAGGGAATGCGTTTCAACGTCGGCCGGCATCAGGGATGGATCTGAAACTAAGGGTGGCCGGACATCTCGTTGATCCGGCGATACCGTACCGCGGGTTCCGGCGGCCTCGCATGCAGGAGGAGTAGCGCCCGATCGTAAATGCCAAAGATACGCTCGCGGGCGCGGACTTTAATTGGACACCTTTGCGCTGTTTTTTGAGGAGGTTGCGTACGATCGCCACCCGCAGCGGAGTTGAACCCTGGCGGACCTGAACCCTCGCGGATTTTGAACCTACTGGCGCAGCTGTTTTGGGGTCACGCCGAGCACACGCTTGAAATGACGGGTGAGGTGGCTCTGGTCGGCAAATCCGACCGCGGCTGCGATTTCAGCCAGCGAGCGGTTGCCTGCGCCCGCGGTGAGCAGGGACCGTGCACTATTGACCCTGACCTGCACCACATATTGATGCGGCGATACCCCCGTGGATTTCTTGAATACGCGCGTCAGGTGGTAAGTGCTCAGATGCGCCACGGCCGCAATGTCGGCAAGGCTGACGTCTGTCGCTTGGCAGGATCGAGATCGAAAATTTCCTTGGCGACTTTTTCCAGATATTCCGGCTCGAGCGACATAACGGTGAACGAAAGCCGAGTGTCCCACTCCCAGCGCACCGGCGTATCGCTGGGATGGATCGAAACCAGGCCGGCTTCGAGATCCTTATCCGCGATGTCACCACCGCTCTCGCGGATGACATGACCGTCGGCCAGGCTGACGAAAATCAGGTGTTCGGTGAGCCCGCCCGGAAGGCAATCGGAGCCGGGCTCGAGTTCGCGGCGTTCGATGTTCAGATTCTTCCACCCAAGCGAGCGGCTGGATACCCGGACGCTGTCCGGACGCAGGTCGGCAGCTTCCACGGGATTTGTCGTGCGTTGGGCGCAATCTGCATTCATCAGCGCCCGGTCGTAAGGTGCATTCATGCTTTTCTATCCTCCGTGCACGGTCCGTTTCGGCCAGCATCCCTGAAGTACGGTTCGACACGACCCTGCCGGCTTGCTGCCGAACGCGCCTTTTCCGCCTCGGTGCGGCACACCGGTCATCTTGGCCGGGAAAGTAACTGACCGGTCAGTAATATAAATGGCGCGTCGCAAAGCCGTCAACGCCCTGATTCGCTCGAATATGCCGCCTGACAGTCCAGTTTCGGGAATGTAATCAATATTGCGATGCGCGATAAAGCCCCGGCCTCGAATAATTGCTATGTCATGTAGGAATGATGGCGAGAAAATCTCGCTGCATCAGGCAGTTACCAGAACCAATTACTTGAATTCGTGCAAGGCGGTACGCTGCCGTTTGATGAATTCCCAGTCGTAGCGCACGCCAAGCCCGGGGCCGTCCGGCACCGGAAAGCAGCCATCCTCGCCCACTGCATTGAGTTCGTCGCTATACCCGTCGGTGTATACCGGCGGCATCGCGTTGCCGCACTTCGGCCCCACCAGCGCCAACTCGTAAAAGTTCGTATTGCGGATTGCCGCCATGCAATGGCGATGGGCAGGCCCAGCCGCATGAATCTCGACATCCAGCCCGAAAGCCTCGGCCAGGTGCGCGATCTTCATGGTGCCGGTAATGCCGAGGTCGTACTCGGGATCGGCGCGCACGAAATCGGTCGCTTCGGCGACGATGAAATCCGCCTTCGGCTCGAGACCCCGCACATGTTCGGTCTGCAGCAGCGGCGTTTTGATGAAATGGCGCAGTTTCTTGTGAAAATGCTGCGACCAGCCACCGTCGCGCATCGGATCCTCATACCAGAAGAACCCGGCTTCATCGCAGGCGCGGCCGACCGCGAGCGCGTCTGCAAAGGTGCGTAGTTCGCAGGCCGGATCCAGCATGAGGGCCATGCGGCCGCGGAACTGCCTGCCCAGCGCCAGCACGGCCTCGCTCTCTTCCTTCACATTGCCGTCGCACCAGCCGTGCATTTTGAAAGCGCGGTAACCCATCTCGTAGCACTGCTCGGCGAAATCCACATAAGCCTGGGCGCTCGACAGGCCGCCGTTGCGGTCGCCATGGTAGGAACTCGCGTAAGTCGGCAGTCGCTTGCGCCAGCCGCCGAGCATTCTCCAGACGGGTGCGCCGAGCTGCTTGCCGGCCAGATCCCAAAGCGCAATGTCCAGGCAGCCCACACCCATGTGATCGTACTGGCGCAGGGCACGCTTGAAGTCGTCATAAATCAGTTCGCGCTGGTGCGGATCGCGGCCGATCAGATGCGGGCAGAGCGCAAGGGTTTGTCCCAGCGCAATTTTGGATCCGCCCCATAGCGCCACGTATTCACCGCGCGCGCCGTCGTCGGCCTCAATCGCCACGGCGTACTTGGAGAGCCTGAGCTTGTTGTTCGGCTGGTAAACGATGTTGAAGCCTCCTGCGTCCCAGCCCACGTCGGGCAGGTCGAAGGCGAATTCGTGAACTTCCACACGGCTGATGCGGCTCATGGCTCTCCCGGATTATTCTGCGTATGAAAACTGCCGGGGATCATAGCGATTCGCTGATTCCAGCGTCAATGCGTGGCACACTTTGCGCACGAACAGGGAACCACCCGGCAGCGAAGCAAGCCCTGCGGATCCGCGTCATCGAGGAAGTGGATGCCGAAACCTGCGCGAAAACGATGCACGGCTCGGAACACTGGATCTCACCGGGTACCGCCTGCCAGCCCCTTTGATGCGCAAGACGGGCGGGCCGATCCGCGGCTACGCGAAGAACACTGCCTAGAGAGCGTACCTGACCAGGATGCGCGCGCTGCGCCCCTTGTCGCTGCTCCAGCTCGCGAGGTTCATGCAGATTTCCTTGGTGCCGCCTTCGCGTCCGCGTTCATAAAAATTGTCGAGGAATTTTGCGCCACCCGCATCTTGTCCGGCCTGGACCTTCGCATCGCTCCAGGGCTGCTGCGAATCCTCGGCACGCAGGAACAGCTGTACGTCATTGACCAACGCCGCGGACGGGACGACGGAGCAGATCGTCGTGCGCTGCGCATCCCTTTCCGTGCAGGGCGCTGCCGGCTGCGACATGCCGACCTGCGTTCCCCGGCAGGCGGGCAGGTTGATTACCGCCGCCACGCCTTCGTCACCGCGCTTGCGCTCGGCGACCAGCTGAATATCGGCTCCGGCCGCGTTTCCGGCTGCTACTCCGGCGCGCTCAATGCGTGCGGCCAGGGCGCCGATGTCCTTCAGCCGCGAGTGCATTTCATCCCGCAGCATCTTGTTGTCCTCACGCTCGCTGAAGGTCTGGTATTCGGAAAAGGCATAGCCGCCAACCGCGCTCGCCAGCATCAGCCCCAGGATCGCCAGCCAGCGGTTGCCTTTGGTAACGGGCCGGCCTGCCGCGCGCTCGGCTGCCTGCTTGCGCGCCGCCAGACGCAACTGGAACAGGGCCGTAAATATGGTCGCGGTCGCGCCGATCATTGCTGCGACGACAGGTTCGGAAAAGTTCATGGTGGGGATGTTCAGCGTCCTCGAAGGTGTACCGGAAGGCCTTCCCTGCCCCGGCGGGTGTATAGTTTGAGCAAAATCCATACTCAAATCATGCGACTCGAACTAAATTATGGCCGTGGCAGCTATCCTCTCGACCTTCCAGACCACTGGAATGTCACGGTTATCCGCAAACCGGCCATGCCGGTAGAGGGAGATCCCCGTGCAGCCGTGCAAAAAGCGCTGGCCAACCCGGTATCGGCGCTCCCGTTGACCGAAGCGGCGCGGGGTCTGCGCAGTGCCTGCATCCTGATCTGCGACATCACCCGGCCGGTTCCGAACGGACTCCTGCTGCCGGAAATCGTCAGTCAACTGCTTGAAGGCGGCATACGGCCCGACCACATCACGGTGCTTGTCGCCACCGGACTACACCGTCCCAACGAGGGCACGGAACTGGAGGAGTTGGTCGGCAACCCATGGGTATTGAAGACCGTGAAGGTCGAGAACCATTTCGCGCGCAACGACGCCGATCATGTCGACCTCGGCCGTACACCCCGGGGCACGCCGGTGAAGATCGACCGGCGCTTCGTCGAAGCCGACCTGAAGATCGCGACCGGGTTGGTGGAACCGCACTTCATGGCCGGATTCTCCGGCGGCCGCAAGGTCATCGCGCCGGGCGTTGCTCACAGGGACACCATCACCACTTTCCACAGCGCGCGCTTCATGTCGCATCCGAAGGCCGACAACTGCATCCTCGAAGGCAATCCGCTGCACGAGGAACAGCTCGAGATCGTGCGCATGCTCGGTCCCGTCCTGGCGGTAAACACAGTGATCGACGAGCATCGCCGGCTCTCGTTTGTGAACTACGGCGAGATCCTTGAAAGCCACCTGCAGGCCGTCGCCTTCACGGAAAAGTACGCGCGCGTCTCAGTACCGCGGCGTTTTCGGACCGTGGTGACCAGCGCGGCCGGATACCCGCTCGACAAGACCTATTACCAGACCGTCAAGGGCATGGTCGGGCCGCTGAACATCCTCGAACCCGGCGGCAACCTGCTGGTCGTATCCGAGTGTTCCGAGGGCCTGGGCTCACACGAATACGCCGAGGCTCAGCGCCGCCTCATCGATCTGGGCGCCGACGGCTTCCTGGCCGACATCAGCCGCAAGCAGTTTGCCGATATCGATGAATGGCAGACGCAGATGCAGCTGAAGTCCATGAACGCCGGCAGCGTGCACCTGTACAGCGACGGACTGCCCGCAGCGGATCGTGGCCTGACTGGCGTCAACCTGATCGAATCGGTCCGCGAAACGCTGGAGCGTTGCGTGGAACAAAGCGGCGACAACGCGATAGCCGTGATTCCCGAAGGACCCTACGTGGTGCCGGTTTACGAGCCGGCCCGAGGAGACTAAAGATGATCGGCGACAAGATCGAAGTAAACATTGCCGGAGGTCTGGATGTGCCGCTGCCGCGGATGCTGAACGTGCGGCAGAAGTTCGATGCCGTTCATCTCGGCGACATCCCGGCCGCCATCGCCAAGGAATTCGAAAAGCCGCAAGTGCGGGCGCGCATCAAGCCTGGTCAGGTCGTCGCTGTCGGCTGCGGAAGCCGCGGCATCGCCAATATCGGCACCATTGCCAAGTGCGTAATCCGGGAACTGCAGTTGCTCGGCGCCAAGCCATTTATTTTTCCCTGCATGGGCAGCCACGGCGCCGCCACGGCGGAGGGCCAGAGAAAAGTCCTGGAAGGCTACGGCATCACGGAAGCCGCCACCGGTGTGCCGGTCAGGGCCACGATGGATACCACCATCGTCGGCCAGCTCGACGACGGCACCCCCGTGCACATGGACAAGTACGCCGCCGAAGCCGACGGCATCGTGGTGATCAACCGCATCAAGCCACACACGGCGTTTCGCGGCGCGACTGAAAGCGGCATCACCAAGATGCTGGCCATCGGCATCGGCAAGATAATCGGCGCGTCCACCTACCACCAGCACGGTATGGACACTTTCCCGACCCTATTGCCGAAGGTGCGCGACGTCAACCTGGCGAAGAGAAATGTAATGCTCGGCATCGGCATCGTCGAAAATGCCCACGACCAGACCGCCCTGATCGAGGCCATCCCGGCCGCCGAAATTGCCACTCGCGAACCGGTGCTGCAGGAAATGGCCAAGCGCCTGATGCCGCGTCTGTGCTTCGACGACATCGACGTGCTGATCATCGACGAGATGGGCAAGAACATCAGCGGCGCCGGCTTTGACCCCAACATCACCGGCCGCAACCGCCGCTCGATCAAATGGAATTTCGGCCCGCGCACCAAGAAAATTGTGGTGCTCGGGCTGACCCCGGAAACGAACGGCAACGCCACCGGCGTCGGCGGCGCGGATGTGATCACCATGCGCTTGTTCAGGGAAATCGACGTGCCGTCGACGTACGCGAACATCATCACTTCAATGAACCTCGACGGCGCCGCCATTCCGATCGTGATGAACCACGACCGCGAAGCCATCCAGCTCGCGGTCAAGACCGTGGTCCGGGTCAAGCCGCGTGACTGCCGCATCGTGCGCATCCGCAATACGCTGGAACTGAGCCAGATCCAGGTTTCGGAACCCATGCTCGCCGAAGTGCGCGCCCACCCCGAGCACTTCCAGATCGCCTCTCCCGCTTTCGCATTCACCTTCAACACCGAAGGACGCGCGCCCTTGCTGCCCGCGGCGCACGACGGGTCAACTGAGGCGGCGGCCGCGCGTTGAGGCTCCGGCATTCAGCCCGGAATGCCGCACTCCAACATGGGTAAGGAGAAGAAAATGAGAACAGTTATTTTTCTGGCAGGCCTGCTGCTGGCGCTGCCGGCATTCCCCGACACGCCGCAACAGGAAAAAATGAAGGCCTGCAACGCCGACGCCGCGAAGAAGGAACTCGCAGGTGACGATCGCAAGGCGTTCATGAAGGATTGCCTTTCGGCCAGGGCCGAAGCCGCGACCAGTGACGCCAAGCCGATGACCGCCCAGCAGAAGAAGATGAAGCAGTGCAATGCCGACGCCAAGGCGAAGGACCTCAAGGGTGACGCGCGCAAGGGTTTCATGAGCAACTGCCTGAAGGACAAATAAGCACCCGGCTGCGTTGCAACATGAAAACCCCGTGCGATTAGCGCGGGGTTTGTTTTTTCCGCGCTAGAATCCGGGAAAACCCACGCGGACGCAATCCCATGAAAGACAGACTCCGTGTCGGCATCGTCGGCGCCGGGGCGATCAGCCAGTACCATCTCGCCGGCTGGTCGGACACGCCGGATGCGGAGCTGGTCGCCATTTGCGATGTCAACGAGTCGCGGGCCCACGCCAAGGCGCAGGCTTTCAACATTTCCCATGTCTATACCGATTTCCGCGCCATGATCGAGACCGGGAAGCTCGACGCGGTGGACATCGTCACCCCGGTGGGCACACATGCTTCCCTCACCCGGCTGGCGGCCGACGCCGGATTGCATGTGTGCTGCCAGAAACCGCTGACCCCTACAGTCCGGGAGGCCGAAGAACTCATCGCTTACGTCGGCGATCGGGTGCGCTTCATGGTGCACGAGAATTACCGGTTTCGGCCGCATTACGTGCAGGTTGCACAGTGGCTTCAGGCGGGACGGGTGGGCGAGATCAGCCACGCCCGCATGGTGGTGCGCAGCCAGGGCATGATCGAGGTGAACGGCATCGCGCCGTTCCTGCTGAATCGCCAGCCCTACCTGAAGGACTTCGGGCGCCTGCTGATTTTTGAAGTCCTGATCCACCACCTCGACGTCATGCGCGTGCTGCTCGGCCCGCTGGAAGTCGTCGCGGCCCGCATTGCGAAGGTGAACAAGGAGCTTGCCGGCGAGGATGTGGCCGTGATCATGCTGGCGGGGAGAAACGATCTCACCGCGGTACTGGACGGCAACATCTCCGCGCCCGGCTACGGTCCGCTGCCGATGGACCGCCTGGAAATCGTGGGAACGAAGGGCACGCTGGTCTTCGATCGCGACCGGTTAACCATGGTCGGTTCGGACGAAGCACCGGTGGTCTTCGACCTGGCAAAGAATTACCAGGCCTGTTTCACCAGCGTTGTGCGGGAATTCGTGCGCGGGCTGCTCGACGGCAAACCGTTCGCGATCGACCGCCTGGACAACCTGGAAACGCTGAAGCTGATGGAATCCTGCTACGTCGCCGCTGGATTGAAAGTCTGAAAGGGAATAGCTGTCGTGGAATGCCCCTAATGTTTCCTTGCATTCAGATCGCGACGGCATGCACGCAACAAATAAAGAATAACGCCTCCCTTTTCTTTCCCCGATGTTGGTTTAGGCCAAGTTCTAATCAGTTTGCAGCCTCAAAATTCAGAATCCGAAACTCAACCCGACTTGTAGGGGAACCTGAAATATCGGGCCGGCTTAGGTTCTGAACACTCTGATCAACTTTTCCGCTTAATCTCTTGGCGAGCCCACCCACGAGCGGCGCGCGATATTCAACAACGTCCGTGTCTATTGGGGTTCCTTGCAAATCGTAAAACACAACCAAGCAGTACACATTTCTAACATTGGTGCGTAGATGGTTGCGAAGCGAAAATGTATAAAGACCGCCGCAGTTTGAGCAGGCCGCATTTGTCCAAGTAAAGTTGCCCGCCACTACCCCTTCTGTGCTTCGGCCCCCAGAATCAGCCAAGATCGATCGCCGCTGTCCCGACGAATTTTGATCGGATAATCGTTTCGGAGGTCCAGCTTTCGGTAGAAGGGCTTTCAGGTAGTTTGATGGAATCGCAAAGTTTAGATTTTGACCTCCTTTGAACGTGGCGACTGATACACCGATGACTTCGCCCTTTCCATTCAGCACAGGTCCTCCACTGCTGCCTGGTGAGATTGGTGCAGTAATTTGGAGCAGTTTGTCGCTGCCGAGATCCCGAATGCTGCTGATGATGCCCTGTGAAAATGTTCCTTCCAATCCCTGCGGGTTTCCCACAGCATATACAGACTCGCCGACCTGAATGGTATCGCTGTCGCCAAGCGGAAGTGCCTGCCACCTTGCAGCCGTGATCTTGAGCACTACTAGATCCCGCTGTGGATCAACCGCGGTAATGCCTTCGATATCGTATTTCGTCTTTACACCAACTAGCTTTGCGTAACCACTCGCCGCACCTTCCACAACATGGAGATTGGTCGCAATTTCTCCATCGCGGATAACAAAGCCACTCCCCAGCTAAAGAGGCTGACCGTTGGCATCTTCCATCACCAACAGAACTGTCGAGCGAAACGCCTTCTTAGCTATTTCCTCAGGCATTTTGGCATATGCAGAACTTGCTCCAAAGAACAGAAAGAACAGGAAGAATCCCCAGCTCAGAAGCCACATCGATCTCGTTTTCATTCTTACCCTCGCACAATACTTCCGGTTTGCTTACGTTCGAGGTAGCCGACCCGTGCAAGCGACGCGCGGCGCGATTTGCGCGAATCCGGGCTAATTGAGAAGTTAGTACACGTATTCATGTGAAAGCTCCTTGAGCGGAATTACCCGGTAGCCACCACTGCTGCGAGTTGTAATTGGGAACCTGCCAACCACATATATTCCAGCGAAGGGCGTTCCACCCTGAACGGGCTGCAATCTAAGTAGCGCGGCAAGTGCCTCAGCAGTGGTGATACCAGGAGGAACTTCAATTAGGAGCACGGTGTTATTTCCATAGCGCTTCTCGGATTTTTTCGCGATGCGATGAGAAACCGCCGCAGCAAGCGATTTGTCTGGATTAGCCCCATCCCACCCAGACGGAGCATCTTTCGCTCCTCTGGCACCTTTCCATAGAAAGACTGCGTGTGCGCTATCGTAGTAAGCGGCCGTGACTTCAATAAGCAGTTCCTTTCCATTTGAAGAATAGACAAGATCAGGGGCGCGATGAGCGCGGCCTGTGAACGAAAAGCAGGCTCCCGTCCCCGAATTGAACCATTTAATGAAGCGGTCACCAATGCCCTTCTCGAATTGTTCTTGCACAGGATCCATGACAAGACTATTTAGGTACAGCCCACGTTTTCTTTCGACTAACCAAGCGCGGTGGCTTTGATAATCCAGAACGTCGTGTTCTCCCAGCACCAGCAGCCACGCCAAGCGATGCTTCACCACTGATGAACGCTGGATTCGCCCCTTTCCTGATCTGTATCTCCACCGTCTTACCCAGCGCGCGCGCCGCCTTGATCAGCGTATCAAGTTGAATGGAGACATTGTCGGGATCGAGCACGCGATCCAACTGCGAACGGCTCGTTTTCATGTACTCGGCCATTCTGATCTTGCTCAGCTTAGCGGCCACCATGCCCTCTTCGAGTTGTTCGGCCAGTGCGCGCTTGAGCGCCCTCGCCTGTACCTCCTCGAAAATTCCCTCTTCCACCAGGAATTCGTCGAAGCCCGACCCCGTGCGCGGATTCGGCTTGATTGCCCGCTTAGGCGAGCGCCGCTCAAGAATTTTCGTCATGCTTCCACTCCTTGAATCTGCGTTCCGCCAAAGTAATCTCGGACGCTGGTGTCTTTTGTGTCTTCTTTATGAACCCATGCAGCAATATCATTGTGCTGCCTTCTACCGCAAAAAGTGTTCGTGCAATGCGATTACCCAGCGATGTTCTGACTTCCCAGACCGCCCCATGTAGATGATCGACACGCGGCTTTCCGATCGGCCACTTGAACTGCACATAAGCGATGTCCTCACCGATCGACTTTCGATCCGGCCCGGGAAGACTCTTAAGCCATTCGCGCACCGGCTCGTTACCAGCAATAGACCGATAGAAAATCGCATTGAGCTTCGGCGTTCCAAACATGAAGAAGTGTGTACCTTATATGGTACGTATGTCAAGCATGGCGGTGCGCTGCAGGACATCCTGACCGCGGTCGCGCGGAGGGGTGCCATCGGGGCCATCTGTGTGGGCACGCCCCTTAGGAGCCTGACCCCTGGCAGAATTTAACCATGTCCACGGCTGACCTGAATCGCGCACGTTCCCCCAAACCCTATCACATCACCCAGTGGGAAAATTCTGTAGCCGCTACTTGAACATCGCTGTCAACTTACGACCTTGGCGCCGATCCAATTCAGACCCTTTCGATCAGCAAGGAAATTCCCTGCCCGACGCCGATGCACATCGTGGTCAGCGCATAGCGCGCCTTGCGCTCCTGCAGTTCGTAAACGGCGGTAGCGACAAGGCGGGCGCCGCTCATCCCCAGCGGATGGCCCAGGGCAATTGCGCCGCCATTCGGATTGACGCGCGCGTCATCATCCTTGATGCCCAACTCCCGCAGCACCGCCAGGCCCTGTGCCGCAAACGCTTCGTTCAACTCGATGACCTCGATCTGGTCAAGCTTGACACCCGTGCTGGCCAGCAATTTCCGCGTCGCCGGCACCGGGCCGATGCCCATTATGCGGGGAGAGCATCCGGCAGTGGCAACACCGATCACGCGCGCAAGAGGTGTCAGTCCATGCCTTTTCGCCGCAGCTTCGCTGGCCAGGATCAGAGCGCAGGCGCCGTCGTTGACGCCGGACGCATTGCCAGGCGTGACGGTCCCATCCGGCTTCACGACACCCTTCAGCTTTGCCAGTGACTCGATGCTGGTTTCGCGCGGATGCTCGTCACGGCCCACGACCACCGGATCACCCTTCTTTGCTGGAAGGGTCACGGCGACGATTTCCATCGCCAGCCGCCCGTTGTTCTGCGCTGCGGAGGCCTTCGCCTGCGAGCGTAGCGCGAAGGCATCCTGGTCGGCGCGGGAGATGCCGAATTCGGCTGCGACATTCTCCGCGGTCTCCGGCATCGAATCGGTGCCGTAGAGCTGCTTCATGAGCGGATTGACGAAGCGCCAGCCGATGGTGGTGTCGTAAACCGCGTTGGTCCGTGCAAACGGGCTGTCCGCCTTGGGCATGACGAACGGCGCGCGCGACATGCTCTCCACCCCGCCGGCAATGGCGAGTTCCGCCTCGCCGGACTTGATCGCGCGTGCCGCGATGCCGACTGCATCCATGCCGGAGCCGCAAAGCCGGTTGATGGTGCTGGCAGGAATTTCCTGCGGCAGTCCGGCGAGCAGCAGGGCCATCCTTGCCACGTTGCGGTTGTCCTCGCCCGCCTGGTTGGCGCAGCCGAAAACCACGTCGTCGACCGCGGCCCAGTCCACCGAGGGATGGCGCGCCATCAGTTCGCGCAGCGGAATGGCGGCGAGATCGTCGGCGCGCATCGACGACAACACGCCCGCGTAGCGTCCGATCGGCGTGCGCAATCCGGCGCAGATATAGGCTTCAGCCATGAATTTTTCCCTGGTCAGTTATTGCGGGCAGGTTTCGACTTCTCGATGAATACGGTCTACCAGTCCGGTCGCTTACCAATCAACAATGGTCCCATCATCGAGCGCCGCGTGGCCGGCGTGCATGACTTCCTGCTTGAAGGGGTGCTTCGCGATTTCCTTCTCATCCACCTCGACACCGAGACCGGGCTGGTCCGGGACCTGCCAGTAGCCGTCAACCATGCGTATTGGCCCCTTCACCACGTCGTAATACCAGGGCACGGCGCCCGACATTTCCTCCTGGATCACAAAGTTCGGCGTGGCGATGTCGAAATGCAGGGCAGCAACACCGGCCAGCGGACCCAGCGGATTATGCGGTGCGATGCCGATACCCGCCGTGTCCGCCATGGCGGCGATCTTGCGCGCTTCAGTGAATCCGCCGACGTGGCAGAGATCCGGTTGCGCAATGTTGATTGCGCGCAAGCGGAACAGGTCGTCGAACTCGCGCCGGTCGACCAGGCGTTCTCCAGCGGCGATCGGCACGGGGGATTTGTCCATGATCTGCTTCATCCCGGTGGCGTCGCCCGGCTGGATCGGCTCTTCGACGAACAGCGGCCGCGCCGGCGCCAGCGCGTGGATATACTGCAGCGCCGCGCTGGTCGACGCCGGACGGCCGTGGAAATCGATCATGATCTCGATCTCGTCGCCCACGGCGTCGCGCAGCTTCTGCATCATGCCACCG
>Ga0163146_10003755_pt1 | contig 19073 bp, 21 predicted proteins | sample OliLakLV19MP7G1_FD_148648 | JGI IMG/M metagenome (GOLD analysis project Ga0163146, IMG submission 148648) | Freshwater microbial mat bacterial communities from Lake Vanda, McMurdo Dry Valleys, Antarctica - Oligotrophic Lake LV.19.MP7.G1 | ecosystem: Environmental > Aquatic > Freshwater > Lake >...
AGCGCCACTGCTCAAAAAGTGCCGACGGTGACGATCTGCCAAGTCCGCACTGCGGCCGACGCGTCGATGCGCGCGCGGTCGATGACACGGAGCAAGCAGGTGGAGTTCCTAGAGCGCGTCACGCGCATGCTCGAGCGGTACCGGATCCGGGGTCTCGTCGCATCCGCGGCGCATCGTCGCGCGACCATCAGAAAACTGCATGATCTAGGCTTCCGACTCACCGGCATGCGGCGATGCCAGAGAGAATAAGGGGCGCTGTAGTGCTAGCGCGCGATGCCAAACTCAATGCCGTTACGGCGGCGCGCTATCTCGATCTGCTTGAGGCCTCGTTCCTTATCCGCCGACTGCCGCCGTTCTTGAAGAACCGCAGTCTGCGCCTCGTGAAATCGCCAAAGCTGCACTTCACCGACAGCGGCCTCGCGGCGCAGTTCGCGGGTATTACTTCTCTTGAACCGGGACGCGACGACATGCTGCGCGGCGCGCTGTTCGAAACACATGTTGCGCAGAACATCGCCGGATTACTTGAGGCTCATGTCCCCGAACCGCACATGGGCTATTGGCACGAGCAAGGTCGTCACGAAGTGGACTTCGTCATTGAAGTGGGACGCAAAGTCTTCGCCATCGAGGTGAAGGCCGCGACGCGATGGAGCGCGAATAACCTCTCCGGTTTGCGAGCCTTCCTTGAGCGAACGCCAGCGTGTGTGGCCGCAGTGCTGGCTTACAACGGGAAAGAAGCAGTTGACTTGGGTGAGCGGTTGTTTGCGATTCCGTTGGGGCAGCTGCTAACGTGATCCGCGTCACGGCGAGTGGCGACCAAGCGAGCCGCCGCGCGGCTGAAGGCTTGTATAGAGCGACGACTGAGGATCGCAAAGATATAGATTGCTGGCCGCTGCTCTGGCACTCGGACAGAAGCGCATGGCGGACACACCCATGCGCCCCGCCCCGTGAAAGATGCAGGCCGCGTACTGCGCGGCAACGCTGCGTCTACGCCTGCGGCGAAAGTCGGCGATCGATTGCTGCAAGCGCTTTCTGAACCTTACCAGCCCAGCGGATATGGATGTCAGCATGGAGCGAACCTGTGAAGGGGTGCGGCCGCTTACGGCACTGCTCAGAATGGCGAGTACTCTGCCGACATGAAGACACCTCTTCATGTCTTTGTCATCATGCCGTACGGCATTCGACCAATCGATGACGGTCGGCAGCTACGGTTCGATGCGATCTACGACGAACTGCTGAAGCCGGCGCTGAAGAAGGCCGGGTGTGTCGCGTTCCGCGCAGATCAGGAGAATGCAGCGGGCGATATCCGTACTGACATGTTCTACGAGCTTGTGACCGCAGACGTGGTCATCGCGGACACCTCGATGCAGAACGTGAATGTGTTCTACGAGATCGGAGTGCGGCACATGACCACGCCTCGAGGCGCAATTCTGGTGGGAGCAATCGGTACCAAAGCTCCGTTCGACACGGGTCCCGATCGCCGAATGCTCTATGACGCGTCGCCGTGGGTCGAGCCGAACAGCGGGCCGACGCCGAACACCCCCGTGCCGCCGAAAGACGCGCTCGTGAAAAAACTCGCCGGAAGTCTCCGCGACGCCATTGCAGCGCAAACGACGAGAATCGGAAGTCCGATCTTCTCCCACCTCACAGGACTCAAGCCGTGTGATCCGTCGTCGATCACCGCCGGCGAGGCGGTCTCGCTCGGCATGCAAGTCGAGCAATTGATCGAACGCATCGCGAATGCTCGTGAGTCCGACAGGCCCGGCGACATTCTAACAATCGCCCAGACTGCGCCCACGTCGACGCTGCGGCGGCATTTGATGCGGAAAGCCGCCCGAGCGTTGATCGACATGCGGCAGTACGTCGGTGCACTTCGCGTACTTGAGCAACATCATGACGACGTCCCTGACGACGTCGAGATGGAGTCCTTGCGCGGCATGGTGCTCAATCGCGTGGGCCGGGGAGACGATGCGAAGTCGCTGCTCGATCAGTTGGGGGCAAAGAACGCGACGAACTCAGAGACGGCAGGCATGCTCGGTCGAGTTTTCAAGGATCGTTGGCGCGCCCGATTCGAGATGTCCAGCGATCCCGCTCAGCGTCTGAAGCTGGCGACGACGGTCGAGGCACTGTCCGATGCGCAGCGAAGTTTCGACTGTTATGCCGGCGCGGCCCGTCCCAATCTCAATCGGTTTTATGTCGGAGTCAACGCTATAGCGATGGGTCGCCTGCTCCAGCACCTTGCGATAATGACAAACACGCGCGCTCGCGCGGTCAACGAGCAAGACCTCGCGGATCTGCACGCCGCTACTCGGTGCGCCCTCGGCGAGGAGATCCGCCGGGTCGCTGCACCGCCAGGAAATCGGGGCTCTGACGCCGTTTGGTGCCATGCCACGCGGGGAGAGTTGGCGCTCTTGGGAGGCGACTCAGCTGGCGCGGAAGATTGTTACAACGATGCGGTGCGGGCCGATCCCAAACCGTTTGAAGTCGACTCGATGTTGACTCAGTTGCGGCTCTACGAACTGCTCGGCTGGCGACCGAATGAGACTCGCGCGTGCATCGCGCAGCTCGAACCATTGCATCAACCCAGAGCCAAGGGCTTCGCTCGCGTCGCGGTCTGCAGCGGACACATGATCGATCAGCTCACGCGATCGACGCCGCGATTTCCTCAGCAACGCGAGCAATTCGTCCGCGAGCGAATCGCCGAGACAATGGACGCATGGAAGCTCGGGCCGAACGATTTGGCGCTCTGCGGTGGCGCCCGCGGTGCCGACACTTGTTTGCGGAACTGGCGATCGAGCGCGGCAGCCAGGTCCAACTCCAGATCGCGCAGCCTATCGCCGAGTTTCGTCGCGAGTCGCTTCATCTGGAAAACAATGACTTCTCGTGGGCGGAGCTGTTTGACGAACTCGCAAGAAACGGCGCAGTCGTGTTTGCCCGCGACGAGCTGTTAGGCAATCCGCCAGCGGGCGTATCAATCTACGAACAGACGAACCGCTGGATTCTGAATACTGCCGTCACGCTTTCCTCAGGACCGATTCTCGGCGTGCTTGTCTGGGACGGCAAGGACAGCGGCGACGGCCCCGGTGGAACCTCGCACTTTCAGAGAGAATTGCTCTCGTTGAATTGCACGCCGCGCTTGATAGATCCGCGGCCAACGATTTCGATCAACACATAGGGTCCCAGACCAAAGGTGAACCATGGACGTCAATACCGTATTAGCCAAAGTGGGGAAGCGACGTCTGCTCGCACTCGACGGCGGCCGCATCAGAGGAATGATGTCACTCCAGATCCTCAAGCGGATCGAGAAAATCGTGCTGGAGAAGGAGCTTCCTGGTGTGACGACATTAGGAGACTACTTCGATTACATCGCTGGCACGAGCACGGGCGCGATCATCGCCGCATGCCTCGCGCGAGGAATGTCTGTCGCGGAAATCGAGCAGTTCTACAAGCGCTGCGGACCAGACATGTTCGTGCGGGCAAATCTGTTGAAACGATTGTCATTCACCAACAAGTATGAGAGTGAGCCGCTCGCAAAGAAGTTGCGTGAGGTACTCGACGAGAACACGACGCTGGACGACCCCACGCTGAAGTGCTTGCTCATGATGGTGCTGCGAAACGCAACGACCGATTCGCCGTGGCCGCTGAGCAATAATCCACAGGCGAAATACAACAACCAAGGAAGGGACGATTGCAATCTCGGGTTGCCGTTATGGCAAGTCGTTCGCGCCAGCACTGCGGCACCTTACTTCTTTCCTCCAGAGTCGATCGAACATGGATCGACACCGTTCGTGTTCGTCGACGGCGGTGTCACGATGTACAACAATCCCGCGTTTCAGTTGTTTCTCATGGCGACGCTCGAGCCTTACCGTCTTCAGTGGAAGGCTAGCGAAGACGACATGCTCCTCGTATCCGTTGGTACGGGTAGCGCCGCCGCTGTCTCGGACAAGACCGCGAACCAGATGTGGCTTGCCGATCATCTTGGCGTTGCTGGCGCCCTGATGTACGCGGCGGCGCGTGAACAGGACCTGCTCTGCCGTGCGTTCGGGAACTGCCTTGCCGGACCGGAACTCGACCGCGAGGTTGGCTCACTCCACTCCTGCAAGCCGATTGGCGAGGCCGCGAAGAAGCTCTTCACATACGTGCGCTACGACGCCGACCTTTCGCCCATGGGACTGGCATCGCTTCACGTCGATCAGTGCAAGTCGAAAGACGTGCAACAGATGGACAGCATTGAGTTCCTCGATGACCTGGCGGAGGTCGGCGCCAAGGCAGCAGTGAAGGTGGTTGATGCGAAGCACTTCGCAAACTTCTAACAAATGTGCGATCGCTCAGCGCTGGACCTGCCACACGATCTGCACGGCGCCTACGCGCGCCTAGGGAGTCTGCTTTCGATAGCAGCGAGCGCCGCCCGACCGTCCCCTTTCCAGCGGATGTTGATGTCAAGGCACCCACTGATTCGCTTACTGAAGCCGCGGACGGCACCTTTCGCGAAGTCGATGAGTTCGGCTTTCTCCCAACCAAGTCGTTGCGGCACTTCACCCTGATAGTTCGTCCAGTGCTGCAGGTACTTCTCAAGGCGCTCTCGGTCAGCAATCCCGCTCGTCGGATGCTCGATCGGAATTGCCACCTTGGCGAAGCTCTTCGCTTCCTCGTCCGTCAGCTCATCGAAGAGCGCCTTTAGTTCGAAAATGCAATTCGGCGACTCTAGGTATTTGTCGCTGTGAACGATGATCACAAAGTCGGAGCGCGATGCCTCAAGCATGAAGACACGAAGGTCGACGCCCTGCTTGTTCACGCTTCGATCGCGCACCGGCCTGACCGGAAGCGTCAGAAGCAGCTTTTCTATGGCGTTCACCGGCGCCTCGTAGGGCACCGTCGGAGCTGGCTTGCCGAGTTCCGGCGCATAGTCCCACGCATAGCTGATGAAGACGCGTGGCGCGACGCTCTTGGTGCCGAGTGAGGCATCATGCGGCGAGTCCGCGCGAGAACGGCCGACAGCCCTGGCGTCGTCGGAGGGAAGGAACCGTTGAAGCCGCGCGATCGCAGAGTCGAGCAGATCGTCTGCTTTCTCGCCCGCAACTCGCACCTCGATCTCGCCTCCCAAGCCATCGGCGTCGAAGTGAGCCGAGATGAACGCGTGGTTGCCTTCCTTCGATTCGACGTAGAAACCATCATTGGCGTAATCGGCTGATCCGCCAAATTCATCGCCAGCATCCGTCAGAAACGCTTGCCAATGCAGGCGATGGAGCCGCTCGTCCTTGATCAACTTACGTCGAGCATCCGTGCCTGCGACACACCGTTCGAACTTTCGCCTAAGGCTCAGCTCTCCGGCGTCCGGTAGGTGTTCGAAAGTCGCGTAGACGTCCTCATCGCGCCACGCGTCTTCCGCCCTCCGCAGCCGGAATGCCACGCCACAGCGCACCATGAACGAACACAGAAGCGATTGCTCCTTCTCCGTGTACTTGTTAGCCCAGCAGAGCATGTTCAGGTAGGACTGAGAGAAGCGCCCTCGACGGCGCAATAGCTCGTCATAGTTCGCGATTCCCGGCCGACGGTCCAGTACGGCATAGATGCCATCGAGCGCCCACTGCTGTCCCACGATCACTCGTCCTTCGATCAGCTCGGGATCCCAATAGAGCCAGCCGCTGTTGGTTAGGAATTCCAGCGTCCGGCGAACCCGGTCGTCGTCGAGCGCAAACTCGCCGGACTTGATCGCCTGATCCAGCGTCGCCAACCGCCTCTCGGTGTCGTTGCTGACTGCGTCGTTGATCGTCTCGGTGAGCAGATCGCGGAAGCGATCGCGGTCGATCTGGTTGTGACCCGCCGCAAAGGTCGCGTCGTGCGATAGCCGCTGCAACCAACCCTCCACCATCTCTTGCGCCACTTCCCAATAGGTCGGAACGGCCGTGCCTTGCGTGGCAACAACGTCCTGCACCTCGTCCCTGATCCACTTCCGCAATTCCTCGATCTCTCCTGTGCGTTCGAGCGAATCGACAAAGAAGAGGGCACAGACCTCAGCGTCCTGCGGCCGGAGCTCGCTCCTGAAGCGGTCAACAAGCTCATCGGTGCGTTGTGGATGGTGCGAGCAGATCACGGCAATGCGCGGACTGTGTGGACAGGCGAGCCGAATGAAGTCGATCCAATATTGCAACCGCCGCCACTCATCCTGATATCCGCGCCCGGAGTGCTGCGGCTGCTCACCGTCCTGCTCGGGCTTCCACACGACGACAAACACCGCACCCTTGCCCATGAACAGGCTGTGGGTGTTGTGGTAAATCTCCTGCCCTCCGAAGTCCCACAGGTGGACATGCACTGCCTCGCGCTGCTGGTCGATATCCGCATCGATCAGCCAATCCCGGAGCTGAACCCCGTGGGTGCTACCAAACCGTTTCGCCTCGCGGGGATCCTTGGCCGGATCAATCGCAAGAGAGAGACAAGTCTTCCCGGCATCGCCGTTGCCGAGTACTAACACCTTGCAGCGCCGCACGTGCCCGGTGCCCGTCAACTCGACGTCGCTGAAGAACGAGTCCGTGCGCTCGGCCACATTGGTTTCGGCTGTTTTGCCGTGCTCGGACGCGGGCGGCACGAGCACGCCACTACCGAAGAGAAAAAGCGTGCGTGGCGTTCCCCGCTGGCGGGGAAGTGCCTTCAGTGACTCGGTAAACGCAAGATCGATGTAGTCGAGCGACGGCGGAAAATCAGGAATGACTTGAATCGCGCGGGCTCGACGAAGTCCGATCCGACGAAGCGACGCAGGCCATCGCCCCGGCAAGATTTTCAGAGCTTGGCAACCGTCGAGTCGGATGTCGACGATTTTCGGCGGCCAGCGATCGATGCGGGTGAGCCTCTGACAATCACGTGCGTCGAGGAAACGAAGCCGCTGCGCTCCGGCCAGCAGCTCTTTCAAGACATCGTCGGTCACCAGACAGCCGCGCAGACTCACATCTTGGAGTGCCGCCAGACCTTGCACCTGTTCGCGCTCGATCGCTAACGCCTGGCAGCGCTCGACAATCAAGGTGTCGAGACTCACCGGCAGACGCTGACCAATCGTCGTGAGGCGAGCGAGATCGGGACCATCGCGAACATCGAGGCACTTCAACGCCGGGGGGAGCTGCGGAAGACAATTTAGTTCGATGACGTTCCAGAGGTAGAGGTGGGTGAGCTGCGGGAAGAGCGTCGCGAGGTCGGTCGGAATCGCTGCGCCCGCCACTTTTGCTCTGTCGTCGTCCGAGCCGAGCTTCCCGATCGCGATCTTCGTGATGTATGGGCCACGCGCATCCGCTTCCGCCTTCCAGTCAACAACGCCGTCTGCCGCAAAGATCACCGGATCGATCGTTTCCTTGGTGCTCGTCATAGTGAGTCACTCATTCGCGTTCGGACTGTACGACACCTCGCGGTCCGGCTCCGCCCTCTGCGTACGACTCCGGCTTCGTCCCTCGCCTTCGTCTCCCGCAGCGGGCTGCGCCTGCGCTCGTCACTCTGTTCCTTGTGATTCTGACGGACCGGGGAAGAGACAGACACGGAAGCCCAGGGCGCGGCCGCGGACGCCCGGGTGGATCGCGGCGCGGGCGGCGGAGCGAGCGAACCCGGCGCCAAAGATCCAAGAGCCGCCGCGCACGACGCGGTCCGCGGCACCACGCGAAGACTCATCCTTGGCTTCGGTCTGCGGATTTTCAATGCCATCCGCTCGTCGCTTGTATGCGTCTTCATCCAACACATCCCTGCACCACTCCCACACGTTGCCGTGCATGTCGGACAAGTCCTACTTGTTAGGTCGTTTCTCTCCCACTGGTTGCGTCGAACTCTTTGAGTTGCCATCGAACCATCCCACCTGATCGAGCGCCGCCTCGCCATCGCCGGAGTGATACTCGGTCTCCGTTTCCGCTCGACACGCATACTCCCATTGGGCCTCGGTCGGAAGCATGGCGACCGAACCCGATGGCAACGCGAATCCGCGCTCGGCACACATCTACTCGCAGAACGCCGTTGCTTCGAACCAGGTCAGATGCTCGGCAGGATGCGACGGTCGATCATCGAAGCCGTTCTCGTGAACGCCGGTAACCTTGGTGAGCTGGCGCCAACGGGTATAGGCATCAGAGCCCGTCCACACTGCAAACTCTTTTTGAGTGACAGGCGTCTCGGCCATCCAGAAACTTTGCGAAAGACGCACGCGATGGACAGGCTCTTCGGGTGGGTGCACGCCGCGAGCACCCATCCGAAACTCTCCTGCGGGTATCAGCCGAAACGCCATGGTGATCTTCGTGTCAGGGAACTCGATCACATGGCGCGGGCGACTGCTCATGAAGCAACTCGCTCGCAACGAACTGGATCAGGCAACCCGGCGACATCCTTCTCCGCACACATGAATGGGCTTATACCCGCAATGCAGATTTCAGCGTTCTCCGGGCACCTGACCCGAGGTTTCGTTCCGGTGGTCAACACAACCGGAACGGGAAGTCGCGTCGTCCGTCGGTGTGGCACCGTCGTGCCGGGGAAGAGACAGACTCGGAAGCCCAGATTCCAGTCGCGGCCGTCGGACCACCTCCTGTTGCGGATCGCTGACTGGCAGTTCTCCGCCGGGTTGTTCCAGCTGCCGCCGCGGATGACGCGGTTTGCGGTGCCACGCGAAGTCTGCCACTTGTTCCTGCGACTCCCCATGCAAAGCATGAGCGGCGTTGCATCGCGAGAAGCGAAGCATTGCACGCCGCCACGCGACGTCGCCAGCTTGGAGGGCATGCGCAAACATTGACCTAGTGCGCGTTTGCAGGTCGGATTTACTGATTGCCCCGCGTTCCCAAGCACGCTCGCATTGCTCCGACTAATACGAATCTGGTTTGATCAAGGCGGGTGGCGCAACTGCGCATCGAACGGCCTGCTCGCGCTCGTTCGCACGCAACGACAGGGGCGGCACTGGGGGCGGCACTGAACCACGATGCACCGCTCGCACCATTGAAGCCCTGACAGCCCGTGGCGAAAGTCATTCGGGCTACGAACGAGGCTGTTAGCCCCCAATATTGGGTGGCTGCGGCGTCGCCGCGACTTGCCGTATCTTGCGGATAAAGCTGCGTCGCGGCTCCCACTCTACAGTTGGGCATCTGTGCCAACATTCTCGTTCTCGCTACCGAAACACTTTCGCCACAGGCTGCTGAGCCCAAATCTGCGAGATCTGCGTAATCTGCGGACAGATCGAAGGCGACGCCGCAGCGAACGTACTGTCGCGAACGTTCACGACAGAACGTAAAGTCGAAGGCCATCCTCAGATTACACAGATTCCGCAGATTCCGACGCGGGCAAGAAGTGGCGGAACTGCTCATCGCAGCTGCTGTCGCTTGCTTGCTTGCTCGCTCGCGACAAGGGGCGCGGATCGCGCAACTGTACAAGCGCCAAGGTGCGCGTTGAGTTCATCGGAACCGTTTCACCGACGCAATCCGCTGCGAGCGCAGGTAGACGTTCAGCTCAACTAACTCGCCGTCAGTCGGCAGCGGATACTGAGAGACGCGAAATGTCATAGAGGGAAAGACTACACCCCTTGTCGTTGGCTCGCTCGCGCTCTTCCTCCTGACTCCGACGGACTGACGTCTTGGTCGAGCGTTCTGCCGCAAACGCCGACCGCCGGTGTGCACTCGAATGTGTGTGGCGGACTGAGGTTGTAAAGTGATGCGGCGTCTCGCCGAAAGGGTTCGGGGTTCAGAGCTCGAGGTCAACGGCGCTCGCGAACCAATCCTGAGCTATTTTGTTCGCTTGGCCTCGCCTAACAACATCTCCGCTGCGCGCAGCGCTCCTCGTCCTAGGCGATACCGCAGTCGGTATCGGAACGATTGCTCGTAATCCGCGACGGACTCTAGCGCAGAGCGGCGGGCCACGATGGTGGTAACGCCGTGCATCGGCCGCATCCCCGGCACGGTGCAGCGGTGCCGCGACGTCGTCACCGACACGATGCCAAATCCAAGAATGCGCAGAAGCTTGCGATACATACCAACCGAAAATGCCCACCAGGAATGGCTGAGGTCGGGCCGATCGGGCGTCGCGTAGAAGATCGCGATCGGCGCGGCGAGATCGGGCATTCCTTCCACGATGATGAGGGTGTCGTCGCACAGTCTGCTTGCCGACACGAGCGCTTGCACCGGGTCATGCAAGTGAACGAGGATCTGGGCCACGACGACGACATCGAAGCGACCGATCGTGTCCGGCAGCGCATACACATCTCCGTAGTACGCCTTCGCCTTCGAGCCCAGCAGCCGATGAGCGAACCAATACGAGCTTTTGAGCCGCCGCGAGTACCGATTCATGTCGTCGATGCGCTGCTGGCTGTGCAGTTGGTTGGCGGGAAAGGGGATCAGGTCCTTCTGAATGTGTTCAGCGGCGTCGAAGTCGAATGCGACGACGGATCCTCCCCGCGCTTCGATGGCAAACGTCAGAAATCCGCTCGCTGATCCCAAGTCGAGCACGCGCTTGCCGCTGAAATCGGAATGGCCGAGATACGCGGCAACCGTGCGGCGAAGATCCCATTGCCCACTGGTTTGCCCGAAACCGGGCAATTCCATGACGTGATAGAAGTCGCACTCGTCGATGCCCTGCACCGACCACGGCGCTTGAAACGGCCCATGATCATCCGTTCGCGCCGCGGGTGCGATGAGGGGACGATCGACAGCTCGCGACTGTTCCATAACAGTTGAGCGTAACCCGGTTTGAGTTTCGTCGTGTCGCGCGACGACGCGGCGCAACGCCGACCCAGCTCAAGTCGCCATCCACGCATGCCGACCGTAGTGAGCTTGCCGCGCGTCACGAGCGCTCTAGCGGATGGTGAAGAGCTTGCGGATGCACGCGACGACGACGACCCATGCGCCCGACCCGCCAGCTTTCGATGCAACCGCGACGCGCCTCGGACTGACGTCCGATTCGAAGGTTCAGCCGCAAACGCCGAACGCCGAGCTGCGCGCGAAGGTGTGTGGCCGCTGTGGCTTGCCCCGCATCTTACCCCCAACATCGGCGCGTGCCCTCACCCGCTGGTGCCTGCTCCGCAGGCGGACTTGATCAAGCACTTGTTAGCTGGCAGGCTTGACGGACCTCAGGCAGAAACGGAAGCCCAAGTAGCGGACGCGGTCGCCCGGGCGGCTCGCGATGCGGAAGGCGGAGCGCGCGCGCCTGGCGCCATCGATCCAAGAGCCGCCGCGCACGACGCGGAAGGCATCGCCTTCGGCTTCGCCAACTGGATCCTTGACGGATGCTGGCTGGTAGCTCCGCTTGCCGTCAGCGCACCATTCCCACACATTTCCGTGCATCTCGGAAAGGCCCCACGGATTCGCGGGCAGACTCTTCACATCGACGGTCTCGCGCCGATGGCCCTCCGCAGATCGATCGGGGCCAGTTGCATGGTCGCCGAAGTTCACCTGATCGAGCGTCACGTCATCGCCGAACGAGAACTGCGTCGTCGTCCCAGCTCGGCACGCATACTCCCATTCCGCCTCGGTCGGAAGACCTGCACCGCATCCAAGGTGATTCGCTTCGAGTTTCGCAAGAAACTCTTGCACGTCGTTCCAACTCACCTCTTCGACTGGTCGCTGATCGCCTTTGAACCCGCTCGGCTCGTTGCCCACGACAGCCCGCCAGAGCGCTTGGGTGCATGTGGTGTCGGCGAGCCAATAGCCGCGCGGGATGGTGACCTCATGCTTCGGGCGTTCGTCGTCAAATCCCTGCGGATCATCCTTCCGTGAGCCTATGCGAAATGATCCCGGCTCGATCCAACGGAAGCGCTGCACCGCTGGCGCGCTACGTTCGGTACCTGCAACGCTGAGTTCGCACCACACACCCCACTCGTCATCACCGAACGCGTTGATACCAGCGGGCAGCCAAGACAATTGGAATGGAGCGGTGAACGTCGTCATCTGAGAAGGTCGGCCACTCGGGGAGCGTTCGGTGCCGGTCTCGGCGAGCTTCGCCTACTAACACCCCGAGGGCCTTGCAGTTTGGCCGAGCATACCTCGCGCTCGACGCGGGACAGAAGTCTGGTCCGTAGATTCCTGCACGGTGACCGTCTGGTCGCCTCAGTCAGAGGTTGCTATGGAGCTCAGGCAGAAACGGAAGCCCAGGTTGTGGTTGCGGTTGCCCGGGTGGTTCGCGTTGCGGTAGGCGGAGCGTGCGTTCCTGGCGCCATTGATCCAAGAGCCGCCGCGCCCGACGCCTTCGATCTCACCAAGTTCTCGTAGAGTTCGCACGTTTCGCTGCGTGATCTGCGCTAATTGCTCATTCGTAAACACAACGAAGAGCTGCACTCCGTCAGCCTCGGCAACCGACTTCCGCCATGCACGAAGATAAGAGAATCGCTTGAAATCTTCGGCGCTGAGCACCTCGCGATAATCAACTCGTTGGCTGTCCTTAGTAGTTGCAGCGCTGCCGTTTCGTTTGTCGCCTGATGGAAGCGGACCTGGTCCAGAGGCGATTGAGACACGGGCGGCCCAATGGGGAGTCTCGCCCCGATCAAACCAATGCCAAACGATGTCAACAACGCGGTGTGACGCGACGAATCGATTGAGCTCCTCTTGCCCTTGCTCGGGATGGAGTGCGTCGATACTGAAGAATCGAAATTGCATCCGAGACCCTCCCTTATGACTTCCGCCCGCGCTTGCCCTTGAACGGTTTCGTCGCTGTTTCAACCAAACGATCGACCAGCCCCTTCGCAGGCTTGTCGGCACTTTTTTCAGTGCCTCGCCCTCCGGGCTCAGGGGAACTAGGCCGCCCTCCGGGCGGAAGAGTACTTGGCTTGACGGACCTCAGGCAGAAACGGAAGCCCAGGTCGCGGAAGCGGTAGCCCGGGGGGATCGCGCCGCGGTAGGCGGAGCGAGCGCCCCCGGCGACATCGAACCAAGAGCCGCCGCGCACGACGCGGGAAGACTCGCCTTTGGCTTCGCCAAATGGATCCTTGACGGATGCTTGCTGGTACCCCCGCGTGCCGTCCGCGCACCACTCCCACACATTGCCGTGCATCTGGTAGAGGCCCCACTGATTGGGAGCGAACGACGCGGCGGGCAGCGTCTCGCTGCGGTATATACCGCGAGGCCCGTCGCGATAAGGGAAGTTTCCGTGAAAGTTGGCTTGATCAGTCGTCACCGTCTCGCCAAACGAGAACGGTCCGGTGCTGCCCGCCCGGCACGCAAACTCCCACTCCGCTTCGGTCGGAAGGTCGGCCGCGCACGCTGGCACGAGTGTGTTCAGGCCGTCGAGCGCTTCGCGAGCATCACTCCAACTTACGTTTTCGACTGGACGCGCGTCGCCCTTGAAGTGACTCGGATCCTTGCCTGTGAGCACTTTCCACAGCGCCTGTGTGCACGCCGTGTCGGCAAGCCAGTAACCACGAGTGATCTCAACGGCGTGCTGCGGACCTTCGTCTGAGTCTCTCCCCGCCTCGCCTTCTGGCGAACCCATTATGAACTCACCTGGTTCGATCCACCGGAAGCGCTGACTGGCGGTGCCGTGAGTGGTGGTGATGGTGAGGTCGCCGAAGATACCGAACTTATCCATGCCGAACGAGACGCCCTCATTTCCAGGGGATGCATGCGAGCGAACTGGTACCGACGTTCCTTCGCGCTCAAGCCACTTCACCCCCTCGGCTTCGTCGCGGACGACAACAATACCGCGCGACTGAAGTCTCGCGCGCAGTCCAGCAAGTGGAGGTGCCTCGACGAAAAGATGCCCCTTTTCGCGTCCCCACGACAGTGCACCGCGCGGTCGGTTGACGATCTCGACTCGTAGTCGCTCGTTCGAAGTCTCGATCTCGATAGTCGATCGATCGGTTAAGGCAAGGAGATCGACATCGGGATCGTGGGCGTGTACTCGTTGCGGTCGCTGAAGTCGAGATCGTTCCAGCGCTGATGCAGCGGACGGAATCGTGCGAACCAGCGCTCCGCCGCCATCAATGCGAAGCGGTCCGCCCAGTGCAGTCGCATCTGTCTGGGGTTTGGTTCGCGTCAATCGAATGCGCGATCTCGCCCAGTCCTCGACCACCCACCAGTCGTCGGTAGCGCTTCGCCGAAGCTGGTCCGAAACGTCAGCTGGATCGATCGAGCTCGGGAGCGAGCTCGACCGCTGGAGGGCTCTGTCACGGAGATACATTTCTTCGGCGAGATCGACAATGATTGATCCCGGCTGAATATCGATGGTGTCAACGTAATCGCGGGCAACATTCCACCACGCAACGGAGTTCTCCGTTCCGATGATTCGAAGCGTCGCGAGTAGCTTTGCGGCGAACTCGTCGGCCCGTGCCACCTTGGTAGAGTCAAGCACGGAGTGTCTCGCGTAGTCGGCAAAAAGCCGTGTCTCGAGATGCGTGAGCGACGCACCGAGGTGGGCATGGTGTTGTTCGCGCTCGCGCTCGAGCGCCGCTTGTAAAACCGGCGCGATCTCTCGAAACGCTTCTCGGTGCAAGCGCCGCGCATCCGCTCGAAGCGTGACCGCCGAGCCAGTCAGCGCGTCTCGATGATTCCAAGCTCGACCTTCTAGGCCCGCGTCGCCGGGCGCGTAGGGATTGATGCGCCGCATCGCCCTGAGAAGCGGCGGATCGACTCGGACCATCACCGCGATCATCGAGAGAAGCGCTGCCAGCGCTTGTGAATCGCTCGAACTTGGATCGTTTCGATCCTGCCCGCTGGCTCGACGTCGCTCTGGTCGAAGGCGGCTATCAGGACTCCAGCGAATGATCGTGGTCCCTGGAAAGCTTGACGCATCCACGTCCTCGATACCCAGCGGAACCAAGGCAATCGGACGCACTCGCGCTCGCACGAGCGTGCCCGCGAACGCTGGTCATGCTCGACTCGAGGGAGAGGCGTGACCGCTGAATGCGCCGAGATCGGACACGAGCATGACGCGCGAGCCTTGCGGGGGCATCCTCCACGGGCGCCTAGTCACTCCGACTGCGCGCTTCGAACCAAGATCGTCATCACGAGTGAGCTCGACCCAATCGGTCCACTCGTCGAAGCGATCATGCTCGATCATCCGCAGAGATATGGAACCGCCTCCACACTGCGCGAGCAGCGACTCAGCCAGCTGATGGAGATCGAATGCGTAGGGCGTCATGCGCTCGCCGAAGTCGAGCACCACCACGAGTTCAGGGCTCCAGCGTTTGGTCTTACCGCGAGGAACGCGTGCGAACTCGCGGCGCTCGGCGAGCCATGTCGCGAGCCGCACCGCATCGATCGGTCCATGGCGGGTCGCTGAAAGCACGCGTCGTAGCGCTGGTATCAGTCGCGCGCGCGGGATCAGATTCTCGTACTGAACCAGGCGCTTGCGCGAAGATGCCTGCGTGTCGGCTGGCAGCAGTGGTGACAACGAGCGCGCGTCTCGCGCGATCTGACCGTCGGACCCAGCCGAACCCTTGTTCCGCGCAACCCGTTCGGTCACGGCGCGAAGTTGCGCTACCTGCGGTGCCGGACGCCTTCGCCCCGCTTGCTTCCCATCGGAACTTGGTACGCCGGACTGGCTGACATCGCCGCCATCGACAAGTCCATCGAGCTCTATGGAGGCGGCAATCCGCTGATAGCCGTACCAATCGGCGCCGCGCTCCAGTGCGACGCGATCGATCTCGAGTTTCGGATCCTGTACGCGCCGCACCGCCAAGTACCGGAGGAGATCCGCGCGGCAGATCACGCCACGACTGGAACTTCGAATCGGGTCGACTGTCGCATCGCGCGCAGTCACGCCTTCTTGACTCCGTCGCCAGTAGGTTCACCGACTGCGGGCCGATTCTGATCTTGCTCGGGATTCTTGACGAGGGCGTACCGACTCAGGCGGCCCAGCCACTCAATCTGTTTCTTCGGCCTCGCCTCTCTGCGTGCGTCGCGCGTGAGATCGTGAAGCGCGTGAAGGAGATCGATGTACTCAGCCAGACCGACCGTCGGATAGCCCGCTGCCCGCGAGGCCTCTCGATCCGCGACCACCTGTTCCGCTGCCATTCGACGTGCCGCAGGTTCGATATCTAGGTGCGCGTGGACAGAGCCGCGTTCGATGAGCCACTCCTCGAACGCACCGAGGTCGCGCGGCGGATTCAGGTTCAGTACGGCGCAGCGACGAACAAACGCGGCCGGAAGCTCACGCTCTTCGTTGGTAGTGATGACAATCAGTCGCAGTCGTCCATCAACCGACTTCTTGGACGGCTCATCCTTGAGATGTGGAACCTGGAAGCTTCGGTTGCCCAGGACTTCGAGGAGCGCGTTGGGAATGTCAGAATCGGCCTTGTCGATCTCATCGATCAGCAACACCGGCAACGCGCTGTTCGATTGCACTGCGTCAATGGCGTCCCACAATGCGCCGTGCTTGACGTACTTCTTGTTCGTCTCGTCAATGCGACTCACTTGCCCATCTGCCAATCGAGCGACAACGTCGTAACGGTAGAGAAGATCAAGCGCCTCGAAGCGCGGATGAATGACTTCGCAAAAGAGTTTGGATTCGCTGACGCGCGAGGCAGCACGCGCGATCTGGCTCTTGCCGCACCCGGCCTCGCCACGGACCAAGAGCGGTCGCTGCGCCGCAACTGCAAAGGTGAGAGCGTCGATCTCATTCGCATCCCAACGATGTGCAGCTTGGCCATATCGATCGTCCGCTGGTAGGAGCGTGGTGGACCCAGCAGCGAGAGTCTGGAAAGGATTGAGCGTCAAGTGCGTCATGTGTTGGTTGAGGAAGGGACGAAGGCCTAAGCGGCGCCTTGAGGGCGGATACTCGCGACAGCTGTGCGCTAGGAACGCGTCAATGACTCGTGGAACTCTTTCACGTACGCGATGAGCTTGTCCACGTCCATGCGGAGAATCCGGCTGGCGACGGGGTCGTGACGTTCAACCTCAACCAAGATCGGAATCCGCAGCTTGGCCGAGACTTCAGCTAGGGCGGATGGCTCCGGACATCCGGTCACGACAATGATCGGAGTCTCGCGAACTGATGAGTCACGAAAGCGCGGTACCCGCACCTCGAGGTCGGCCTGATCCGCCGGAACGAGCGGATCGTCATCGATTGTGAGGTTGAGACGCTTCGGGTGATTCCCCAAGAGCGCCGCGTACAACTCCCGGTAGAAGACGTTGACCTTTCGGTGGGACGTTCCTACCAACGAGACTCGATGCGTGTCCCGCGCTACCGGCAGCCTTCGATCAACCACAATCTCAACGTTGACGCAACCTCCGTAGATTGCGCGGCCGATGATCGCGCAGACAATTTCCTCCGCCGTCGGCACGCGAACAATGAACGATCCATCTGTCGGTGCCTCACGCTTCTCAGGGAGGGCAGAGCATCGACGAGATGCATCGCAGCGGAACACATCAGCGCAGTGGCCGCTCGCTCAACCGAAGAGCGCGCTTGCGGCGTCATGTCCGGTGTCTTGACAAGATCGAGAGCATCGAGTGCGTGCTGGAAGAGCGACTCAGGCTGCTGGCCAACTGGAAACGCGTGTCCAAATTGCGCCGCGATAGTTGCCGCAAGTTCACGAGGATCGCTGCAAGCGGGAAGATTCAAATGTGACGCATCGCTTCGCGGAAGCTGGCGACACCGTCATGTGTTAGTAGCTCAGTCGTTCGCGCTTCGTGCCGCCGCATTCGGTCGGGCGCGCGATCAAGCCGAAGGGTGTCAGGAGCGGGCGCTGGACCGGGATCGCTGACGGCGGCGCCCCCCGTGGACACGCTCGTGCCACTCACGAGCGCCGCGATCCGACCGAACTTGCTTGGAAACACGAACTCTTTGGCCCACGCGCGAAGCTCAAGCGGAATGTCTTTAAAGCTGCCACCATCCGGCAGGAGCGGAAAAAACTTGCGGTTCTGCCACCCATCCTGCATGAGCGCCGAAGTGATGATCGCGCCCTCGAAATTGACGCCGTTTCCTTCGTTGGGCGGTGCCCTGCCCTCATAGCGCTCTAGGTATTTGGGCGAGCAGACAATCAACACGTAGTCGACATCGCGCACACAGGAGCGCATCCAATTCGGCCACCCCGCCTTGGGTGGCGTCGGGTCGTACTCGTGATCCGAGCGTACATCAAGGCCGAGCGCCTTCAAGCGGCTAACGAGGTCACCCACATCCCGACGAAACCTGTCGCTCTCGTGCGCGTAGCTGATGAAGACAGAGTTGGGCTTTCCACCCTTGCCAGTCATGCGGTTGCTCCCATGACACGCGATTGTCGCTGGCCTGCTCGCAATTGCAAGAGTGCCGCGCTTCTAGCTCCACTCCAGCGCGTGCCATTGCTTGTTGCCGTGGCGCAGCAACGTCGTCGTGCCGTGGAGAAGATCGGCACTCGTCAGCGCGCGCTCGGACGACGCCTTCTCACCGTTCACGCTCAGCGCGCCGTTCTGGAGCGCACAATGGACACCCCATGCGTCCAACCACAACAGAAAAATGGCGCTTCGGGCTGTCGTGTGGGTAGCGACGCAGGGACTTCGTTCGCGCGTGCCGAGTACCAAGGGCCGGCTTGCTCCGCTCGGGGCGGGAAATCGTACATCTCGCGTATGGTCAATGCCGCGCCACAGAATCGGGACGCGACGCGCGCTCGCCGAGCTCATGCGCGGTCCGCTTGCGGGAATCGAGTCGGCGATGGCGCGCGGGCTCGCGAGCCCGCTGGGCAACTTCAGTGGAGGCGCGGCTGCACTTGCGCGCGAGGCCTGCGAGACGGGCCGGCGGTTCGTCCTTGCGATGGCGGCGCTCGTCCCGGGCGCGGCGCGACGTGTCGCAGCCGAGCGCGCGCCGCCCCGCGCAAGCGAACTGCCGCGACCGGCGCACTGTTAGGCGATCCCACGACGAACGGACGCGAACCGGCGAACGGACGAGTGCGCGTCCGCGCGATCGCTGCGAGCTGGCTGTGACTTTTCGTAATCGCGTCTCTCGCAGCGGACATCACGCCAGCTCGCGATACAACCGCGACGCGCACGACGCGCTCCGGACTGACGTCTCGTTCGACCATTCAGCCGAAAACGCTGGCCGCCGAGCTGCACGCGAACAAGTGTGGCAAGTGTGGCCCGAGGTTTGAACGTCAAAGTATCGGGACGGCGAACTATCGCGATCGTGCTTCGCGCGCCGCGTGACGTCCCCCCACCACCCCCACCACCATCGCGAGG
>Ga0163146_10003767_pt1 | contig 19048 bp, 16 predicted proteins | sample OliLakLV19MP7G1_FD_148648 | JGI IMG/M metagenome (GOLD analysis project Ga0163146, IMG submission 148648) | Freshwater microbial mat bacterial communities from Lake Vanda, McMurdo Dry Valleys, Antarctica - Oligotrophic Lake LV.19.MP7.G1 | ecosystem: Environmental > Aquatic > Freshwater > Lake >...
CCTCTCACGCGTCGCGCGAGCGGCGCGGGCCGGGTGGATCGCGGTCCACGCGTATTGCGTGCTCACGACCCACTTCCACCTGCTCGTCGAGAGTCGCGAGCGCGGCCTCTCCTACGCGATGCGACGCATCCAGAACGAATACGTCCGCTGGTTCAACCGCGGGCGCAAGCGCGATGGAGCCCTTTTCCGCGGCCGTTTTCGATCGCGGCCGGTCGAGTCCCTGGAGTACCGCCGCGTCCTCGTGCGCTACATCGACGAGAACGCGGTCCTCGCGCGCCTGGTGCCGGACGCGGCGCTGTATCCGCACGGCAGCGCGCGGGCGTATGCGCGCTCGCGCAGGCCGTTGTGGCTCGCGAGGTCGTGGGTCGAGGGCGAGGTCCGAGCGCGAACTGGGACACGCGCGTACGACCCGTCTCACTACGCGGCGTGCTTCGGCGCCCCGGGTTCGCCGTCGCTCGCAAGCGTCGTGGAGCGGCGCATCGAGGCGCCGGCGGGAGGTCGCGATCCGCTCGGCGACCTGCTCGGGGCGACGCCCGAGCGCGTGCTCGAGTGGATGCGGCGCAAGGCGCGGCTCGCGGACCAGACGCGCATCGATCTGCCGGTGTGCGATGCGGCGCGAGTCGTCGAGCTCGTGCGAGCCTGCCGGGCGAGGTCCGCTGACTGGTCCGTCGAACTCTCGCGGATCCAATCCGACGGGTGGAGGCTGGCGGAGGCCGGACTGCTCCGTGAATTGTGCGCGGCCACGTGGGCGGAGATCGGACACGCGATCGGCACGGCGGAGCAGGGCGCGATCCGCGCGTACCGACTCCATCGGCGGGCGCTGGACGAGGTCGAGGGGTACGGACCGACCGTGTCCGCGATCGGGGCGGAGGCGATCGCGAGCTGCTACGGAGCTCGCGACACCGTCGGGGTGGGCGCGGTTCAGGCTGGCGGCGGCTGGAGCATGGCGTAACGCGGGACGGTGCAGGACGAGGTCGAGAACGGCGGAGGGGAGCCTGACTCCGTACCTCGGACCGACCGTGTCCGCAATCGGGGCGGAGGCGATCGCGGGCTGCTACGGAGCGCGCGACACTGTCGGGGTGGGCGTGGTCCCGGCTGGCGGCGGGTGGCGCACGGCGTAGCGCGGGAGGGTGCGAAACGAGGGGGAGAACGGCGGAGGAGAGCCTGACTCCGTACGTCGCAAGTGACACCCCAGGAGCCACTTGCGAATACGCCGACAGTTTGGGAGTCTGAGTCCCGATCTGTCAGACTGGCTCCATGCGCTTCCCCCGCACCCTCGACTCCGTCGCCCTCGCGCGCGCGAAGGAACTGCCCATCGTGGCCGTCCTGGGTCCGCGGCAGGCCGGCAAGTCGACGCTCTGCGCGAGCCTCTTCGCGCACAAGCCCCTCGTCTCACTGGAAGCCCATGAGGCGCGCGAATCCGCTCTGCGCGATCCCGTCGGTTTCCTCGCGCGCTTCCCCGCTGGCGCGGTCCTCGACGAGGCGCAGCGTGCGCCCGCGCTCTTCTCCGAACTGCAGATCGACGCCGACCGGAGCCCTGAGCCCGGCCGCTGGATCCTGACCGGGTCGCAGCACTTCTCCATGCTCTCCTCGATCTCGCAGTCCTTGGCGGGTCGCGTGTCCCTGCTCACGCTGCTCCCGCTGTCCCTCGAGGAACTCGGGGCCGCGCGCGCGGCCGAGCCGGAGTCCGCCGCGTGGATCGGCGGCTATCCGCGCATCCACGATCGCGGGCTCGATCCTGTGGCGTGGCTCGACGACTACGTCACGACCTATGTCGAGCGCGATGTTCGTCAGGTGCTGAACGTCGGCGACCTGGGAGCCTTCCAGACGTTCCTCGGCCTGTGCGCCGGTCGCGCGGGGCAGCTCCTGAACCTCACGAACCTCGGCACCGAAGCCGGCGTCACGAACAAGACGGCGAAGGCCTGGATCTCCGTGCTCGAGGCGAGCTTCGTCGTGTTCCAACTCCGACCGTACTTCCGCAACGTCAACAAGCGTCTGACCAAGAGCACCAAGCTGTACTTCCACGACGTCGGCCTGCTCTGCCGGCTGCTCGGCGTTTGGACGGCTGAGCAGCTCGCGGTCCATCCGCTGCGCGGGGCGATCTTCGAGAACCTCGTCGTCTCGGAACTCGTGAAGGCCAGGCTGCACCGCGGACGGCGCAGCGACCTGTGTTTCTACCGCGACCAGTCCGGGCGCGAGGTCGATGTGCTCGTCGACGATCCGCTCGATCCAGTGCTCATCGAGATCAAGGCGACGCGCACACCGCTGGCCGACACGGCGCGGAGCCTCGACGAGGTCGCGAGCGTGCTCCAAGGGGCGGAGATCAGGCCTCGATCCGTGCGACGCGTCTTGGTGTACGCCGGGGCGGAAGCGTCGACATCCGCGGGCGTCGAGCGCGTGCCCTGGCACGCGGCGAGCGGGATCCTGACCTGAATCCTGGGCCACTGGCCTCGGTCGACGATCGCAGGCTTGCATTGCCAACGGGGCAATCGGGGGTCGACTCAACGCGCTGGACCTCTCAGGCCCGTTCCGGGTCACGCGTCAGACCATCCACGACTACGTCACGCTGCTCGAACGCGTGTTCCTGCTCGAGCGGTTGCCCGCCTGGCCCACGAACAGTCTGCGCCGGATGGTGAAGCGTCCGAAGCTCCACGTGGGCGACACCGGAGTGGCGTGCGCGCTGCTCGGAATCGGCGCTGTCGCACTCGACAAGGACCGGACGAGACTCGGACCGATGCTGGAGACGTTCGTGCTCCAGGAGCTTCGCCGACAGTCGAGTTGGCGTCCGACGCCGATCGACTTCTTCCACTTCCGAGATCGCGACGACTTCGAGGTGGACATCGTGCTGGAGCAGGGTCCGTCGGCCGTGGCTGGCGTCGAAGTGAAGGCGGCCGCCACGGTGACGGAAGGCGACCTGCGCGGACTGCGCAAGCTGCGAGCCGCCGCTGGGAGTCGCTTCACGTCCGGGGTCGTGCTCTACGACGGGAGCGCGACCATCTCTTTCGGCGCGGGCCTGTACGGCGTGCCACTACGCGCGCTGTGGGAGACCCCAGGCGCTTGACCACGCGCAGTTCCGGCGTATGCGAGAACGGCAGCGAAGAACTGACTCCGCACCCGCGCGACCAGGAACCGGTCGTGCATCTCGGCACCGAGCGGGCCACGACCGCAGGCCCGACAGCCGCGCTCGTCCTCGGCATGGATCAGGACCCGCACGGCGTCCGCGGCACACATGGAATTCAGACCGCTCGCTCCCTCGCCAACTCGATCGCCGCCTGCATGTCCCGGTCGAGCCTCCCGAAGTGAGCGACGCGTACATCGAGGTCCAGGCCTTCGCAGCGCCTCAAGGCTCTCCCGATCGCCGACGCGATCCACAGCTTGGGATTCTTGAAGGCGCCTCCACCCAGGAACGTGAGCCACACGATCCCCGAACCCTGCGCTTCGTCCGCGTCCAGGACGGCGGCCAAGAGCGTCGCCTCGCAGGCCGCGTCCAAGGCGAGGGTCGCCAGCGGTTCCCACGACGCCGGGGTTGGCGCGTGCGGTCGCGGCCTGCGTGCACGCCCCAACGCAAGCGGACTTGCGTTGGGGCGAACTCTACGCAGCCCACCTTGCGTGCAGTCAGGCGCGCGTGCAGTCAGGCGCGCGTGCAGTCAGGCGCTGCCTCGATCGAGACGGTCCCGCAGGCCAGGACCGAGCGCTCGGTCCTGGCCTGCGGAGCCTCGTATCGGCGCCTCCGAACCGCGGTGGGCAGCCCCTAAAACGGCCGCTTTCGGGGAGCGGGCACAGTTGAACCCAAGGCCCGCCAAGGGTTTGGGGCCGTTCGGGCAGAACGGCGATGCAATTGCCGATCTGCCGCGCGCAGCGTAGGCTAGACGCGTGTCCACCCGGCGCACTCTCGAACCCCGGCTCCGGCTCGGCGCCTCGCAGATGCCGATCGTCACCCTGACGGGGCCGCGCCAGTCGGGGAAGACGACCTTGTGCCGCGCGGTCTTCGCGGACAAGCCGTACGCGACCCTCGAGGACGGGGCCGTCCGGCAGCGAGCGACTCGGGATCCGCTCGCCTTCCTGGAGTCGTTTCCCGACGGCGCCGTGCTCGACGAAGTCCAGCGCGCGCCGGACCTCTTCTCGTACCTCCAAGTGCGCAGCGACCGGAGCGCGCGTCCGGGCGAGTGGATTCTGACGGGCTCGCAACATTTCTTGCTCCTGCGCGAGCTGTCGCAATCACTGGCGGGGCGGACGGCGATCTTCCATCTGCTGCCGTTCGAGCTCAGCGAGTTGCGCGCCTACCCGAATGCGCTGAGGTCGTCGCTCGCGACGCTCCTCGAGGGAGCCTTCCCGCGCATCCACGAGCTGAAGCTCGCGCCGTCGGAGTGGCTCGCGGATTACGTCGCGACCTACTTGGATCGTGATGTCCGCGACCTTCTGCGTGTCGGGGATCTCTCGACCTTCCACGCCTTCCTCCAGCTCGCCGCGGGCCGTACCGCGCAGGTCCTCAATATCAGCTCGCTGGCGTCGGACGTCGGGGTTTCGCCCAGCACGATTCGTTCGTGGATCTCGGTGCTGGAGACGAGCTTCACCATCTTCCTGCTTCGTCCGCAGCTCCCCAACGTCAACAAGCGCGTCACGCGCGCGCCGAAGCTCCACTTCTACGACTCGGGACTCGCGTGTCACCTGCTCCGGATCCGCGAGGAAGCTCAGCTCGAACCGCATCCACTGCGCGGCTCGATCTTCGAGAGCTGGGTCGTGGGCGAGATCGTCAAGCAGCGCATTCATCGCGGCCGACGCGACGGGGTCTTCTTCTACCGCGATCGCGGCGGGCTGGAGGTCGACCTCGTGATCGAAGACGCGGATGAGCTCGTGGCCGTCGAGGTGAAGTCCTCGCGGACCCCGAATCTCGATGCGTTCGCGTCCTTGGATCGCTATCAGCGCGCAATCGAAGGGAGCATTCTTGGGCACAAACGCCTGCGCAAAGTCGTCGTGTACGCAGGCGACGAGACGATCGCCACGAGTCGAGGCCTGATGCTGCCGTGGAATCGGCTCGACGCGTTCGATTGGATCGCGGGCCGCCTCCTCGACGAGAAGGCTACGGATCGAGCGGGCGAGCCGATCGTCTGACGGAGGTACGGAGTCAGGCTCCACTCCGCCGTTCTCGCCACGGCGGGAGTACCGGAGTACCGAGCCCGGCTCGCCTCCGCCGTTCTCCCCCCACAACCGCAACCCTCGTCAACAACTCCCAGATCTCCCGCGACCATTCGCGCCGCCGAACGTCATCGAACATGAGGGAGCGCATGGGCCGAACACCACGTCACGACGGGCCGGGCGTGTGACATCACGTCCTGAACCGCAGCATCGCGCGGCGCAGGGTGTTCGAGAACCAGCGCGACGTCCGGTTCTTCCTCTCGCGGCTCGCGCGTGCAGTGCGGGAGTACCGAGCCCGGCTCGCCTCCGCCGTTCTCCCCCCGCCACCGCAACCCTCGCCAACAAATCCCAGATCTCCCGCGACCATTCGCGCCGCCGAACGTCATCCACGCCGTCGTCGTGCCCGCGGCGAGCGTGCTGGCCGCGCGTGAGGTGCTCCGGGCGGCCTGGGGAGAAGCGGCGCTCGCTCGGCTCGCGTAGTACGGAGTCAGCGCGTGTACTGGCTCAGCCAGCTGTAGAAGATCGGCACGTAGTCCGTCGGGTAGTTCGTGCCACTCGGGTACTCGTGCGTCATGTTCGGCAGGATGCGGAAGCGGTACTCGCGGGGACCGGTTCCCATCACGGTCGTGTTCCAGATGAACTGCGTGAGGGCTGGAGTCTCGAGCGTGGAATAGGCCGAAACGTCGAGCCCCAGCGCGTCGGTGTAGAGCTGGAGTGGATCCCACATGCACGGAGTCGCCAGGACATCCGCCACGTGACGCGGGAGGATGTCGCCCGGCTGCAAATCGCCGGCGGCGATGCAGTTGTCGCGCTTCTTGTCGTCGAGCGTGCCGACGACCTCGAAATGGGGTCGGAAGTCGGTGCCGTTCGCGGGGAAGTACTGCGACGCCGTCCCGCCCCCGACTCCGATTCCGCCCGACGATGTCGTCGCAGCGAAGATGTCCGCGAGATCGACGTGGATCTTGGTCTTGACGAACGCGCCGCCGTTCGAAAAGCCCGTTGCGTAGATGCGCTCGCAATCGATGTCGAGATACGCGCCCAGTGTGTTGTGCAGCTCGCGCAGAAACAGAACGTCGTCCGACATGGGCAGCTCGGAGGGATCGACGACCGATGCCGCGACTTCGTCCGTGTGCCACTTCGTCCGCACGGTGCCGTCCAGGAGCAGGTAGGGCAGTGCCTGCGGATACACGGCGATGAACCCGAGCACTTCGGCCGCCTGATTCCAGGTGGTGTTGTTCAGGGCGATCTGCGCTGTCTGTCCGGTTCCGTGCAGCATGAACACGACCGGATAGGGAGCAAGCGCGACCGAATACGTGCTCGGCACGTACACGATGAATCGTCGTGTCTCGGGATCGGCCGTCGTGACGAACGTGTTGACCGTCGACGCGCCCGCCACGAAGGACATCGCGTGGCTGGCGCCGACGAATGGACAGGGGACGTACGGAATCGGCGGACCGGCCACGACGCGCGTGCCGGTGTGGACCGGCGCTTGGCCGCCGAAAGCTCCGAGGATGATCAGGCCGAGTGTGCTCAAGGGAAGGAATGACATGAGAGAGTTCTCCTGCTGTGCATGAGATCGCGGCCACGGCCAGGCGACGCTTTCGACGAGGACCTCGATTGTCCACGCGACCGACCTCCCCATGGTGCGCGGCCCGGCGAGGCGTGGAAGGGAATCCGGCAGACCGGGGTACGGCGCCAGTCTCCCTCCGCCGTTCTCGGCGCCGCCACCGAGCATAACGCACCTACGCGGCGCGAGAACGGCGGCATCAGCCCGCTCGCCGGACCTTGATCGCGATGCCCCCGAGCTTCGGCACGTCGAGCTCGCGTGCGACGCGGACGAGAATCCACTCCTCGACGACTTCGGCGAGTTGCCGACGACACTCTTCGACGCCGCGGCCGAGCGCGACGACGCCCCGCAGGCCCGGAACGGTCGCGCAGAACGTGCCGTCCTCCAGCACTTCGTAGCGCGCGCGAGCGAGAGCCTTGTCGAGGTAGGCGGTGATCATCGTGACGTCCCGAGCCGAGCACACGGGTCGTGAGTACGGAGTCAGGCTCTCCTCCGCCGTTCTCCCACTCTCCGCAGGTTTCTTGAAGTCACCCGCAACCGCGCGCCCCACCGCGCGTCCTGCTTCGGGAGGACCTCATGCCCCGCTCACCGCGCTACGACGCCCCCGGCGACTGGCACCACGTCATGAACCGCGGCATCGCCCGCCGCACCGTCTTCGAGAACGACCGCGACGTCCGCTACTTCCTCTCACGCGTCGCGCGAGCGGCGCGGGCGGGGTGGATCGCGGTCCACGCGTATTGCGTGCTCACGACCCACTTTCACCTGCTCGTCGAGAGTCGCGAGCGAGGCCTCTCCTACGCGATGCGACGCATCCAGAACGAATACGTCCGCTGGTTCAACCGCGGGCGCAAGCGCGATGGATCCCTCTTCCGCGGCCGTTTTCGATCGCGGCTGGTCGAGTCCCTGGAGTACCGCCGCCTCCTCGTGCGCTACATCGACGAGAACGCGGTCCTCGCGCGCCTCGTGCCGGACGCGGCGCTGTATCCGCACGGCAGCGCGCGGGCGTATGCGCGCTCGCGCGGGCCGCTGTGGCTCGCGAGGTCGTGGGTCGAGGGCGAGGTCCGAGCGCGAACTGGGACAATCGCGTACGAGCCGTCGCGCTACGCCATGTGCTTCGGCGCGCCGGGCTCGCCGTCGCTCGCAAGCGTCGTGGAGCGGCGCATCGAGGTGCCGGCGGGAGGTCGCGATCCGCTCGACGACCTGCTCGGGGCGACGCCCGAGCGCGTGCTGGAGTGGATGCGGCGCAAGGCGCGGCTCGCGGACCAGACGCGCATCGATCTGCCGGTGTGTGATGCGGCGCGGGTCGTCGAGATCGTGCGAGCGCGCCGGGTGCGGTCCGCTGACTGGTCCGTCGAACTCTCGCGGATCCGATCCGACGGATGGAGGCTCGCGGAGGCTGGACTGCTCCGCGAATTGTGCGCGGCCACGTGGGTGGAGATCGGGCACGCGATCGGCACGGCGGAGCAGGGCGCGATCCGGGCGTACCGACTCCATCGGCGGGCGCTGGACGAGGTCGAGGAGTACGGTCCGACCGTGTCCGCGATCGGAGCCGAGGCGATCGCTTGCTGCTACGGAGCGCGCGACAGCGTCGGGGTCGGCGCGGTTCAGCATGGCGGCGGCTGGGGCGTGGCGTAGCGCGGGACGGTGCAAGACGAGGCCGAGAACGGCGGAGGAGAGCCTGACTCCGTACCTCTTAACGCGGGACGGTGCAGGACGAGGTCGAGAACGGCGGAGGGGAGCCTGACTCCGCGTGGTACGGAGTCAGGCTCTCCTCCGCCGCTCTCGCCCTCTCCACGCGAGTTCGCGCAGTCCCGCGCGCCAGCACCGCGACGCCCATGGGTACGCACGCTGGAGTGAGCCGCTCTGGCTGGAGAGGTCGTGAGTCGAGTGCGAGGGCGGGAGGTAGCGCGGCAGGGCGCAAGGCGGCGGGAGAACGGCGGAGGGGAGCCTGACTCCGTACCTCCGTACCTCCCGCTGGATCTCGTGAAAGATGCGCACCAGCGCGGGACATCCCGTGGTGAAGCGCCCTCGACGCGCTCCCAACTCCACCCACATGCACATGCAGCCCCTGATCCTGTCCACCGCGATCCTCGCCTTCGCTGCCTGGCCCGCGAGCGCTCAAATCGCACCCCTGCTCGCTCCGCCTCGGCTCGTCAACGCGCCCGGGACGAGCGACACGACCAACGACGACGGCGTGGCCCTCGGCGTCGGCGGGGATGGGCTCTTCGTGGCCTTCTACAGCGCGATCGACCCCACGCCGGGCACGGGTGGGGATCGCGACATCCACTTCGCGAGGAGCTTCGACAACGGCACGACATGGCTGACGATCGGAGCCGCGCAGGCGATCTTCGCCACGGACGGAGCCGACGACGATCGCGAGCCGTCCATCACGTCGAACGCGATCTTCTGGCGGTTCGCGTACGCCTCGGACCGGCTCCAAACGGCGGGTGAGCATGACATCTACTGGGGCGCCGCGAGCGCGACTCCGGGAGTGTTCTCGCAGAACGGCCCGATCAACAACGATTTCCCCGGCGACAACAAGGACGATCGCGAGCCGTGCATCGTGAACGCCGGCAACACTTATGTGTGCGCGTGGCAGCGCAACTCCGGTGATCCCGAATGGGACATCTGCTTTTCACGCAGCATCAATGGGAGCAACGTCTGGTCGCCGGTCGCGTTCTTGAACACGAACGGCGCTACGGACATCGGCCAAGATCTCCATCCGCGCCTGGCGACGGACGGCATCGGCACATGGGTCGCCGTCTGGCAATCGACGGAGAACATGGGCGGAACGATCGGCACGGACAACGACATCTTCAGCGCGCGCTCGACCGACGACGGCGCCACATGGAGCGCGCCGACGCTGGTCAATTCGACGGCCGCGAGCGACGGCACGGCGAGCGATCTCTCGCCCACGATCGCCGTCGACCGTCTCAGCGGCACCTGAATCGTCGTCTGGCAGTCGACGAACTCCCTCGGCGGCACGATCGGCATCGACAACGATGTCTTCTCGGCGCGCAGCACGAACGGCGGCGCCACGTGGAGTACGGCGGCTCTCGTGAACACGGACGCGGCGACGGACCAGAACGGGCTCGAGAACAACGACAACTTCCCCGATGTCGTCGCCGATCAGAAGGGCCACTTCATCGTCGCCTGGCAGCGCGGGCCCTCGCCGCCGACGGAGTACGACATCCGGGGCGCGCGCAGCGACGATCTCGGGCTCACCTGGACCGCGCCGTCGCTCGTCAACACGAACGGTGCGACCGATGTCGGCGCCGATTCCGAGCCGCGCCTGGCGGTGGACACGCACGGTCACTGGCTGGCGGCGTGGAACTCGACTGAAAACCTGGGTGGAACGATCGGCACTGATCGCGACATCCTGGCCGCGCCCTTCCTCATCCCCGACTCGTCCGGCCCCGGAACTTCGTTCTGCTATGGATTCCGGATGAACGGGAATCGCTGCCCGTGCGGCAACGACTGGATACTCGGCTGCGCGAACTCGACGGGCTTCGGTGCTTCGTGCGTGTTGTCGGGAGCCGCGAGCCTCGGTGGCGCGCCGTGCTCGGCACTCGGACAGAACATGCCGCCGAACACGTCGGCGTTGTACTTTCAAGGCACCGGTGTCGTCGGCTCCGGCGAGGGTGCAGCGTTCGGCGACGGACTGCGCTGCGCGGGCGGCGCGGTCGCGCGCATCGCGACCGTGACGAACAACGGGTTCGGAAGCTCGAGCGTCACGCTGCCGAAGACCGGGCTCGCGGGCGGCGATGTGCGTGCGTATCAAATTTGGTATCGCAACGCGGCCGTGTTCTGCACGGCTTCGACGTTCAACCTGAGCTCGGGCTTGCTCGCGACCTGGGTGCCGTAGGCGGATAGGACCGCCAGGCGCTGGACCGAGCCACCCCCCCGATCTCGCCGACGTGAGCGAGACACACTCGCCGATCCGGTGCTGATCGAGATCGAGGCGACCCGCACGCCGGTGGCCGAGACGGTTCGACGACGTCGCCGGCGTGCTCCTCTCGGCGGGGATTCCGCACAGGTCGGGGCGACGCGTCCTGGTGTACGCCGGGAACGAAGCTTCGATCCGACTCCGTACGCAGGACCGAGAGCAGACCGGCGCTTCCTCCGCTACGCTGCGCGCATGTCCGACATCGACCCAGAGAAGACCCGCTTCGAAACCCGCGCGATTCATGCGGGTCAGGAACCCGATCCGCGCAATGGTGCGGTCATGACGCCCGTCTACTTGACGAGCACGTACAAGCAGGACGCGCCGGCCGTTCCGCGCGGCGGGTACGAGTACTCGCGCACGAGCAATCCGACGCGCACCGCGCTCGAGGAGAACTTGGCGAGCCTCGAGAGCGGCGCGTGGGCGCTCGGGTTCGCGTCGGGGCTCGCGGCGACGAACGGGCTGATGGATCGCCTCGTGCCGGGCGACCACGTCGTCGCGGGCAACGATCTGTACGGCGGCACGTACCGCATTTTCTCGAAGGTCTTCGAGCGTTACGGCATCCGCTTCACCTACGTCGACACGGCGAACGTTGCCGCAGTCGAGCGCGCCATCGAACCGGCGACCAAGTACGTCTACCTCGAGACGCCGACGAACCCGCTCTTGCGCATCACGGATATCGCGGCGGTCGCGAAGGTCGCGCACGCGAAGCAGAAGCTCGTGATCGTCGACAACACGTTCGCGACGCCGTACCTGCAACGGCCGCTCGAGTTGGGTGCGGACGTCGTGCTCCATTCGCTCACGAAGTACCTCGGCGGACACAGCGACGTCGTCGCGGGCGCACTGATCGGGAACGACGCGACGCTGCGCAAGGAACTGGCCTTCTTCCAGAACGCGGTCGGAGGCACGCCCGGACCGTTCGACATGTTCCTCGTCATGCGCGGCACGAAAACGCTGCACGTGCGGATGGATCGGCACTGCGAGAACGCCATGGCGCTCGCGAAGTGGCTCGAGAAGCAGCCGGGCGTCGCGCGCGTGATCTACCCGGGATTGCCGAGCCATCCGCAGCACGAGCTAGCGAGGCGACAAATGAAGGATTTTGGCGGCATGTTGTGCTTCGAACTCGCCGGCGACGTCGCTGCTGCGAACGCGTTCGCGTCCGCGACGAAGATCTTCACGCTGGCGGAGTCGTTGGGCGGCGTCGAGTCGCTCGTCGAAGTGCCCGCGTCGATGACGCACGCTTCCATCCCGGCGGAAGTGCGGCGCGCGCAAGGGTTGGCGGACGGACTCGTGCGTTTGTCCGTCGGCATCGAGCACGTGGACGATCTGATCGCGGACTGCGCCCAGGCGCTCGCGGTCGCCCAATCCCCCGCGCGGGTTCCGGCTCGCGCGCGGTGAGGGTCGAGAGCGTTCCACCTCCACTCGCGCCGGTGCGCAGATCCCTGTCGTGACCCGAGTCGGGTTCACACCCGACCTCGAAATCGCGCTCTTCACGCAGGATCCAGTCGGCGCTCTCGACGTCGCCCCCCATGCTCGGATTCAGAACACTTCGCCTCGCGCTCGCCGGTTCCACCGCGCGGTTCGTCGGCGCGGCGAGCCAACAGCACGCGCATCCCGCCGCGCGCGGACGACCGCTACCGCTGTGCGCAGCGACACCGACCTGTCCCTGGCCGGCCGAGCCGACGAGTTCCGCGATCAACCTGACCGGCATCGCAGGCGCGGGCACGAACGACTCCCACCAAGACATGAGCGGTGCGTTCTGGAATCCGTACGCGGCGGCCTTGTGGGTGTGCCGCAACGGAGGCTCGGGCGGTTCGAGATCTGGAAGCTCGTTCCGAACGGCGCGAACTCGTTCCAAGTCGGCACCGTCGCCGGACAGCGCGCGGAATGGTCGAACTTCGGCGACTGCGAAGCGCTCGCTCTCGGGACTTTCGCGGAACCGAGCACGCTCTTCACGGTCGAGGAAGCCTCGAACTCGATCCAGGAATGGAACCTTTCGAACCCGACCGCGATCCGGCGTCGCACTTGGAATCTCACGGCGCACGTGCCGACGTACACGAACGGACTCGGCCTCGAAGCTCTGGCGTTCGTCCCGGACACGGCCCTCGTGGCGAGTCATTATCGTCGACGGGAACGGCGTCGCGCGCACGAGCACCTTGGGGCTCGGAGCGCTGGCCTTCGTCGGACATCAGAACGGTGGTCGCGTCTTTGTGTTCGATCTGAACCGCGTGAATGGTGCGTTCCAGTTCGTGGGCCAGTACGCGACCGGCGACCCCGAAGTCGCCGAGCTGACCTTCGACCCGACGCTCTCTGTGCTGTACGCGTGGCACGGAGACGGATGGAACGATCTCGAGGTCTTGCGGCTCGGCTCCCGACCCACCGGCGCGATACGCGAACTCACGCACGTGCTGACCTACGACTACCCGGGCAGCGCGAACGACGAAGGTTTCGCGATTCAGTGGAGTCCGGGCTCGTGCGTGGGTCAGCGCGGCGGCTTCGTGATCACCGATGATGGCGGCGGCAACTCTGTGCGCTGGTGTCGTCAGTTTCCGTGCGGTTTTTGAGTGGTTGTCGGAGGCTGCACGGCGCTACGAGGAAGTAGTGGTCGTCGTGCTCTGAACGAGGCCGAGCACATGTTCACGCTCGCCGCGGGTCGAACCGTGCTCCGCGTGCGGTAAGCTCTTCCGCCGGCCTTGCGGGACCTCTACGGCGATTGCCTGCATGAAGAGCCCGGCCCGAGAACTCCGTCGCCGCCCCGGTTCGCCTTCGAGCACATGAGGCCATCGTTCGAATGTCAGGACATCGTGGCGCGCCGGCTGCGCGTTGCGAACGATCCGGAACCCGTCGTCGTCGACTACGTTGTCCGCGCAGCGAATCGCGGTCGATTCGCCTTCACGGCTGTTAACGACGGGCGGCCGCACACCTCTGCTCTCGGCATGACGACGCGATGCCAGTGGGCGATGCGGCGGAACACGAGCGGCACGATCGGGGTCGAACGCGTGCGCATCGTGGAGGTCCGGCGATGAGCGCGACTCCGACGGAACGATTCGACGCCGTCGTCGTCGGCGGAGGGCTGTTCGGGGCGTGGCTCGCGCTCCTCCTCGCGCGCGAGCACCGGTTGTCCGTCGTGCTCCTCGAGCGCGAGCCGGCGCTGCTCCGCCGCGCGTCGTACAACAATCAGGCGCGCGTCCACAACGGCTACCACTATCCGCGCAGCATCCTGACCGGGCTCCGTTCGCGCGTGAACTCGGGCCGATTCCTCGAGGAATTCCGCGACTGCGTCGACCGTCGCTTCGACAAGTACTACGCCGTCGGCCGCGTGCGTTCGAACGTGACCGCATCCCAGTTCCGGGTCTTCTGCGAGCGCATCGGAGCCCGACTCGGTCCGGCTCCCGACTCGGTCAAGCGTTGGTTCTCGAAGGACCTGATCGCGGACGTGTGGAGCACGGACGAGTGGGCCTTCGACTCTGAGGCCCTCGCGCAGCGCATGGCCCGCGAGATGGAGGAAGCGCGCGTCGATGTGCGGCTCTCGACCGAAGCTCGGCGCGTGGAAGCTCGCACCGATCCGACGCGGCGCCTCGCGGTCGTGACGCACGACGTGGACGGCCGCGAGCGCGTGATCGAGACGAGCTGGGTGTTCAACTCGACCTACGCGAACCTGAATGCGTTGCTCGGCGCCTCGAAGGTCGCGCGGATCCCGCTCAAGGTCGAGCTCGCCGAGATGGTGCTCGTCGAAGTCCCGGAGGAGCTGAAACGGGTCGGCGTCACCGTGATGTGCGGCCCGTTCTTCTCGTTCATGCCCTTTCCACCGCGCGGACTGCACACGTTCTCGCACGTGCGCTACACCCCTCACCACTCGTGGTTCAGCCACGAAGGCGAGCGCGACACCCTGGCCTACTTCGACCGCGTGCCGAAGCGATCACGGTTCGAGGAGATGAAGCTCGACACCGCGCGATACATGCCGCTCGCCGGCCAATTCGTGCAGCGCGACTCGCTGTGGGAACTCAAGGCCCTGTTGCCCGCGAGCGAATCGGACGACAGCCGCCCGATCCTCTTCCGGCGCGACGCCACGCTGCCGGGCTTGATCAGCGTCCTCGGGGGCAAGATCGACAACGTCTACGACGTCGAACGCGAACTCGAGCACACTCTGCGACCTTCCAACTGCGACAAGCTCGAACCTGCTTGAAGCGGAGCGACATCGACGCGACCGTATGGGGATCGATGGTCCAGGCCCCCCGCCCATGAACGCCAGCTACTTCGTGTCCGTCGTCGTCCCCCTCCACGACGACGCGGACATCTTCGATGGCTTCGCGAGAGAGCTCGTCGGAATCGTCCGCTCGACCTGGCACAACCACGAGATCGTGTTCGTCGACGACGGCTCGCGCGACGGGACCCAGGCCGCCGTCATGGCGCTGCTCGCTGAATTCGAGTGCTTGCGCTACGTGCGGCTCTCGCGGTCAGTGGGAGTGGAGATCGCGATCTCGGCCGGCCTCGACACCGTGATCGGCGACGTCGTCGTCGTCCTCGAGCCAGCTTCGGATCCGCCGTCCTTCGTCCCGCGTATGGTCGAGGACGCGCGCAAGGCCAACGGCGTCGTCTTCGGCGTGCGCAGCACCTCGCGCCCCGAGCCGATCGGCTACGCGCTCGGACGAAAGGCCTACACGCGCTTGATCCGCTCGCTTCTCGGCATCGAACTGCCCGAGAACGCGACACTCTTCCTGGCGATGACGCGCCAGACGATGAACGCCGTCGCGCAGATCAAGGATCGCGCGCGAGCGCTGCGCATCTTCGGCGCGGTCGTCGGATTCCAGCACCGCTTCGTCGAGTACGAAGCCACCGATCGTCGGTCGCCTCCGCGGCGCAAGGCCTTCTTGGAGGGCGTCGAACGCGCTCTCTCGCTCGTCGTCACGAACTCGATGAAGCCGCTCCGGATCGTGAGCGTCCTCGGCTTGTTCTTGGCGGTGCTCAACGTCGCGTACCTCGGCTATGTCGTCGCCGTCGTCTTCTTCAAGAAGCACGTCGCGGAGGGTTGGGTCACGCTCTCCGTCCAGCACGCGGTGATGTTCGTGTTCCTGTTCCTCATCTTGGCCGCGTTGTGCGAGTACGTAGGGCGCCTCCTCGACGAGACGCGTGAGCGTCCCCTGTACTTCGTGGCCGAGGAACGCACGAGTTCCGTGATGGTCCGCGACGCGGATCGCCCGAACGTCGTCGGCGAGTCGACCTGATGCCGCCGGGAGCGCCGTACGTCCTCCGCACGACTGGTTGGCAAGTGCCTTCGTTCCACGCACTGGAGCTCGCGCCCAAACGTTCGCGCGTGCTCGTCTGCGTGCCCGTGATCAACGAGGGCGAACGCATCCGGCGCCAACTCGACAAAATGCGGCCGGTCTCCGCCGAACTCGACGTCGTGATCGCCGACGGCGGTTCCACCGACGGTTCCCTCGCTGAAGACGCGCTGCGCGAGCGCGGTGTGCGCGGCGTGCTGACCAAGACGGGTCCCGGCAAGTTGTCGGCGCAGATGCGGATGGCGATGGCCTACGGCCTCGAACAAGGCTACGAGGGCCTCGTTTTCATCGACGGGAACGACAAGGACGACACCAGCGCGATCCCGCGCTTCGCGACCGAGCTCCTCGCGGGTTGGGATCATCTGCAGGGATCGCGCTACATCCCGGGCGGGGTTGCGATTCGCACACCGATGAGCCGACACATCGGGGTCAAGCTGCTCCACGCACCGTTGATCTCTTTGGCCGCGCGTCATCGCTACACCGACACCACGAACGGGTTCCGAGGTTACAGCACTCGCTTCCTGTCGGACCCGCGCGTTCAGCCGTTTCGTGACGTTTTCGCGGCCTACGAGCTGCACTACTACTTGGCGATCCGCGCGGCGCGCCTCGGCTTCCGCGTGAAGGAGATGCCCGTGACGCGCGCGTACCCGGTCGGCGAGAAGACGCCGACGAAGATCAGCCCGCTGCACGGCAACTGGCGCGTGATGAAGACGCTCTTCCACGCAGTTTTCGTCGGATACGATCCCTAGGAAGTCATGAAGAGCGCACTCATCGGTCACAGCGGTTTCGTCGGCGGCAACCTGCGCGCCCAAGGATCGTTCACGGACTTCTACAACACGAAGAACTTGGCCGACATCGAGGGCCGCGAGTTCGACTTGGTCGTCAGCGCGGGAGCTCCCGCCGCGAAGTGGCTCGCGAACAAGGAGCCCGAGGCGGACTGGACTTCTCTCTCGCGATTGATGAGTTCGCTCGAGCGCGTGCGCGCGAAGAAGTTCGTCCTCGTGTCGACCGTCGACGTGCACGCGCGTCCGATCGACGTCGACGAGACGACGGCGCTCGACACGGACCTCGCGCAACCGTACGGGCGCCATCGGATCCTCCTGGAGCGCTTCGTTTCCGAGCGCTTCCCGGGCGCGACCACGATCCGATTGCCCGCGCTATTCGGTCCCGGCCTCAAGAAGAACGTGGTCTTCGACTTCTTGAACGAGAACCGACTCGACCTCGTTCACCAGGACGGTTCGTTCCAGTTCTACGACCTCGCGAACGTCTGGCGCGATGCGCAAACAGCCGTTGCAAGCGGCCTCGGGGTCGTGCACTTCGCGACCGAGCCCGTCACGACGTCCGAAGTCGCGCAGGGAGTATTCGAGCGCGAGTTCACGAACTCGCTGCCGCTCCCCGGACCGAGGTACGACTTCCACACCGTGCACGCCGCCGCCTTCGGGAAGCGCGGCCCCTACCTGTACGAAAAGGCAGAGGTCCTGGCAGGAATGCGACGTTTCGTGCGCTCCGAGCGTGCAGGCCGGAGCGCTCGATGAAGCTCGCGATCTCGAACATCGCTTGGCGCGCCGAAGAGGAACGCGACGTACGCGACCTGCTCGCTCGGCTCGACGTGCGCGGGGTGGAGATCGCTCCGAGCAAGATCGGCCCCGCGCCCGACCGCATCGACGAGGACACGGCTCGCCGCTACCGCGCATCGTGGGAGGATCGCGGCATCCGAATCGTCGCGATGCAAGCGCTCCTCTTCGGCCGGCCGGAGCTCTCCATCTTCGCGAGCGCCGCGTCGCGCGCGGACATGCTGGCCTACCTGACGGCCGTGATCCGTCTCGGCGGTCGGCTGGGCGCGCGCGCGCTGGTCTTCGGCTCGCCCAAGAACCGACTCGTGGGCTCGCTCTCGCAGAGCGAGATCGAGGCCATCGGTGTGCCGTTCTTCCGCGAGCTCGGTCGCATCGCGGACGACCACGACACGTGTCTCTGCATCGAGCCGAATCCGCCCGTGTACGGCGCGGACTGGATCACGGACGCGCGGAGCGCGAGTCAGTTCGTCGAACTCGTCGATCATCCCGGCTTCGGGCTGCACCTCGACGCGGGTGGGCTCCATCTCGCCGGCGAAGGCGCTCCGGAGATCGCGCGCGGCGGCGCATGGATTCGCCACTTCCACGCGAGTCAGCCACAGCTCGTCCCCCTCGCGCCGAATGGGCCGGTGCCGCACGCGACGTACGCGGAAGCCCTGAAGACCCTCGCTTATCCCCGCTGGGTTTCGATCGAGATGCGCGGCCCGGAGAACAATGCCCCGGCGCTCGCCGCAGTCGAGACGGCGGTGGAGTTCGCGCGCGCCACGTACGGTTGACCGAAGCGGAGACACGGAGCTGGCGAACAGTTCACGGAGATTGCGAACAGTTCACGGAGCTTGCGAACAGTTCGCGGAGCTTGCGAACAGTTCACGGAGCTTGCGGACATTTCGCGGAGCTTGCGAACATTTCGCGGAGCCCGCGAGGGTTCACGAACGGCCAGGAACTCGGACGCTTCTCCGGTGGAGATCTGACCGAGCGTGACGAACTCGGACCTTCGCGCGCCCAGGGAACGAACTGCGCCGTTGCGCGACGTGAGAGCGTCAGCAATTGCGCGCGGGCTCCGAGTCGCCCCACGCATGTCCGTAGCGCCCGATCAGAACGGCGAGTTCGACGGCGGCGGCTTGCGCGGCGCAGGCGGCGGCGGCACGACCAGCTTGGGGGCGGGCTTGAGCGGCTCGGGGAGCTTCGATTTCGGGGCGGGCCGCTGCTTCGGTTCGTCCTCGCAGACCTTCTCGCGCATCGTGCGGCCGACCTTGAACTTCACGACGCGCTTGGCGGCCACCGTGACCTTCTCCAAGGTGCGCGGGTTCTGGGCCACACGCGCTGCTCGTTCGCGCACTTCGAACACGCCGAACTCGCGGAACTCCAGGCGGTTCCCATGGGCGAGCTCGTCGATGATCTCGTCCAAGAACTTCTGGAGGATGTCCTTCACCACCACCTTCGTCTGACCGGTTTGGTCCGCGATGCGGTTGACGAGTTCCTTCTTGGTGATCGTCTCGTGTTGGGGCGGCATGGCGGGGAAGCGGGGGGCACGGCGCGACGTCGCCGA
>Ga0163146_10003776_pt1 | contig 19021 bp, 25 predicted proteins | sample OliLakLV19MP7G1_FD_148648 | JGI IMG/M metagenome (GOLD analysis project Ga0163146, IMG submission 148648) | Freshwater microbial mat bacterial communities from Lake Vanda, McMurdo Dry Valleys, Antarctica - Oligotrophic Lake LV.19.MP7.G1 | ecosystem: Environmental > Aquatic > Freshwater > Lake >...
CTAACCTCAACAGGTAACAGCGCTGCGTCAACTCACGCAGTATCAGTCTTGACTGGTGACGCTATCGTTACAACTAACGTAATGGTTATCGGAACAAGAACATATACATTCGTGGCAGAACTAACAGGTGCAGCAGATGAAATCTTGGTTGGCACAACTCTCACAGCAACCTTGGTTAACGCAAAGAACGCTATCAACGCAACAGCAGGTGTAGGTATGTTGGGTGTGACGTATGGTTTTGGAACAGTAGTAAACACACAAGTACGAGCAGTAGCATCTGATGCAACTACTCTCACAGTAAGAGGAATAGTTCCTGGAACATCGCTAAACACAGTTGCGACTACAGGAACAGCACTACGGACAGTATGGGAGGATACAACACTTGGAGGAGGCACAGGAGCTTCTGATGCAGGTATAACTACAGGTGCAGCTACCGTAACTATTGGAACAACAGTCTACACTCAAGTAGATGCCTTGTCTGAGACTTATGGAGCACCAGCAGTAGCGTATCAAGTTCTAAGAGGAGCAAGTGAAGCAACATATTTGGCTAACTTAAAGAAAGCAGTAAACGCTACAGGTGTAGCAGGTACAGACTACTCAACGGGAACTGTTGCTCACCCAGATATTGTAGGCACGACACTTACTACAACAACTCTTATTGTCCGAACACGAACTATCGGAACAGCAGCACAAACAACTGCATTAAACGCTATTGCAACCACCGAGACCATGGCTAACACAGGCTGGACTGGTGCAACAATGTCAGGTGCGGTAACTACAGATGCGGCAACATTCACACTAGACACTACAACGTACACAGGAGTAATCGTACTTGCTGAAACTCTAGGACTAACAGCAGTACCTAATCAAATCCTTTGGGTAACATCGGAGGCAGTATTCTTGGATAACGTGAAATCAACCATTAACCTCTCAGGAGTGATGGGGACTACTTATGGAACAGGCACAACAGCACACCCAACAGTAGTAGCTACAACCAATACCGACACAACACAGGTATTCAACGCAAAGAATACAGGTACAGCAGGTAACTCTATCGCTACAACTGAAACTATGGCTAACTATGCTTTCACAGCACTTGTTATGGGTTCAGGAGCAGGAGCAACAGGAAGTGTCTTGATTGACACCATCACCTTTAGCGTAGTAGCAACCACAGGAGAACGATTCATAGACTTTGGAGGACTTGATGTAACCCGTGGAATCTATGTAACAGTAGGAGGTACAGCTAACGTTACTCTAGGATATGATACTTACTAATATATTTAATATGTTTAATATGGCAAAGAAAAAAATAATTGTAGAAGAAGTGGTAGAAGTGGTAGTAGAAAATAAAGTGTGCTCTAACTGTGAAGACAGTGGACGCTTCTGCAACGTGTGCAGTTCAAAAGAAGTAGTGTAGTTGCGTACAGCACAGAACGTTGATATAATTACAAGTAACAAGAAGCGCAACTTTGCAAAACAGCGCATTAACTAGATCATCACTATGATAAACGATGAAATTGAGAAGCAGGAAGACGACCTTGAAATAACGTCAGAAGAAGTCGAACAAGAACAAGAACAAGAGGAAGAACAAGGAGTTGAATATTGGAAAGCGGAAGCTTTAAAGAACAAAGCTATTCTCGAACGAAACAAGAACAAACTCCAAAAAGAACCAAAAAAATCAGACGACTTTGGACTAGACGTAAAGGGATACTTGAAAGCATCAGGTATCGCATCAACAGAATTTGACTTTGTAAAAGCCGAGATGAAAGCATCAGGTGAAACAGACATAGATTCCTTATTGGAAAATGACTATTTCAAAGCAAAGCTTGAGAAACACCGAGAAGCTACAAAAACTAAAGACGCTGTCCCAACAGGCAAACGTTCAGGTGGAGTAGCTACAGGAAGCGTAGACTACTGGTTAGCAAAACCCATAGAGGACGTACCAGCAAATATGCGCCGAGAAGTGGTGAACGCAAAGCTAAAGCAAGAAAATAGCCAAGGCAAATTCTACAACTCCTAGACCAAAGTTGTCTGATTAAATTATTAAAATTTAATCGGGCGGTAGAAGTTCTTCACAATTAATTTGAAGATATAATACTAGCCAACAACTTTATTGCAATCATACCCACAATAGAGTACGAGACTCAACTACAAGAACGACTAGACGCACCAATGGTGTGGAAAGAAATCCTTAATGTAAAGTACACAAACTCAGGTATCCTAAGAAACCCATACCTTACTGATTCAACAGTCGGTACAGGAACACGTGGAACAGGCTACACTTCAACAGCAGTAGCAACTACAGACGAAACAGTAACTATCTCAGATTACGTTTATTCTGCACAGCATATTGACGATGCAGACCTCGCACAAAAGACATTCTCCGACTTTATGGAGATTGCAGACAACATGGGTGTCATGCTTAACGAAAAGGTTGAGACTATGATGCTCCTAGAACACGCACAGTGGACAAACTTTGACAACGCTACAATCGGAGGCGGTGCTGGAAACATCACTGTTGCTATCTCTAACGTCAAGAACATCATCTCAGCAATGAAGCGAGAAATTCGAGAAGCTGGAGGTGCTGAGATGATGAACCGAAACGGTGCTTTCATCCAGTGGCGAGAAGCTGACTACGACCTCGTAGAACTCATGGCTTCAAGCGAAGGATTCAACACAGCAGATGACGTTCTCAAGAACGGTATCAAGCAAGGCTTCAAATACCTTGGTGTAGAACACTACTCAACTTCTAAGAACGTAGCAGGACACGTATTTGGAGGAGTAAAGAAGGCATTCCAAGTAGGAATCGTAAAGTCTACATACGGAAAGATGAAGACTATCATCAATCCAGTAGTATCCTCAGCTCAAATCTCAGGAGTAGGACTTGAATCACGCGTTGACCTTAAATTCAAGGCATGGAACAAAGTCACACCGATCCTCTTTGATTTTCTTGTAGCGTAACTTAATTAGAAGATACTTTATCAGCTAATTAATAACAAACATGGCTAACAATAACGGAACTATCCCAACACTCAACACTCCGTCACGAAGACCTATTATTACCCTAGACGCTGCTCGTACACTACGGGCAGACGAGTCAGGAGCAGTAGTTGTCTTTAACGCAGCAGCAGGATTTACCACAACACTTCCAGCAGCTTGTGATAACGGAACATTCTTTGAGTTTGTTATCGGAACTACAGTAACCTCAGTCGGGCTAAAAGTAATCACAGGAGCAGCAACAGAATTGATGGTAGGAAATATCATCAATACTGACACTGACTCTAGTGATGCTCTAGCATCGTGGAAGTCACTCGTAGCTACAAGCAATATTTCTTTCACTCTCAATGGGACTACATCAGGTGGTCTTATCGGAGACAGAATTGTTGTGACAAAGGTGACAAGCACAAAGTGGCAAGTAACAGGTACAACCCTAGCAACAGGAGTAGTAGTTACTCCGTTCGCAACCTCTTAACGGCTATCTCATTCCCTCATTCGTGGGGGAATGGATATAGCCATTAAAAAAAATATGAGCATATCATTTAGTGACACAGTAAACCTCACAGGAGGACTCCAACAAGTACGAAACATGTTGCGTGTAGATGCAACACAGTACCCTACTGTTCGTGTAGTCAATTCATACAACAACTGGCTTGATACTGTTACTGGTTACGCTATCGGAGCAGATAGACGCTTCCAATGGGATGATACAAACCACACGAAGCTTCCTATCGGCACAACTAACCTAGTAGCAAACCAATCAGACTACTCATTCCTTACAGATGAACAGGGTAATGCAATTCTTAACTTAACCCGCATAGATATTCTTGACTCGAATGGACTCTACCGAAAACTAGACGTACGAGACATGGCAGATAATGACCTCGCAGAAGATACGCTCCTTACTACAGCAGGACTACCAACCGAGTACGACAAGATAGCCGACAACATCATCAGACTGACCCCCAAGCCTGTTTCTAGCGTCACCGCAGGACTTAAGTTCTACTTCCAACGAACAGGCTCATACTTTACAGTAGCAGACACAACGAAATCCCCTGGTGTACCACCACTACTCCACAGAGGCTTCATCATCGCTTCTGTATATGATGCGCTTCTAGCAGGAATAGGCTCTGCCAACCTACAAGCTGTTTCAGTAGAAATGGAGAAAGAACGTATCAAAATGGAAACATACTTTAGAAACAGAAATACAGATGAAATCCCTGTACTTACTACCCCTGCAATAAACTCTATCTGATATGGCACTTACAAACGTATCAAAACCGACAACCACACTCACGAACACCACTAAGGTGTCTTTCGCTGAATTGTGGTCTACGATTGTAACTACATATGACTCAGAAACCCGCACATGGGACGCTACAGGCTCCCTGTTTATCAATCCAAGCAAACCAACAACAAGTATTACTAATAGCGCAAAACCTGTATGAGTACAATAACTACACTACTTGGTGCGGATACAATTACATCGTCTCGCACTGTCATAAATACTAACTTTAGTAATTTGAATACAGACAAGATTGAAACGTCTACTCTTGATACCGATACCGCTCTAGCAGCTAACAGTGACTTAAAGATTGCTTCACAGAAGGCAGTTAAGGCGTATGTAGACACAGGCGGTAACGTGAACGCCACAACAACCACAAGAGGTATTGTAGAGGTAGCAACTCAGGCAGAAGTAGACGCTGGAACAGCTACTGGAGCTACCGGAGCGTCTTTAGTGGTTACACCCGCTACTTTAATTGGTCTCTCAGCACCACAAGTAGTAACCTTTACAACATCAGGTACTTGGACAAAAGATGCTGGGCTTAAATATGTTGTAGTGGAAGTTCAAGCGGTAGGCGGTGCTGGTGCTGCGGGAGTAGACAACGGTGCTACAGGAACACCAGGCGGTGGAGGTGGTGCTGGTGGTTATACTAAAGAACTAATCTTGGCTTCTGCACTAGGAGCTACAGAAACAGTCACTATTGGCGTAGCAGCGTCATCATCTTTTGGTTCATTATGTTCTGCAACACATGGAGCCGATGCATCTAGTAATACTGGCGGAGCTGGCGGTGTTGGTTCAGGCGGTGATGTTAATGTTGGTGGTGGAGATGGAGGTAATGGACAAGAGGAATCAGCAACTCCTACCCTTGCCGGAATTGGAGGCAGTTCTTTCTTTGGGGCTGGCGGAAGGTCTGGGTCTGGGACAAACGTAAGTAAGCGTAATGGCGTAGCAGGTAAAAACTATGGCGGAGGCGGAGGCGGTGGAGGTGCAGAAGACAGTGGCACAATGGGCACAGGAGGCGCAGGAGGCGCTGGCATCGTAATCGTAACTGAATACTACTCATAACATGGCTAAACTAGTCGAAATCAAAATAAACAACTTCGCATCAGGTATTAGTGACTCCCCACGAGAAGACAACGCTAGTAAATACCAAATTACGAAGCATTTTGATACGTTTACCGACCCTGCTAGACTAATCCCATACAGAAGCCTAGAAGCTGATACTAATGATGGCTCTACCGCTACAGGTATGAAGCAATACTTTGTCCAAGACTACCTGTATCACTCAGCATCGGCAAAACTCTTTGGACTAGGGCAAACAGGGGCAGGATTAACTAAAATTGTACAAAAAGCCGATGCAACTACAGGCAACTGGTCACTCCCTGCAACATCAGAAGGCAACGGAGCAGTAAAGAACGGCTGTTTTCTAGAATACAAGGACATCTTGTGGGGCTTTCAGGGTACAAACCAAATATGGAAGTGGACAATAGCTACAAACACCATTGCAAACTCAGCAAGCACTACGGGAGCTACCATTACCTCAGTAGCAAACGGTCTTGTATTTAACGACTATTTATATCTTGCATACAACAACAGGATTTGGAGGGCAACAGACGCAACTACATTCTCCGATGGTTTTCTTGTCTTGCCAACCAACGTAAAAATCACCTCAATGACAGCGTGGGGGAAATATATAGCTATTGCTATTGCACCTATTTCAACATTTAACGGACAATCAAAGGTATTTCTATGGGACGGCACATCAACAGACGTACAGGAGAAGATTGACTGGGGAGAAGGGGAGCTGCGCATACTTGAAACGATTGAAGGATACTTGGTAGGGGTAACAGACCGCTACCTTAATAACGCTACAGGTGCAGGGCGTGGTTCAATGATTATACAAATGTATTCAGGTGGTACACCACAAGTAATCAAAGAGGTATTTACACAAGCTCTCACAAACAAGTCAATCCCACTTCAAAAAGCGGTAAAGAACAACCGTCTATTCTGGGCGGGCAAGATAATGACTAACACTGCGGGAACTACATACAACGAGGGTGTCTGGTCATTCGGGCGTAAAAACTCACTGTACCCATTTGCACTCACACTTGATGTCATTGATGAGAATATAAATACAAGTGGCATTCAAGCTATCGGCTCAGCCGCAAACTACTTTTTCATATCACATTCAGGTGACGGCTCTATTGATAAGACAAACGATGTAGCTGTCTACACATTTTCAAGTGTCTATGAGTCACAGGTATTTAACTTTGGTGACCAAGATGCTGACAAAACACTTCAATCACTCTGTGTGTATTTTAGAAAACTTGCATCGGGTGAAAGTCTCACCGCAAAATACCGAGTTGATGGGGCTACTGCATGGACTACTATCGGTACATTCACCACTACAGGCGAACTATCACGCACCTTCCTTAATATTGAGGCTACAGGGGACGCATTTGCGTCAGGTAAGGAGTATGAATTCCAACTCCTCAGCACTGGTGGTCTTGAAATTACTGGATTTAAAGCGAAGGCTCGTATAAATGACGTTCCATAATATGCCACAAGACATTCAAAAACAAATAGACCAACTACGCTCAGACATAGAGGCGTTGAATTCTGAGTATTACACCAACAACTTTACTGCGTCTCAAGACTTTAACAAGCACTCACGTTTTAACACAAGACTCCGAGTCCCTGTCTTTGCAACAGCACCAACTGTAGCTTCTATTGGGGATGTATATGCAAATGCAACCAACGGGAAACTGTACGTCTGTACATCTGCAAATAATTGGACATTGGTTGGTACCCAAACATAAAATAACTGATATAATTATTAAATAACATGGCGAAAATCTCATTAAGAAGTGGCGAAAATAAGAAAGTAACACAGGCGAAAAGTCTTAGTAATAACAACGCTAGGTATTCTACGACCAACCGAAAAGGAGTAACTACCTACTATCGTTCTGCAAAAGATGCCCCCGGTTACAATGATTCCTTTGAGGGGAAAGGCACTACTTCAAAAGGTGCGCCACTCTCACAAAGAGATGCAACAGGAAACATTATAACTTCGGATTCAATCAAGCCTGTTACTACTACACCTGTCCCTACAGAAAAGGTATCCCAAGTCCCTGATTTCGTTGCAAACAACATTGGTTTTACTGGAGGAGAATCGAGCCTCACACAATCAGGTGGAGTACTTGCACAAACACCAGCACCAGAACCCGAAAAGGAAACATTTAGTTCTGTATTAGCCGCTTTCAAGGAAAAGAATGATGAAATATATAACCTTGCCACACCATCGGGTGCTGATATACAGCGCAAATTAGAAAAAGAAACAGGCATAAAGAACTTACGTCAGCAGGAGAACAACTTTGCTTCGCAGATAAATACTATTCAAAATAATCGTGACGCATCACAACTCGCACTCGAAGGACAAGGTCGTGGTCAAACAACAGGATTTATTGGTGGTGAACAAGCACGCATCAATAGAGAGGCGGCTATTCAAGCGCTCCCTGTACAAGCACAACTCGCTCATGCTCAAGGTAACGTTGCTCTGGCAGAAGCCCACATAAACACATGGGGGTCTATCCTAATGAATGACGCTACAAACAAATACAACAGACAGAAAGACCTACTCACCAGCGTCAGAGACTTTGCTGTAGGGATTGAGTTCAAGAAAATTGACGAACTAAACGCAAAGAACGAACGAATCTACCAAGAAAAACAAGACTTCCTCAAAGTACAAGCAAGTGCTCTCTCTAACGCTCTCGGACAAGGAGCACCAGCTTCTATATACAACGCAATAAAGAGTGCCACAGATAAGAACGGAGTAATCCTCGCAGCAGGAGTATACAACGGGGATGTACTTGGACGACAGGTACAGCAAGCACAGTTAGCCGCAGCAAACAGAGCAAACCGCCCGTCAGCATCAAAACTTGATACCCAAGTTATTGAACAAGCAGATGGAAGTAAGGTGCTAGTCAACTCACAAACAGGAGAGGTAATTAAAACATTTGGAGCTGGTACTAGCGGAAAAATTGAAGTGGATAAAACAGTAAGACGACAGCTAGAAGACGCTGTAAGTTCACAAGATTCACTAATAAACCTTGCTAATGAGTATAGGGGTATTATTAAAACAAGTGGCTTCACTAATACTATTGGTGGTAGTCCTGAAAAACTAGGGAAGATAAGTTCTTTACGAGCTTTGATGACCGCAGAGTATAAAAAAGCCGCTACACTTGGCACACTTGATGTTGGGGTATTGACTTTAATGGAACAAATCTTAGGAGAAGAACCGACTAGTACTTTTAACCCACTCACAAACATCACAGGACGTAGAGCGAGCAAGTTAGTAACTCAATTAGACACCTTTATTACTCAGACAGAGAGTCAAAAGGCAGCTGCCGAGGCTAGGTTAGGTGTTGGTGCACAATCAAACGCAATTACATGGTCTGCGTTCGTGCCAGAGGACTTAGACGAAATAAATGGTATGGGTGTAGATATTGCTCTTCCAAACTCAGTACAAACAGCAACAGGCTCTCAATATATTACTAACTTGTATCAATAAATATGTTATCAGCAACAGAAAGGCAAATTGTAGAGTTTGGAAAGACTAATGGCAAAAATCCAAATGAAATAATGACGGCTCTATCAAGACATAGAGAGACACAGTCACAGCCTAATCAGGCATCTCAAGCAGAAGCTCCTAAAAAACCTCTTTCAAACAGAATTACTGACACTTTAGGTCTAGGGGGTGCTACAGATGTTTTTGGAAGTCTTCTTGCACGACAAGGTATTGGAACTGACACACCAAAAGAAGTTACACAAGAATTTATTGAAAAACCTACACGTGGTCAGGTTGCTGGAGCCGCCTTACAAACAGCAACTATCCCTGCTGGATTTGCATTAACTGGAGGTACGTCTGTACTCGGACAAGCGGCAGTTGGAGCTAGCATTGGCTATGCTTACGATGTTGGTCAAGACCTAGTTGATAAGAAGTCAGCAAAAGAAGTTGCAACTCCAGGATTAGGAACTTTAATTGGAGGTGTTGCACCAGTAGCAATCAGAGGGGCAGCGGCAGGGATTGGTGCGTTAAAGAACAAAGCTACACCAGTTGTCAGAGATGCTGGGCGAGCTATATCAAACGCAATACCGGATTCACAAACACTATCAGGTATAAAACAAACTGCATCCGATCTAGGCGACAGAGTGCCACGTTTCATTGGTAAAGTATCAGAAAAAGCAAAAGAAGCTGGAGTAAGAGCTGAACGTATTAAGACAGCACCACCAGTTGTACAACAAGCAATCAAGTCAGGTCTACCCGACCCGTTAATCGACCCTATAAGAAACGCTAATCCTGTAACCAAGCAAGCATTTAAAGAAGTGCTAGACATTGCCGACACACCTAAAACTACACTGGGACAAAAGACAAATCCAGCAGTTGTAGGTGGAAATCGTGCGTCTCAACAGTATGATGTTATCGAAGCACAAAGAAAAAGGATTGGTGAAGCTATGAATGTAGAAACAGCTAAACTCGGTAAGATAGAGAATATAAACATGACAGGAGCGTATTCTCAACTTGATAGTGTTTTGGAGGATATCGGCGTAGTCAAAGATATTACTGAAAAAGGTTTTAAATTAAATTTTAGTAAATCAAAACTTACACAAAAACAAAGAACAGTAGTGGTAGACCTATACGAAAAAGCAACAGAAGGAGGTAATGCTTTATCCCCACTACAAATCCGAGAGAAAGACCAGTTGTTTTCAGCTATACAGCGAGAGTCACGCTCTGACGCTGTTCAAGATGTAATCTTTACCACCGCCGATGGACAAACCACAGACCTGTTCAGGGCTTTCAGAGATGTTTACTCAAACGAGTTAGACGTACTATCACCAGAGATTAAGAAGCTGAACTCACAGTATCGAAACGTAGCAACACTTTTAGAAGATATCGAAAATAGTATTTTTAAAACACCAAACTTTGAGATAACTAAAAACACTGACCCGTCTGAGTTTGCAAAGGTAAACTTACGTCGCATCTTTGGTGAAGCTCAAAGCTCGCCAGTATACGAAGCGATTGCAGACGAAATGGACACCATCTCACGACAACTCGGCTACGAGGGCGCATCACCTAAAGAAGTAGCTGCATTTGCGGAGGAAATAAGAGCGTTATATCCTGAGAAGGTACCAAAGGCAGGGTTCCAAGGTGGTATACGAGCTGGATTGTCAGATATTGCAGGTGCAATAATGGAGGCTGGAAAGGCAGACACAACAGACCAACGTAAAGCACTAAGAGCTTTATTAGAGGCTATCGACTAGCACTAACGGCAAACAGTGCAATATACACAAGCCACAACCAAGGAAACAGTATAGCAAGCCATATTGCACAGATAAGGAAAATTATGTGTCCCATATACAACCGTTATACGCCTAAACCACCAAAAGTCAACCAATTTATCCACAATACGTTATAATTAAAATATGCTCAACGATAAGAACCAAAAACGCCTTGAAACACTCCTCTCTGCTTTTGACAGTGGTGCAGTACAGCCTAATGAGCTTATAGAGGCAATGGAAGCTGTGATGGTTATTATCAAGCACTCAGAGAAGCTTTTCCTAAGCCAAATCAAGGACACCAGTGAGACGAGCATGCGCTCTATTACATCTCTAAAGGCTGAAATTGCTCAAGCCCATAGAGACATTCAAAGTCTTATAAAGGACGCTAAAGAAAACTCAACTACTGAAACAGCTACCCTTCGAAGACTTGTAGCACAAGAGGTAAAACGTCTTGAGGAGTCAATGCCTATAATGCCAGACGAGTTTGACGCTACAGAGATACAGAAATCATTAGAAGAACATACCGAACTACTTGCTAAAATCTCTGAACTCATAAGTGGAGAGAATATCCGCAACGCACTAGAATCCCTCCCCGATGGAGAAAAACAGTCAATCGACTCCATTCAAGACCTCCGAGAAGAACTTGACAAACGACAAGCAGAAGAACGTGGACACACTACTGCTATCATCGCACGTAGGCTAGACCAAATTTTAGATGTGAGCATTGCGGGCGTAACAAACGGTCAAGTTCTTACATATAACAGCACTACAAAAACATGGGGAGCAGGTAGTGGCGGTGGGGGCTACACAAACCTCACTTCATTTGTAGACCAAACAGCACATCGTGTCTTCTACTCAAACGGCTCAGGTGACGTTACCGAGTTAGCACTAGGAGCTGATGGTACATTCTTGAAGTCTAACGGTGCTTCCTCTGCACCTTCATTCGCTACTCCCGCAGGAAGTGGATACGTTGCTAAAGTAGGCACACCAGTCAACAATCAGGTAGGTGTATGGACAGGCGATGGTACTCTTGAAGGCGATACAGCACTCACATTTGATACTACAACCGACACGCTCGCTACAACACTCATTACTGCAACCACCGTCACCGCAAACCTAGTAGGTAACGTCACAGGAACTGCATCAGGCAACCTTGTTTCAGGAGGTGCACTCGGTACTCCCTCATCGGGAACTGCTACAAACCTCACAGGTACTGCATCAGGTCTAACGGCAGGAAACGTAACAACCAACGCTAACCTAACAGGAGTAGTAACTTCCACTGGGAACGCTACAGCCATTGCTGATGCTGCGCTTTCTATCGCTAAGACAAGCGGGTTACAATCTGCACTCGACCTTAAAGCTCCACTTGCTTCGCCTACTTTCACTGGCACAGTAGTACTACCAAACTCACAAGCCCTTGTAACTCCAGTCTTAGGTACACCAACATCAGTAACTCTAACGAATGCCACTGGTCTACCAATATCAGGACTAGTGAACTCAACCTCAGCAGCCCTTGGTCTAGGAACAGTTGAACTCGGACACGCTACTGATACTACACTTTCAAGAAGTGCCGCTGGTGTCCTTGCTGTCGAAGGTGTGGCTGTCCCGACTATCTCAAGTACCAGCACGTTTACCAACAAGCGTAACCAACCCCGTGTCAGCTCTAGTGCGTCAGGAGACATCACTCCAACTAAAGTAGACTTTGATCGTTATATCCGCACCGCACAATCAGCCGCTATCACTATTAGCAACCCCACTATGGACATTGGGGAGGTGGTGGCGATACAATTAACGGACAACGCTACTGCCAGAGCGATTACGTTTGGCGCACACTACTTTGGTCTTAGTGGCTTAGCGTTACCAACTACCACCATTCTCTCAAAAACAATGACAATGGTGCTGGAGAAAGTAACTGCGACTAAGGTATTGGTCAGTTATGTCAATGAAGCTTAATAAAATAATATAAACAATATGCGTACACTAATCACAATCACACCAGAAGAAAAAGAAGACATGCTTATCCAAACTCTAAAAGGACAAGAGATGGACTTGTATATCCACAATCTAAACAAGGAGCGTTTCCAAGATATTGTTGATAGCCTACCAGCAGATAATGAGTTTAGGAAAAAACTAGAAAGTGAAATCTTGGTTATTGACTCACGACTAGTAGAAGTAACTTCAGTTATTACGGCTCTTGATAAACAACTACCAAAAGGGATTGACGTTCCTGTTGTGATGGCTAGACTAAAAGCTAAAGAAGAAGCGGTAACACCACGATAATATGAGTGATGTTGCTGTAGGACACGATTTATCTCCCTTTGTCACAGCTTATCCTTGGAGTAGTGGTTTTGGTACTAAATATACTAACCCAGGTACATTGCCTCCTAATAGCGGAAACAGTGTGTCCTTCTCTCCAAGTGGTAACGATATTGCTGTAGCGCACCCTACCTCTCCTTTCATTACAGCTTACCCTTGGTCTGCTGGTTTTGGTGCTAAATATACTGACCCAGGTACTCTACCTACAAGTACAGGTCGTGGCGTGTCCTTCTCTCCCAATGGTAACGATATTGCTGTAGCGCACTCTACCTCTCCTTGCATCACTGCTTACCCGTGGAGTAGTGGTTTTGGTGCAAAGTACACTAACCCAGGTACTCTACCTGCTAGTATTGGATATGATGTATCCTTCTCTCCAAGTGGTAACGATATTGCTGTAGCGCACTCTACCTCTCCTTTCATTACAGCTTACCCTTGGTCTGCTGGTTTTGGTACTAAATATACTAACCCAGGTACATTGCCTCCTAATAGCGGAAACAGTGTGTCCTTCTCTCCAAGTGGTAACGATATTGCTGTAGCGCACTCTACCTCTCCTTTCATTACAGCTTACCCTTGGTCTGCTGGTTTTGGTGCTAAATATACTGACCCAGGTACTCTACCTACAGGTACAGGTATTGGCGTGTCCTTCTCTCCAAGTGGTAACGATATTGGTGTAGCGCACTCTACCTCTCCTTTCATCACTGCTTACCCGTGGAGTAGTGGTTTTGGTGCAAAGTACACTAACCCAGGTACTCTACCTACAGGTATAGGTCGTGGCGTGTCCTTCTCTCCCAATGGTAACGATATTGCGGTAGCACACGATTCATCCCCCTTTGTCACAGCTTACCCTTGGTCTGCTGGTTTTGGTACTAAATATACTAACCCAGGTACTCTACCTACAAGTACAGGTCGTGGCGTGTCCTTCCGTCCCCTACACCCAGCCATCGCCCATCGTCGCTGTATGTTATATTAGTTAGATATGAATAAAAAAGATTTAAGAAAAAATTACCTACGACTTTGACTTCTTAGTGAAGCAAAAAGTAGCAGTTGAAACTGATCTAGCCAACTTAGTAGCAAGACACTCAAAGGAAATAGAAGTAGCCGAAGCTAATGTCGCAGAAGTGGTAAATCTGTTAGCTGAGTGTGCTAAACTTGGTATTGATGGAGTGAAGCCTGAACCTGAACCAACTCCTGAACCTGAAGTTAAACTTTAAATATATTTTATGGCGGAAACAAAAAAAGACCCATTAGAAGAAGCTCGAGCTTTACTTATAGCTGATGAACAGAAGGCACGCGAAGCTTTTTCTATTGAAATAAATGAAGTGTGCAAGAAGCATGGATTTAATCTGCAAGTTAAGGCGGATATTGTAGCGGTTAAGGTATAGAGGATATGGAAACCACCGCATTACTAGCCGCCCTAGCCATCGTATCAGCTTGTGTTGCCCTTCTAGGGTGGGTGATTAAGTTCCTCTTTACTAAAATACTGCCCGTCTTAGAAAATATAGTCGTGGTAACACAGCTTAATACCGAAGTCACTAAGTCATCTGACACTTACCTCAGAGAACGCAATGGGCGAGACATACATTTCCATGAGAACATTATGAAGTCGCTTTTGGTAATCCAAGAAGGTGCTAAGAATCAAACTGTAACTGAACAAACAGTGGAGCATCAGGTGGTAAATAATAAAGAATAATTATGAAAATACTCCTATATAGCAATCACAAGTGGACAGAGAAAAGCTTTCCTTTTATATTAAAACAGTTAAACCGTGCTAAAGGTTTTGACTTTGCTACTATTGATCGTGTCCCAGCCCCTAAAGTATTCGCTCCATTCGTACCGCAAACTAATGGCTTTAACTATCCTGACTGGAACTGGTTTTACGAAACATTATCTAAGCCTTTTGAAACAAAGTATGACTTGATCGTATGGCATGAAGAAAGAGCACTTGGCCACGATTTACAGAAAGGAGCTGAGAATGTATATAACGGTGTATACGATACTCAAACAAAAGACACTATTTTTAATTGTGTTGTCTTTGCTGGTAACAAAGCGACAGACCAAAGGACAATAGCACACCACGCTCTCTATCCAGGGATGACAGACTTTGAGCGCATCTTTATCCATGAAGTATCACACGGAGCTTCTCGTTTTAAAGGTGTAGACCTAACTCACGATTGGGACTTTATTAAACATAACATTCCAGGAGCGTTTGATACCTACGACTTATCATTGTACAAACCACAGCGAACAGTTATTGGTTTGCTCAAGCAAATGCGGGAACGTCTTACAAAAAAAAAGATAACTAAACTGACTCACCCCGTAGAGATGTACAAGGACATGATTTCTCAAGCCTACGGTGTACCTAATGCTAAGTGGTATCCAGCTAGTAAACATCACATCGGTAACGACTACGCTTGTCCAGCAAACACGAAAGTAAAAGCTCCTTTTAATGGTAAAATTACTACAGCCGGTACATCTAAAGCACTTGGCAACTATTGTCATTACCAATATGTATACAACGGCAATAAATACACAGAACGCTATCTACACCTTAGTTTAGTGCCAGAGCTAGGAAGTTACACACAAGGCTCTACAATCGCCTCTACGGGCAACACAGGGCTTTCTACAGGGCATCATTTACACCAAGACATTTGGTTAGATGAGGTAAGACTAGACGTTATCAACGAGAAGAACTGGAGGTTATTAACAGTAGACCCGCAGGAGCATTACAAAACTAATTAAATAAATAATATGCCATTTTCATTAACATACGTTGGAGTCGCAGTCCTAACATACTTAGGAGTAGATAACGCAGAAACAGTAGTGAACGCTATCTTAGTTGTAGCTGTAGCTGTAGTGACGTTGTATGGACGTTACCGAGCTGGGGGTATCTCACCGTCTGGATTCCGTAAGTAGTGTATACTATATAAGTTCTAAAAAGGTACTTAACCATAAAGAGCCACACTTGGAGAGGTGTGGTTTTTTAGTGTATAATATATACATAAGCCATCCACTTATTGTAGTAAGTTTTGCGATGGCTCAGCAAGGAAGGAGTCTGACCTCATAGAACTTGCTTAAAGGAGTTTCGTCTCCATTCGTCAGTGCGCTAGTATCACATCTACAAATGACTAGCGTATACTATAAAATACCAACGCCGACCCATCGCACTTGTGCATGGGTCGGCTTTCTGTTATACTATAAAACTATATGGTCTCACCCTCTGCTATGGCATGGTGGGGCTTTCTGTTATAATGTAGACATCAACACCACCCACGCCTCTTAACAATGCGAACCTGGGTGGTTTCTTGTTGTCTCTATATATTACCGGGAAGTACTCCCTTGCCCATTTCCCGGTAGACTAACGCTTTCGTTGTCCCCAGTCCTTGCTATTTTTCTATTCTGTCATGTTATACTTATAGTACAAATGAAAAACGGTTTACCTTTTCAGGCAAGCGGAAATACAAATCCTTTTGATGATATGTTTAGTGACACTCATGGCGGAACAATGAAAGAAGACGAGGAGGGTGAAGAAATCTGGGAAGAAGAAAACGCTGATGATTATGTCGAAGATGAATATAACAGTAAGGAGCAGGATTAAAAAAAGCCACCAATTGGTGGCTTTTTCTTTAGGGCGCTAGTCTTTAAACCTTGCTAAACTTGCTCTTAATCCCCTTTGCTTCTTTAATGGCTGCGGTTTTTCGCCCTCGTTCTGGGTGTGCCTTGTGATACTTCTCACGCTTTGCCCTTCGTGCCAGCTTTCTCATATTGTTTATCTTATTCTATTAAGGACGCCCTTTGTATATACACAATACCAAAAAACCACCCCTTGTATAGAGGTGGTCTGTGGATAATTAACGGTGTAACATCGCAAGATACGTCTTCTTTGTATACACGGTCCAAGGCGTAAAACTTTTACCCGCTTGATCGTATATTACTCTTGCCATTTTTACACAATCTTCAGTGTCGGTTTTATAGTTTTCAAGTCCTAATCGTGTCGCTGTAGCAGAGTGTGCTGGTTCGTGAATTTGGTAGATACAAAAGCTTCTTTCCCTGCTACCCGACTTCTGTCCTTCCATGTCTTTAGGGTAGTTGTGATTGCTTTGTACCATCCTCATTCCCGACTCAGCCATAGCCACAGCGATAGCAGTCTCAGGGTCTTCTGGGAATGTTTCCCTAATCAGCCGCTTTACATTCCCTTCGTCACTTCAATAAGTGCCTAATTCCTTTTCGAGTTCAATCTTTTTAGCTTTGTAGTTTTTTACATCTTCCTCATACTTTGCTGTCAATGAATCAAAAGTTGTATCTAAGATGGTCAACTCCGTTTTTAACTGCTTTCTCTTAATCACATCTTGTGCGGCCTTCACAGCTTCCTCGTCTGTCATCCATGCTTCTTTAGGTTCCTCTACTACCTCCATAGTATTCTCTCTAACGTATTCGTTTGGAGTACCATCTATTAAGTGGATGGCTCCGAACATAACTCCCACCAGAACTAATGCTCCGATGATTGTTTTCATATACTTTAAAATAAGCCTTTGGTTTTAGTTGCTAAATTCTAGCCGAAGCCAGAGTGTTAAAAAGAGGTTAATAGAATGGAGGGTATCACTTCGAGGGAATCAAACCCCACATTGGCAGACTGTATACATCTGTGTGACTTACCCTTAGGTCGTAACCCACCCTCCTTTCTATCAACCTCTTACCTATAATTATACCAATTATTTTATTTGTTTTATGACTTATACACAGTTTTGTGCCTTATGTCAAAAGGTCAGTTCCTAAGTTCAAGAAATAATCGCAACACTTGGCGCCCTGATGTGGTGTCAGCACCGGAATGGTAGTTGGATTGCTTTTGCAATTTCTACTGTTAAGAAGTCAGCACCAAAACAGAAAACCCCATCCAAGGATGAGGTTTCTGAATAAATAAATTCCACAAGAATTTAACCCATATCTTTTTGAGACGTGGGTAGAGGAAGTAAATGGGGCCTGTAGTGTAACGGTAGCACACCGTCCTTTTAAGCCGGGTGAGCCAGGTCAGCACTGGTCAGGTCCACCTTAATTACTTTCTCTACTTACGTCTCAAATAATTACCACTTTATTATAACTCACATTTGTGCCTTATGTCAAAAGGTCAGTTCTTCATCGGGAATATCACTTAATAAAGTCCCGCTATACCGTCTACCGTCTATATATCCTTGTCGGTAAGCACTTTTTAATTGTTCATTTAGTCGGGGGACGATATCTTTATAAGCATTTAATAGGTTTTTCATTTCTGTAATAGAGAGGTTATTTCCGTAGATAGTCATACAATTATGATAGCACAAGTTCAAAAAAAAATAGCCTGTTTATCCACAAAGGGGAGTACATAACAGGTGGTATAATATAAATCAGGTTAGTACAAAGAGGAGAAGTGCTATGAGAACCCGCGAGCCAGTTGTGTACGACACGCATCACCGGAAAGCTAGAAGTCGCGGTGGAAATTCAAAGACACGGAACTTGTCACGGGTGCCAAAGAATCTACATGTAGCCTATCACCAATTATTCAGTAATATGCAGCCTGACGAAATTGCTGCATTGCTAACTCGAATATGGATTGACCCGGACTTCATCCTAGTTGCCGTTCGGAGGGAACAATGATTCGCATATGCCCTGTAGTGAGCTGCATGATTTGTGCTAAGGCAATATTCACTTACTACGGATTATGGGGTACAGATGGCACCTGTAGTGTAAGTTGCGAAGAAAAAGCCGAGGACGCTGCTATAGCAAGACTCTTAGCAGGACACAACAACCAAGACGAGGAGCAGCAAAATGAATATCTACCGTTGCCCGAAGTGTGGACACCCGATGAGTGAGAAGGCTGACCAGCACCTCATTTGTCCGAAGTGCGGTCACTACTCCAACAAAATATTCGTCACGTTCTTTCACCAGCGCAAGCCTCTCGATGAGGCATACCGCTTGGCGGAAGGGCTACAGCAGGAACTAACCCCGCTTAACCCCTACGAGCAAAAACCAGTTTACTGCCCATGCAACAACCCGAACTGCCCGCACTGTAACGGCAACTAAACAAAAAACCCCTACTGTAATAGTGGGGGT
>Ga0163146_10003778_pt1 | contig 19015 bp, 20 predicted proteins | sample OliLakLV19MP7G1_FD_148648 | JGI IMG/M metagenome (GOLD analysis project Ga0163146, IMG submission 148648) | Freshwater microbial mat bacterial communities from Lake Vanda, McMurdo Dry Valleys, Antarctica - Oligotrophic Lake LV.19.MP7.G1 | ecosystem: Environmental > Aquatic > Freshwater > Lake >...
CTCCAGATAGTTGAAGCTACCCTGCTCGCGCACTTCGCGCGCGGCGTCGATCAGGCCGGTCATCGCGGCGCGGTAGAGCGAGGTGGCCAGGCTGATGCGCCTGACACCGGCGGCTTCGAGTTCGGCCACCGAAAACGACTTGCCGCGAATACCGGCCATGAAATTGACCGGTTTGGAGACGGCCGCGCACACCGCGCGCACCGCCGCTACGTCAGGCAGGCCCGGGGCCATCAGCACATCGGCACCGGCTGCCTCGAACGCCTTCAGGCGCGCGATGGTGTCTTCGAGATTCGGGTTGCCGCGCAGGAAGTTCTCGGCGCGCGCGGTGAGCATGAAGCGATATGGAAGCGCGCGTGCGGCGGCGGCGGCGGCGGCCACGCGCGCCACCGCATGGTTCAAGTCGTAGAGCGGCCTGGCCGGGTCGCCGCTGGCGTCCTCGATCGAGCCGCCGACCAGGCCCGCTTGTGCCCCCAGCCGAATGGTTTCGGCGGCATCTTCAGGCGCATCGCCGAAGCCTTTTTCGAGATCGGCCGAAACCGGCAAATCGGTGGCATCGACAATTGCGCGCACATGGGCCAAGGCTTCATCGCGCGAAACGCGACCGTCGCGCCGCCCGTAGACGCCGGCGGATGCGCCGCTGGAAGTGGCCAGCGCCTGATAGCCCAGGGCGGCCAGCACGCGTGCCGAGCCGGCATCCCACGGGTTGCCGATGACGAAGGCGCCGGGGCTCCTATGCAGGGCGGCGAAGCGTTCGCCCTTTTCGGATTGGGTGGGTGTGGTCATGGCGGGACTCCTTGGCGAGACAGGTTTGCGGCAAAAAATCGGATGTAGTCGTGGCGCGCGCCTGTCACCGGGCAGGCCAGCGCATCGATCCGGAAAGTCAAGGCAGGGTTTCGCTCCAGGTACCGCCCAGTTGCTCCACGCCCTGGCGGAACCGCACCAGGGTTTCTTCGACCGCGCGCGCTTCGCCCTTGGCGCCCAGTTCGATATGGCGCGGCGTCGTGGCGTCGCCCAACGAGGGCAGGCTGAAGGTCTTGATGGCCGGGTTCTTTTCGGCTTCCAGCATCATGTCGATCACCTGTGACTCGCCGAGCACGAACACGAAGATCGATTTTTCCAGATCGGGCGCATGGTTGAAATGCGCCTTGTAATGCGTGTCGAGCACCCACTCGGCCATCGGCCAGGCCATCACCGGAAAGCCCGGCACGAACCAGTGATGACCGATGGTGAAGCCGGCGATGCGGTTATAGGGGTTGGGAATGATGTCGGCACCGGCCGGAAATTCGCCCATCGCCAGGCGCTGCGCGTTGAGTTCCCATTTCATCTCGATGGCGCGGGCGCGGATTTCCTTCTCCGCCAGCGGATGCGAAACCAGGCCCACGCAGAGCGCCTCGGCCGCCGCCTGCCGGGTGTGGTCGTCGGGCGTGGCGCCGATGCCGCCGCAGCTGAAAATGCACCAGTGGCCGCCTTGGGCCAGCGCGAAGGTGCGGCGATAGGTGTCAACGATATGTGCGCGATCGTCACCCAGGTATTCGGCCCAGGAAAGCTTGAGACCGCGCGCCTTCAAAAGCTCGATGATTTTCGGCATGTGCTTGTCGGCGCGTTTGCCGGAGAGGATTTCGTCGCCGATGATGATGAGCCCGAAGTTCATTTACGTAAGTTCCTTGAGCGCATTGCCGCGCTCGCTGGCAAGCGCGTTGAGGCCATAGTGGATAAATGCCAGCCCGGTCAGGGTGGTCGAGAAAAACCAGAAAAACGGCACGATGTTGAGCAAGGCGCCGCCGAAGCCGAGCCAGCCCCAACTGCGGTTGCGCTCGCCGCACAAGCGCTTGAGTTCCTCGGTCGAGGCATGCTCGGCCAGCGCGTCATAGCGCAGCACGAGGGTATTGAGGCGACCCAGCAGCATCGGCAGAACCAGCCAGCCAAACAGTGGAATGAACCAGATCGGAAAGGTGAGCAGCGCCAGCACAATGAATTTGACAAGTGCGCCGACGGAATTGCCAAGCGAGCCCGCCAGGCTGCCGCCGCGGCGTGCCTCGAGCGTTGCGAAGTCGCGCGCGGCCACGTGTTTCAACATCAGCGGCATGCCGACCACGCTGATGAAGCCGAGCGCGCATACCAGCGTGAGCGGGATGAACAGCGCGATCAGAACCCACAATGCCAGCACCCCAGGCACCACGGAAAAACCGTAGATCACCAGCCGGTCGATGAAGCGTTCGACATAGGGCAGGGTCTTGAGCAGGCTATCGACTGCGGCGAAAAGAGTCGCCCACTTCCACCACATGATGAAGGCCCAGAACAAGGCGGCTGCCAGCACCGGACCAATGGCCAACAGCAGCATGCCGGGCTGCAACTGGCTGGCTAGGGCGCGACGGTAAGCTTCGAGGATGGGCACAGGCTGATTTTACGGGTTTCGTTGCATGCGACTTCGACTATCGACGGCATTTCGATGCTTCACGGCAAAGCCGCATGCCACCTGCCACATGCGGCAGCCGCCAACCACGGCATCTCGTTCTCCCTCTTGCGTGGGAGAGGGCCCGGCTGGAGGCGTTGAAAGGGGACCGCAAAGGGCAACACGGCATCCGCATCAACGATCAATGGCGCATCTGCTTTGTGTGGCAAGACGGCAATGCAGCCAACGCCGGAATCGTGGACTATCACTAAAAGGAGTACCGACATGGCCAAACTGCGCAACATCCATCCCGGCGAAGTATTGCTCGAAGAATTTCTGCTGCCGATGGAGATCAGCCAGAACGCATTGGCCCGCGCGATGAATGTGCCGCCGCGCCGCATCAACGAGATTGTCCTCGCCAAGCGCGGCATCACCGCCGGCACGGCGCTGCGGTTGGCGAAGTGTTTCGGCACCAGCGCGGAATTCTGGATGAACCTGCAGGCGGCCTACGACCTGGAAGAGGCGGGGCGGGAGTTGGCGCCCGAGTTGCGGGAAGTGGAGTTGCTCGCCGCGTAAATAGTCGAGCGACGCGGGAGTGGTGTCGGCCGAGGCAACACACGATTACGTGCCTAGCCGGTAGCGCAACTCGCGCTGGCTGCGAATCGCCAGCACATAGACCGCGTCCGTGATGGCGTCGTACCGGTAGAGCGCCAGATATCCATTGCTCACGCCGGAGATCACCAGTTCGCGCAGGCCCAAAGGCATCGGCCGGCCGCTCATCGGACTCGATTCAAGGATGTCGATGGCGGCAATGGCGATGAACCAGCGCCGCTCGCTGCGGCTGTGGCGTTCGTGGATGAGGCCAATTCCCGCGCGATGCACGCCAGCACTTCCGGTATCGTGGCGCGAACCGCCGGGCTCATTTCGTCGCCGGGGCGCGCGCGCGCGATCTCGACGCCGAAGACGACGAGCCGGCGCGGCGCCGCTTCGCATCGCATCGACGAGAATGGCGAAGTCCGCGCCGGCCAGATGCGCGACCAGTCCGGCGCCCGCGCGATCGCAGCATTCGGCGGCGATGGCGCCGGCGGGAAAGCGCGCCAGGTAGCCGCCCGTGCGCAGGCGCTCGACGACTTCCCAGCCAACGCGGTCATCGCCGAACGGCGAGCCGATGCCAAGAATGCGCACCGGGCTCACAGGCGCCGCACGCCGAGCTTGAGGAAATGGGTCGCGCAGGAAATGTACGGATCGTAGTTGCGGATCACCATCTCGCCGTGCCTGCGCAGCTCGTCGTCGCTGCGCCCGAGGCCGAAGGCCTGTAGCGAATTGCGCAAATCCTCCTCGATGCGGGCCTGATTCTGGATGGTCGGCGGAACGATGCGCGCGCCCCGGATCGCACCCGCGTCGTCTGTCTCGAAGCGACGCCAGAGCAGGCCGAAGGATAGGAATTTCAACGCCATTGTTGGAGTAATCCGGCCATATCCGTCTGTGTCAATCGTTGATTTGGCGCCGAAGACGCCTGACAAGCCCCTGAAACCCCGCCCCGGCATCTCCCACAGCGGCGGCCCACGGGCCGGCATCAGACGCGGCGGTGACTTAAGGCTCACGCAGATGAGCGAGAATCTCCCGCCTCACCACCGTCTCGGTGATGAAAGCGATGATCTTCATCGCGCCGCCGCACTGCGGGCACGTAAGCGGCGGCACCTCGTAGATGCGCGCCGGCAGAAGCGCCCAGACGTAGCGCGCCGCTTGGCGACGCATTGGCTCCGCCGGGGCCGCATCCGGCGGGATCGGTTCGACCGGCCTCGGTGCGGCGGCAATCGCAACGGGCTGCGCCAGTGCGGTGACCGCTGCCCGCAGCGGCGAGTGGGGTGCCAGCACCCCGAAGGTGCGATGCCGATGTTTGCGTGGCGGCGGAATCAGCGCCGCCAGGCGGCCCTGCAATTGCATCGGTGTCAGTATCAGGCCCACGCTGCCACCCGGGCCGGGCTTGCTGCTCTCGTAGACCAGATGCCGGGCGTCGATTTCACGCAAGCGTTCCAGCGCAAAGGCGGGCCGGGCGCAATACCGCAGCAGACGTTCCAGACCATCGCGCTCGTGGGCCTCGATGTGTACCTTTGCATCGACCGAGAAGCCGCCGCCGTGTTCCCACTTGGCCATCACATGCGCGTCGTCCGCCGACAGCAGCCCGCGCCGCAGGGCCGCGCGCAGCAATTGTCGCCGCACGGCGGCCTGAACCTCCGCGCTTGCCGACGCATCCAGACCGCCGGCCGGGTGGAAGGTGACGCCGCCTCCCGCATCGCCCTCGAACACGCCATCCACCACGGCGCAATGGAAGTGCAGATGGGTGCCCCGCAGCGCGCCAAAGCGGTGGATGAAGACCACGGCGCCTTAGCGGGACGCTGCACTGGCGCCGGGACTGTGTTGGCGCAGCACCCGCGCGATGGCGCTCAGGAAAACGACGTTTCAGCGCAGGCTAACCTGCGCGGCAGGTTAAGCGGCATCGCCGCGGCCGCAGCTAAAATGCGCAGCGCGGCATTCAGAACCGCCGGATCACGTTTCAGGTGGTAGCGCAGGCGCTTTGGCACCGCGAGCACCCACTGGCGCACCGGCCAAGTGCGGGATGACATGGTCGGTGAGATGCGCGGCGGTCTCCACCATGCGGCGGGTGGTGCAGGAGGGGCACACGCCGCGACACTTGCAGGAGTAGGCGATCAGGAAGTCGTGCCCGCACGCAACGCAGCGGGCGCTAGCGAAGCCGTGGGCGAGGATGCCGCAGTCGAGGTAGCGGCCCAATTCCCGCTCGGTGGCCGCGGGCGCGCTCGCCCCGGCGCCATCATTCTAAAACGCCAGCCAGGTCGCAAGATGGGTCTGCACCGTGCGATAGAGCAGCGTGCGCTCGGGCCAGCGACGGCGGTAGACGGCACTGCGCGGTGAGGCACAGGCGGTGGCAGGCATGACAGTCCGGATCGAGTGATCGGGACAGGGAACTGTAAGGCTGGAGGACCCGCTGCAAACGCGCCTGTCGCGCCTGTCGCGCCTTTCCGCGTCGACCGGCCGCACCCGCAGCGATCTGGTGCGCGAAGCGCTGGAGCGCCAATTGGCGTTGATCGAGTTTTCCAGCGCACGGCGCAAGACCCGCCCCTTTGCCGAGCGCGCCGGCTGGCTCACTGACGAGGACGTGTTCGACGCCGTTTCTTGAAGGTCTCTCTCGACACCAACGTGCTGATAGCGGCATCGAGGTCGAACGCATGCTGCGCGACGCTCGCCTTTTCATCATTGGCGACGGCTCGCGCCTGATCCATGCGCCGGGGCTTTTTTGTTACCCGCAATCCGACCTTTGCAAGACTCAGGGCGCGAGAATATTAACGGCCAGACCATGGCCGGCCCGGGCCAGCCGGTCGTCGTTGGTCCACAAGGCTGCACAGCCATGAAACTGCGCGCAAGCCAGATGCAACGCATCAGGTGTCTTCAGCCCGAAGCGCGCACGCAACTGTGCGGAAAGCAAAAAGACCGGCTCGGGCAATTCGAGCGGTTGATACAAACAAAAGCCCGCCTCATAGCGACGTTGCAAGGCGAGGTCGGCAGTGCGCATGGGTTTGACCAGACACTCCATTTTGGTCAGCCCTGAAATGGCGAGGCGATTTTCAGTCTGGTTTGCGATGGTCGCTTGAACCATCGGTGCGAACACCGGATGTTGCTCGATCAGGTAAATGACCAGGCAACTATCCAGATAAATCAATCCCACGAATTGCGCTCCGCCTCGATATCGGCATCGATTTCGGCGCCGCTGCGCCGGGCATACGCCGGCAGCGGATTTTCCTCCAGCCATTTCAGGATGCCGGCGGGTTCGCCAGGCAGCGTGATGCCGGCCTCAGCCGCAACGCGGTACGGCTTTAGCGCCGGTTCGCGCGCTGCCACCAGGCGCGCAACGGGCAGGCCACGATTGGCGATCACCACCTCTTCGCCGGCCTGAGCTGCCTTGATCAGTTGCGAAAGGCGATTGCGCGCCTCCAGAACATTGACTTGCATGATGGGCTCACTTTCTGCCGGCCAGAAGCACACTTAGCCATCAATATAGCCGATTATGGCCTACTTGTACATAATGGCGTCAATGCTTGTATTCGTGGGCTCATGGTTCAGACCGTGGTGCGCATGATGTTGCCATCAACATCGGGCTGGATCGCCCCGACTTCCGCGAAGGTATTTGTCGAGCAGCACGGCGGCCCACACCGAGATGCCGAACTTGCCGCGCTTGATCAGCCGGCATGGGGCCGGGACGGTCACGAGCGTGCCGGTGGCCACCCGCGCGGCCAACGTCCGCCGCCCAGTTGGCCAGAGGCACAGACAACGGGCATGCCGGGGCAGGTTTGCAGGTTCCTTCAGCACCACTTTCAAGATCGGCCACGACTGCAACGCAAGACATACTACGAAAGTGGCCTTGAATTTCCTCTCCTTGATTGCGGATTATTTGTACGGCTATACAAGTTTGGCAAGGTGGTCACAATTTATGACCACCTTGCCGTCCAGTTTGATCAAACGCCGATCAAACTGAACTTCAAGCCGCTCGACACAAAGTTCTTGAAATCCTGATCCAGCGAAACCAGACGCAATCCAGCGCAGATAGCAAAAGCCGCCAGATAGGCATCCATCCACACCTTGGGCGATGCCATGTCGCGTGATGCAAGACGATGCCAGAGCGCAGCCGTGCCGGGCGGCTCGTCTCGTTCACACACTTGTGGCAACGCCAGCAAAGCATCCAGCGCCACCAGAGCATCACGATTGGTCAACCCGCTCGCACCGTAGGCCTTCAACAGTGTGGGTGTGGAAGCGAGACGAAGAAAGCTTTGTTGCGTTGCTCGACAAAAATTCGCAGGTTCAGCGGACGTTGCCTGATGCAAACTTTTTTGCGCTGCTGCATGAAAAGGATGGGTTGAAAACACCGCCGCCAGCCACACGCTGGTATCAAGCAGCGAGCCCGGCATGTCTGGCATCCTCCGCAGCCTGTGCCGCCTGTTCCAGTTGCAGCAATTTTTTGGCACTCATCCGAGTGGCTGGCGCCTTCGGGTTGCAACGGATCACCGGCAGGCCTTTCGGCCCAATCTCGACCATCGAACCAGCCGGAGGCGGCTTGGGCGGTGCGGATGGGGCCATACCGAGTCCCTGGCGCAAAAACTCGGCGACCAGATCCTTCACCGTGCGCCGTTGCACGACGGCGCGCAGCTTCACTTCCCGGATCAGTTCATCGGGTAAATCGAAGGTGGTCTTCATAAAGCAAGCTCGGAGGTAGTCTCAATCGAGCAAGCTTACCAGCTTGCTGGTTTAGCGTCAATCTCGCGGCCGACGCTACGCTTTGCAAGGCGATTTTGCCGACGCTACCCACCAGGCGTCACTTCAAGCCTGTCCCCGGCCTGGTTGGGGTCCATTGGCGCAAGCAGGAACAGCATGAAGGCCCGCAGCGCATGGGCAGCAAACGGGCGCTACCCCAAGCGCTCAAACCATCCGCTTGGCCACCTCTTCGAGCATCACCTCGGTGGCCCCGCCGCCGATCGACTGGATCCGCGCATCGCGCGTCATGCGCTCGATTGCCGCTTCGCGGATATAGCCGAAGCCGCCGTGGAACTGCAGGCAGTCGTACATCACCTGGTTGACCAGTTCGCCGCACAGGGCCTTGATCATCGAAACTTCCTTGGTCACGCTTTGTCCTTGGGCGTCGCGCCAGGCGGTGTTGTAGACCAATGCCTGCGCGGCCTCGACCTGCGCGGCCAGCATGGCCAGGCGATGGCGGATCGCCTGCTTTTCCCACAGCGGGGCGCCGAAAGCGCGGCGCTGGGTCAGCCAATCGATTGTGATCTCCAGTGCCTTCGAGGCTTCACCCATGGCCTGGGCACCGAGCACGATACGCTCGTTTTGCAGGTTTTTCATCAGCGCATAGAAGCCCTTGTTTTCGTCACCCAACAGGTTGGCGGCGGGAATGCGGCAGTTGTCGAACACCAGTTCGGCGGTGTCGCTGCATAGCCAGCCGTGCTTCTTGAGGGGGCGCGCCACGGCAAAGCCGGGCGTGCCTTTTTCGACGATGAACATCGACATCTGGTGGTTGCGGGTGGCGGCTTCGCCGGTCTTGGCGGCGACGAAGAAAATGTCGCCATGCACGCCGTTGGTGATGTACATCTTGGCGCCGTTGAGCACCCAGGCATCGCCATCGCGGCGCGCGGTGGTGCGCATCGAGGCCAGGTCGGAGCCGGCATCGGGTTCTGTCATCGCCACCGCCGCGATTTTCTCGCCGCGGATAATCGACGGCATGTATTTGGCCTTTTGTTGCGGCGTGCCGCCATGCTGCAAATGGGGCGACGCCATGTCGGTATGCACCAGCACGGTGACCGCGAACCCGCCGTAGGTGGAGCGGCCGAGCTCTTCGGCCAGCACCACGGTAGAAAGCGTATCGAGTGCCGAGCCGCCATATTCCTCGGCATAACGGATGCCCAGAAAGCCCAGCCGCCCCATCTCCGCGAGGACGGCGCGCGGCACGCAGCCGGCTTCTTCCCAGCTGTCGGCCACCGGCAGTACGCGTTGTGCAATGAAGCGGCGCAGGGAATCACGCAGCAACTCGTGGTCGGAGGAGAAGTAAGGGGTGCTCTGCATGGCGGTGGGGGGGATTCAAAGACGGAATTATGGGGCCGGAACTTCTCCGCGTTTGCATAAAATGCGCTGCAGCTCGGAGGCCACAAGATCGCAGCGGCATTCTGCGGCGAGGCACTGGCGGCCGAATCGGGCGCCTGAGGCGCGCGTCTTCCGGCGGGCGCTCCAACCCTTGGCCGGTTGGGGTTTTCCGATTCGCAGCGCACCAGGTCGGCAGGGTAGAATTTGCATTCTTCCCGGAGAAAACTGCCATGAATCAGCCGATTGCCTCGAAATACCTGCGCCGCGAGTTTCCCGCTGCCTTGCTCGACGATCTCAAGGCCGCGCTGGGGGCCGAACGCGTCTCGGTTTCCGCCGCCGTGCGCCTGCATCACGGCCATGACGAATCGCATTTCCCCGATGCCCTGCCCGATGCGGTGGTGTTCCCCGAAACCACCGAGGAAGTCGCGGCCGTGGTCAAGGCCTGCGCCAGGCACAAGTTCCCGGTGATTCCCTACGGCACCGGCACTTCGCTGGAAGGCCATATCCTGGCGATTCATGGTGGCGTTTCGCTCGATGTATCGCGCATGAACCGGGTGCTGGCGGTACATGCCGAGGATCTCGATGCGGCGGTGCAGGCCGGGGTCACGCGCAAGGCGCTCAACGCCCACATCAAGGAAACCGGGCTCTTCTTTCCGATCGACCCGGGCGCGGATGCCTCGATCGGCGGCATGGCCGCTACCCGCGCCTCGGGCACCGCGGCGGTGCGCTACGGCACCATGAAGGAAAACGTCCTGTCGCTGACGGTGGTGTTGGCCGACGGGCGCATCGTCAAGACCGGGCGCCGCACCAAGAAATCCGCCGCCGGTTACGACCTGACGCGCCTGTTCGTGGGCAGCGAAGGCACGCTCGGCGTGATCACCGAAGTGACCGTCAAGCTGTACCCGCAACCGGAAGCGATGTCGGCGGCGGTGTGCTGCTTTCCCAACATGGTGGCGGCAGCCAACACGGTGATCCAGGCAATCCAGATGGGGGTGCCGGTGGCGCGCTGCGATTTCGTCGACCCCTTGTGTGTGAAAGCGATCAACCAGCACAGCAAGACCAGCTTCCAGGAAAAGCCAACCGTGTTTTTCGAATTCCACGGCAGCGCAGGCAGCGTCAAGGAGCAGGCCGAAACGGTACAGGCAATCGCCTCGGAAAACGGCGCGCAGGAATTCCAGTGGGCCACCAAGCCTGAAGACCGCAGCCGCTTGTGGCAAGCGCGCCACGACGCCTATTTCGCCTGCCTGCAACTGCAGCCTGGTTCACGCATCATTTCCACCGACGTCTGCGTGCCGATTTCGCGCCTGGCCGAATGCCTGGCCGAGACCGAAAAGGACATCGCCGCGTCCGGGCGCATGGTGCCGGTGCTGGGGCATATCGGCGACGGCAATTTCCACCTGTGCATCATCGTCGACCCCAACGATGAAAACGACATCCTGGTGGGCGAACAGATGAACCACCGTCTGGTCGAACGCGCCATCGCCATGGAAGGCACCTGCACCGGCGAGCACGGCATCGGCTGCGGCAAACTTGAATTCATGGCAGCCGAGCACGGCGATGCGCTCGACGTGATGCGCACCTTGAAGCAGGCGATGGACCCGCACAACATCATGAATCCCGGCAAGATCGTGGCGGCCTGAAGGGCTGCGCCGCGATGAACGCACCGATCGAAAAGGCCGTCGTCGATCTTGCCCGCCAGCGCACGGTGGCGGCGGCATTGCTTGAATTCATGCGGCCCGAGCAGGTGCTGTTCGATGCCGAGGATACCCGTCCCTACGAGTGCGACGGCCTGGCCGCCTACCGGCAATTGCCGATGCTCGTAGCCCTGCCCGCCACCGAAGAGCAGGTCGCGCGCATTCTCAAGATCTGTCACGCCCTGGATGTGCCGGTGGTGCCGCGCGGTGCCGGCACCGGCCTGTCCGGTGGCGCCTTGCCGATGGGCAACGGCGTGCTGCTGTCGCTGGCCAAGTTCAACCGGATTCTGGTAGTCGACGCCGCAGCGCGTACCGCGCGGGTGCAACCGGGGGTGCGCAACGCCGCCATCTCGGAGGCCGCGGCACATCTGGGGCTGTACTACGCGCCGGACCCGTCGTCGCAGATCGCCTGCAGCATCGGCGGCAACGTGGCCGAAAATTCGGGTGGTGTGCACTGCCTCAAATACGGCCTTACCGTCAACAACGTATTGCGGGTGCGCGGTTTCACCATCGAGGGCGAAGCCGTCGAATTCGGCTCCGAGGCGCTGGATGCGCCCGGCTACGACCTGCTGGCGGTGATCATCGGCAGCGAAGGCATGCTTGCCGTCACCACCGAAGTGACCGTCAAGCTGGTACCCAAGCCGGAACAGGCGCAGGTGATCCTGGCCTCGTTCGACAGCGTGGAAAAAGCCGGCAACGCGGTGGCCGATGTGATCGCCGCCGGCATCATTCCGGCCGGGCTGGAAATGATGGACAAGTCGGCGACCGCCGCGGTGGAGCAGTTCGTGCGCGCCGGCTACGACCTCGATGCCGAAGCCATCCTGCTGTGCGAATCCGATGGCACGCCTGAAGAAGTGGCCGAGGAAATCGGCCGCATGATGGCGGTGCTGGACAAGTCGGGTGCGACGCGGCTGACGGTTTCACAGAACGAGGCCGAGCGCCTCAAGGCCTGGGCCGGGCGCAAGGCGGCGTTTCCGGCGGTGGGCAGAATATCGCCGGATTACTACTGCATGGACGGCACCATTCCACGCAAGGCGCTGGGCACCATCCTCACTTTCATCGCGCAGATGGAGCGGAAATACGGCCTCAAATGCCCCAACGTGTTTCATGCCGGCGACGGCAACCTGCATCCGCTGATCCTGTTCGATGCCAATGATCCGGACCAGATGCATCGCACCGAGGAATTCGCCAACGAGGTGCTGCTCAAGTGCATCGAGCTGGGCGGCACGATCACCGGCGAACATGGCGTGGGCATCGAGAAGATCAACCAGATGTGCGTGCAGTTCGCGCCCAAGGAACTGGCGGCGTTTCGCGCCTTGAAGAGCGCGTTCGATGCCAAGGGCCTGCTCAACCCGGACAAGAACATTCCGACCCTGCATCGCTGCGCCGAATTCGGCGGCATGCATGTGCGTGGCGGCCGGTTGCCGCATCCGGATTTGCCGCGGTTTTGATGCGTCGCATCCTGCTGCCGTTGCTGCCGGCGTGTCTGGTGTTTTTGCTCGCCGGCTGCGCCACTCCTGTGGCCAAGCCCGTGCCCAAGGCGGGCGCCGATGAAGTCCGCCAGCAATGCCTGGCGCGCATGTACTCTTCACGCTCACGCGGCGCCGTGCACTGGCAAATCTACGAGAACTGCCTCAAGGAACATTCATGACCCTTGACGCGGTGATCGATGCGGTCAGATCGGCGGCATCGGCAGCGCGCCCGCTGCGCATTCGTGGTGGCGGCAGCAAGGATTTCTACGGCCAGGTGCCGGTGGGCGAATTGCTCGATACCCGCAGCCTGGCCGGCATCGTGGCCTATGAGCCGAGCGAGCTTGTGATCAGCGTGCGCGGCGGCACGCCGCTTGCCGAGGTCGAGGCGGCCTTGGCCGGGGCCGGCCAGATGCTGCCTTTCGAGCCACCGCATTTCGGCACCGGCGCCACCGTCGGCGGCGCAATCGCAGCCGGCCTGGCCGGACCGCGCCGCGCCGCCAGCAACGGCTATTGCGGCGCGGTGCGGGATTTCGTGCTGGGTGTGAAGCTCATCGACGGGCGCGGTGACCTGCTGGCCTTCGGCGGCCAGGTGATGAAAAACGTCGCCGGTTACGATGTCTCACGCATGCTCGCAGGCTCGCTCGGCACGCTCGGGGTGATCGCCGAGGTTTCGCTCAAGGTCTTGCCGCAGCCGCTGGCTGCAAGCACGCTCAAGCTTGGCATTCGCGATGCCGCGCAGGCGATCGAGAAACTCAACTTCTGGGGCGCGCAGCCATTGCCGCTGACGGCCAGCGCCTACTGCGATGGCGATCTTTGCCTGCGCCTCGAAGGGGCGCATGCCGCGGTCGATGCCGCCGCGCGCAGGCTGGGGGGCGAGCAGGTGGAGGCGGCGCAGGCCACCTCCTACTGGACCGGGGTGCGCGAACACAGCGATGCTTTTTTCGCCGGCGCCGCGCCGCTGTGGCGCCTGTCACTGCCGTCGACCGCGGTGCCGCTCGACCTGCCCGGCGCGCAGTTGATCGAATGGGGCGGCGCGCTGCGCTGGCTCAAGTCGGACGCGCCTGCCGCGCAGATTCGCAAGGCTGCCTTGCAGGCCGGCGGTCACGCCACCCTGTTTCGCGCCAGCGATGCGCTGCGCGGCCAGGCCGGCGTGTTCACGCCGCTGGAGCCGGTGCTGGCGCGGATTCACGCCCGCCTCAAGGCCACGTTCGACCCACAGGGCATATTCAATCGCGGCCGCATGTACGCCGAATTCTGATGCAGACCAATCTCGCCGATTTCATCAAGGGCACGCGCGCCGGCGAAGAGGCGGAAGCGATCCTGCGCAAATGCGTGCACTGCGGTTTTTGCAACGCCACCTGCCCGACTTACCAGTTGCTGGGCGACGAGCTTGACGGCCCGCGTGGCCGCATCTACCTGATCAAGCAGGTGCTGGAAGGGCAAGCGGCGACCGCCAGGACGCAAACCCACCTGGATCGCTGCCTCACATGCCGCAATTGCGAATCCACCTGCCCGTCGGGCGTCGAATATGGCCGGCTGGTCGACATCGGCCGCAAGATCGTGGGCCAGCAAGTCAAGCGCAGCAGCACCGACAGGTTCAAGCGCACCCTGTTGGCCAAGGGACTCAACAGCCCCTTTTTTGCGCCGGCCATGGCGCTGGGTCAGGCCATGCGCTGGGCGGTGCCGGGCGCGCTCAAGGCCAAGGTGCCGCCAAAGCAGGAATCCGGCGTGCGCCCGGGCCCGCGGCATCGGCGAAAAATGCTGCTGCTCGAAGGCTGCGTGCAAAACGCCATGCTGCCCAACATCAACAATGCCGCCGCGCGCGTGCTCGACCATCTGGGTGTATCGCTGCTATCCGCTGCCAAGGCCGGCTGCTGCGGCGCGCTCAACTACCACCTCGATTTCCAGGCGGCGGGGCTTGACAACATGCGCCGCAACATCGACGCCTGGTGGCCCATGATCGAAGCAGGCGAGGTCGAGGCACTGGCCATGACCGCCTCCGGCTGCGGCGTGATGGTCAAGGAATACGGCCATTTGCTGGCGCACGATCCGGCCTACGCGGCGCGCGCCAGGCGGGTGTCGGCGATGACGCGCGACCTTTCGGAACTGGTGATCGAAGAACCCACGCTGCCGGGGGCGCTGCGGCGCGCCAACGGCGCGGCGCAATTTAAGAAGATCGCCTACCACCCGCCCTGCACCCTGCAGCACGGCCAGCAGATCCGCGGCCATGCCGAAAAAATACTGACAGATGCCGGGTTTCAATTGACTCCGGTGGCCGAATCGCACCTGTGCTGCGGCTCGGCCGGAGCCTATTCGGTGCTCAATCCGGAAATCTCGGGCGAGCTCAAAACGCGCAAGCTCGGCCACCTCGAAGCCGGCAAGCCGGATCTGATCTGCTCGGCCAATATCGGCTGCCTCACGCATTTGCAAAGCGGGACGGCAACGCCGGTCAGGCACTGGGTGGAAGTGATTGATGAGGTGCTTGGCTGACGGACCAGGGCGCGATGGCAGGGCGACGCCGCCGGATTTCGACGCCCCAAGTCCGACAGGCTGCTAGCGCGGGCCTAGCGTACAAGCCGCTGACGGTGATTCCACCAGCGCCGATCAACAGGTGGTTTATGCTGCTCGCCTGCGCCCTGCGATCCGCGTTGCGCGCAGCATTTTTTTGTCGGGTTGGCCAGATGATTGTGCACGGGCTTGTTCCATTCCTTTCGGCATTGCGTCGCAACCTGAACCAGGGCGCGCGCAGCGTGCTGCTGCTGCGCCCGATCCCGCTTGCCTACGCTGTCACAACGCCACAGCTGATCGCCCTGATAAGCCTTGAACTGCTGCTGTCCCTGGCGTCGCAGGTCGCGCTCTACGGAACGCGGGGCGAAATCAACCCATGGGCGCTGCGCGGCGCCCTGTTCGACATTCCTTTTGTTCTGCTGGCCGGCTGGTGGGTGGCGCGGGTTTCGCAGAAGGGTTTGAGCCCATTGTCGTTTGCGGTCGCACTGATGAGCATGAGCGTGGTGTTTGCATGCGTGGGCATGGTTGCGGTGCTGGCGCTATACAAGCAGGCGGCCTGGTTGTGGATCGTCTACTGGTGCATGATTGTCAGCTGGTGGCTGTGTGCCTGCGTCCTGCTGGCGCGCCTGACCGGGCGCGGCGTTCGCAGCAATTGGCCGGGCTGGGCCTTGATCAGCCTGATTGTTCTGGCCTCGCATACGCTGCCCTCAAGTCCCTTGTGGCAAGCGCGCGACGACGCCTCCGCCAACCCGCCGCATCGTGCCTCGATCGAACGCGAGGCCGCGTTCCATGCCCAGGCCGGGCTGCTCGACGACGCGCTGCAAACGTTGTTGCCACAGCGGCCCGGCGTGGCCGACCTGTATTTCACCGGCTTCGCCTCCTATGCCGCCGAGGATGTGTTTCGCAAGGAGATCGAGGTCATCGCGCCACTGATGCGCGAGCGCTTCGACGCCGCCGGCCGCTCGGTGCTGCTGGTCAACAACCCCGACACGGTGATGACCCTACCGCTTGCGACCAAGACAAATCTGGCGCGCACCCTGCGCGGTATCGGTAGCCGCATCGATCGGGAAGAAGATGTGGTGGTTTTGTACCTGACCACGCACGGCAGCGAGAGGCACGAGCTGGCGGTGAAATTCTGGCCACTCAAGCTCGACGACATCACGCCGGCGGCCCTCAAGATCATGCTCGATGATGCCGGGATCAAATGGCGCGTGGTGATCGTCTCGGCCTGCTATTCGGGTGGCTACATCGAAGCACTCAGAAATGACAACACCCTGGTGATGACGGCTGCGGATGCCACCCGCACCTCGTTTGGTTGCGGCAGCGAGTCCGACTTCACCTATTTCGGCAAAGCCATGTTTGATGAAGAGTTGCGCCGCACCCATTCGTTCGCCGAAGCCTTCGGGCGGGCGCGGGTGTCGATCGCCGAGCGCGAAAAGAAGATGCAGCATGAATCCTCGAATCCGCAGATCGCCATTGGCGCGGCGATTGCGGAGCAGTTGAAGCGCATCGAAGAAAGGCTGGCCGGTGTGGCGAAGAATTGACGCCAACCCGCCGCGGGCAGCGCGCGCGAGCGAGCGCCTGGGCGACCCCTCAATTCCGACAGGCTGCTCGTGCCGGCCCTTGACGACGGTGATTCAGGCGCTGCTCACCAACCACGGACTATTCACCCGTTGCCGCGCTTCAAAATCCGTGATCGCCTGCGTATGCTGCAGGGTCAAGTCGATTTCATCCCAGCCATTCAACAGGCATTCCTTGCGGAACGGGTCGACCTCGAAGCGCTCGATGCTGCCGTCGGGCAGGGTCACGGTCTGGGCCGCCAGATCGATGCTCAGTTGCGCGCCGGCCTGATCGCCAAGCAAGGTACGCAGCGCAGCGACGCGCTGCTTGGGCAGAATGATCGGCAGCGCGCCGTTCTTGAACGAGTTCTCGAAAAAAATGTCGCCGAACGAGGGGGCGATCCAGGCGCGATAGCCGGCGCCGGTCAAGGCCCATACCGCGCCCTCGCGCGACGAGCCGCAGCCGAAGTTCTCGGCGCCGACGATGATGCGCGCACCCTTGTACGCGGGCCGATCGAGGATGAAATCGCCCTGCTCTCGCAGATCGTGAAACAGGTAGTTGTGATAACCCGCCGAGCGCGGCTGGCGCAGAAAGCGCGCCGGGATCAGGCGGTCGGTATCGAGGTTGGCAAGCGGCAGCGGCGCCGCTATCGAGGTGAGGGTGGTGAAGGGTTCCATGATCAGTTCGCCAGTAGTTTGCGCACGTCGGTGAGGCGGCCGGTGACCGCGGCGGCGGCCGCCATCGCCGGGCTGACCAGGTGGGTGCGAGCTCCCTTGCCCTGGCGCCCTTCGAAGTTGCGGTTGGAGGTGGAGGCGCAACGCTGGCCGGCATCGACCAGGTCGCCGTTCATGCCCACGCACATCGAGCAGCCCGGCTCGCGCCATTCAAGCCCCGCCTCCTTGAAAATGCGATCCAGCCCTTCCGCCTCCGCCGCTTTCTTGATCAGGCCGGAGCCCGGCACAACCATTGCCGGAATGGCAGCCCTGCGACCTTTGACCACGGCCGCGGCGATGCGCAGGTCTTCCAGCCGGCTGTTGGTGCAGGAGCCGATGAACACGCGATCCAGCGCCAGCCCCTCGATGGCCTGGCCGGGTTTGAGGCCCATGTAGTCGAGCGCCAGCTCGATGCTCTTGCGACGCGCCGGATCGGCCTCGCGCGCCGGATCGGGAACCAGGGTGCCGATGCCGGCGCCGTGCTCGGGGCTGGTGCCCCAGGTCACCATCGGCGCCAGCGCACCGGCGTCGAGATCGACTTCGCGGTCGAAGCCGGCATCGGCGTCGCTCGGCAGCGTGCGCCAGTGCGCGAGCGCGCGGTCCCACTGCGCAGCGGTGGGCGCGAACGGCTTGCCCGCCAGATAGTCGAAGGTGGTGTCGTCGGGGGCGATCATGCCGCAGCGCGCGCCGGCCTCGATCGACATGTTGCAGATGGTCATGCGCGCATCCATCGACAGCGCGCGGATCGCCGAACCGGCGTACTCGAGGGCGTGACCGGCACCGCCGGCGGCACCGATTTTGGCGATTACCGCGAGGATGATGTCCTTCGAGTGCACGCCCGGCGCCAGTACGCCGCTGATGTTGATGCGCATGGTTTTGGAGCGCCGCGCCCACAGCGTCTGGGTGGCCATCACGTGGGTGGCCTCCGAGGCGCCGATGCCGAATGCCATCGCGCCCAGTGCGCCGTGGGTCGAGGTGTGCGAATCACCGCACACCAGGGTGACGCCGGGCAGGGTGATGCCCTGCTCGGGGCCGATCACGTGAACGATGCCCTGGCGCACGTCGTCGATGCCGAAATGGCGGATGCCGGCCGCCGCGGTATTGGCCGCCAGGATCTCGATCTTGTCGCGCACCACCGGATCGGCAATGTTCGAGCGATCGCCAGTGGGCACGTAATGGTCCGGGGTGGCGAAACAGAGGTCGGGCCGGCGCACGTTGCGGCCGGCAGCGCGCAGCGCCTCGAACACATGGAAGCTGCCGTCGTGGATCAGATGGCGATCCACATACAGCAGCGTGCGCCCGCCGGGCCCGGTGGCGACTTCATGCGCGTTCCAGATCTTCTCGTAGAGCGTCAGTCCACCCGCGCCTTGGTCTCTTTGACGATGCGTGTCCATGTTTTCACCTCGCTTTCAATCAGTCTGCGGAATTCCGCCGGCGAGCCGCCGACCAGATCCGCGCCCTGTTGCTGCAGCCGCTCGCGCACCGACGCTGTGGCCAGGGCCCGGGTCGCCGCTGCATGCAGGGCGGCGAGAACTTCCTTCGGGATCGCGGCCGGTGCCATCAAGCCATACCAGGTATCCGAGGCATAGCCCTTGATGCCGGCCTCGTCGAGCGTGGGAATCTCCGGCGCGATCGCGGAGCGCTTGCTGCTGCACAGGGCCAGCGCCTTGAGCTTGCCGGCCTTGATGAAGGGCAGCGCCGGCAGCAGACCATCGACCGCCAGTTCGATCTCGCCGGCCAGCAGGGCCTGGCGCGACGGCGTGCTGCCGCGATACGGAATGTGCGTGATGAACACCCCGGCCATCGATTTGAACAGCTCGGCGTTGAGATGCGTGGCCGAGCCGCTGCCCGCCGATCCGTAGTTGAGCCGGCCCGGATTCTTTTTCGCGTAGGCGACGAGCTCGCCTACGCTGGCGGCCGGCAGGGACGGGTGGGCCAGCAGCAGCATGTAGGTGTTGGCGACGACCGAGACCGGCTCGAAATCCTTGATCGGGTCGTAGCTGTTGGGCCGCAACAGCG
>Ga0163146_10003781_pt1 | contig 19005 bp, 16 predicted proteins | sample OliLakLV19MP7G1_FD_148648 | JGI IMG/M metagenome (GOLD analysis project Ga0163146, IMG submission 148648) | Freshwater microbial mat bacterial communities from Lake Vanda, McMurdo Dry Valleys, Antarctica - Oligotrophic Lake LV.19.MP7.G1 | ecosystem: Environmental > Aquatic > Freshwater > Lake >...
TTCTCGATCAAGCACGTCAACATGCCGTCGCTAGCAACACCTATACGTGGGTGGCCTTTTATGAAGATACCGATGACAACACCCTGTATGCCGCTCTCATTGCCTCTAAAACGGGCGTCGATCCTAGTGAAGGTAGTGGCTCCATAGACTTGTCCAACGACGACGAGTTTACGCTTTTAAATAAGATTGAGGCCTATCAAGCCGTGGGGTTAACCTCAACTGGAGACGGCTCAGGCTTTAGGGCTAGCTCAGCCCCTTTTACGGAGGACACGCTGCCTGATATTAATACGGCGGTCGGGCTAGGGGATTCGACGAGCCCGATGACGGAATTTAAGATTAAACGGCCTGGCACCACGAGAACGGTTAACTTTGATCGTGCGATCCGTTACACCCCCTCAGGCGAGGCGCAGGAATCTGCGGCCTTTGTCAGTAATATCGAGTTTGCCCTGCAACCCAAAAAAGGGAAAGTGCTAGATCCTAACAATGTTGCGGTGATCCGAATTGGAGGACTGGTGGGGAACGCCCGCATCTATCGCCCGTAATTTTATGAACAACTTTAACAAACTAAAAAATATAAGTGCTCAAGGTTTCTCCTTGATTGAGGTCGTGGTGGCTTTGGGAATCATGAGCTTTGCCCTAGTAACCTTAATTGGCCTTTTTTCTGTTGGCCTGCAAACGAGTAAGGAATCTGTCGAAGCTATGCAAGCAGCTAACTTGGCTTCACGCCTGATTGCTGAACGCCGAGCGGCACCCGAGAGCAAGACGATGGAGGGCGCTGGCATTACCAATCTGGATCAAGAGGATAATTTTAAATCTAACACCAGCTATTTTTCTCGTAATGGCGCTCCTTTAGGCAGTGATAGTAACGCCGGCTATCGTTTAAATTATAGAATTACCGTTGACTTTGATGGTGACGGAAACCCAGACGATTCCCGGGTTCCAGAGCTCTACGTCTCTGTGGAATGGCCTGCTCGGGGTGACGTTAAAGGTCGTTATGAAATACTTACTTATGTCGCACTACCTTAAAACTAAAAAGAAATCCCAGCAACGTGGGTTCTCCCTCGTGGAGATACTTGTAGCTGTGACCATTACCTCGCTCATGCTCGTTACTTTAGCTCAGATGATGTCTGTTATTAGTAAGAGTTGGCTAGAGGGAGTTAAGCGGGTGGACAATTATGCTAAAGCCCGTGCCACTATGGATTTGATTACCCGTGACCTTCAGGCTGGGGTTTTTAGAAGTGATCTGGGTGCTTTTCGCAACGATGGCGGGCAGCCCGCCTTTGCATTTTTTGTGAAGAGACCGTCGGCTGGGACAGAGGGTAATGATCGACGCCTAAGCTTAATCTCCTACGTCGAGGATAAAAACGAGCACACCATCAAAAGAGCTTCTACGGCGATCGGTTGGTCTGCGGACAACTCGGCCGCTGCCATGAACTTTAGTAGCCTTGCGACGAATCTTAAAAGCATTCCTTTTTACGCTGCCTTACCATCTTCTCCAGAGCAAATGGATGACATCGCTGAAGGCATTTTAAGGGCAGAGATGTATTTTATCGATAAAGAAGGTGAATACCAATACGAGTACACCGAAGGCTGTAAAGTTGTAGGGATTACCATTGCCGTCATGGATCAACAAACCCTAAAACTCATGAAAAAAGCTTTTCCTGCTAAATTAGATGATCTTACGGACACGGGGGGTGCTTTCCGCGCACCTAGCTTAGGAGAATTAAACAGTGGCGTTACCTACCAGTCTAAATGGGAAGAGGCCATGAATGAGGAAAGCTTTTTTAACGGATATCCACCCGCCGCCCGCACTAGCATACGCCTGATGGAACGTTTCGTTTATCTACCCTAAAATTTTTTAAACTAATGACATTTACTCAGAACTACTAACAAGGAATAAAATCATGAAAAAGACCTATTTCTCCTATCTCAAAGAACACAAGGGGTTCGCCATTATTTCTGTCCTTCTTATGCTGGGCTTAATCACCATCATGCTGGTGGCCTACTTGGGCTTGATGCGCGGGGATCGTATCTCCAGCCAGAGTTACTCTCAGTCCCTTAAGGCCGAACAGTTGGCCTTAGGCGGTTTGGATTTAGTGGTGAAGGAGCTAAAGGGAGAGTTAAGTAAAGATGCGGATCCTACTTTAATCGGAGACATGCCTTATTACAATAATGTCACGGCCAAAAACATCCTGCCGACAGAGGTGGGCGTGTCGGCGGAATCTCCCGAAGTGTTATTGAAAAGAAGTTTTACGGATCCAGTGTTTTTTGGTGGAATAAACCCTAATCCGAGCAAAAAAGAAAGCACCCTTTTTTCTACTAAAATCAACAGTGCTAGTGATAAATCCCAAAATGGCCGTTTCATTAGTAAAGAACGTTGGGGGAAGGTATTTCTGGGGGATTTTAAGGATAATGAATCCACCCCGAATTGGATCCTTATGACCCGTGCTGGTTCTGACAGTGATGGGACTTTAGACAATTCTTCCAACAGCTTAAACAATGTGGAATCGCCTAATTACGCTATCGGTAGAATTGCTTATGCGGTCTATGATGTGGGCGGTTTAATTGATGTGAACGTGGCGGGTCATCCTTCAGGTGTTTCGCCTGGACTCCTAGCTGGATCACAGGCTGCTTTGGGAGACAGTGAGTTGGACGACTTAGAGGTTGATAATAAGGCACTCGTAGCATGGCGGAATGTAACGAGCGGGACTAAATTTGACACGTACCTAAAAGATTTTGCGATTCCGAAAGGCTTTACTGAAACCTATACGGGCGATAATACCTTTGTAAGTCGTGGTGATATGATTAAGGCGGGTTTAGATGGCCAAGCAGGTCTGAGCAAAGACGCACTAAAAAACTTAACCGTCTTTTCCCGTGCCTCTCTTATACCGACTTGGGGGCCGATGAAGAATGGTGCTGATATGCGTGGCAATAATAATACGACCGGAAACATCGCTTATAAAACCTTAGCGGATGCTGGTGCCGTCACCACGGTAAACAGAAATCTACCTAGCTTACGGGTACAAAATAAATTTAACCGCTACCTGACAAAGGCAGATGGCACGGAAGTGATCACGGAGGCTAAAATAGGGGAACCCTTAATCAATAAACGCTTTGCCCTAACTAAACTGGCTTGGATAGGTAGTAACGGCCCGGTCGCTCCTGGGACTAACGAAAATATTCAACGTAATTTCGGCCTGGTTTGGGACAATACGTCAACACGATGGAATTATGTGGGGCACACAGGCAACACGATTCAAACCTTCATCAGAACATTAGGAACTGTCTCCATCGAGAATCGCGAACCAAATTTCTTTGAGTTGCTGAAGGCAGGCATTTTAAGTGGCTCGGTCGGCGCTGGTGCCAATGATACCGGCAACATCTCCTACATAGGTGACCTTTTCCGAAAAAGCCAAAGTAGTGATGGCAATATTATTCAAATCGGAGCCAATATGATAGACCAAGCCGACGCTGACCGCCTACCCAGCTTTGTCGCTTTTGGCGGATCCACCCCCGGTGGCATACCTGAATATCGTGGGATCGAAAGTATTCGCTACTTAGCAAAGCTCACCGTAAACCCCTTTTGGACAGGCGTAAACAGCCCTTCCAACAATCAAGGTACTGCTGGAACGACACCAGCCGGAGCGGCACCTGGAACTTTTAGGGTAACGTTGATACCTACTTTCTGGAATCCCACAAGGCCTCCAGCTGTTGTTGATTTTACTCAAGAACCAGACATACGTATACGTTTGGATCGTGGCACTGTACAGGCACGTATTATTAGGTACAATCCAGAAGCTTCTAGCTTCACAAACTCGATAAGCGGCTCGCCTAATGCTTGGATGCAATTAACTAAATTAAACGCTGCGGGTGACAAAGTTAGCAAACCTAGGGCTATGACACCTGCTGACCTTGTTGGTGTGGGATTCCCCAGTATAGGAATAGCAAATAATGCTACTCCTACTTATTATGGATTTAATTTGCCTGAAGCTTCTGTCAATCCACAAGTGATGCGGTTTGGTAATGGTGCTAGTGGACCCGCAGGTGTGGCCTTAACTCTTGGAGGTACTACTCCAAATCGGCCGCGTTTCGTCATGGAGGTAAATATGGGTGGCGGGGTGTGGAAAATATATCAAAGTTGGGATGAACTAATGGACATTGGTTCCATGCATATGGCGGAAATTCCTAATGCTGCCCTGACTAGTGCGCCTAGTTCGCCGACCCGAGCTTGGAATCGCCCAGATCTCTATGACCCCGAGATTTATGTGTTAGACCCTCGTGTCACTAGATTCGGAGCTGCTATGACTTCGCATGGCACGTATGCGGGTTGGCAGCCTGGACCCCCAACCTTTCCTGCTGGCCCAGGCTACCCCTTTCTCGGGTTATCCTATACTGGAAACAACAGACCAGATGTAACTGTCGGACCTGATGAGCATATGGCTCGAAATAGCTCAACCTTTGCTAATATGGTAATCACTACTCGGTATCAACCTGTTGCTCCTCCATCGGGCACTAATTTTTTCCCAGGCAGCCCAAATTACCATACTTGGTTGGTAGGAAATACTAATCGTCCATTCGGCAACCTCTATCAAATGGTTAATAATACCAGCACTGTGGGTAGTAGATGGATCGATAACGATAGGTTGCAGCGCACGGGAGACTACGTAGCTAGCGGCACTTATTCTCCTTTGTGGGCAGGTAATCCTGGAGAAACAGGGGATACGGACGCTACGAGGAACCGTAATGTTCAACTTGATCGCCCATTTAGATCCGTGGGTGAGCTCGGGCAGGTTTTACGAGATCAGCCCTACAGAACCTTAAATTTTAGTAATGATTATTCGGGGGATGCAGGTTTGTTAGATTTGTTCACGGTCTCTTCAGCTGAAACTGACTACGTGGCAGGGCAAATTAATTTAAATACCATGCCCGAATCTATCTTTAAGGCTTTGGTTAAAAGCACCAGTTCTACTATCATCAATGATTCACAGCTAACTAGTTCTCAAATCAACACTGCTTGGACAACTTTTAAAAACAGCAGAGATGGCACAGGAGTCGGCCAAGGATTCTTCCTCAATAAGTCAGAGTTGGCCACGCGTTTAGCAGCCAATCCAGCCATTGCGGGTCCTCCTGTACCACTTGCTAATGCTGCTCCTGTGGGAGCCTTTGGTGAAAAGACAGCGGTGGAAACGGTGGTGCGGGCCTTAGCCGATACCACGCAGACCAATACGTGGAACCTCCTGATTGACCTTGTAGCTCAGTCTGGGCGATATCCCACCTCAGGTGTATCAGGACTTAATCAATTTATTGTCGAGGGGGAACGTCGCTATTGGCTACATCTTGCCATTGATCGTTATACGGGTAAAGTGATTGACCGGAAACTGGAGATCGTAAATGAATAACTATTTAAAAATACTCTTAGCAGCTAGTCTTTTAACGATCCCTTGTCTTAGTTGGGCTCAAGAAAAAGAGGAAAAGAAAGAGGAAGTAAGACTTCCTCTCCCTGCGGCTCCCATTTTAGAGGAAGTTGCCAAAAACCAACAATGGAGAATCAAATTAAAAGGATTAGCACCAGGTGTAGAAGCACCGGCAAATCCAGAACTTTTAGGTGTGGAAATAATCGAACGTCTATTTAAAAAAATGGACACAGTTAGATACCTAGAGAAAAAATGGAGTGATAATAAAAAAACAGGAGCTTGGATCTTTGCGCCTTATCAGTTAGAGGAAGCAACCTACTCACCTGGTTTAATAGAGATACGGGATGCTAATTCGGGGACTGATGGGGATTTTACTAAATCAGACTTTCCTGATTTGGGTTGGATTAATGAAAGTAACTACATAACCACGGACAAAGTGGGTGGTAAGTTATGTTATTTATTTAAAAAGCCTGCCGCTAGTTTCTTAAGTGATGTGCGTATGAGTCCTGAATTTACGTTAGCAGTAGTTGACCCCAAAAAGTTAACGGAAGACAAAGTATGGGTATCAGTCGAAACACAGTTACCCGTTCAAATAGAAGTTAGTGGAAAAATATTTGAATACAGTTTCTCTGCCTTGTCTGGAGGCATCCCAGAGGCTCCCGCAAAAGTCTTGGAATTAAAAACTGCTATGGGTCTAAAGTAAGACCGTTAATTCAGTCAATTTTCTCTAGCCAGCATATACTCGGCGATTTGCCTAAGGCGATCGCCATTTTTACCCAAAGGTTTAAGTGCGGACATAGCCTGTCTCGTCAGGCGGGCAGCTTCTTTTTTAGCTCCGTCCATGCCCAGGAGGGCTGGATAGGTAGCCTTTTGTACTTTCAAGTCTTTACCCGCACTTTTACCTAATTGTTCACTGGTCTGGGTAATATCGAGAATGTCGTCGATAACTTGAAAGGCTAGGCCTAGTGATTTCCCAAACTGGGTCAGCGTTTTAAGTTGGGCAGGAGTCGCATTGCCCGACATGGCTCCGAGGCGGATGGAGGAGGCGATAAGGGCCGAGGTTTTATTTTGGTGGATGTAGCGGAGATCCTCTATCGATATTTTTTTACCTTCGCTCTCCAGATCAACGACTTGTCCCGCAATTAAGCCTTGGCTGCCCGAAGCCTTGCTAAGTTCCTTTACGAGATCGACCACTTTGTAACGAGACCAACCAGGGCAGCGTGTAATAAGTTCAAAGGCGATGGTAAGTAGGCCGTCTCCAGCGAGGACGGCGAGCCCTTCTCCGTAAACCTTGTGGGAGGTAGGCTTACCGCGGCGGAGGTCGTCGTCGTCCATACAGGGAAGGTCGTCGTGAATGAGGGAGTAGGTGTGAATACACTCGACTGCGCAGGCAAGGGGAAGGGCATTTTTAAGCGGGGCACCAAGCGCCTCGGCTGAGGCTAGACAAAGGATGGGGCGTAAGCGTTTACCACCAGCAAAAAGGCTGTAGCGCATGGCTTCGTGGATGGTGGCAGGACGGGTGGTTTTCTTAGGTAAGAAGCGGTCGAGTGCTTTCTCAAAGGTGTTCTGCCGGTTAGTCCAATACTGTTTTAAGTTCACTCCAGTTAATAATGAAAAATCATGAGGCTTCTGGCAAGTCGAAATGCCACGCTGGAAAACTTAAACGCTTAAAACCAGAGTTTCCTCACACAGAGACGCAGAGGGGGCAGGAGGGAGAAATGAAAATCTTAAACACTGAAAAACACGGAAGAAGACTCGGAGTTTTTAACCACGGATAACACGGATAACACGGATGGAAGAAAGGAAAGAAAAAGGGTTTTCATCGTTTCCTCATCTGCTCCCTATCCGTGATATCCGTGCTATCCGTGGTAAAAATCCCCCTCCGCCTTTCTTGCTTAACCGCTGAGGAAGACTCGGAGTTTTTAACCACGGATAGCACGGATAACACGGATGGAAGAAAAGAAAGAAAAAGGGTTTTCATCGTTTCCTCATCTGCTCCCTATCCGTGATATCCGTGCTATCCGTGGTAAAAAATTCCCCTCCGCTTTTCTTGCATAAACACTGAGGAAGACTCGGAGTTTTTAACCACGGATAGCACGGATAACACGGATGGAGAAAAGAAAGAAAAAGGGTTTTCATCGTTTCCTCATCTGCTCCCTATCCTTGATATCCGTGCTATCCGTGGTAAAAAATTCCCCTCCGTTTTGCTCCGTACCCCTCAGCGTGAGAAAATCCTCGTCTTTCTTATGCACCATCTTTTCGTTTTCTTATTTAGGATTATTCTGTTAATCTAGTTCAGTGGATTTCCAAGGTTTAACGTGGGTTAAAATGACGCTCTTATTAGTGGTTGTCTGTCAACCTCTTACCCTTGCGGCGGCGCCTATCACCTTGACGAAGTTTAAGACGGAGGAGAGTGGCGAGCTTCCCATTAGTTATCGGTCGGCAAACTTCGTGGAGATACCAGCGCGTTTAGCGAACTTAGAAAATGTTTTCACACGGACAATGAAATCTCTGGGCTTACGTGAAATTAAGGGGAGCCGCTTTCTCGTCGTATGGGTGGATCAGAAAAACGATGAACAAAACAAAAGCTCTGGGTGGCTTGATAGTTTTCCCCGCAAAATAAGCAGGGAAGGTGGGCGGTGGGTCTTTACGATTCAGGCTCAAGGTAACTGGGCGGTGGATGTGGAACAGGTGTATCGAAGTCTGGTGATCTGTATCTTACAGGCTCAGATTTTACGAGATGCAACGGAGTTTTCTGGGGATGAATTACCAGAGCCTCCACTTTGGTTGAGTGAGGGATTAACGCAGGTATTGATGGAGAATAAGAGGGACGACTTTGCCGACGTGGTATGGAGATTTTATTTAGCAAAAAAAGTACCTTCTTTAGCCACGGTGCAAAGATGGACGGAGTTAAGTGAGCTAGGAATGCGACGTAGTTGGCAGCAGGCTTTTTCATTTTGGTTAGTCACGCAATCTATTAAAAGTGCAGCAGACCAGAAAACGATACAGGTTTACCTAGGCTCCCTTTTGAAGGATCCCGAAAAGCTTTATTGGTCGGACGAGTCGGCTGGTCAAGGTTGGTGGTTAGCCTCGACCTCTCAAGCCTTAAAGCAACGCATTCCGAGTTATGATTGGGATCAATCTAGCAGTCGTTTACGGGAAGCGACCTTCTTAACCGTTACGTATAAAGGGCAGATGGATGTGCACCTTATCTCCATTACAGAGCTTCCAGCCAGCCCTGCTTTTTTGCAAGTTGTCACGCCTGTGCATGAATCAATTAGTCAACTAAGTAATCTAGAGATGCTGGGACATCCTATGATTGCTTCAGTTGCTAAACACTACAGGGCGGCCTTAGAAGCATGGTTAGGTGGTAACATAACTGCTTACGCCCAAGGCTTACGGGCGGCTCGAGATCAACAAGTTGAATCCACCTTGTTGCATGAACAAGCTAATGATTTCCTTGACTGGTTCACGGTCAATTATGAATTAGATGTGGATACGCCGGAATATCGTAACTACGCTAAGGTGGTTGAAGAGATTGAAGATAAAAACGCTGGAAAACTTAAACGCTAAAAACCAGAGTTTCCTCACACAGAGACGCAGAGGGGGCAGGAGGGAGAAATGAAAATCTTAAACACTGAAAAACACGGAAGGAGACTCGGAGTTTTTAACCACGGATAACACGGATAACACGGATGGAAGAAAGGAAAGAAAAAAGTTTTCATCGTTTCCTCATCTGCCCCCTATCCGTGCTATCCGTGGTAAAAAATTCCCCGTCGCCTTTCTTGCTTAACCACTGAGGAAGACTCGGAGTTTTTAACCACGGATAACACGGATAACACGGATGGAAGAAAAGAAAGAAAAAGGGTTTTCATCGTTTCCTCATCTGCTCCCTATCCGTGCTATCCGTGCTATCCGTGCTATCCGTGGTAAAAAATTCCCCGTCGCCTTTCTTGCTTAACTACTGAGGAAGACTCGGAGTTTTTAACCACGGATAGCACGGATAACACGGATGGAAGAAAGGAAAGAAAAAGGATTTCATCGTTTCCTCATCTGCCCCCTATCCGTGATATCCGTGCTATCCGTGGTAAAAAATCCCCCTCCGTTTTACTCCGTATCCCTCAGCGTGAGAAAATCCGATCTTCGCATTTAGATTAGGTAAGGGTGTCTTTACCAAGTTGTAGTGCTTGTTCCACGGTGGTGAAACGGATGAAGCCGCGTCCGCCAGGCCGGCCATTTCCAGAATCGCGCAGGCCGCCGAAGGGCAGGGTAGAGGGCGAGAAAGTTGTAGGTAGATTTGCGTAGATGTTTCCCACCATGAGTTCATCCGCCATGTTCTGAAAAATCTGAGCCGAGCGGGTAAAAAGAGATGTGGTTAAGCCGTAAGGTGTTTGATTATGGAGTTCTAGCATGTGAATAAGATCACGGGCAATGAAGAGGTTGAGGATAGGGGCGAAACATTCCTCTTGGCTGAGCGAGGCTGAGGTGGGATTGAGGACTAGAGCAGGTTGCACGTAGTAACCTTTTTTTCCAGCGATGAGAGGTTCCACTTTTCCTTGTTTAAGCCAGGTGCCGCTGGTGTCGGTGATGAGTCCTGCGTAGCGATTTTGGGCGGCTTCTGAGATAAGAGAGCCAAGGGTGGTCTCTAAGAGCAAGGGGTCACCTGGTTGATAGAATGATAAGGCGGTTAAGAGTTTTTCTGTGAACGCTTCCTGCACGTCGTGATGGACGATGATGCGACTGGTAGCATTGCAACGTTGACCCGCAGTGAGGCAGGCGGCTTGGGCGATGGCGATGGCAGCGAGGTCAAGGTCTGCATCGGCGAAAACGAGTGAGGCATTTTTTCCGCCTAATTCGAGGGCTAGGTCTTTACTGAAATCTGTGGCGAGTTCTTGTGCCAGGCTGCGACCGACTTGAATAGAGCCCGTGAAGCAGATGGAGCGGATGTGGGGATCTAGGCAGAGATTTCTTCCTGTCGTGCCGCCGCCTTGAACAAGATTAAAGACTCCTTCGGGAAAGCAGGGTTGCATGATGTGGCCATACTGTTCGGCCACGACGGCGGCAAGTGGTGATGGTTTAAAAAGAACGGGATTGCCCGCGGCGAGGTAAGCCACGGCAGCGCCATGACCGAGGTGGAGAGGAAAGTTAAACGGGGCAATGACGGCGGCGGGGCCACGGGCTAGGCGACGTATTTGGGAAGGGTGCGGAGTGTCACAGGGCGTCTCTATTTTGAGATAGCGTTGGGCGTCTTCACAGGTGAGGGTGATTTTTGCGATGACCGCATCGACTTCGCCCAAGGCCTCTTTGAGTGGCTTACCCGTTTCCACGCTGATGCCATGGGCGAGGCTAGTTTTAGCAGCTTGTAAACCTTGCTGGGCTTTTGTTAAGCAGGCGAGGCGTTCGGGTAGGGGCGTGCGTGACCAGAGGCGGGCAGCTTTTTCGGCTGCGGCTAATGGTGGAGCCAGTTCCGTACGGGTTATTTTTTTAAGTTCAATGCTTAAGTCTCCTGGGCTATGATTAGACCAAGAGTCGGGCTCTGGATTAAGTGGGGAATGATTAGAATTCATAAACGTTCTTGGCGGCTTGGAAGGTGTTGAGGTGAACTTGGACGACTTTTTGAATATCTTTGGTGTAACCACCCGCCAGCACCCAAGCAAGTGGGATGCCGTGTTTGCGAGCAAAGTGAAAGACTTTGCGGTCGCGTTCAAGGAGGTCACCATGGTTCAAGTTCAACGGAGAATAGGGATCTTCAAAGTAGGGATCAGCTCCAGCTTGATACAGAATGAGGTCTGGCTTAACACCGTTGACGAGAAGGGGGAGGGCTTGATCCATGATGTCGAAAAGTTGAGTGCGATCACAGAATTCGGGCAGCGCAAAAGAGCGGTGATTCATGCCATCTTCATGGCGTTTTATGGTGACGTCACGGTAAGGTTTATTATCTAAATAATCATTTCCATAAATGGATAGCGCAAATAAATCTGGTCGTGAAGCAACGAGGGATGCGGTGCCGTTTCCGTAGTGTAAATCCATATCAAGAATGGCGGCAGAATAAAGGAGGCCTTCTTGTTTTAATTGGTCAAGAGTTATGATTAACGAGTTAAAGGTGCAGAATCCTTCACCATGATCGGCAAAGGCATGATGAAATCCACTAACTAGAGCGGCAGAGATTCCCTCGTTTAGAGCCGTGCGGGCTGCTGCTAAACAGCCGCCTCCGGTTAGGCAAACGGAGGGGTAAAGTTCTGGGCTCCAAGGAAATTTTTGGGATTCAGCGAGGCTCCGAGGTTCTCCACTACGAATGGCCTCCACATACTCTGGGGTGTGAACGTGTGCTAAATGTTCTGGTTGTAAGGGTGAGGGGGGTTGTAAGGAAACGTGTGGGTCTGTTTGTAAAGCTTCGGCGATTAAGTTAAATTTACCAATGGGCATGACGTGATTATCTCCCAGCGGCGCAGCGTAGCCCGGATGGAAATAGGTTTTGATCATGGCTGAATATCTCGGCACGGTTGAACGAGATCAATGAGTGTTTCATCCGCAGGATAGGTGCTTAGGGAATCGTAAACGTGAAGCATGTCTTGGCGTCTGAACTCTAAACCATACATGTGATAGAGGGCGAAGACGATGCGTTTAATTTCGGCACTTGAGATTTCTTTTTGCTGTTCGTGACCGACAAGGCGCAACATGAGTGACATGGGGATGGGTTGAGGGCCACCACTCTGATCTATTTCTTCAGCGGTGCGGAAGTCGGGCTGGAAATAATGAATCAGGTCAGAGTCCACTTTACGGTAATCCGCTTTTTCATAAGCCTTTAAACGCACCCACTGGTCATGGTTTCCTTGGGTGTAATGTTCCATCTCCGCTGCTAGAATAATCCTCGACGTGCTGGGTAAACTGGCCTGTTTTAAACCCTCACGTGCGGTCTGAATAGGTAAAGCTCGCAGCCAGCCGGATAATCCCGTGCGCCGCCATGCGGGGTCCACCCAGACATGGGAGAGGTGCACGAGGGCGAGGGGATCTTGAATGTGATGACATAAGATAACGGTGTGATCACGCACTGCTACCACTTCTTCCCCAGCTGTTACTACAATCATGGTGTAAAGAAAAGAGTAGTCGTGAATGAGTTCGTTAGGTTTCCATTGCAAACGTTTATGCAGTGTAGTTCGTTGTTCCATCTCGTTCTTAGAGCCGAACTCTTTCCACAAAATCCCGTAACCACGCTCAAACCACGGGTCAGTGCTATCTTGAATCCAGTGCATCTGCACTTGCTCCAAATCAAAGTCGCAGGACTTGACATCACCTAGAGCAAGGTCCGCTGAAGTAAGGCCTGGAATACTGCTCACGATGAGTTAAAGTTGAACCGGAACGTAGGCCAGACCTAAAGCTTCTGCCACGGCTTGCTGGGTGACTTGGCCATGCATGACATTGATACCGCCGAGGAGAGACGGTTGGCGACGACAGGCTTCGCTTAGACCTTGATCGGCGAGGAGTTCGATGAAGGGATAGGTCACATTGGTCAAGGCTTGGGTAGCGGTTCTGGCATAGGCTCCAGGCATATTCGCAACGCAGTAGTGCATAACACCTTCTTCCACGAAGGTGGGGTTATCGTGCGTGGTCACGCGGGATGTTTCGATGCAGCCACCCTGATCGATGGCAATGTCAACTAGAACAGAACCTGGCTTCATCAGGCGGAGCATCTCGCGGCTAATAAGTTTAGGAGCCTTAGCACCAGGAACGAGCACGGCACCGATTAATAAATCGCACGTAGGTAAAACATCCGTCACGTGAGCTTCGCTGGAATAAAGTGTATGAGCACCATTCATCGTGATATCGAGAAAACGCATGCGTTCTAAATCCACTTCTAGGATCGTGACATCCGCTCCTAACCCTGTGGCCATGCGTGCGGCATTTACGCCTGAAGTTCCGCCACCGATCACGACAACTTTGCCAGGAAGAACGCCGGGAACACCACCAAGTAAAACACCTTTACCACCACGATTTTTGGCTAGGAAATAACCCCCCACAATAACGGACATGCGACCCGCAATTTCACTCATCGGTTCTAAGAGTGGTAAACGGCGGTTGACCTGAACTGTTTCATAAGCGATTGCCGTGACGCCGGATTTTACGAGGGCGTCGGTCAAAGGTTTATTAGCGGCTAAATGCAGGTAGGTGAAGAGGACTTGGTTCTTACGCAAAAGTGCGTATTCCGAAGCCAGGGGTTCTTTAACTTTTACAATAAGATCTGACTGAGCGAATATATCCTCGTTCTTTTCGACAATTTGAGCACCTGCGGAGACATATTCATTGTCAGAATAACCCGAGCCGATTCCCGCATTTTTTCCAACGAGAACTTGGTGGCCGCGTTTAGTAAGTTGATGAGCGCCAGAAGGGAGTAGAGAAACTCGGTGCTCTTGCTCTTTAATTTCTTTAGGAACGCCAACGACGGTTAGAGGTGCGGTTGTCATAAGTAAAGTCTCTCCCTGCCTGAGATAAGAGGCAACCGTTTTATTTCTATTTGCGGGCGATGACAAAAATCCCTGCCAACATTAACGAGCCTCCGATGATGGTTTTGAAAGTGATTTGTTCTTTCAGAATAAAAAATGCCAATATTACAGCTACAACCATACTTCCTTTATCGATCAGTGCGATGGTTGAGACTTCACCATCCTTCAATGCTTTATAATAAAAGATCCAAGAAATAGATGTCGTAATACCAGATAGTCCAAGCCAAAAATAGTTGCTACGATTTAACTCAGACCAGTGATGGCTAGGCACCGCAAAAGCGGCAAAGGCTAGAACGAAAACAAAAACGAATAAGGTTCGTACCGTAAGCCCGAGCTCACCTGAAATGCCTGATAACCCCAGTTTGGCGATGACTGAGGTGAAGCCCGCAAAGATCATGGAGATAAGAGCGTAGGTGATCCAAGATTTCATAAGGCAATTTTTAGAGTGGAGCTACGCGAAAATTAGAATGGCGCACGCACTAATTTTTTCGTTGTGGTTTAAACTTAAAGTCAGAATCTTGAAAGGCTTGCAGGGCAGCATTGTAGATGGTTTGAAGGGGGACTTGATGTTCATGGGCGAGACGTTTGCAGTCCTCATATTCAGGTGCCATTTTTAAAATTTCAGATTGCCGTTTCCCAAGTTTAAGGCTGACGTTTCCGTAGGGGGTGGAGACTTGGACGGTTTCACGGGATAATTTAAGCCGCACCGTTTCGCTGATGCGTAGGCCAAAGGCTGAACTGTGGCAGAGAATGATCTCGGTTAATGCGTCTCGCAAAGTCGTGGGTGCGATGACTTGGAGTTGCCAGCCTGGGCGCGATTTTTTCATGGTGGCAGGTAGGTAGGCCACATCGTAAGCACCTTTTTCTAAAAGTAACTCGCTCAGATAACCTAGGATTTCAGCGGTAGAATCATCAATGTTGGTCTCCAAGACGCAGACAGTGTCGCTTTCAAAGCTGCTGTCAGGAAGCGTGGCTTGAACGAGGAGAGCGCGGAGGGCGTTGGGGCGATTTGGTAGTTCACGTGTTCCTAGACCCCAGCCGATTTTATCAATCGTAACGCGGTCGAGGAGAGCGAAGGATTGGGCGAACTCGGCCAGCAACGCAGCACCGGTGGGGGTAATGAGTTCGTAGGGCAGGTCGATTTGTTTCAACGGAGCTCCTGTTCCGCTGAGTAAGGCTAGGGTGGCGGGAGCGGGTAAAGGGAAGGTGCCATGGGCGCAGTGGATACTACCTGTGCCTTCGATCAGTGGTGAGCTGAGGATACGATCTAGTTTAAGGTGATGAAGAGCAGAGCAGCAGCCGACAATGTCAGCGATGGAGTCGAGGCCACCGACTTCGTGAAAATGGATTTCTTCAATCGTTTTATTATGGATGTGAGCCTCAACGATACCTATGCGGTGAAAGATAGAAGCGGCGTGTTTTTTAATCCATGGGTCAAGGGTGGACTGTTCAATAAGTCGACAAATAGATGTGTAGGAGCGTCCGTGGTGTGCGGCGGAATGATGTTCGTGATCGCCGTTGTGCGTATGCGAGTGATTGTGCGAGTGGGTGTGTTCGTGGAAATGAACATCCACTTTTATGCCTGAAACCAGTCCGCGGGTTTGTCGTGAGGTGTGGAGATGGAGAGGTTCGTTCAGGCGAAGTGCGTCGAGGGATTTCTGAATGATTTCAGTTGGAACACCAAGATCGATCAGCGCGCCTAGAAGCATGTCGCCGCTGATGCCTGAGAAGCAATCGAGGTAAAGGTTTTGTGGCATGGAAAAGTGTAGGAGAAAAAAGGAGGTAAAGGGAATATGTTTATGGGATTAAGGAGAATGTTAGAATTAATTTAGTGGTTCAATAGTTACTTTTGCGACTATTACTTTTACGCTTTCTTGAAAAAAGCTTTTGACGGGGTAGCGTTCATCTGGGACTGTCAATTTTTAGTTATCCACTTATGAATATCCACGAATACCAAGCAAAAGAACTGTTGGAAAAATTTGGCGTTTCCACGCCCGCCGGCAAAGTAGCAACGACGGTGGCGGAGGCGGAGGCTATTGCCCGAACGCTGGGGAATAATCTCGTCGTGAAGGCGCAGATCCATGCGGGGGGCCGAGGGAAGGGGACGTTTACAGATGGTTATAAAGGCGGTGTGCAGTTAGCTAAGACATCAGGCCAGGTAAAAGACATCGCAACGCACATGCTAGGTAATACCTTAGTGACGAATCAAACGGGACCTGAGGGGCGTCTGGTGAGAAAAATCCTCGTGGCTGAGTCGGTGCAGATCGAAAAAGAACTTTATTTTGCCGTGGTGATGGATCGGGCTTGCAATGGGCCGGTCATCATCGCTAGCAAGCGCGGCGGGATGGATATTGAGCATGTGGCCGAAACGGAGCCAGATGAAATCATACGGGAGAAGGTACATCCCACTTTAGGACTTCAGCCCTATCAAGCGCGTAAGTTGGCTAAGCTCTTAGGTTTTGCTTCCACAGAAATGCGGGATCCTTGTCGCATGTTCCATGCGGTTTATAAGTTATTTATCGAAAGTGATTGTTCCTTGGTAGAAATTAATCCTTTAGTAGTAACTAAGGGCGGGGAAGTATTTGCCTTAGATGCTAAATTAAATTTTGACGATAACGCCCTATTCCGTCATCCCGAAATCCTCGCCATGCGTGACACGGAAGAGGAAGATCCACGGGAGGTGGAAGCATCTAAGTTCAGTCTTAATTACATAGGTCTAGATGGGAATATCGGCTGCATGGTGAACGGAGCTGGGTTGGCCATGGCGACGATGGATATCATTCATCACTACGGCGGGGAGCCAGCAAACTTCCTTGATGTAGGCGGCGGTGCGAGCGAGCAACAAGTGACGGAAGCTGTGCGTATTTTAATTAGTGATAAAAATGTTAAAGCTATCTTGGTTAATATTTTTGGTGGGATCATGAAGTGCGACATCATTGCCCAAGGATTAATCAACGCTGTGCGTAACACGGGTTGCCCAGTTCCCTTAGTCGTGCGATTAGAGGGAACGAATGTGGATTTAGGAAAATCAATGTTAAAAGAATCCGGCTTAGCCATCATTGCGGCCGATCAATTAGCAGACGCTGCGGAAAAAGTCGTTAAGGCCGCCAAGGAGGGTAAATAATATGTCCGTTCTCGTTAATAAAAGCACGCGGTTGTTAGTTCAAGGTATTACGGGGAAAGCGGGTAGCTTCCACGCCAAGAGCTGTATGGAATATGGCACCAACATTGTCGCAGGTGTCACGCCCGCACGTGGTGGCGAAACTTTTGAGTCGAAGGTGCCTGTTTTTGATACGGTATTTGAAGCACGTAAACAAACGGGTTGCAACGCTACCATGATTTTCGTGCCAGCCCAATTTGCCGCTGACTCCATTATTGAAGCGGTGGAAGCGGGCGTCGAGCTGGTGATTTGCATCACGGAAGGCGTGCCCGTGGCCGACATGATGCGGGTTAAAGTAGCCATGCAAAACACGCACGCTATTCTGATAGGACCGAATTGCCCAGGAATCATTACTCCAGGTGAATGTAAGATCGGCATTATGCCAGGTTACATTCATAAAAAGGGAAATGTCGGCGTCGTCTCTCGCAGTGGAACCCTGACCTATGAAGCAGTCTGGCAGCTATCCCAGCGCGGTTACGGTCAGTCCACCTGTATCGGGATCGGTGGCGATCCTATTCATGGCATGACCCACAAACAGGCGATCGAGTATTTCAACGCAGACCCGCAGACAGAGGCCATCGTCATGATTGGTGAAATCGGCGGAACGGAAGAAGAAGAAGCCGCCGCATATATTAAGGCAAAGGTACGTAAACCAGTCACCGCTTTCATCGCAGGACAGACCGCACCTCCGGGACGTCGCATGGGTCATGCGGGTGCCATTGTGTCTGGTGGTAAGGGAACCGCAGCGCAGAAAATTTCGGCTTTGGAAGAATCCGGCGTGGCGGTGGCTAAGACCCTAGCCGAGATTGGTGAAACCCTCATTCGTGCGATGAAGAAATAAGGAGTTAACGTTATGACCGTAATTGCAAAAGGACTAGAAGGCGTAGTGGCAGCGGAAACAGCCATCAGTGATGTTAGAGGCACTGAAGGGCAACTCATTTACCGGGGCTACGACATCAATGAGCTAGCTGGACATGTTAGCTTTGAGGAAGTGGTCTACATGCTTTGGCATAACGATTTACCTAATAAGAAGGAACTAGAATTTCTTAGTAATGAATTGTGTAATGAACGGGATCTACCTGAAGGCATAGTCGAGTTTTTATTAAGTTGTCCGAAGGATGCAAATCCCATGGATGTTATCCGCACGGCGGTCTCGATGCTGGGTCTCTATGATACGGGCGAAGTGGGAAACGATTCCATGGATTTGAACCGCCGCCGTGCCCTCTCCATCACGGCTAAGGTCGGCGTTATCACGGCCTACTTTCATCGTGCACGTCAGGGTCAGCCTTTGTTACCTGTGCGTAAAGATCTCGGCGAAGCAGCCCATTTCCTTTATTTACTAACAGGAATGGAACCTGGTCCTGAAGCGGTGAAAACCCTGGATCTCGCCTACGTTTTACATGCTGACCACGGGATGAATGCCTCGACTTTTTCCGCTCGTGTCACGATCTCAACCTTGACCGATATTTATTCCGCTGTGACCGCTGCCATAGGCACTTTAAAAGGGCCTCTCCATGGGGGAGCTAATGAAGGTGTCATTCGGATGCTGTTAGAAATCGGTGATGAAGATAAAGTAGATGCTTGGGTGGCAGAACAGTTAGCCATGAAACGGAAGATCATGGGAATCGGACACCGTGTTTATAAAACTCTTGACCCCCGTGCTCCTCATTTGAAGCGCATGGCCATTGAATTAACTCGGGAGTTGGGCGAGCCGAAGTGGATTCGTATGAGTGAACGAATTGCCCAATTGATGTTGGAGCAGAAAGGTCTCCATGCGAATGTTGATTTTTATTCAGCTACCGTTTATTACAGCTTAGGAATTCCTTTAGACTTATTTACTCCTATCTTCGCCATCTCCCGCACCTCGGGTTGGACAGCTCACATTTTAGAGCAGCTTTCTAATAACCGACTGTTCCGTCCGCAGAGTGAA
>Ga0163146_10003786_pt1 | contig 18991 bp, 17 predicted proteins | sample OliLakLV19MP7G1_FD_148648 | JGI IMG/M metagenome (GOLD analysis project Ga0163146, IMG submission 148648) | Freshwater microbial mat bacterial communities from Lake Vanda, McMurdo Dry Valleys, Antarctica - Oligotrophic Lake LV.19.MP7.G1 | ecosystem: Environmental > Aquatic > Freshwater > Lake >...
GCCGAACTCCGCCGACAGCTCGGCGAACGTTCTTCCTGCCCGATGCAGTTCGACCATCTGGCGCCGAAACTCCGGCGCGTATCGCTTGTTCCTCTGTCCCATCTGTTGATCCTCTCTTTGTGAACATGATGCGTCCACAAAACCGGGTCAACTCCAGTTCCACCAACGAGGTCCAGCGTTTAGTTGCCGGCATGCCGCCGCCCCGGACGGAGCGCGAGGGGTTGGCGCTGGCGCTGATTGAACGTACACGGGATTTCGGGCGTGAGCAGGCAACTCCTGCAATAAGGTGAATCTCAGCCTATGAAAGGGGTGTTTCTTATAATTTAACCCTATTTAGGGTTATGATTACCCCATTTCCGGGATCCTGAGGGCGAGAGTGCACTCTCTGACCAACCAATTTCTGGCCGGACTCCGGTTCGGCACCGAACAGGCAGCCACGCTGAGGGCCATCGGCGAATTCAGAGGCCGGCAGGAGCTTTTCTATAGGCAAGCCCCGGAAGTTCTGGAAGGGCTGCTGGAGGTCGCCAAGATCGAATCCAGTGAGTCTTCGAACCGTTTAGAGGGCGTGAACGTCCCCCCGGATCGGATCCGGCGACTCGTCGTTAACCAAGCCCCGCCTCGCAATCGTTCGGAACAGGAAGTCGCCGGGTACCGCGATACCTTGGCGCTGATCCACGATGCAGGGCGTGAGATGCCGTTCACGCCGAACGTGATGCTGCAGCTGCACGGCATGCTCTATCGGTACATGCCGAATCCGGGTGGGCGCTGGAAGCCGGCCGACAATGACATCGTCGAGCGCCGGCCCGATGGAACCTCCCGCGTGCGGTTCAAGCCGGTGCCGGCGCACCTGACGCCAACGGCGGTGGAGCAGCTCGCTGCCAACTACACCTTGGCCGCGCAGATGCCTCAATTGGATTCCCTAATCGTCGTGCCTCTCGCGATCCTGGATTTCCTGTGCATCCATCCGTTCGCGGATGGCAACGGACGCATGGCGAGGTTGCTGACGCTGAAGCTGCTGTACCACTTTAACTACGAAGTGGGCCGATACATCAGTATCGAGCGCGTGTACGAGCAGACGAAGCAAGGCTACTACGAGACGTTGGAGGCCAGCTCGCAGGGCTGGCATGAAAGCCAACATGATCCGAACCCCTGGCTGAACTACTTCTGGGGCGTGATGCTCCGTGCATATAGAGAATTCGAAGAGCGTGTCGGAGAGGTCAAGAAGCGCAAGGGTTCCAAGTCTGAGCAGGTGAGGGAGATTGTGCTGGCCAAACAGATGCCGTTCTCGATCTCCGAAGTTGAAGCGGATTGCCCGGGCGTTTCCCGGGAAACCGTCAGGATTGTGCTGCGCCAGATGGGCCGTGAGGGATTGATCGCCTCAACCGGCAAAGGGCGCTCGGCCAAGTGGGTGCGGCACCGCGTATGACGGGTAGGCGCGGGATCGTCATTGGGGTCGACGTAAGCGAACAGACTGACGCCGGCGCTGACCGGCGGCGCAGAGCTATGCGCGGGCACCTCGTTTTGAAGCAAATAGTTGTCGGGCCCGTCGATAGTGGTGCCGCCCAGCTGTTTTGCGTGCCCATCGAAGTCGCTGCGCGCAGGCACTGGCAGCCGATCCACGCATGCCGCGGGCTCGAGGCGGCGCTCACCGCCACGGCGCTGGCTGCCATTGTGCGCGAGCGCGATCATCCTACATACTTCACGCTTGGTACGCGGGAGCTGCCTACGTTTTACTGCTCGCCCGGCTGCTGTTGACAATCGCGTATTCGTTTTTTGCGGGTGCTCATGCGTGGCCAATCGTTCACTCGTTCCCATCAAAAAGGACACACTTCAGGACCGCATCTACGCGCAGCTCAAGCTCGCGCTAATGTCCGGGGCATTCGCGCCAGGGCAGTCCGTGACGCTGCGCGGTGTTGCCCAGCAACTCGGAACCAGCGCCATGCCGATCCGCGACGCGATCCGAAGGTTGGTGTCTGATCATGCGCTGGAGATGCCCTCGTTGCGAAGCATTCGGGTTCCGGTGATGAGCGTCGAACGGCACGAGTCGGTGCTGCGAGTGCGCAAATTGCTCGAAGGCGAAGCCGCGGCGATTGCAGCCTTGAAAGCCAGTCGTGAGGATGTTGCGCAGCTCGTGAGAATGAATGCCGACTATGCTGACGCCCTGACCACGGATGACGTCGCAGCGATACTCACCGCCAATCGCGTTTTTCACTTTGAAGTGTATCGTCTCGCGGCAGACCCACTACTGTTGGCATTGATTGAAAAGGCTTGGTTGCTGAGTGGCCCCTATTTGAATCTGTTGCGCGACAGAATATCCGCTGCACCGGACCGGCGTTCCTATGTCAGTAAACACGATGTGCTCATCAAGGCCCTGCGCCTAAAGAACAGTGAGCGAGCTCGCGCCGCCGTCGCGGCCGACATCGAAGACGCGGCCGATCTCTATCGCGACCTGATTCGACAACGGACTGAATCGAAGTTTGTCGGTGCGCGGCGCATGCGCTCCTGACTCGTGTCGTCACCGGGCACCACGCAAGACCAGTATCTTCCTCGCCTCGTTCGGCGTGGCGACGGCCTTGCCCAGGTACTCAACGATACGTCGGCCGCGCTCAACCAGCTGCCCGTTGGTTGCGAACTCTCCGCGCGCCAGGTACAAATTGTCCTCAAGGCCCACCCGAACGTTGCCGCCCAATAGCGCAGACTGGGCGAGCATTGGCATTTGCTGACGGCCGACTCCGAGCGCTCCCCAGCACGAGCCTGTGGGCAGCAGGTTCTTCATATAGAGCATGGATTCGACGTCCGCCGGCGCGCCCCAAAGAATGCCGAGCACGAACTGGAAGTAGGGCGGGCCGTCGATCAATCCCTGTTCGATCAGATGACGACCAAACACGATATCCCCGGCACCAAATACCTCAAGTTCAGGTTTCACGCCCATCTGCTGAAAACCTTTGGCCATGGCCCGCAAGGTGCGTGTCGTATTCAGGTACACAAACTCCAGGTCCCCCTCCATTTGGTTCGCTGTCGTGATATCCAGCGATGCGATCTCTGGAAGGCAGTCACGTAAGTGCCGGAGTCGCTCCTCGACGCCGATGACGTCGCTTTCCGGCAATGCGCGACGCTCATCCTCTGGATCCGGCAACAGGAATGCCCCGAGGCCGCAGGTCAGATTCAGCACGATGTCGACCCCTGTGTCGCGAATCCGGTCAACGACTTCCTTGAAGAGTGCCGGATCTCGGCTGCCGGCCGAAGTCTGCGGATCACGCACGTGAATGTGTGCAATCGAAGCGCCCGCATGCGCGGCTTCCACGACTGCGGCGCAGATCTGTGCCGGGGTGACAGGAAAGCTCGGATGTTTCTTGTTGAACGGGGCGTTGCCGGTTACGGCACACGTCAGGAGGGTCGGAGTATTCATGGGTTTCATCTCGTTCTGTCTGGCAGAAAGTCTTTCAATTCCGCAAAAAATAATATCGGCGCGATGGTACCGAAGCCCGGGCGAAAGGCGTCGCTGTGGCTACTCATGTTTCTGTAGGGTCGAGCAGAAAGGCGTGGACTTCTGGCGGAATCGCGATCGCGATCCGCTCGGTCAAATCAAATCGCACAGAAGTGGCTTCGTAGAGGGCGTGTCGCTGGTCGGAGTCGGCGCTGCGCATCTCGTGTGAGATCACCAGGGATCGCGTCCCTGCACGCCGGAATCCACTGAGAATCTTCACCGCGGCACCGACTCGGACCTCTTTTTGATATCGAACCGTCACCTCGACGTCCGCCCAGCCGTGCGTTCGACTCTGTCCGAACTCGTCGTCAACACCGGCATGTCGCAGCAGTGACCAGGTCGCCGCGTCGAACAGGAGCGTGTACTGCGACGTTGTGAGATGTCCCATGGTGTCGCAGTGGCAAGGATAGATGGTACTTCGCAGCGTCTCGATTCTCTGCACGGCCGATCTCCGGAAAATATACGTCGGCTTGCGCCCTTGAATTGATGATGTATGATCACACATCAGCTAAGACTTTACACGCATGATCCATGGCAGAGGGCTCGCGTCGGGTTCTCCGGAAGGAACGATGACTGACCGGTGTGTCTTGAGATTTGCACCCATAGCGACGCCACCCCTTGGCACCCTCGGGGTCATCTGCGCGGGTGTGTACTGGCTGCGTGTGCCGATTCCGATCCCGCTCAAGACCATCAATCTGTGGGTTCTAGGCGACCAAGACGGAGTCACGCTGATCGATACCGGCATGAATCACGACGACTGTCGCAGCGTGTGGAATGCTGTCGCTGCCGAGATCGCATCGATCGGACCCGTGCGCGACATCGTCTGCACTCACTGGCACCCTGATCACTTCGGGCTCGCCGACTTTCTGCAGAGTCGTTACAACGTGCCTGTCTGGCTTAGCGCTGCGGACTGGGATGCAGTGCAGGAGTTCTGGAATACTCCTGGAAGCGATTGGGCGAAGCGAAATCGTGCGTTTTATGCGCGTCACGGGTTCTCGCCACCTGCGGCGTTCGACGATGTGCTCTCGCTCGAGGAATATCGACTTGGAATTGGGGGACTGCCGTCGACGCTCAAACCCATCGCGGGCGACCATCGCCTCACGAGCGGCGGTCACGAGTGGCGCGCCATCTTGACCCAAGGGCACACCCAGGGACATATCTGCTTCTACAGCGCCACGCTCGGCCTTCTGATCTCCGGTGATCAGCTGCTGCCCAAGATCTCGACCAACGTCAGTGTCTCGCTGATGCGCAACGGTGACGACCCGTTATCGCAGTTCCTGGAGTCTCTCGAAATACTCGGCCGTTTGCCACGGGAAACAATAGTTCTTCCAGCGCACGGTATGCCGTTCTTCGATCCGCTTCGGCGTGCTGAGGACTTGCGTGCCCATCACGCACTTAAGCTGGAGCTCGCTCGCTCGGCGGCATCAACGCCGATCTCGGCGGTCGATGCGACGAAGCTTCTGTTCATGGGCGCGCAGGACGGAATGAACATGATTCTCGCGATGGGCGAAACCCTCGCCCACCTGCGTCGCCTGACAACAACCGGAGCGCTATCCGAAATGGTCGGAGCTGACGGCGTGCATCGATTCGTAAACAGGCACGACCCGGACATCCGCACGGATCATGGAGGAGATCACGTGATTTCCTCGCTACACCAGTTAAGCCAGTGAGGTCAGCGACGTGACTCCCACGCCCTTCGTTCCGGGTGCTCTGGGTCTAGCGAGTATGGCGGGCCACGCCGACGCTGTGCCCTATCTTGCGAACGCGGAGGTTCTGGCCACGCAGGTGCCGGGGGTGACTGCGGGTGAGGGTCGGTCCGTCCGTTGCGTCGGCGTTGTCGGCGGCGGCACCATGGGACGCGGGATCGCGACTAGCTGCGCGAGCGCCGGACTGAACGTGGTCATCGTGGAGTCGAACCCCGCCACGCTAGACGCCGTGCTGCCTGCGATTCGAGCGACTTACGAGCGAAGCATCGCGCGCGGCCAGCTGACGGTGGCGCAGGCGGATTCGAGACTCGGCAGGATCCGGGTCACGGGCAGGTTGGCTGACCTGGCGGAGGCCGATTGTGTGATTGAGGCAGTCTTCGAGTCGTTGCGCGTGAAGCAGGAAGTCTTTCGGGCATTGGACCAGGTGTGTCGAGCAGGCGCGATTCTCGCGACCAATACTTCCACATTGGATGTCGATGCGATTGCAGCGGTCACGCGACGGCCAGGCGATGTACTTGGCATGCACTTCTTCGCCCCCGCGCACGTGATGCGAATGCTTGAAATCGTTCGCGGCGCCCAGACATCCCCGGCGGTCATTGCGACGGCACTCGATCTCTCGGGTCGACTTGGCAAGGCCGCTGTGGTCGTGGGCGTCTGCTTCGGCTTCGTCGGCAATCGTATGGCGTTCGCTTACGGCTCGGAGGCCGCTCGACTGCTGCTCGAGGGCGCAACGCCCTGGCAGATTGATCGCGCGCTGGAGAGCTGGGGTTTCGCGATGGGCCCGTTCGCCGTGTCAGATCTGTCAGGTCTCGACATCGACTGGCTGGTGCGCAAGGAGATGACGCTGACCGACGAGCAGCGCCGATTGGCGCTAGTGGATGATGAGTTAGTAGCCCGTGGACGCCTCGGGCAAAAGACTGGAGCTGGTTTTTATCGATACTCCGGGGGCATCGGTGGAGCGCGGCAGCCCGATCCGGAGGTCGAGGAGCTAGTGGCCTCGATTGTCGCCAGCCTCGGGATGACGCGGCGCGCCATTCCTGATTCGGAGATCCTCGAGCGCTGCCTGTTAGCGCTGATCAATGAAGGCGGCCACCTGCTCGATGACGGCATTGCTTTGCGCGCCAGTGACATCGATCTCGTCTATGCACACGGCTTTGGATTTCCGAAGCGCTTCGGCGGCCCGATGCTCCTCGGCGAGACCATTGGGAGCCGTTGTCTTATCGAATCGCTCGAGACGTATCAGCGCCTTCACGGGGCGCGCTTTGCTCCGGCAGCGGTGTTGCGAGCGGCCGCCGCGACATCACCCTCTTCATGATCTTACCTCGGAGACCCGCTCATGAATCGTGCAGTTATTGTTTCGACCGCCCGCACCGGCCTGGCGAAGTCCTATCGTAGTGCGCTCAACGACACCACCGGACCGACGTTGGCGGGTCATGCCTTGACGCATGCGGTAACGCGCGCGCGGATCGAGGGGGCCGACGTCGAGGACGTGGTGCTTGGCTGCGCCGTACAGCAGGGAACCGACGGCGACAACGTCGCACGCCTCGCCGTGTTCAAGGCCGGGTTTCCGGACAGCGTCGCGGCCAGTACGGTTGATCGTCAGTGTGCCTCCGGCCTGCAGGCAATTGCGATGGTATCGCACCGGATCATGTTGGGCGAGATCGAGATCGGGGTGGCGGGCGGTGTTGAGAGCATCAGCCTCGTCTACAACGAGCACCTCAATCAACACCGGGTCTATGACGAGACGATCAAGGAGCACAAGCCCGCCGCCTACATGTCCATGATTGATACGGCCGAGCTCGTTGCTCAGCGCTACGGGGTGAATCGCGAGGCGCAGGATCTCTATGCGCTGCAGAGCCAGCAGCGCACGGCACGGGCACAGCAGAGCGGCGCCTTCGACGAGGAAATTGTGCCACTGACGACACACATGGCAATGGTCGACAAGGAGACCAAAGCGATCACCTACAAGAGCGTGACACTCGATCGCGACGATGCCAACCGGCCGAGTACAACGCTCGAGGGACTCTCGGCGCTAAAGCCCGTGAATGGACCGGGTGGCACGATCACAGCGGGCAATGCGAGCCAGTTCTGTGATGGGGCTTCGGCCGTGGTCGTGATGGATGAGCGGATGGCCGAGCGCAGAGGCCTCGCTCCGCTGGGAGCATTTCACGGCTTTGCGGCGGTCGGATGCAATCCCGATGAGATGGGAATCGGACCGGTACTGGCGGTTCCAAAGCTACTGAAGAAGCACGGGCTGACGGTCGACGATATCGATCTGTGGGAGCTCAATGAGGCCTTCGCGGTTCAGGTCGTCTACTGCCGCGACAAGCTCGGGATCGACAATGAGAAATTCAACGTCAATGGCGGCGGCATCTCCATCGGTCACCCGTTCGGCATGAGTGGTGCGCGTCTCGTCGGCCATGCTCTGATCGAGGGTCGACGCCGCAAGGCCAAATGGGCCGTCGTCACGATGTGCGTGGGTGGTGGCATGGGCGCGGCGGGACTGTTCGAAGTCTTCTAGGAGAAGGCGTTGGTAAGCTCGGCTGGCGGAAATGAAGAGCGGGGAAACCTGCGCGCGGCGACGCTGCGACGCATCGTGACGGGCCGCGATGCGCAGGGGCGCTCGATCGTCGTGTCCGACGGTCCCGCGGTGCGGCAGGTGCAACTCGACTCGGCGCCCGGGGTCTGTCTCGCAGAACTATGGCGTACAGAGGCGACGCACGCACTTGAATGCGCGGGCGTGGATCCGACCGTCGCTCAGACCTCGTTCGTTCCGGGCCCGGGGGAGACGTTGTTCCGAGTTTTCGAGGAGCCTTCCGGTGACGTCGACGCCCTGCCTGACGGCACCTCGCTAGACCGGTTCTTCGCTGAAGCGGCTGAGCGAATTCCGGGCCTGGCCGAAACCCTTGAGCGAGACGTGCTCGGTATGCATACCACGGAGTCCGTGGACTATATCGTTGTGTTGCGCGGAAATGGCGCGCTTGAACTCGACGATGACGTCAGGGTGCCGATCGGGCCCGGTGACTGTATCGTCCAGAACGGCACGCGACACCGCTGGCACAACCTCGGGCAGGAGCCGCTCGTTGCGATTGCCGTCATGGTCGGCTCGCGTCGGCAGCGCTGAGGTGGACAACCGCCAACATGCGACGAGATGCAGGGCGCTATGCGGTCCTTTCAATCGAGAGGGGAACGCGTGACAACATATCGAGCTTTCCGTGTACCGCGGACGGGGTCGAACACATTCGGCCAGCTTCGACGAGGTTCGGCGGTCATGCAATGAACGGCGATGCCAACACAATGGGCCTGAACTCGACTGCGCGGGCCGGGCCTACGGATTCGCCCGGGAGCCCGACACGATTGACGTTCGGCGCGCGCATTCGGCAGTTTGCCGACGAGTCACCCGATGAGATTGCCGTCGCTTCGGTGGACCTGGCAGGACGCGTGCGCTCTCTGTCTTGGCGCGAGCTCGATCGCCGCTCGAACCAGATGGCAAGGCTGATTCGCGCACATTCGCCGTACGCATCCAGGTTCGTACTCATTGCCGTGCCCAACGGCATCGATCACGTCCTTTTGGCGCTTGCCGCTTGGAAACTCGGCGCGTGCGCTTTGCCGCTCAATGCGCGGGCCACGCAGCAAGAACTGATGGATGTTGGTGAACTCGCGGCACCAGCGCTGTTCGTCGGAGATGCCGAGGTGGAGGGATCAACAATTGCGCGCCTGGCGCCCATGCGACTCGCGGAAGCTGACCAGTACTTGGCCGACGCGCTGCCGGACACCGTCTCCAATCCCGGCAAGGCGATCGCCTCGGGGGGATCCACCGGGCGTCCCAAGATCATTGTGGATGCCGCGCCGTGGTCGATTGCGCCCGGTGAACTACTGCAGGGGTCTGACCTGTTGCACCTGCGTCATGGGCAGCGCCAGCTGATCTGCGGTCCGCTGTATCACAACACCCCCTTCACCTTCCTCTGCATTGGTCTGTTCGAGAAGCACTCGATCGTGTTGATGGAGCGTTTCGATGCCGCGCTGGCCCTTCGATTGATCGAATCTCAACGTATCGAGTGGTGCGCGCTCGTGCCGACGATGATGAAGCGGATGTCCGATACGACGGAGTTCCGCTTGGTGGACTTGTCGAGTCTCCAGGGCATCTTCCACACTGCGGCGCCGTGCCCAGAGTGGGTCAAGCAGCGCTGGATTGATCGGATTGGCGCGGCGCGGGTCGTCGAGTTGTATGGCGCAACGGAAGAAATAGGGTTCACCATCATTCGTGGCGATGAATGGATGCTACATCGCGGCAGCGTGGGACGACCCTTCAACACACAGATTCGAATTCGAAGAGCGGACGGCACGGATGCAGTGCCCGGCGAAGTTGGCGAAATCTATCTGCGCCGCACCGATCTGAGTGGCGATTCGTTCACCTATCTTGGCGCGACGGCATCAGCCATGACCTCGGACGGCTTTCGCAGCGTCGGCGATCTGGGCTGGCTGGATGTGGACGGGTACCTGTTCATCGCCGATCGGCGCGTCGACCTGATCATCTCGGGGGGCGAGAACGTGTATCCAGCGGAAATCGAGAGCGTCATCGGTATGCTGCCGCAGGTGCTGGATGTCGCAGTGGTTGGTGCACCCGACGCCGATTTGGGTCACCGAATTCACGCCTTTATCGAGACTGTCGACACTGCAACTCCTCTGACCGAGACCATGTTGCGGGAGCATTGCGCGGAGCGACTTGCGCCGCAGAAGCGCCCGAAGACGTACACGATCGGTGGCGTGCTGCCACGCAACGAGGCTGGCAAGTTGCGGCGCAGTGCGCTTATCGAGTTGACGCGCGCGCAAACTGGCGCGTCGCCCTCTGAGGCCGATCCGCGATGATGGCCTTGAGCGGGCGAATAGCGATCGTGACGGGCGCGGGCGGTGGCCTCGGGCGCGAGCACGCGCGATTTCTCGCTGCACACGGTGCCGCGGTCGTTGTCAACGACGTCGGAGCCAGCCTTGACGGGGTGAGCGCCGGCGAAAGCGCCGCGGCTCGTACGGTCGCCGAGATCATCGCGATCGGCGGGCAGGCTGTAGCGAGTACGCACGATGTCTCGGATTGGCGGGCGGCGGCCGATCTGATCCGCCTTGCTATTGACGCGTTCGGTGCGCTGCACGTGCTGGTCAATAACGCAGGGATTATCCGCGATCGGACGTTCGTGAATACGTCCGAGGCAGCGTGGGATGACGTTATCCGGGTCAACCTCAAGGGGCACGCAGCGCCGACGCACCACGCTCTGAACTACTGGCGCGATTGCGCCAAACAAGGCGCTCCGGTCAAGGCTTCGATCGTTCACACGAGCTCGATGTCCGGCATCATTGGCAATTTCGGGCAGGCCAACTATGGCGCTGCGAAGATGGGCGTCGTCGCCTTGTCCCGAATCGTGTCCCTGGAGGGGCGCAAGTACGGCATTCGCTCGAACGTGATTGCGCCCGATGCGCGGACCCGGCTGTCTCTGGCCGTGCCTGAGAGCCTGCAGCCGCCCGCGCTGCGGGGTCCGGGCGAGACCAGCGGGTTCGACTACTTCGATCCCGCGAATGTGTCGCCCGTTGTGGGTTGGCTGGCGATGGCCGAGTGCCCGGCGGACTCCCAGATCTTCTACGTGGCTGGCAACGTCGTGCGCGTGCTTGGCATCCCTGCGGTGTCCGCGCGCGTCGAGACGGCGGGGCGGTGGACCATGGACGCGTTGCAAAAGGTGCTGCCACCAAAACTCGTCACGCCGCTGACGCTGGAGGATTTTGTTGAATACTGACGTCGCAGTCGATCGCAGTGCGCCAGTGCGCGATCGTTGGCCGTTCCGCTTTTTGGTGACCGCCGTGCTGTTTGACCGCATTGCCTATCACGGCGTCCTCGCCTTGCTGATTTTCTATTTTACCGATGCCAAGGGTATGAGCACGGCGGACTCGGCGGTCGTGTTCGGTGCCTTCGGTGCCTTGGTGTATGCCGCGACCCCATTCGGCGCCGCCGTTGCAGACCAACTGCTCGGTCTGCGCGCTGCCACGCTGGGGGGTGCGTGGTTATTACTCCTAGGGGTTGTCCTCATCGCCATCGATGCTACAGCGCTCGCACCGTGGCCCGGAAGTCCTGCCCTTTACTCTGGGATGGCTTGTATGGTCGTCGGACTCGGCGCCCTGTCGCCGGCTGTCGCGAATCTCGTCGGTGCGCTTACGGGTGGAACTGACACCGAAAGAGAGTCGGCGTACTCGCAGTTCTGGGTCGTGATGAACGTGGGGGTGCTGATTGGCCCGTTGTTGTGCGGCTGGTTGGGGCAGGCAATCGGCTGGTCGGTCGGCTTCGGCGCCTGCGTGGTGGCAATGGCCGTTTCGGTGGTGTTGTTCCAGTTGAGCGCACGGAGCGCGCCGCTGGTCGGATTGCCGCCGACCTTAGCGAGCCACTCGGCATCACTGCGAGGCGTTCTGAGACGTCGGCTCATTCTCATTCCCGCCAGCGCCTGTGGCGTAGTGCTGGCATGGTGGCTGCTTCGACAGACGGCGTTGGTAGGGAACGTGCTGACCGTGGTCTTCGTCGGGGCCATCGGGACGTACCTCTATTTCGCGTTTTGGCGTTGTAATGCGATGGAGCGCGCGCGTGCACTGACCTGTCTGGCCATTGCTATCTTTTCGTTCGTATTCCTGGTGCTACTGAACCAGTACGGGACGACACTCGCTTTCTTTGCCGCCAAGCACGTGCAACTCATCTTTCTAGGTCTGCAGTTCGAGCCGTCCCAGGTCGTATCGTTCCAGCCGGCATTTCTCGTGCTGCTTTCGCCGGCGATCCTGGCCGGCGCGGCGGCCCTCGCGCGGCGTGGTCGGGAAGTGACTGCCCTGCACAAAATGGCGCTCGGGCTGACTTGTCTCGCGGTGGCGTTCGGGTGGCTTGCCTTTGGTGCGCGCTATGGCGAGGCGATAGGTGGTCTCCACATGAGTTGGATGATCTCGTTTTATGCGCTGATGGCAATCAGTGAGCTTCTGGTGGCACCCATCGGACTGTCTTTTACAGCGAAGCTCGCTGTACCGCGCATTGCCGGTTTCACAGTGGCGATCTGGATGCTCAGTTGGTCTGCGGCCAGTTACGTCGCCGCCCTCGGGGGCGGGTGGGTGTCGAGCGGGCCGTCCCTCGCCACGATCGATCAGTCCCTGTTGCGATACGCACTGTACTTCGCGCTGCTCGCGGGCGGGGGCCTCGCGGCCGCGGGCCTGCTCTACGCGCTTTCTCCGGCCCTGCAGCGACGGGTGCACGCGGCTCTGGCGCGCAGTGAGCCGGCGGTATGACCGTGGCAGGGGCGCCGCGCTCGCGATGGTTCATGTATGTTGGATTCACTCTCGCCGTGCTGCTCATAGTGCCGATCGCGGCCTGGGTGTGGCTGCGGACTTCGTTGCCGGACTACGCGGGGACGGTTCCGGTCCGAGGTATCTCGGCGCGCGTGCAGATTGTCCGCGATCGTTATGCGGTGCCGCACATTCACGCCGCGTCCCTGTCAGATGCGCTGTTTGCGCTGGGATTTGCGCATGCCCAGGACCGGTTGTTCATGCTGGAGTACTATCGTCACCAGTCGCAAGGCCGGTTGGCTGAGCTGATTGGCCGCGATGGGCTTGAGTCCGACATTGCCGTGCGGCTAATGAATTCCGAGCTCACGGCTGAGAATGTTGTGCCCTGGCAGACAGGGGCTGAAGTGCAGCATCTCGGCGCCTATGTGGCGGGCGTCAATAGCTACCTTGACACGCGTCGCGGCGCGCCGCCCCCGGAGTTCGTCTATCTGGGCCTGACGCTCCGACGCTGGACCGTGGCCGACGCGCTATTGCTCGACAATTTGACCGATGGGGCTCGGACCGGATGGCAGAGCGAGGCACAGTTACTGCTTCTCAAAGCTCGCTTGCCCGCCGAAGTTGCCGAGGCGGTGACGCGCGATTTCGGGGAGGTGCCCGTGAGTGCTTTGCGCGCTCGGGGGACGAGTACAACAGCGCGGATCGGCCAGGATGCGCCCGCGATGCACGGTGCACCGTCGACACCGCGGTCCGCAGCATCGAACTCCTGGGCTGTGGTCGGTCGCCGTTCCACGACCGGGTCGCCGCTGTTCGCGGCGGATCCACATCTCGAGTTCACACTTCCGTCGGTGTTCGTGCCGGTAAAGCTGGTTACGCCGACCTTGCGATTCGCCGGGTTCGTCATTCCTGGCATTGCGTGGTTCGTCGGTCACACGGCCACGCATCACTGGGGCATGACACATTCAGCGGAAGACATGACCGATCTGGCGATTGAAGAGGAGGACGAGACGGGCACGCGGTACCGGACCGCCGAAGGCTGGCGTGCGTTCGGGATTCAGGAGCAGGTCCTGCGGGTACGCGGTGGGGCCGATAAGCGATTGCGCATCCGAACGACCGTCCGAGGGCCAGTGATATCCGATCACTGGCCGCTTGCGCGTGATGCTGCGAAGACGCTCGGACCGAGAAGAGTACTGGTCCTCGTCGGTGTTGATGCCTCCGACGGGTCGGGCGGCGGCCGTCAGTACGCCACCAACCATGAGCTGCTTCTGGCACGCACTCTGAGCGAGACGGATGCCGCGCTCGCGAAGCGACTCGATGTCGATAACCTGATTTACGCCGACACAGCCGGCAATATCGCGATCCGGACGGCGGCATCGGTACCCGTGCGGCGCGCGGGTGATGGTGCCGTGCCGCGTGAGTCGTGGACAGACGCGGACTCTGGTCGACCAACGTATCAGCCGATCAGCGAGCTCCCGCAGGCCACCAACCCGCGTGGCGGGTGCGTCTATAACGCCAACGAACTGTTGACGGGCGGGCCCGAACATTGCGCGCCACCGACCGGCACGTCGTATCGTCCGCAGCGCCTGTGGGACCGCCTGGCGGCGAGTTCCCAGCATTCGCTCGACTCGTTTCGCGATATTCAGCTCGATACGGTATCGCTGGCGGCACGCGCCATGATTCCGTCTATGGCTCGATGGTCATCCGACGATCCCGTGGTGCGCAGTGCGTTGCAAGTCCTGCGCACATGGGATGGCGATTCCCGCATCGACAGCGTTGGTGCAACGCTTTTTCACATGTGGTTGCGAGAATTCGATGCGGCGATCCTTGAGCACTGGCGTGAGCGGCTGGGTGTCGAACTGCCCCATCCGTCGCTGCAACGCTACGCTCGCATGCTCACCGAGGGTAGCGTTTGGTGTCCGTCTCTGACCATGCCTACCGCCGATACGCGGCACACCTGCGGTGAGATTGGCGCGCTCGCTTTCGAGCGCTCGGTGGCGAAGCTGAGGCAGGACGCTGGGGATGATATACGCACCTGGGTCTGGGGCCGGTTCCACGTCGCGGTGTTCGAGCATCCGGTGTTTTCGCGCGTGCCATGGCTGAGATGGTTCGGGGAGCGTCGGGTGCCGGTGCCCGGGGGGCCTGAGACTGTCAATGCAGCGAATGCAGGGTGGGGTTCGGGTGTGCAGTTTCTGGTCAAACACGGCGCGCTCACCCGACGGCTCGAGCACGTGGGGCATCCAGACGACAATCGCATATCGTTTGCCGCGGGCGTGTCCGGGAATCCACTGTCGCGTTTTTACGATGACCGATTGGCATCCTGGGCCGCGGGCGAGTATTTCGCTCTCGAAGGCGCGGAGGACAACGGTGCGTCAGCGCGTCCTCAGGCTCAGACCCTGACACTCGTTCCGGCGGCTGCTCTCCGCGTATCCCCCTGACTCTTGAACCTGCCTGCTGGATTGCACGGCGGGGCCTTCTGTAGCCAGATGTAATGTGTGATACCATATTCGACAGATATGATAAGTGGTGCACCGGCCGTCGATGCCGGGCTGCGCCGATCCGAGCGAGACATACCAAACCGGGGGGGCTTTCATGGCGACACTGAAAATGACGAACGATTTCGCGGTCGGTGCAATCAGCGATATGGGTCGACGCCGATTCAGTCCAGACCCCGTGGTCGCGAGTATCGCGTTGGCCGTCGCGGCCGCGGTCGCGGCAGTTCCAGTGGTGAATGCGCAATCTGACGTACTTGAAGAGGTTGTCGTCAGTGCTCAGAAGCGCGACGAGTCTCTGCAGCAGGTGCCGGTCGCGATCACGGCAATTTCTGGTGAGGCACTCGATGCCATGGGCGCGCAGAACTTCCTGGACTATGCACTGAACGCGCCGTCATTGTCGTTCGGCGTCTCGGGTATCGAAGGCCGTGCAACACGCAGCCAGATCTCCATTCGAGGTGTCTCCGGCGGCGGGACGACAGCGACGTATGTTAATGAGACCTTGGTGCCCGCATCGCTCAACCTCAGACTCGTCGACGTCGAGCGCATCGAGATCCTGCGCGGACCGCAAGGCACTCTTTACGGTAGCGGCGCGATGGGTGGGGTGGTCAAGGTCGTCACCCGCCGTCCAGACCCGAGTGGCTTTGGCGGGTCGCTCTCCAGCAGCGTGGGTCGGACGGACGGCGGCGGTGATGCCGACTACGCTTTTGAATCCGCGCTCAACCTGCCGATCGGAGCGGGATTGGGCGCCGCACGTGTCGTTGCGTACACCGCTCGCGAGGCGGGCTTCATCGACCGCATTTTCGGCCAGGCCTTACCCTACGCGCCGGAGATCCCGACTGCGACGTTGGCGAAGGGGGTCGCCAAGGACGTCAACGGGTCGCAGACCGACGGAGTTCGTGTCGAGGGCGCGTTCAAACCCGCGGACGGCTGGGAGATTGCCCCGTCAATCCATTGGCAGCGGACCCGCCAGAACGGCGCGACGGATGTCGACGTCAATGCTGCATCGCGGGGCACTCAGTTCCGGTCCTTCGATCTCGCGGAGCCGCTGCGAGAGACTGCGAAACTGGCGCAAGTGACCGTGACGTTCAAGGGCGAGGCCATCGCATTTGTATCGTCAACGTCGTATTGGGACCGCAAGTTTTTCGAGGGCGAGGACAACACGGAGACTTTCGATGCCGCCGTTCGCGGTGACTATGCCGTCGCGTCCGTCCCCCCCTATCCGTCGATCATCACCAACGACTGGACGCAGGACTCGCTGCAACAGGAGCTGCGTCTCAACGGTGCGTTTGGTTCGCGCACGGAGTGGCTCGTCGGCGGCTTCTACCAGAAGTCGAAGGGACTGCGGAAGATTCGCTATTCGATGCCTGGCTGGTCCGCGGACCCGCGCTATTTCAATCCTGGCCTTGGTGACCTTTTGTTTTCCACAGACGGGGCGGGTTCGAGTAGGGATCTCGCCGCATTCACCAGCGTGACATTCAAGGGGATTGATCGAACCCGGATTGCAGCCGGTCTGCGGTTCTTCGACCGCAACTCGCGCGACTCTGGCAACGAGACCGGCATTTTTGCAGGTGGCGCCGGACCATTCGTCAATCGTACGTCGGAGTCGGGCGTGACGCCGCGACTCAGCGTCGATTACAGCGTTTCGGATCGGACGATGATTTTCGCGTCTGCTGCGAAGGGCTACCGAAACGGCGGCACGCAGTCGCCCCTGCCGCCCCAATGTGCAGCCGAAGCCGCCCTGATTGGTGTGAATACAGGCGGCTATGATGCGGACACAACGTGGAATTACGAGGCGGGTTTCAAAACCCGACTCGGCGCGCGCGGCACCCTCAACGCTTCCGTGTATCGCATCGACTGGTCCGACTTGCAGCAAACGGTGCGTCTGGCCAGTTGCGGATTTAGTCGTACCGGGAACGTCGGTGAAGTGCGCGTCAACGGTATCGAAGTGGAATCCCAGTTCGCCATCACCGACGGCCTTAGTGTGGCGGCCTCGGTCGGACTGATGGATCCGAAGGTCGTCGATCCTGGCGTCGGCACTCGCAGCGAGCGCGGCGATCGCCCGTTGAACGTCGCGAAGATCAACGCCTCGGTGAGCGCGGACTACGCATTCAACTGGACGGCGGCGATTAAGGGTGTTGCCCGGCTCGACTACCAGCACCTGGGCGACAGTTTCACTACATTCAATCAGACGGAGCCCGTACGGGTGACGCAGACCCAAGCCTATCGACGGCGCGATGCGATCAATCTCCTCAACGCGCGCTTGGGCGTCCGTCCGAATGAGCGAACGGAGATCTCGCTGTACGGCAGGAATCTGAGTAATACTTCCGCCAACTACGGCGAAGTCGCGCCGATCGGTATAGATCGCGCCAATCGCCCGCGTTATGCGACGAACCGACCCCGGCTGTTCGGGCTCGAAGTGACCTATCAGTTTTAGGGGCCGTCTCTCCGAATGACGACAATTCGCGCACTCTCGCTTCCCCCGGCGTCGCTCGCGGGCGTCTCCGAAGCGCAGTACCGCGAGCTGCTGTCGCCCGAAGCCGTTTTGTTCTTGGAGGGAGTCGGGCATGAATTCGGACCGCACGTTCGCGCGGTCCTCCAAGCGCGCATTCAACGACAACACGAAGTCGATGCGGGTGCGATGCCGGATTTTTTGCCCGAAACGGCCTGTATCCGGGCTGCGGACTGGCGAATAGGCCCGATTCCCGCCGACCTGCGGGATCGTCGCGTGGAGATAACGGGTCCGACCGATCGCAAGATGATCATCAACGGGCTGAATTCCGGGGCCCGGGTGTTCATGGCCGATTGCGAGGACTCGTCCTGCCCGACCTGGGCCAATGTGATCGCAGGGCAGCTCCATCTGCGGGATGCGGTTCGCCGAAACGTTTAGTGCATCAGCGGCAACAAACAGTACCGCCTGAACGCCACGCCGGCCGTGCTGATGGTGCGGCCTCGCGGCTGGCACCTCGAAGAGCGTCACTGGTCGGTGGACGGTGCGCCAGTTGCCGGCGCGCTGGTAGACTTTGGTCTCTATCTTTTTCATAACCACGAGGCACTGAAAGACTCGGGCACCGGTCCGTATTTCTACCTGCCGAAACTCGAGAGTCATCCCGAAGCGAAACTGTGGTGTTCGGTCTTCGCCCATGCGGAGAGAGTCCTTGGGATCGCTCCGGGCACGATCAAGTGTACGGTGCTGATCGAGACGATTCTCGCCGCCTTCGAGATGGATGAGGTTCTCTACGAGCTTCGCGATCACGTCGTTGGTCCGAACTGCGGACGCTGGGACTACATCTGCAGCTTCATCAAGAAGCTCGGTGTGCGACCCGGGATGGTGATGCCGGATCGGCACCAGTTGACGATGACGACGCACTTCATGCGCTCGTATTCGCTGTTGTCGATTCGAACCTGTCATCGCCGCGGCGCTTTCGCCATTGGCGGCATGGCCGCACAGATCCCGATCAAAGGGGATCCCGTTGCCAATGAAGCGGCTCTCGCGCATGTGCGCGCCGACAAGGAGCGTGAGGCGCGCGACGGCCACGACGGCACCTGGGTGGCGCACCCGGCGCTTGTCCCGATAGCCCAAGCGGCCTTCGACGCCGTTATGAACGGAGACAATCAGCTGCACGTGCTGCGCGAGGACGTGGAAGTGACTGCAGCTGACCTGGTGCGAGTGCCGCAGGGCGATATTACCGAGGCGGGCCTAGCAGCTCGTTGAAAAAGGCTGATGATTGATGGATTTCATGCACTCAGGAACAGCGTGGCGGCGTGATGAGCATGTCATGTCGTGGCCAATTCACCGCGTTTGCTGCGGCTCGGCTAGATGTAACGCTTCAGATCGGCTCATGGGCGCGCTCGATGGCAGGGCTACTGCGTTGTGGGACTCAGTCGGCTGATGCGCAGCAGATTGTAGGCCGCAGCAGTGAGCCACATCAGCTGCGCGGTGCGCTCAACGCCGTGCAGGCGGGTCTTGCGCAGACCGCCGACGCTCTTGCCCCAGCCGAAGAACTGCTCGA
>Ga0163146_10003814_pt1 | contig 18916 bp, 20 predicted proteins | sample OliLakLV19MP7G1_FD_148648 | JGI IMG/M metagenome (GOLD analysis project Ga0163146, IMG submission 148648) | Freshwater microbial mat bacterial communities from Lake Vanda, McMurdo Dry Valleys, Antarctica - Oligotrophic Lake LV.19.MP7.G1 | ecosystem: Environmental > Aquatic > Freshwater > Lake >...
CGTCAAGTTCCTGGGCTACAAGCCGGAAGATGATGCCGAAATCTATGCGGCGGAGATCCTCGCTCGCGGCATCAAGGAAAACGCGACCGCAGCGCAGTTCCACGGCGGCTTCTATTGCCCGATGGAGTTTTCCGGAGACACCGGCGCCATCGAATAGGCGGTCAGGCAAACCATTCGGGCGCGGCAACCGGTCGATCAGCCCGCAGCGATTGATGCGCGCAAGCGCGCACTTCACTCGACGCGAATGCCCGCCGACTTGATGACCTTCGACCAGCTTTCATGTTCCGTGCGAATCACCGCGGCGAATTCGGCCGGGGTGTTGCCGATGGTGTCCCAGGCCTGCGCGCCCAGTTTCTGCTGCACGTCGGCCAGGCGCAGCGCGCGCACCACGTCATCGCGAATCTTCGTCACCACCGCCGCCGGCACATGCGCCGGGCCGAACAGGCCGAACCAGGTGCCGGCCTCGAAATTCGGAAAGCCGGATTCGGCGACCGTGGGTATCTCCGGCGCCACCGTTAGGCGCTGCTTGCCGGTCACCGCGATGGCGCGCATCTTGCCCGCCGCGGTGTAGGGCAGGGTATTGACCGGGTTGTTGAACATCGCGGTCAATTGCCCGCCCAGCAAATCGGTGGTAGCCGGCGCCGAGCCCTTGTAGGGCACGTGGATGATCTCGATCCCGGCGGTGGTCTTGAACAGTTCGGCGGCGAGATGCCCCGGGGTGCCGATGCCGGAATTGCCGATGGTGAGTTGCCCGGGCTTCGACTTCGCCAGCGCGATGAACTCGCGTACCGTTTTCGCGGCCACTGCCGGGTGCACCACGAACATGTGCTGATACGAAGCCACTTGCGTGATCGGCGTGAAGTCCTTGATCGGATCGTAGGGCAGCTTGGGATACAGGATGCCGTTGATCACGTGGCTGGAGGCGTTGAGCAGCAGCGTGTGGCCGTCCGCCGCGGCGCGCGTGGTCGCCTCGGCGCCAATGTTGCCGGCGGCGCCGCCGATGTTCTCGACCACCACCGACTGGCCCCAGCGCTCGGTGAGCTTTTCCGACAACAGGCGCGCCAGCATGTCGGCCGGGCCGCCCGCGGGGAACGGCACGATCACGCGCACGGTGCGCACGGGATAGGGCTGGGCCAATGCACTGGTCGCGGCGACACAAGCGATGCCGATGACAGTGGCAATCGCCACGCTGGCCGATTTCAACAGTGTCCCCATGGATCGCTCCTCATCTGTCGTGCTGTGGCTCAAGTATAGAGGCGTTTGGCGGGGTAGCCATGCGTGACATCCGGTAAGATCGGGCGCCATGCAACAAGGGGAAGCCATGTCGCTGCGCACACCGATTTGCGATCTGCTGGGGATCGAGCATCCGATTTTCGCCGCCGGCATGGGCGGCGTCACCATGGCGCCCCTGGCCGGCGCGGTGTCGGCCGCCGGCGGCATGGGCGTGCTTGGCGCGACCTTCTGCACAGCGGACGAATTGCGCGCGCAGATTCGCGCGGTGCGTCGCCTGACCGACCGGCCGTTCGGGGTGGACCTGATGTTCCCGGGCGACATTCCGCCCGACCTGGGCGCGCGGCAGGTCGCGCCCCTGCCGGATTTCCTTAGCGACATGCTGCCCAGGATCGCAGGCCTTTCGGGCACGCCGCCGCCGCCCCTGACCCTGGAGCTGGCGCGCGCCCAGCTGCAGGTGGTGCTGGACGAAAAGGTGCCGCTGCTGGCCTCGGGACTGGGCACGCCGGCATGGATGATCGAGGCCTGCCATCGCGCCGGCACCAAAGTCTTGTCGCTGGTCGGTTCGGCGCGCCAGGCACGCAAGGTCGAAGCCGCCGGGGTCGACATCATCGTCGCCCAGGGCATGGAAGCCGGTGGCCATGTCGGCAGCATCACCACAATGGTGCTGGTGCCCGCGGTGGTCGATGCAGTCAAGGTGCCGGTGCTGGCCGCCGGCGGCATCATCGACGGCCGCGGCATCGCCGCCGGCTTGATGCTGGGCGCGCAGGGCGCATGGATCGGCACCCGCTTCATCGCCACGCCCGAGGCCACCGCGCATGACAACCACAAGCGGCGCATCCTTGAAGTCGACGAGGATGGCACGGTGGTGTCGCGCTGCTACACCGGCAAGACCAGCCGCGTGCTGAAAAACGAATTCACCGAGCGCTGGAAAGGCCGCGATGCGGAGTTGTTGCCGATGCCGTGGCAACGCATGCGCGTCGAGTCGCTGGTGGCGCCGGCCAAGGCCGCCGGGCTGCTCGATGTTGCCAACTTTCCCACCGGGCAGGGCGCTGGCGCGATCCGCGACATGCTGCCGGCACGCGAGTTGTTTGACCGGCTGCTGGCAGAGACCCGGAAGGCGCTCGGGCGATGAGCGAATTCCTGCGCCAGCCGCTGGCCGAGATCCGCCGTGTCCAGGATGCGCTGGTGGCCCGCCAGGTGGCGCTGTGCGCCCAGGGCCACCCCTACTATCGGCGCCGCTGGGCGCAGGCCGGCATCGACCCCGCAAACATCCGCAGCATCGACGACCTTGAAGCGCTGCCGCTGACGCCCAAAAAGGACCTGATGGCGGAGCCGGAGGCGTTTCGCCTGCACTGCCCCGACCTGCCCCTGCACGAACGCGCGCTGTGGGAGGTGAACTACACCACCGGCAGCACCGGTGAGCCCACGCCGATCTATGTCACCACCCACGACTACCAGGCCTACCTGCTGCAGGCGCGGCGGGTGGCCGAGATCTCCGGCATCGGCGATCGCGACATCCTGGCCAACCTGTTTCCGCTCACGCAAACGGCGATGGGCGCTTTTTCGCGCTCGGCCGCCAATGCCTACGCATCGGGCGCGGCGGTGGTGGGCGCGCTCACCGGCGCCCCGCACGGCGACTTCGGCGTGCACCGTTCCCTGGACGAGGCGGTGCGCATGGTCGAACGCCACCGCGCAACGGTGTTGTGGGGCGTGACCAGTTTCGTGCGGCGCGCCATCATTCGCGCCGCCGAACTGGGCGCCGATTTCAAGAGCGTGCGCATGTGCGGCGTGACCGGTGAAGCCAGCTCACCGGCGATGCGCGAAGACATGCGGGCGCGCCTGCGTGCAATGGGCGCTACCAACCCGGTGATCTTCGACCGCTACGGCTCGACCGAGAGCGGCGGCCTGGCGCAATGTCATGAAGACGGCGACTGGCACAACCCCGCGCCGGAAGTGATCTTTCACGAGGTGGTCGACCCCGACAGCGGGCGCCGCCTGCCGGATGGCGAGCGCGGCGCGCTGGCCATCACCCACATCAACCGCCGCGGCACCACGCTGATGCGCTACCTGGTGGGCGACATCGTCAGTCTGGAGCATGGTCCCTGCCCGCACTGCGGGCGCATCGGCGACCGGGTGGTGCCGCCGATCGTGCGCACCAAGGACCTGCTCAAGGTCAAGGGCATGCTGATCAACCCTACCGCGCTGCTGGAGGCGGTGCGCGCGGTGCCGGGGGTGGACGAATACCAGGTGGTGCTGGCACGCGTCGATGCCGCCGACCCGTTCTCGATGGACGAGATGATCGTGCGCGTGGCCAGCCCGCGCGCCGACCGCGAGGCATTGACCCAGGCGGTGATCGAGGCGGCGCAGGGCGCGGTGCGGGTGCGCCCGCGCGTCGAGATCGCCGTTGCCGCCGACATCTACGACCCTGCGCGCGACGCCAAGGCCACCCGCCTGGTCGATCGTCGATGAGGTTTGCCGTAACCGACGAGCAGGAACTGCTGCGTCGGACGCTCGGGGCTTTCGCTGCCAGGGAACTGGCGCCGGCCTGGCTGCGTGAACTGGATGCGCAGGGCCTGGCGCCGGGGCCCGCACTGTTGCCAAAGATGGCCGCGCTGGGTTTCACCGCGCTGGCGCTGCCGCCCGCCTATGGCGGCCTGGGCGGCGGCGCGATCGACATGGCGCTCATGTTCGAAGAATTGGGGCGCCATTCGCTGGCGGCGAGCGCAATCCTGGCCGGCGCCACCGGCTTCGGCTGTGAGGCGCTCAAGCGGCAGGGCGGCGAGGCGCACAAGCGTGACTGCTTCGAAAAACTGCTGCGCGGCGCCTGGTCCTGCGCATACGCGGCGGCAGGGCCGGGCTGCGACCCCGATGCCGGCGTCGCCACCGCACATGCATTGCCTGGCGATGCCGGCTACCGGATCGACGCCAGACAACTCGCCGTCAGCGGTGCGCGCGATGCGCCGTGCCTGATCGTCGCCGCCCGCAGCGCAAAGCATGAAGAGAGCCTATGGCTATTCGCCATCGAGCCCGACGCGCCCGGCATCGCCTGGCCGGCGCAGCAGGCCGGCGGCCGGCGCGGCGCAAGCACCGTGCAGGCGGTCGATTTCAACGCCGTGCGCCTGGTGCCTGGCGCATTGCTCGGCACGCGCGACGCTGCCGAAGCCGCCGTGCAGGCGGCGCTGGCGCATGCGCGCCGCATCGAAGCCGCATCCTGTGTCGGCTGCGCACAACAGGCGATCGACGCCGCTGTGCGCTACGCCGGGGAACGCCGACAGTTCGGCCAGCCGATCGGAAAGTTCCAGGCCATCTCGCATCTGCTGGTCGACCTGCAGGTCGAGGTCGATGCCGCGCGCAGCCTGGTGTACCGCGCCGCGTGGACCGCAGACCGCGGTGGCGACGCCGCAACCGAGAGCGCGCTTGCGCATCTGGCCGCCAGCGAGGCGCTTCTCAACACCACCTCACAGGCGATGCGGGTCTACGGCGGCTACGGCCTGACGATGGAATTCGACATCCAGCGCCACTTTCGCGACGCGCGATGGTTCATCGTCGGCGACGGCGCGGCGCGCAGCCAGCGCGATCTGGTGGCCCGCGCGATGGGGTTGGCGCGATGAGTGCCGCCGCCGGCCTCGACTTCGGCTTGACCCCGGCGCAGGAAGCATTGCGCGCCGCCGCGAGCGCCTACATTGGGCGCGAACTCACAGCGGATTTCCTGTCAGAGGCCGACCGTGCGGGCCGCGCGCCGATGGAACTGCTGCCCGGCATGGCGTCCGCAGGCTTCATCGGCCTGCCGGTGCCGGCCGCGTACGGCGGTGCGGGGGGCGGCGCCGCCGACGTCACGGTGTTGCTGGAGGAATTCGGCCGCGCGTCACTGGCGATCGCGTCATTCCTCAACCGCGCGCTGGGCTGGGGGGTGGAAGCGCTCCTGCGCTTCGGCCGCGAGGAGCAGAAAGAATCGCTCTTGCCGCGCGTATGCGCGGGCGAGATGATGTTCGCTTTTTCGCACACCGAATCCGACGCCGGCTCGGACGCCGCCGCGATCCGCACCCGCGCGGTAGCACATGGCGACAACTTCGTCATCGACGGCAGCAAGATGTTCACCTCCGGCGCCGCCGAAAGCCCGTGCCTGATCGTCAGCGCACGCACCGACCTTAGCGCCACCAGGCAGCGCGGCATCTCGGTATTCCTGGTCGACGCGAAGACGCCGGGCATCACCTGCCGGCGCATCGAAAAACTCGGCATGCGCGCCGCCGGCACCTTGTGCGAAGTGGAATACCGTGGCGTGCGCGTGCCGCGCACTGCGTTGCTGGGCGAGCTCGACTGCGGCTGGCAGGTGATCACCGGCACGCTCGAACGCGCGCGCCTGGCGCAGGCGGCCTATTGCGTCGGCGGCGCGCAGCAGGCGATCGACGACGCGCTGGTCCATGTGCGCGAGCGCGACGCGCTCGCTCGCTCGCAAGCACTGGCCCACATGCTGGTCGGGTTGCAGATGCGCACCGATGCGGCGCGGCTACTCACCCATCGCGCCGCCGCCATGGTCGACGCCGGCCAGCCCTGCGTGCGCGAAGCCTCGATCGCCAACCTCTACGCCACCGAAACCCTGGTGGCCGCGACCTCGGAGACCCTGCGCGTGTGGGGCGCGGCCGGCCTCACGCCGGGGCATCGCACCGAGCGCGCGCTGCGCGATGCGCGGCTGTTCATCATCGGCGATGGTTCCAGCCAGATTCAGCGCAATTTGATCGCGCGGCAAATGGGCTTGTGACGCTCGCCCGGGCTGCGATCCCGACATGGGTCGGCGACGGCAGGTGATCGAACACCCGGCACACATGCGGCGGCGCCAACGCCGCCTCTACTTGTCGGTGCGTTCTTCCGCGACCGCCTTGCGCGCATGCATGTTGAAACGGCCGTCGTAGATCGGCCTGGCGCCGGTGGTCGGCCCCTGGTACTGCACGAACACCATCTGCCCGCCGGTCTCGGTCGAGAGCTCTTCCTCATAGTGCGGATCGGCATAGCAGAACATGGTGCCCGGGCCGTGCGTCTTGCCGCCGATGACGAAAGTGCCCTCGATGATGTACCAGACCTGCGCGAAGTCGTGCTGGTGAAACGGATGGCGCGAACCGGGTTCATAACGCACGATTCCGGCGTTGGGCTCGGTCGGGTTTTCCGGGCGCGGATGAAACATCATCTTGCCGGTTTGTCCGGGCCAGCGGATGGTTTCCCACTGGTGGCAGTCGACGTGGGTCACGCGCGGCGGCTGGTGCGCCGACGCGTCGGGGTTGGTGTCGCTCATGTGCGCCTCCTTGAACCGGTTGATCGTCAATTCTAACGCCAGACCGGACGCCCGGCTGCACTTAATCACCGATGGCGTCGCGCCAAGTCACGCGCGGGCGCGCCGTGACGAGCGCGGCGCCCAATGCGGCAGCCACGCAACCACCTTCCCTCAAGCCAGCTTCGCCGCCTTCTTGATCTGCGTCAGTTGCACCATCTGCGGCGACTTCTTGTAGTGCGTATCGAGCGGATAGCAGCCAGACACCATGCCGTTGCGCGGCGCGGTGGTGCAATCGCTGAAGGTGCGGCACAGGCGCTTTCTCTGCATGCCGCGCCCGGCCAGCACGTCGGCCGGCAACTCGGGGTAGGCCAGCACCATGCGCCCCAGCCCCACCATGTCGACCCAACCGGCGCGCAGCACCGCCTGCGCCACGTTGGGCAGGAATTCCTGCAGGTAGGTGTAGCCGCTGCCCATGAAGGCCAGGTCGGGAAAAGCCGCCTTCAGGTCGCGCACGGTCTCAAGGTGGCGCATCACGCCGATCAGAGGGTCTTCCGGCGGCTGGTAGCCGTCCGAGGGTGGATACAGCGCCGGCCGTGTCAGGTGCGGGTTGTAGTACGGGCTGCCCAGGGTGATGTTGACGAGGCGCATGCCCAGACCCTTGACGATGGCAAGGAAGGCACGCGTCTCCGACAGGTCGGCCCTGATCGGCACGGCTTCGTCGGTACCGAAGCCATAGCGATACGGCAGGCAGTGCGAGAAGTCGTCCGGCACGCCCGCTCCCAGCACATCGGGATCGGCACTCTCGGGGTCTGCCTTGAAAGGCACGAAATCCAGCGCCGAGAGGCGCACGCCAAGCTCGAGTTGCGGCACCTCGGCGCGAATCCCCGCCACCAGCTCGGCCAGAAAACGCGTGCGATTGGCAAGCGAGCCGCCGAATTCGCCCGGACGCGACTTGGCCGACAAGAACTCGTGACCCAGGTAGCCATGGCAATGCTTCAAGTCGACGAACTGGTAGCCGCAATCCCAGGCGCGCTTGGCCGCGATCACGTAGTCGTCGATCAGGGCGCGAATCTCGCCATCGGTGATCAGTGGATGATCGGCGGCCAGGTGAAATTTGCGATCCAGAATCGGGTGGCGATACAGAATGCGCGGCTCCATGCGCGACTTGTCGTTGGGCTTGCAGAAACGCCCGGAATGCGTGAGTTGCAGGCCGATGACCAGTCCGGCATCGTCGCCCATGGCTTCGCGGTGCGCCGCCACCAGGGTTTGGCGCAAGGCAGCGATGCTCGCCTGGCTGGCGGCAGTCATGGTGAGCTGGTTGGGATTGGCGCGGCCGTCGTGGCGCACCGCCACCGCCTCGCCGCCCCAGATCATCTTGGCACCCGACAGGCCGAAATTGCGCCAGCGGCGAATGGTGTTGTCCGAGGGCCTGCCGTCTTCGAGGCCATCCCAGCCTTCCATCGGCTGGATCGCGAAACGGTTGCCGATGGTGAATTTGCCCACCTGCAAGGCCGCGCCCAGCGGCGATTGCGGGCCGGATTCGACCGTTTCGTCACACGGCATCGCAAGGCCCAGGCGCTGCAGGTTTTCCTTGAAACCGGCGGCGTTCTGCAGCGATTTGATCTTGGCAAAGTCGCCGAATTTCATGCGCTCAACTCCTTGGGAGGGGTGCGGAACCGTGCATTACCGCAGCGCCGCTGCCGCGAACACCAGCGCAAGTCTGGCGACAGGCGCCGGGCCGGGACCCTGCGGCGAAAACGAAGTAACTATCCGGTTAATTATTCCCAATTGCGCGCACGAAGTCAATCCCGACGCCACGAAAACACCCGTCCATGCGCCAGCGCTACGACGATCCTGGATCAGAAAAACGTGTTGGGCTCGAGGAAAAATCCGAGGATCAGCGCGCCATTGGGTGCACTGGCCACATGCCGGCTGCCGGCCGGGCGCCACACAAAGTTGCCAACGCTCGCTTCACCTTCGTGATCCTTGAGGCTGCCTTCGAGAATCCAGCTTTGCTCGATCTGGTTGTGCAGGTGATCGGTCAATACCGCACCCGGCTCCATTTTCGTCAGCACCGTTTGCAGCCCGGTCTCGGGGTCTTCCATCAGGACCTTGATCTGTACACCAGGAAAACGGGTCGGCTGCCAGGGCAGCGCAGGAACATCGATGTAACGCGAAGACAGCGCTGCAAGCTTGGCGTGCTGCTCCTGCAATCCGGGGGTTTGCTGGGCCATGGTGAAATCTCCTTTCGAAATAGCGGGACGGTGCGATGCGGCCGGTCGCAGGCGACGGATCGTCGCGAATCGCCGCTTCTGCGGCGCTGATGCCAGCATACCGCGTCTCCGGCACGCGGTGTGTGGCCAGCGGCCGGCAAGCGCGAATCGCACAGCCATTGCCCATCGCGGGCCGGCATCAAATGCGGGCCGGCGCGGCACGGACTTTGCATATACCATTGGGTCCGCTCGCATTCGCCGCCCGCCCATTTCTGCCCGAGGACCTCCATGAAAATTGCCCGGCTTGCCATTCTGATAACTGCCATGACCGCCCTGCTCCCTGGCGCATGGGCGCAGCAAAAACGCATCGCGGTCACCATGATTGTCGAAGTGCCGCAGTTGCTCGATGTCAAGCGCGGCCTGACCGAAGAGTTGGCGCGACTGGGCCTGCGTGAAGGGCAGAATCTGGTAATCGACTACTCGCATGCGGCCGGCAGCTTTCCCACCCAGCAGCAAATCGCCAAGAAGATCATGGGTGACAAACCCGATCTGATCGTGCCGATCACCACGCCGTCGGCGATCGTGATGGCGCAGGCCGCAAAAGACTCCACCATTCCGATCGTGTTCTCCACCGTCACCGACCCGTTGCGCGCCAAGGTGGTGGGCACGCTCAAGAGCCCCGGCGGCCTGATCACCGGCGTCTCCGATCTGGCACCGATCGACCTGCACCTCAAGCTGATGAAGGAAATGGTGCCCGGCGCCAAGCGCCTGGGTGTGCTGATGAACCCCTCGTTGCCGAATACCCAGACCTACCTCGAAATGCTCAAGCAACTGGCGCCGGCGGCCGGGCTCACGATCGTCGAATCGCCGGCACCGCAAACCATCAACGTGCAGGCGGCCGCGCTCAACCTGGTTGGCAAGGTCGACATGATCTACATTCCCAACGACACCACTGTCTATGCAGCGCTGGAGGCAGCGATCAAGGTCTCGACCGAGAACAAGCTGCCGCTGTTCTGCGGCGAGACCCGCTCGGTTGAACGCGGTTGCGCCGCCTCGATCAGCTTCGACTACTACGATGTGGGTGTAGCCACCGCGCAGATGGTGAAGAAGGTGCTGGACGGCGCCAAGCCCGGCGACCTCGATGTCAACGTGCTCAAGGACACCTACAAGAGCTTCCAGCTGTGGATCAACGGCAAGACCGCTGCCGCCATGGGCATGAGCATAAGCGACGATCTCAGGCGCCGCGCCGCCCGGGTGTTCTGAACCGGTGTCGCTGGTCGCCTTCCTCGGGGCGATCGAGACCGGCCTGATTTTCGGTCTCGTCGCCCTCGGGGTATTCCTCTCGTTTCGCGTTCTCAATTTTCCCGACCTGACCGTCGATGGCAGCTTCGCGTTCGGCGCGGCCGTCGCGGCCGCGCTGATTGTCAAGGGCTGGGACCCGTGGGCCGCTTCGGCAGTGGCAATCGCCGCCGGTGCCTGCGCCGGCCTGGTGACGGCGACCTTGAACCTGCGCCTCAAGGTGCTGAACCTGCTGGCCAGCATCCTCACCATGATCGCGCTGTACTCGGTCAACATCCGCGTGATGGGCGGCCCGACCCTGCCCCTCCTGGGACAAAAAAGCGTGCTGAATTCCGCTGCCTTCCTGGGCATCCCCAATCCATGGCTGGCACCACTGTTTTTCCTTCTGGTAACGAGTGTTGTCTGGCTGCTGTACGCCTGGTTCCTGCATTGCGAAACCGGGCTGGCGATGCGCGCCACCGGTGCCAACCCGGTGATGGCGCGCGCCAATGGGGTGCGCACCGAGCGCCTGGTTCTGGCCGGTCTTGCCATCAGCAATGGCCTGGCGGCGTTCGCCGGCGCGCTGCTGGCGCAACTGCAGGGAGCGGCGGATGTCACCATGGGCATCGGCACCATCGTGGTGGGCTTAGCCGCGGTGATCGGCGGGCAGACCATCTTTCGCGCCAAGAGCCTCTTGGGGCTGACGCTGAGCTGCGTGGCAGGATCGATCGTCTATCACGTGATTGTGGCAATGGCGCTCAACGCCACCACCCTGGGATTCACCGCTTCCGATCTCAATATCGTGACCTCGGCGCTGGTCTGCCTGGCCCTCGCGGTCGCAGGCAAGGGTGCTGGTGTGGCCAAGGCGAAACGCGCATGATCCGCGTCGACGGCGTATCGGTGGTGTTCAATGCCGGCACGGCATTGGAAAACCGCGTGCTCGACAACTTTTCGGTCGATATTCCGCAAGGCCAGTTCGTCACCGTGATCGGCTCCAACGGCGCCGGAAAATCCACGCTCCTCAATGTGCTGGCAGGCGAGGTAGCTGTCGCCAGTGGCCGCGTGCTGATCGCGGAGCAGGATGTCACCCGATTGCCGGCTTCGGAACGCGCAGGCCTGGTGGCAAGGGTGTTCCAGGACCCGCGCGCCGGCACCTGCGAAACCCTGACGGTCGAGGAAAACTTGGCGCTTGCAGCTTCGCGCGGGCACTCACGCGGCTTTGGCCTGGCCCTGCGCCGGGAACGACGAGAACGATTTCGCGCCGCGCTGGCAAGGTTGGGACTCGGGCTTGAAGACCGTCTGAATGACCAGATCGGCCTGCTCTCGGGTGGCCAGCGCCAGGCCACCAGTCTCTTGATGGCATCGATCGAGCCGATGCAGATACTGCTGCTCGACGAGCACGTGGCGGCACTCGACCCGCGTACCGCCGGCTTCGTGCTCGACCTGACGCGCCGCATCATCGAGGAACAGAAACTCACCGCGCTGATGGTGACCCACAGCATGCGCCACGCGCTCTCGCTGGGCGATCGCACCCTGATGCTGCACGAGGGCCGCGTGGTGCTCGATGTGAGCGGCGACGAACGCCAGCGCATGACGGTGGACGACCTGATCGCGCGCTTTCGCGCCCAGCACGGCGAGGAACTCGATTCCGACAGCCTGCTGCTGGCATGACCCGGCAACACTGATGCCGCGGGGCGTTCACTCCGCAGCCCTGCCAGTACGCAAACCAACACCGAACCCTTGACGGAGGCATTCACATGACGCAGCCAGCCAGCTTCGATCCGACCACCCTGCCCGTGCGCCACGCATTGGCGCATGAAATCGAACGTGGCTGGCGACGTTTGGCCGAGCCGGGTACCTGGTGGACCGGCTCGCAGCGACTGGCGATCGCGGCCGAAGCGCGCAATGCACCTTTCTGCGGCCTGTGCCAACGCCGTCGCGCAGCGCTCTCGCCCTACACGGTGGCTGGCGAGCATGTCAGCCTGGGCATCCTTGACGCACCCATGGTCGAAATCGTGCATCGGCTTGTCAACGATGCCGGCCGCTTGACCAGGACCTGGCTGCAATCGATGCAGGATGCCGGCGTTGCCGAAGAACAGTACGTCGAGACCATCGGCGTGATCGCCATGATCACCGCGCTGGATACCTTCGACCTGGGCCTGGGGCTGCCGCAGCGTACCCTGCCGGCGCCGCTCGCGGGCGCACCGAACCGCCAGCGCCCGGCCGGCGCCCGGCGCGATCTGGCCTGGGTTGCCACTGTGGCCCCCGAACACCTGAGCGCCGCCGACCCCGACCCCTACACGATTCACGGCAACAAGAATATCCACCGTGCCTTGAGTCTGGTGCCGCAGGAGGTTCTCAACTTTTTCGATCTCGATGTCGAGCTGTATCTGAAGGACCACGAGATCCGCGACTTCGAGCATGAGTACCGCGCCTTGACTCACGCACAGATCGAATTGCTCGCCGGGCGCGTCTCTTCCCTGAACGGCTGCTTTTACTGAACGGTCAGCCATTCGGCGCTGCTCCGTGCGAGTGGCCAGCATGCAGGCGAGAGCTTCGAGATGGGTGCAGCACTCAATGGCGACGGTGCTGCCGTCGGTGTGGCGCACGGCGCGACGTTAGTCGAGTACGGCGAGGCGATGCTGCGCGGCGACGCGCGGCGACGCGCAGCGGCGCGCCTGGCGGTTTATCAGGCGCTGGGTCCCGCCGCCCTGGTCGATGCTGCGGCGATCGTGGCGTCTTTCAACGCGGTGGTGAAGCTGGCCGATGGCAGCGGCATTCCGCTCGAGGACTTCAAGGAAAAAGCCACGCAGACGCTGCGCGCCGAGCTCGGGCTCGATGGGCTCAACCAGGGCGCGGGCACCAGCTAACCGCAGCCTTGGCCCAAGGCACCTGAACCACACTCTTTCAGGCCCGCCCCAGCGCCTTAAGGATCGCAACCGGCGTGATCGGCAGTGTGGTGATGCGCACGCCGATCGCATCGTGCACCGCATTGGCAACCGCGCTTGCAATCGGCAGGATCGTCGCTTCCCCGGCGCCCTTGGAGCCGAACGGCCCCGGCCCATGGCCCTGTTCCTGGGTGATGGTGGCGAACCCGCGGCTGCGCCGGCTTGTTGACCCCGCCGCCATCCTTGAAGCCGACGGCGATGCCCATGCCGCGCTGCTTCGGCCCGGCGGCGCTTTTCTTGCGATCGTGATGGCCGATCGCCTCGCACACCACATCGAGCCCCAGCTTCAGGTCGCTATCGACTCCGCTTTCGCCGGGCATGAAAGGTTCGTGCAGGGCCAGCAGGTTGCGCACCCGCATCCGGTAGGGATCGAGCCCCAGGCGGCGCGCGATCATGTCCAACTGCGATTCCGAGGCCCAGCTTGCCTGCGTGCCGCCGAAACCGCGGAACGGCCCTGCCGGCGCGGTATTGGTCATCACGCAGGCGCAGCGGGTGTCGACATGCTGCCAGCGATAGGGGCCGGGCACGCGGTAGCCGGCCTTTTCGGCCACCAGCGGGCTGGCGTCCGAGTAGGCGCCGGCTTCGAGCAGGATTTCACTATGGCGCGCCACCAGCGTGCCCTCGGCCATCACCCCGGTTTTCAGCCGCAGGATCGCGGCATGCTGGGTGTTGGTGAGAAAACCTTCTTCCATGGTGAGGCACAGGCGCACCGGCTTGCCGGTCGCAAGCGACAGCATCACCGAGATCGCCTCGGTCTTGACATTGTTCTTCGAGCCAAAGCCGCCGCCGATGTAGGGCACCCTTTAAACTGCGCCGGCACCGGCGCGGCAAATGCCGCTCGCGGGCGCGCCCGTGCCCGCGAGCGTCGGTGTTTACGCCGGCGTCAACGCAACCCGGGCATGGGCCTGATCGGCAGCCTGCTTTTCCAGCATGCGCCGCACCCGCGCCAACCCCATGTCGTGTTCATACAGAAACTCCCGGTCGCGCGCATTGCGCGGCATGCTTTCCAGCACCAGGCGGTCTTGTTCGAGCACATCCCAATGCAGGCCTTCGAGGCGGTTGCGGTAGAGAAAGCGCCACACATTGCACTGCCAGCCGCGCACCTTGCGGGTACGCCAGAAATACACCTGGCAGTGATCCTCGTCGACCGGGGTGGCGAAACCGATGATGCCGAAGCTGCCGCCCGGGCCGTATTTTTTCTGGTACGGAATGGTCAGGCGCAGCCACATGCAGCCGGTGTCGCCCAACTCGACCCAGTCGAAATTGACGTCGCGCTGGCCGACCTTTTCGAACACCAGCCCGACCGGCGTCTTGCGCACCTTCATTTCGGAACGCTTGTCGCCATCGGCCATCGAATGCGAGGCCGCGTGCAGATAGGCGCCGTGCATCGGGTCCATCACGTTGTCGATCGCATAGCGGTAGCTGGTGTTCCAGTTCGACATGCACAGGAAATGCGAATACTCTTCCGACACCAGTTCCAAGGGCAGATCGAGCGCCGGCGCCGCAGCGGCCGGATCGATGCCGAACCACAGGAACACCGCACCGGCGCGCTCTTCCACCGCATAGCTCTTGACGCAGCTCTTGCCCTCCAGCGGGCAATTGGCCGACGCCGGTACTTCCCTGACCGTGCCGCTGCCGTCGATCTGGATGCCGTGGTACCAGCAGGCCACGCGTTCACCCAGGTTCCAGCCCAGCGACAGGCGTGCGCCGCGATGCGGGCAACGATCCTCCAGCGCATGCACGCGGCCGGCGGCGTCGCGCCACAGCACGATCGATTCGCCCAGGCGGGTGATGCCCACGGGCGCATTGCGCACCTGCCAGGAAGGGGCGACCGGGTACCACAGGTCGCGGATGCCGGTGGCCAGTATTTGTTGCGCGGCCGTGGCGACGGGGTCTTTTTGCTCGATTGTTTGCATGCTGTTTCTCCGTTGACGGTCAGGCGCCCAGGCGCGCCATCTCGGCCTCGAACGAGGCACTTGTCCATTGCCCGCCTTCGGCTGAGCGAAAGGCTTGCGCGTTGAGGCCGGCAACCACTTCGTCGATGCTGACGGCACCGTCGGCAAACACCCGTTCGAGCACATCGCCCAGCGCGTTCTCGTAGGCGCTGGGCAGGGCCGCACGGTTTTGCCAGATGATGTTCGGAAGCTGGCCGGGGACTTCGATCTGCCCCTTGCCGGCGACGTTGTTGGGTTGCGCGGCCAGCCAGGGTTGGAGGTGGGGGTTGTAGTTCATGCTGTGTTCTCCTGTCTAAACTGCGGTAATCCGGATTTGAATTTCTTGACCGAGCACACGCACCGGAAAGGTTTTCAAGTCGCGACAGGGTTCGCCGCGCAGGTGCTTGCCGGTGGATACATCGAACACCGCGTTGTGCAGCGGGCATTCGACTTCGCAACCCTCGGCAAAACCCTGGGTGAGCAGGGCTGCCGCATGCGGGCAGATGTCCTCGGCGGCATGGAGGGTGCCATCGACATCGTAGATGCCGATCTTCTGCGTGCCCACGGTCACGCCCAGCGGCGCATCGGGCTCGACCTGGTCGCGTTGCCCGACGGCTGTCCAGTCGCTCATGAATTCTCCTTGTAAATGATCAGCCGGCGCTTGATACCGGCAGCTTGTTGAGGTCGGCGGCGGGATCGACCAGCGCATCGAGCGCCGGATAGCTGTCCTGCGCGATCCACCGGCGCACCACCCGCATGTCGCGCCCGGCGTTGACCGCGGCCACCGCGCGCACCCTGGGACCTTCACAAAAAAAGAACAGGCGCGAGCGCTTGGCCGGGATTTGCCGTTCGATGACCTGCATCGAATCATCGGGCAAGCCCAGCAGTTGCAGATTGTCGTCGTACTGGTCGGACCAGAACCACGGCGGGCCGTCGGCCTCGTTATCATGGGCAATGCCCAAGGCGGTCCTGGCTGCGGCCACCGCCTGGCGCTGCGCGTTTTCCCAGGATTCGATGCGCAGGCGCGTGCCATTGGCGCGCGCGGCGTTGGCAACATCGCCGACGGCGAAAATCGCCGGGTCGGCAGTGCGTCCGCAAGCGTCGGTCAACACGCCGTTTGCCACCGCGAGGCCGGCGGCCGCCGCCAGTTCGTCTGCCGCGACCAAGCCGATGCCGACCACCAGCAGGTCGCCATCGAGCCTGGCGCCGCTGGCAAGATGCAGCGTGACGCGCTCGTCACCAGCCACCACTTCACGCACCGCGTCACCCAGCAATACCCTGACACCATGAGCCGTGTGGGTCTCCAGCAAATGGGCGGAAACACAGGCCGGCACGGTGCGCATGCACAGGCGTGGCGCGGCTTCGATCACGCTGACCTCGCGTTCCAGCAGGCGCGCCGATGCGGCAACTTCAAGCCCGATCCAGCCCCCGCCCAGCACCAGCACATGGCGCGCAGCGCCAATCGCCTGCTTCAGTTCGAGTGCGTCCTCATAGGTGCGCAAAGTCAGCACGCGCGCATGCGGCGCCAGCCCCGGCAGCGTGCGCGCACGACCGCCATTGGCAAGAAACAGCATGTCATAAGCGACCGCCTCGCCGCTTGCCGTGCGCAGCGTGCGGGCAGCACGATCGATCGCCACCACACGCTGGCCGGGCCGCCAATCGATCGCAAGCTCGCTCCACTTCGGCTCCGGCAGCAGCACCAGTCGCTCAAAGCCCTGGTTCTCCTTGAGCACCGCCTTGGACAAGGGCGGGCGCTCATAAGGCACATGCGCTTCGTCGCCGAACCAGACGATGCGCCCGGCGAAGCCGTTCTCGCGCAGGGTCAGCGCGAGCCAGCGGCCGGCCTGGCCGGCGCCGACGATCACAAAGCTGCGGGACTCGGACATGGGCGGGAGGGTTTCCTTGCGCTGCGGCGGGCGCGTGTTTAATCGGCGGTGATCTTCAGTTCGCGTGCGATGCGGGCGTAGCGCTGGTCGTCCTCACGCATCAGCGTGGCCAGTTCCTGCGGCGTGCCGCCACGCAGTTCAATCCCGGCATCGGACAGGCGCTTGCGCACATCGGGCTGGCGCACCGCCTCGTTGAAAGCCTCGTTCAAGGCGGCGATGGTCGCCCCCGGTGTGGCCGCGGCCGTGAACACGCCGTACCAGGCATTGACCTCCACCCCCTTGATGCCGCGTTCGGTAAGCGTGGGCACATTGGGCAGGAGCGGCGTGCGCGCGCGCTCGGCCACCGCCAGCGCCAGCAGACGGCCGGATTCGAGGTGCTGGGCGGCACCGCCCAAGGCGACAAACAACAGCTTGACCTCGCCGCCGATAGCTGCGGTCACCGAAGGGGCCACGCCGCGATACGGCACATGCGTCAACTTCAGGCCGGCGGCGCTGGCGAACATTTCGCCGGCGAAGTGCATCGGCGAACCGTTGCCGGCGCTGCCGAAGGCCAGGTCGGGTTTGGCCTTGGCCTGCGCGATCAATTGCTCGATCGTGGTGGCGCCCAAGGTCGGGTTGGCGACGATCAGCATCGGCGTGGTGGCCACCGCGATGACCGGCGCCAGGTCCTTTTGCACATCGATGCCGCCGCCCGCCCCTTTGGGCAGCACATGCGGCGAGATGGCCAGCGTGTTGGGGGCCAGCAGCAAGGTGCTGCCGTCGGGCGTCGCCTTGGCCACCGCGCCGGCACCCACCAGCCCGCCGACCCCGGGGCGATTCTCCACCACCACCGCGCGCGCAAGCTGCAGCGCCAGTTTTTCGCCAAGCACGCGCGCTGCCAGATCGGGGCCGGCGCCGGCGGGAAACGGCACCACGATGGTCAGTTGCTTGCCGGCGGGCTGTGCATGAGCGGCGCCATGCGAGAGGATGCAAGCGGCCATGGTTACTGCTGCGGTGAGGGCGCGGCGCGTTGAGGTCAGGGGGCAGGTGGTCATGGCAGTTGTATGTGAGGGGCAGGTGGTCATGGTGCTTGTATGTGAGGGGCAGGTGGTCATGGTGCTTGTATGTGAGGGGCAGGTGGTCATGGTGCTTGTATGTGGGGTGCCGGTGGTCATGGTGCTTGTATGTGAGGTGCAGGCTTAGTGTGGTTTGTCGGTCAGGAACTTGGCGTCGTTCTGACGGCCCTTCTGGCGCCGCGTATGGCCATCGATGCCACCATCCACGGCCCACTCGGCGAAAACGGTCGGCCCGGGTTCGAAATCGCGCGGCAGCCAGGCCTCGGTAAGCTCGTCTTCATCGGCGTAGTACTCGATGAGACCACCGGCAGGATTGCGAAAGTACCAGAAATAGGCTGACGAAATCGGGTGCCGGCCCGGCCCCAGTTGCGTATCCCAGCCGCAACGGCTTACCTGCAGCCCGCCGCCGAACACCTCATGGATATCGCGCACCGTGAAGGCGACGTGATTCAGGCCGCGCTTGCCATCCGGCGTTGCGAGCAGAAACAGGTCGTGATGCCCGCCGCGCGGGGCGCAGCGCATGAAGGCACCGCGCCCGGGGTAACGATCGGAGGCCACGAAACCCAGCTCGGCGTAAAACGCTTCGGTGGCGGCCAGATCGGGCACGAAGAACACCACATGCCCCACCTCGATGGGCGTGGCGCGCTCGTAGATGGTGCCGGGCTGATCCACCCGCAGGCGCTGGTCCCAGGTGTTGGCGGGCGTGCCGCGCACCTGCACCGCGCGCTTGACGCTGACCTGAAAGCGCAGCGCGAAGCCGTTGGGATCGGTGCAACCGATACGTGCACCGGACTCGACGTAATCCGGCTTGTGCATCAGTCGCTCACGCAACATGGACAAAGTCTCTGCGTCACTCACGCCCCACACCACTTCGCGCAGGGTCGGGCCGTCCTCGATCGGCGCCGGCAGTGAGGCATGTGCCGGATCGGCCACCAGCACGCGGCAACCGTTCAGGGTTTCGAACACCAGGCGGCGGTCGGCATCCTGCACCAGCGTCAAACCCCAGTCGGTGAAAAAGCGCCGGCAGGTGGCCAGGTCGGCCGCGCCGTAGGTGATTTCATCGATACCTAAAATGCTCATGAGTGCTCCGCTTTGCGTTCTAT
>Ga0163146_10003826_pt1 | contig 18900 bp, 15 predicted proteins | sample OliLakLV19MP7G1_FD_148648 | JGI IMG/M metagenome (GOLD analysis project Ga0163146, IMG submission 148648) | Freshwater microbial mat bacterial communities from Lake Vanda, McMurdo Dry Valleys, Antarctica - Oligotrophic Lake LV.19.MP7.G1 | ecosystem: Environmental > Aquatic > Freshwater > Lake >...
CGAATAGTGTCTACACTGACAGCTTTTAGCTCCGCTAGCTCTCCAATACTGATTAGCCTATCCAGTGGTTTACCTAGAATTCGTTACTCAAATTATAGGTAAACCTAGATATTTTGGCAACTGCTACGAACCCCTTTTCTCGGTTTGCTAGAGCATATTGAGCGGATCAACATCAATGGTTAAGCTGACGCTGCTGGCACATAATGAGCGCAGTGTGGTGACATCTGGCAAGGCGACTGAAGCCTCAAGCGGTAGTTTGAGCAGAATTTGCCAGTGGTAGCGACGAGCCACACGCAAAATCGTGGCGGGAGCAGGGCCTAAGCGCTCAACACCCTGTACCTCCAGGTCAGCCAGCGCTAGCGCGACTCGCTCGGCTGCTTGTTGGACGGCGATCGGGCTGGTACTGCCAAACCGCAGTAAAACCAGACGGCTATAGGGGGGATAATGGAGCTGCGATCGATGCCGTAACTCGTCCTCGACAAACCGCTCATAGGCATGTTGCTGCACCGCCTGAATAACGGGATGCTCCGGTGAGTAAGTTTGCAAAATGACCTGACCCGGCTCGTCTCCACGTCCACAGCGACCCGCAACCTGGGTTAACGTTTGAAACGCACGCTCGTTAGCACGATAGTCTGCCATGTGCAGTAGCCCATCGGCTGAAACGATGCCTACCAGTGTCACCTGGGGTAGATCAATGCCTTTTGCCAACATTTGGGTGCCGACCAAAAGATCGGCTTCGCCATGAGCAAACTGAGTTAGCAGTGCCCGATGAGCGCCTTTAGTACGGGTAGTATCACTGTCAAACCGAATCAGGCTTAGAGCTGGGAACTCATGTGCGATCGCCTGAGCAATCCGCTGAGTCCCGCTGCCAAAGTGCTTAAAGTAGGTGGAGTGGCAGGTCGGACAGTCGTTGGGTAGCAGTCGGGAGTGATTGCAGTAATGGCACCGCAACACAGGTGTTGCCTCACTATGCACGTGATGATACGCCAGCGAAACATCGCAGTTGGGGCAGGTGACGACATAGCCACAGCTCCGGCAAGACACAAAGGTGCTGTGTCCCCGACGATGAATAAAGAGAATCCCTTGCTGCTGTCGCTCCTTTAAAGCTAGCAATGCTGCTCGCAGCGATCGGCTAAAAATAGAATGATTCCCTTGATGCAGCTCCTGACGCATATCCACGACATTGATCGACGGTAGCTGGCGATCGGAGACACGGGTGGGAAGGGAGAGGAGGAGAGGAGAGTTTTGAGTTTGTAAGTGCGCCGCTTCGCAAGAGAGTTTTGAGTTTTGAGTAGCGCTTTGCGCCGACAAGCTAGAGAGCTTTGAGTTTTGAGTCTCGACTCCTGGATCTGGACTCCCCACTCCCGGCTCCCCACTCCTACACGCAACCCAACTTTCCAACGAGGGCGTTGCCGACCCCAGCAGTAGAGGGCAGTGTTCTAGCTCAGCCCGCCAGCGAGCGACCGTGCGGGCATGGTAGCAGGGGGCTGGTTGATCTTGCTTGAAGCTGGCATCATGCTCCTCATCCAGCACAATCAGCCCCAGATGTGGTAAGGGCGCGAAGACAGCCGAGCGAGTGCCAATCACAATCTGGGCTTCACCGTTAAGCATTTGTCGCCAAGTATCGTACCGTTCGCCCTCCGACAGGGCACTGTGGTAAACGCAGACGCGGCTACCGAAACGAGCACGAAAGCGATCGGTCAACTGCGGGGTTAGCCCAATTTCGGGTACTAGCACCAATGCCGATTGCCCTTGTTGGAGTACAGGCGCGATCGCCTGCAAATAAACCTCGGTTTTACCTGATCCAGTTACCCCGTGCAGTAGGACTTCAGCAAAGCCAGCTAATGCCCAAATGTGCTCTAGAGCAACCGTTTGGTCAGGTGTTAGCAGCTTTGCCAAATCGCCTGTGACGGCTGACTCGCTCTCGCGCCGGAGCACTTCACGCGGCTGGATGACCACCTGCCCCTTCTGCGCCAGCCCTTTTAGAGTGGTAGAACTGGTCTGGCACAGTTGAAGCAGTTCGGTTAACCACAGTTCGCCCCCTTGCCGCCGCAGCACCGCTAGAATCTCCTGCTGTCTGGGCGTGAGGTCAGAGGGTGATGGCAAGGCAACGAGTGTGACTGCCAGCTTCTGCTTGGGACGGACGGGGGCAGGCGGTTCTAGATACTGGTCTACTAAGCCATGTTTGACTAGCTCTTGCAAGCCTCGGCGTGCCCCCTCACACTGCCGCTGCAAGTACTGCCAGCTATAGTCACCCGTTTTGCTGGCATGAAGGAGCGTGAGAATCTGTTGAGCGGCGGAAGAGAGCGGCGATCGAGCCGTGGGAAGCGCAGGCACGGGAGCAGTAGATGAGGGTACGATCGCCCCAGTTTCCTCGGTCGCCGCCACAGGTGGCACCAACCGAAGACGACGCTGCGATCGCGATAGTAGTCCCGGCGGTAGTGCCACGCGGACAACCTGCATGAGAGACGTGCAGTAGTACTCGGCAACGCGGTTCAGCAGATGCCAGTAAGTGGCTGAGAAGAAGCCCGCCTGTACCGTGTCTTCTACATCCCGGATCTGGGTTGGGTCTAAGCCTGTAGGGGGTTGATCCAGGCAGCGAATGGCGATCGCCCCTACTTGCTGCATGCCAAACGGCACACTCAAAATATCACCAGGCTGCGCTACCAGGTGCGGCGGCAAGTGGTAGGTAAAAATGCCTTGCGCACCTGGGCAATCAACTAGCACTTCGACCCAGATTGCGGACGTGTTTGCTCGATAGCGGGTTCCAGGCTCAGCTAAAACAGACATGTAGAAGTCAACACTTTAGAGGGACGGCATTGTTGCAACGAGGCTAGATCGCAGCAGCAGGACTGGGAGCGATCGCAGTCTAACAAAAAGCTTAATGCTCTTCGCTTGGCGCTGGTAAGGCGCACTGCAACACTACATTCTCCACGCTCTAGCTTGTGTCTTCACACTCTAGCTTCTGACAGAGGGGTTTTCACCCTATCGATAGAGAGGAGAACGATTAATTGTATGGGAGCCTTTTGAGATGAGGTGGGCGGTTGACCGCCGCCTTTGGTCATCGGCAGCAAGAGATTAGCAACTCTTTCTGCAAAGATGCTTGGCAGTCTGCACAAGCGGACTGAATAGACAAGTCTGTGCTTGAGTAGTCTCAAGCTAATGAGATCGCACCTCTAGCCTCTTTAAGCACGATCGCATCGGTTCGGTAGGATTCAGGCAACTGTATCGCTAAGTGCACATCGAGCAGTTGCTTCGCTCATTGACGTCATTCACTGTCTTTAAAGCCGTTGCCAGCGTTCAGCTAAGGTTCCAATCAACGCCTTTTAAATGCTTTTTGTAGTTGAACGAACAACCTAAAAAATTGCTTCAAGTAGCTTAACAGAATGCGATCGTTTGACTGCACGGCAACATTCATCATTTTCTAGTTTCAACGTGCTAGTGACCCTCCCCCACTTCTGCAATTGAACCGCTAAGATTAGCAAATAAAAGGCGACTGGAATGAGCAGATCTACTCAGACGAACTGATATTACCCGGACACACCTGCTTCTAGACGACCGCATACATGTATCACTTTTGAGCAATTAGCCCTTCATACTTGCAATCTTCCCATGTACCAAAAGTTGACATCACCCCAACCCATAGACACGTCTCAACCAGAAGCGACTCCTGCGGCGGCTAACAAGCTTGACTCTCTTGAATCGCTACAACTTGTGGCGGACGGAGACTTATCAGTTGGGTTGGCTGATGAAGACCTGGCAGAGCCAGAGCTTGCCGATATTAATGCAGCCGAAGCCGAGCTTTACCAGGGCGACACGGCTGTTGAGGAGGGGCTGAGCGTGAGTGCCATCATGGGGGACGATGATGCGTCGCTAAGTGCTGATGAGGATGTGGATCAGATTGCCAGTGCCCGCCCGTCTGGTTACAGCAAAACTAGCACTGATGACGCAGTCGGTGCCTTCTTTAAGGAAATGGCGCGCTACCCACTGCTCAAGCCCAATGAAGAAGTTGAACTGGCACGGCGGATTCGTTACCTGGTTGATATTGACAAGGTACAAACGCGGCTGATTGACGAGCTTGGGCATGTTCCCAGTCGAGAAGAACTTGCCGCTGCCGTAGGGTTAACTGAGCGAAAGCTAGAGCATTGTCTTTATCGCAGCCGTGTCGCCAAGCGTAAGATGATTCGATCAAACTTACGCCTCGTGGTGTCGATCGCAAAACGCTACTTGAACCGGGGCGTTCCCTTTCTAGATCTGATTCAGGAAGGTGCCTTAGGCTTGAACCGTGCGACCGAGAAATTCGATCCCGACAAAGGCTACAAGTTCTCTACCTATGCGTACTGGTGGATTCGGCAGGGCATCACGCGCACGATCGCGAACGACGCTCGCACGATTCGGCTACCGATTCACATTGTTGAAAAGCTGAACAAGCTGAAAAAAGCCCACCGTGAGCTGCGCAAAGAGCTGCACCGCAACCCCACCGAAGTTGAACTGGCAGCGGTCTTAGAGGTGACAACCGAGCAACTGCGGCATCTCCAGCAAGTGCGCCGCAAGTCTCTATCGCTGAACCATCGCGTTGGTAAAGGCGAAGACACCGAACTGATGGATCTATTAGAAGATGGTGACACGCAGTCTCCCGAAGCCCAGATGAGCGAAACCATGCTGCGTCAGGAAGTCTGGGATGTGTTAGGCGATGTGCTCACTCAGCGCGAAAAAGACATTATTTCCCTACGCTATGGCTTAACCTCCAGCAAGCCCTGCACGCTGGAAGAAGTAGGTGGTCTATTCAATCTCTCCCGTGAACGAGTCCGTCAAATCCAAAGCAAAGCCATGCGGAAGCTGCGCCGTCCTCAGATCGCTGAACGGCTGAAGAGCTGGTTAGGTTAGAGCTAGTTGGCTTAAAAAAAAGCGCGTCAAAATTGGTATCCTGCATTAGTCTTATAGAGCAGATGATGGTTCTGTCAATCTGTCTAAAGGTACTAACCTTCTATGGGATTTGTGCAGTTTTTCGTGCCGCACGATCGTTTGCGATTGGATCGTGCTCATTTTTTAGCTACATCGCCATTGCTCGGTCAGTATCGGTCGCGCCGACTGGTCAGCGCTTTGCTGGCGATCGGCTTGTTGGGTTCCTTGATACCGTTTCCCCTCCACGCGCAGACAGCACCCTACTGTCAGCAATCACAAGCCGCAATCGACCAAAAAGAAACGCTGAGACAGGTTGCCGCAACGGGTAATCCGGACGCTCAAAAGCGTTACGCCAGCCTCATTAAGCAACATGGAGCGCGGTTACGTGCCTGTCGTCGTCAGACTTGGACTCAAACCCAGGCAATTTGGCTGCGGCTCTATCCGTGCGATATCAAATCAGGAGCACTGGAGGCGGTGCTCGATCGCATCGTCGATCGAGGCTATACCCAGGTCAATGTTGAAGTCTTTTACAACGGTAAAGTGCTGCTGCCAGCCAATGACAACCCGACCCCCTGGACATCTGTGCTGGCAGGCTCCAGGGCAGACAAAACCGATTTATTAGCAGACATCATTCGCAAAGGACGTTATCGCGGCTTAAAGATCTATGCATGGCTGTTTGGCATGAACTTTGGAGCGAGCTACGTTCGTCGCCCCGATAAACAGCAAACCCTTGCCCGTAACGGCTTGGGGCAAACGAGCCTCACTGCCAATACGATCGCTGGTTTGAGTGTCGAACTGGGAGCAGTCAACCCGGATGAAGCGTTTGTTGATCCTTATAGCTTGCAGGCACGACAAGACTATCTGCAAATGGTGCAAGCAATCGCCAAACGTCAACCGGATGGCGTACTGTTCGATTACGTCCGCTACCCTCGTGGCTATGGCGCTGCCTCCGTTGCCAGCAAAATCCAGGATCTATGGGTCTATGGCGACGCGTCTCAGCAAACCTTACTGCAACGAGCGTTGAACTACCGGGGCATGGAGCTTATCCGACGCTTTTTGGGGCAGGGTTTCATCTCTGGCAATGACCTTAGAGATCTCAACTTGCTTTACCCCAACGAGCGCGAACCCCTCTGGCAAGGGCTAAACCCGTCGCGCCTCACGGCTTCATTGCCCCTGGCTCGTCGGGTCTCCCTCTTGCAGTCTGACCTCTGGCAGCTCTCGGTGGCTCATGCCTCTCAAGGTGTCCTGGATTTTGTCAACGCAGCCATCGCGCCTGTGCAACGTCGGGGCATTCCTGCCGGAGTCGTCTTCTTCTCTGATGGCAACCTCAGCGTGGGGCAAAGCGGCTTTGACTCTCGCCTGCAACCGTGGGATCGCTTTCCCAGCTCGTTAGAGTGGCACCCGATGGCATACGCAACCTGTGGCAGCCCAAACTGCATCACAGCACAGATCCAACGGGTGCTGCAAGCGGCTCCGCGTGGCACTCAGGTCAAGCCCGTCTTGGCAGGCATCTGGCAGCAGTCGGTGAGTAACCGTCCGCCGTTAGAAGTACAGATGCAGGCACTGCAACGGATGGCACCACAAATCCACTCTGTTAGCCATTTTGCTTACTCCTGGCAAGAACCAGGCTCCGATCGCGATCGCAAGTATTGTCAGCCGTAAGCACCACACCCGCTTACTTGCCTGCTAAAGGTGCTGGCAGACCGTCAATGCTGACGCTATTTTTCTGACGCTGATAGTCGCGTAAGCCCTCTTTGCCTTTTTTCTCTGCCCACTTCACCAACGAGTCTCGCTGTCCTACAGGTTCGTATAACGGCACTCCCATGCCACAGGAGATTTGCACACGGTCGATCGTGGCAACAATAACCTGCCGAGCACCAGGTAGGACTGCAAACAGTGCAGAGAAATCGTCCCATTCTGGAGCACCAGGCAAAATAGTGCGCCCTTTGCCATACAGCCGCAAAATTAAAGGGGGTTCCTGAAACGCACAAAACATTAAAGTAAGACGCTCATTCTCCTGTAAGTGCGCGGATGTTTCATTGCCGCTGCCAGTCACATCCAGGTAAGCAACCTGGTTTGGAGAGAGAATCCGAAAGCTGTCTAGCCCTTTGGGCGAGAGATTCACGTGCCCATCTGTTGCAAGTGGTGCAGTGGCAACGAAAAAGATCTGCTGCGCCTCAATGAAGCGCTGAAGATCTGCTGTGATCGAGTCGAAGACTTTAGCCATGGAGATGAACGTCCTTCAAATCACATCTTGCAACACGCGGCGTGTGCTGCGCCATGCCCAGACACCACCCAGGCTTACGATCGCGCTCATACCAAAGAGCACGAGTCGCAGCCCAATCGCATCGGTGAGGGGACCCGCGATCGCCAGCGGTACGCTTAGGGCAATGTTCACCACATTATTTTGAAAGCCAAACACCTTGCCGCGCATTGATTCTGGCGTTTGTCGCTGAATCAACGTCTGCATGGGAATGCCAACCATTGATGCCCCAACACCTAGCAGCGCACTCAGGCTCAAACCAACCCACAGATGGGTGGTAAAGACAAACCCAGTTAAGCCTGCTGCCATGACCAGAAACCCAATCAGAGGAAGCGGCTTGTGGTGAAAGCGATCGCCCCAGTGCCCTAGCACGGCTGCTCCAAAGACCATGCCAACACCCGCAGCGGCTAACAAGAAGCCAAACTGAGTTGATTTCAGCCCGATTTCTTTCACAAGATCGATCGCCAGTACAGTCAGAGCCGCAAAAACAGAATAGAGAATGGTCAACTGCACCATTGCGCTGCTGACCAAACGATCCTTTCTTAGATAAGCCAGTCCTGCTTTGAAGTCACTCCAAGGATGGGCTTGCACAGCGTGGGGATCAGCGCCCGTCTTGTGGAGTGGCAAGTAGTAAAAAATGGCAGCCCCTACAAGGTATAGCCCACCCACTAACAGCGCCTGCCCAAAGCTTCCTTCCACGTTTGCCAGAGTCAGCAGCGGTTCACCGATCGCAAAGCGCATAATCAGCGAACCCATCAGCGTTGTTGTGAAGTCCTTCGCCAGAGTCAGCAGCGGCTCACCGATCGCAAAGCCCACAATCAGCGAACCCATGAGCGTCGTTGTAAACAGCGCGTTCGCACTCATCAACCCCTGACGCGGCACCAAAAGCGGAATTGCCGCTTGTTCTGCTGGCGCAAAAAATTGGGTCAGAACAGACTCCAAAAAACCGATGACTAAAAGCACCACAAACTCTTTGGGCAACAGTGGCATTGCCAGAGTGAGCAACCCCCGTAGCAAGTTGCAGCCCACTAAAATTTGCCGTTTATCAAAGCGATCGACAAAAATGCCCGCAGCCGAACCAAACAAAATGGCAGGCAAAGTGATAGCGAACATCAGCGCTGAACGGGCAGAATTCTCTAAACCGGGAGGCGGCTGATAGTTGACAAGTAACGCAATGAGAAAAACGAAAAAGATTTTATCGGCAACCTGCGACAAAACCTGCGCCGTCCATAGCGCCAGAAAAGGTCGGTTTTTCAGCAGTGAGCCAAACCCACCATCAGAAGGGCTGGTTGGAAGCATAGCGTTTTGCCTAGAAAAGCGTTTGGGAACCAGTTGACTTTCCTCCCCTAGTTTGCGGTGGAATGGTGAAGTATGACATAAGAGGAATGACGGCTTTGCCCCCTTTTCTCGTCTGCTCAAAGGGTTTGAGCCTCCAAGGTTGGGGGAATTCCGATCGCGTTCCCCTCAAATGTGTGGCTAAGGGGGCAAACTCATTCAATTACGCATGTCCTGACTAAATTGCCTATACCGTCAATGAGGTTGATCCTAATCAAGCCCACTGCCAGCACAGCAAGCTGAGCTATTTTAGTGTTCCCACCTTAAAACAAACACAAATAGTTTCTTCCTCTACATTTACTTCTTTCTTCCTTTACACTTACTTCTTACAGCTCACCATAACGATGCAGCAGGGCAGTTAGAAAACTGGCTGCCGATCGAGCGGTGGGCGGTTGATCCAGGTTTGATCTAAGCCACCAACCAGAGGCAGTTTGGGGCGATCGCCACAAGTCAAGATGTGCCACTCCAGGGTCAGCATAAAAACTGTCCTCTCCTGCACCCAGTAGGGCTGAACTCCAATGAGTGAAGGAGTCGTGGCTGAGACGATGCATGGGAAACTTGCCCATCAGTGGTACACCCCACCCGTCGATCGCCAGCAGCGCCTTCACCGATCCCCCCAGTCCTTGCCAGACATGAGCTGCACCCACAGCGCCTACCACTCCAGCACTGAACCCTATGAACACTAACGGTGTGTTGAACGCGCAATCCGGATCACGGCGACTAAACGATTCATGGAGAAAGCGCAGAATGTGCAGCGCCGAATAGGCAGGATAGCGTTCTGCTGGAAACACCAGCCACGACTCTAAGCGCAACGCTACTTCACTAGAGTCTGATAATCCCTGCATAAACTGCTGCGTCAAGCCGCGATCGTGAATGCCAGGACAAAGGACAACACTCATCTCTCACTTCCCAGTAACTTAACGGCATTTCTCATCACATTTCTATCCCATCCCCCTGGATAGGATGTTAAGCTGGGCAATGAGTGACGACTTTTGGGTCATATCCTACTGGCTATCGGTCAGTTAGGATGATGCCTGGGCCGACACCAAGTTTAGTACATTCACGTTGAGGCAGTATCAGTGGTCGCTACTCCTGAAAAACTCCACCCTTTAGTTAACGAGTCCACCGCTCGCGATCGAGTTGCTGTGCTCTTAATGGGCTATGGCGAAGTCGAGAGCTACGAAGACTTCGCTAACTACAACGAGCAAGCGCTGAACTTGCTGACAGCAAAGTTTGCTCCTGTACCCACGTGGATTTATCCGCCGCTGGCGAAGCTGTTAGCCGCTTTCGATCTCCATGAGTGGAGTCATCAACATGACCACTTTATTTCGCCCCACAATGCTATTTTTGAGCGCCAACGGGTTGGGGTCGAGCAGCATTTGCAAGAACGCTGGGGCGATCGCATCAAAGTCTTTAAGGCTTTCAACTTTTGTGCCCCCTTCCTGCCAGAACAGGTTTTGGCAGAGGTCAAAGCGCAAGGGTTTGACAAACTGCTGATTTACCCGCTTTTGGTCGTCGATTCCATCTTTACGAGCGGCATTGCCGTAGAGCAGGTTAACAAAGCGCTAACACAGTTGGCTGACGGCAACGAGCACTGGGTTAAAGGGACGCGTTACATTCCGTCCTTCTACAACGAGCCTGCGTATATCGACTTAATGGCAGGGTTGGTTGAGGACAAGATCAAAGCCGATTTGGCAGTGGCACACCTTCCCTCACAAACGGGGATTGTGCTGATGAACCACGGCTGCCCTCACAAAGCAAAAGGCTTTACGTCTGGGATTGATGAGAGTCAGGCGTTGTACGATCGCATCCGCGAAAAGCTGATTTACCGCTATCCGCTCACTTCGGTTGGCTGGCTGAACCACCAGACTCCACTCATTGAATGGACTCAGCCCAATGCTGATCTGGCAGCCAGAAACTTGATCGATTTGGGTGCCACCGCCCTTGTCTTTATGCCAATCGGCTTTGCCACTGAGAACCACGAAACGCTGCTGGATGTCGATCACATCATCCACACGCTCCAACGCAAGCATCCCGAAGTCACTTATGTGCAGATGGAATGCGCGAACGATCGCCCCGAATTTCTCAAGATGGTTGCCGACTGGGCAGACCCTCAAATTGAGGCACTGCTGGCAGAACAGGCATTAGCGGTAAATCCAAGTCTCGCTCATCATGATCACGGTCACCACCACGATCATGGGCACGACCACGGCAACGGACATCATCACCATTAACAAGTCAGGCAGCGCTTTAAAACTTCTTCGCAGCGTTGCCTAGCCGCGCTGAAGTGCAAGCGTGCTCATCGATCCAAGTCCACTAAAGGGACTCAAAACGGCTTGCAGTCCCTTGAGTGGACTTCATGCCGTTAGCCCGGATTTTCAATCACGGGCGGGAGAGAAGCATAGTGAAGGGTTTTAAAACACGCCCTAGTCGTCAGCTAAAAGTCAATGGCTTTTAGCTGACGACTAGGGCTATGTTTTCCATAATTTGAATGATCCGGCGTTCGTGGTCATTATCACCGACTTGGCAGTTGGATTTGCCATGAATGGGCTAAAGCAACAAGAGTGTGTTGAGATGATCTAGAAGTGGCTTTAAGCCAGTGAATATTTCAACAATGTGGGTAGGAAACGTAGTCGCTAAAATGGTTTTGTCCAGGAGGGGATGGCTAGCCACCACTTGTTTGAGTCGCAAGAGTTCAATTTCTGGATGATCACGAGCGTAGCCTTGGGGTGCTGTCCTTAACGTCTCACCGCTCAGTTTGCCAAACAGATGCTTGAACGATTTTGTGTTTAACAGTGCCTTGAACGGTTTGGCGTTATGGTCGATCGCGGCTCGGAATTTAGCCAATTGATCCCCTGTTGGCGCATATAGCCCACCCGCAAGAAAAGATTGATCCTGGGGTGCGATCTGGACGTAGTACGGCATCCGGGGGGATTTTCTGCCACCCGCCGCGATCGCGGCAGCAAAGTGTGTCCGGTAGGGCGCTTTGTCCTTAGAAAATCTGACATCTCGATAAATTCGCATCACACAGTCCTTGGCGGTCAAGTCACGAAGATCTTCGATCGCCCTCAGTGCAGCGATTAACTGATTGACCAATGCTTCAAACTGCTCTTTAGCACTCTGGTAACCAGCGCGGTTCTGCTCAAACCACTCTCTATTGTTATGCTTTTGAAGCTGGCTTAGAAACTCTAGCACTGGCGCTAAGTTGGCATTGTCCATCATGCGTTGGCAAGCGAATGCTTACAGTTAAGGGCGCTGTTTGTTGTCCATGCATCTATTGCACCTTCAAAGCTCCTTTTTGGCAAACACACGTCATACTAATTTGAATTGAAGAGGCGACATATCTTGTAGGGGCAAGGCAATGCCTTGCCCCTACCCAGCGATTGGATCTGTAGCCGTCATGCTTTAAATTGGTATCACATGAATGCATACGCTTGTAGCCAATCAGACTTCGGATTTTCCCCGTTTAGTCCTTCTTGTGCCAGAGCCTCTGCCTAGTCATGAGGAGGCTCTCACATTGCCTCTAGTGGGGAACGTTAAAGTTCCAAAGCGGATAGCCTATGTTCATTAAAGTCTATGTTCACTAAAGGGATTCACCACGTCGCTGTTATTTGCTCCAATTACGAGCGATCGAAGCATTTCTACGTCAATATCCTGGGCTTGCCCATCATTCAGGAAACGTTTCGAGCTGTCCGCCATTCCTACAAGCTGGATTTGGCTGTGGGCAATGGAGGCGCGATCGAGCTTTTTTCGTTTCCCAATCCGCCCAATCGTCCCACTACGCCTGAGGCGTGCGGACTGCGACATCTCGCGTTCAAAGTCGATGATCTGGATGTCTCCGTCGCCTATCTCACCGCTAATGACATCCTCGTTGAACCTATCCGCACTGACGAACTCACCAACAAACGTTTTACCTTTTTCAAAGACCCGGACGGTCTTCCTCTAGAACTCTATGAAACGTAGCTTCACCCCTCGATCGTGGCTCTCCGCTGTTAGAGGTGAGCAAAAAGCCGACCAATGAGTGCGGCTAGCCGAGCCAGAACAGCGGGTTCCGGCAATCAAGACTGTTCGCCCCCCTGTGTTCTGCAACGCTTTCTTTTCAAAGCGACTTCTGGGAGGATTTCTACCAGTGACCTTCAGGTATCGCCATGACAAGAGCCAGAGAAACCACTCCAGAAATTAACCTGAGCGAGCCGCAGTATTACTTCAACCGTGAGTTGAGCTGGCTTGAGTTTAATCAGCGCGTGTTGCACGAGGCACTTGACCCGCGTACACCGCTTCTGGAACGCTTGAAATTTCTGGCAATTTTTAGCTCTAACCTGGATGAATTCTTCATGGTGCGGGTGGCTATTTTGACCCAACAGATCGAAGCGCAGCTTGATAAGGTCGCTCCCGATGGCAGAACGCCACAGCAGACGCTTGATGCGCTTAGCCAGCGTTTGCGCCCAATGGTGACAGAGCAGCATCGTCACTTTGAGCGTGAACTCCGTCCCCTCCTGGCTGAGAAGGGTGTTCACATCCTTAACTACATGGACTTGAACCAGGAACAGCGCCGCTTTTTGCGAAAATACTTTGAGCAGCGAGTCTTTCCGATTTTGACACCGCTGGCGGTTGACCCGGCTCACCCGTTTCCCTATATCTCCAATCTCAGCCTGAATTTGGCAGTGCTGGTTAAAGATCCCCTGACACAGAAAGAACTGTTTGCTAGAGTCAAAGTACCCAATAGTCTCCCCCGCTTTGTCGGACTGCCTTCAGAGCTTCAGCAGTCCGATCGCCCGCAAGTTTGGGCAGGCGTACCACTAGAACAAGTCATTGCCCACAATTTAGAGTTGCTCTTTCCGGGCATGAACATCCAGGAGTATTCGCTGTTTCGCATTACGCGCGATGCGGATTTGGAGCTGGAAGAAGACCTGACGCACGACTTGCTGGTGGTCATTCAGCAAGAGTTGCGGAAGCGGCGCATGGGCGGTGCCGTCGTGCGGCTAGAAATTGAAGCGTCTGCTTCGCAGGCAGTGCGCGATCGCCTGATGCGAGAGAAAGCATTAACCGATCGCGATGTCTACGAGTTTGAAGGACTGCTGAATCTCAAGGATTTGATGTCGTTTCTAGCCTTGCCGCTGGCAGAACTCAAAGATCCCCCCTGGACACCCGTTGTACCTGCACGTTTGCGCCAACTCACGGATGCTGCTACGTCGGACGCAACGCCACCATCGGAAACAGGCGAGGATATCTTTACGCTGATTCGCCAACAAGATCTACTCGTCCATCATCCCTACGAATCCTTCACGGCTTCGGTAGAACATTTCATCACTCAAGCCGCGAACGATGCCGATGTGCTGGCGATCAAAATGACGCTCTACCGCACGTCTGGCGATTCGCCGATCGTCAAGGCGCTGATTGCCGCTGCCGAAAATGGGAAGCAGGTCGCCGTCTTGATTGAACTGAAAGCTCGGTTTGATGAGGAAAATAACATTAACTGGGCGCGACGACTGGAGGAAGCTGGCATCAACGTGATTTATGGCGTAGTTGGCTTGAAGACGCATACTAAAATTGCCCTCGTTGTGCGTCAGGAAGGGGATGATATCCGTCGCTATGTGCATATTGGTACGGGGAACTACAATTCTAAAACCGCCAAGCTCTACACTGATTTGGGCTTGTTTAGCTACAAAGAAGACCTGGGCGCTGATTTAACGGATCTGTTCAATTTCCTCACAGGCTACTCGCGGCAGCAGTCGTATCGCAAGCTGCTGGTGGCTCCGGTGAACCTGCGCGATCGCATGGTTGCTATGATTCGTCGGGAAGCCGAGCACGCCAAGCAGGGCGATCGCGGCTGCATCATCGCCAAGATGAATGCTCTAGTCGATCCACAAATAATTGCGGCACTTTACGAAGCGTCTCAGGCAGGTGTAGAGATTGACCTGATTATTCGCGGTGTCTGCTGCCTCCGTCCCGGCGTTGCAGGCGTGAGCGATCGCATTCGCGTCATCAGCATTGTGGGTCGCTTTTTAGAGCACTCGCGCATCTTCCATTTCCACAATAACGGGCAGGAAGAGGTCTTTATTGGTAGCGCTGACTGGATGCCCCGCAACCTCGATCGACGGGTCGAAGCCATCACGCCCGTTGAAGACCCGGCCGCAGCCCAACTGCGCGCTATGCTAGATACGTTTTTGGCAGACAACCGTCACGCTTGGGATTTACAGTCCGACGGAGCCTACGTTCAACGCCACCCTTCCGATGACGCACCTGAACGGGATGCCCAAATCGAGCTGGCGCAACAAGCGCAACGGTAACCAGAGGCGTTAGGGATCTGCGGGTTAATAAAGTATCAATGAGCCAGGTTTCGACTACGCTCAACCTTCAAGCCTCGCGGGTTGAGCGCAGTCGAAACCCGATCTCCTGGGAGCTTATTTTCTTGCAAGTCCCTTAGGAACAAGAATTTAATCACCTCGGCGTTTTCCGTAGGGGCGCACGGCTGTGCACCCCTACCTGCGAACAATTTGTCGGTTTTATTTAATCCACGATCCTTAGTTATAGCTGTCGCCATGAAGCTTAGGACATGGGGATCAAAGGGGGTGTGGGGGCGTTGCCCCCAGCCAGGGGTTCCACCCCTGCACCCCGTCCTAACCCAGATGTCTGTGGCTATAAAAATAGCTGCACGTCCTAGAATCGCTGTCAGCTTTTCTGCCTTGTGTCTCCTTCTAAAGTCATTGACTCTAGCTTTGCTTGTGGAGCCGTAACTCTACCCTCTGCCTCCAACAATCACGACAGCGAGTGGATACAGACGCGATCGCGTCCCGCTGCTTTTGCCTCATACAGCGCTTTATCTGCTGCTGTAATGAGCGTTTCAGGCAAAAAGTTTAAGGTTCGATCGGGTATCACACTCGCAATGCCCAAACTGAGCGTGACATACTGGCTCACGCTAGAGTTGGGATGGACTACTTGCAGTGCCTTCAAGTGCGATCGAATCATTTCTGCGACTTTGACCGCTCCTTCGATCGGCGTGTTGGACAAAATAACCGCAAATTCCTCACCGCCATAGCGTGCTGCCAGGTCACCAGGACGTTTGGCGACGGCGCTAATGGCGTTGGCAACTTGGCGCAAACACGCGTCTCCAGCTAAATGCCCGTAACCGTCAGCATCGTTATACCGTTTAAAGAAATCAACGTCGCAGAGAATTAAAGACAGTGGTTCTCGCTGTCGCATCAGCCGTCGCCATTCCTGGTCAAGATGGGCATCCAGCATCATGCGATTAGCGAGTTGCGTTAAGGAATCGACCGTTGCGAGACGATGAAACATTTTGGTTGCCGTTTCCAGTTGTTTCAGCAGTTGGGATTGTTGGATCAGTCTGCGGACACGTTGACGGAGGACTGCCCAGTGAATAGGTTTAGTCACATAGTCGGTTGCTCCGGCGGCAAACGCCCGATCGACGGAAACCTGATCATCTAAACCTGTAATCATCAGGACTGGTGTACGGTCTGCACCAGGCAGCGATTGTAATTGAGCACAGCACTCAAAACCATCCATGACTGGCATGATGCCGTCTAACAGAACGATATCCGGTTGAAAGCGATTACAGGCATCAATGCCTTCTTCGCCATTGCTTGCCTCAATAATCTGATAGCTTCCTTGCTCTAAAAAGCGTCGAATTTGAGTGCGGATTACTTTTTCGTCATCAATCAGCAAGATCAAGGGTGATGCTTTAGGCATGAAGGGAAGGGACAGCGGTGTTTTAAGCAGTGATAAATCTACAGGAGAAGTCATGGCGGTTACTGTAATTGTTCGTGCTTGAGAGCCACTTCAACGCGTTTGTACTCGAATTTCATCCGAGCAACTACCGCCGCAAGCTGATCGATCGAGTCGCTGGGAGCAGTGGTTTCTAATTCCTGACAAAGCTGATTGAGGTGAAGGGCACCCAGGGCAGCACTGCTGGATTTGAGTCCGTGGGCAGCCCGTTGCATTGCCTCGCGATCGCGCTGACTCATAGCAGCCTCAATGGTTTGCAAGAGTTGAGGCGCTTCAGCAACGTAGTAATCAATCAATTCGACAATGACCTCACGTCCCGTATCGCCCATTTCCTGACAGAATGATGCCAAAACGGTTAAATCTAAAGCTGCACGCTCGACATCGGAGGGGCTACACGAGGCATGTGGCTCAGAGTCAACGCTGGCGCTGCTGTCGATCGCCTCACTCGCCAGCTTTAGTGGTTTGCATTGATTGAGCACCTGAGCCAGTTCTTCCATGCGGATGGGCTTACTCATGTAATAATCCATGCCTGCATCGAGGCAGATTTTGCGATTGCCCCGCAGGGCATTCGCCGTCACGGCAATCACGTAGGGACGCGTATGAGGCTGCCATTGCTCACGAATTTGACGAGCGACTTCGAGTCCATCCATTTTTGGCATTTGCACATCCAGCAACACCACGTCATAAGGCTGGCGTTGTAGTGCGGCTAAAACTTCCAGCCCATCCTCTGCTACATCTGCCTGGTAGCCCAAACGCTGTAACATCAGCAAAGCAAGCTTCTGGTTTACCGGGTGATCGTCTGCCAGCAAAATTCTCAGAGAACGTATGTGATCGAATGCAGGCATCATGCTCTTTTAACCGTTTGGCTGGCTATGTTGGCGCGGCGTGTGCTTTTATTGTGGCGCTTTAACCCTTTGGGCTTCGCTAGCGGCAGAACGCCTGAGGCATGAGGCGATCGCTCAAAGAAGATAGAACCTCGCGTCATGCTGTGATGCCACTCACCTCGCGGACAAGTGACACTACCTCTCTAGAATGCCCATTTTTTTAGGAGATGAGATACACAGTAAAAAGCAAAATTTCAGCGAAAGCGCTTCAGTCGCCTTCGCTTGCGGCAGAGGGTTACACACGATACCTGTCTAGGTGTTATTTAGCCGAGAGATAAAAGTTTTGCTGTTGAGACATGGGGATGCTTGGGGTCACGGACTCGTGGAGGCGTTTTAGACTTACTTTTTCTGGGTTGCTTGAGAAAGCGCTTGAGATCCACCTGTGCCGCCAACTGTTTGAGGCGTACGGCTAACGCTGCCAGGGCTATTGGGCGAAATGGTTGCCAGTGCTCCGGTGGAACCGCAATCAGCATGCCGCGATCGGTGCCCTGAAGCTCATCGACGACATAAAAGTCAGATACGGTTGCTGCCATCGTTTCCACCCCATGCACACTGGCTAACGCCGCTCTCAGGGTCGCCAGCATGTTGTAGGTCACTCAAGCCAGAGAAAAGCTGAACCGAGCCGCTTTTGGGTAGGCTAAGGTTGCAATCTCACCCTCAAAATTCTTTGTCACCGTTAAGAATCACCCTTCCACTTGCCAACGCGCTCGATAGAACTGAAGGACAACGATCGCATCGGCAGCCGCAATCGGTAAATTCGTCAAGACAACAAGCTCGCTATCCCCATGGCGAGTGGGTTGTGATAAGCGCAAGCCACTCCGTCGTAACGCTAAAGACTTGCCTTCAAACTCAATTTTGACCGCCTGCTCCAAGACCGCCCCAGACTCAATCACCCCCATAGAGCGCCACTCGCTCAACGCCTCCCAAGGCAGGTTCTGATGTTCTCGAAGCCCAAAGGCACGCTGCCGTTGGGCTATACCGGTCAGCCTCGCCAGGGGACACCTATTGCGGTCGGCAATCCACAATTGTCCAGGGGCAACGGTCGCTAACACCGGCCCACACAACCGTCGCTCCTGGGCCTGTCCATCTTCACAGGGAAAGATGTCCACCGCTAAACCGCATGCGGGGTCGAGAACGACCAGCGATTTTCCGGGTAACGGCGATGCCGCGATGGAGCGCAAAACCTTCAACCGAGGCTCCGTTGCCGCTAACGCCTTGCCATCGAGCATTCGCACCGCGTCACCAGGGCGTAACGGAGCGTGTTGCCCCCCCATCTGGTGAATCAATGGGCTCAATGCCCCAGCCGTTTCGCGCAACAGCGCCGCACTGACGCTCATTTCTATCCCATTCAGTTGTGGATAGAAGGCGGCACGTGCAACACTCAATTCACTCGCTTTGGCTTTGTAGGCAGCGTTGACCGATGGATGTATCCCACATACCACCAAGCTCAACAGGTTCACAACCTCTGAAAACAACAGCGCCTGGGTGTACTGCACTTTGGCATGGGTCTGAAACAAGGTGTCAAGTCGCTCCGCTCGAAACACATGTTCCATCATCCCGCGCATCATCACACTCACCGGGCTTTGCTGAACAAAGGCATCAAGGATACTCGCTAACATTCAGGCACCCTCAGGTCTGACGCCGATGACTGCTCAACTTTAGCTCGCTTGAGTGGACGGGAGACAGCCTCACTCCCCTCAAGTAAGGGCTTTAGCGGGAACATCCACTATGATTTTCCTCTAAGCTGGATTTAACACCTAGACAGGTATC
>Ga0163146_10003828_pt1 | contig 18889 bp, 28 predicted proteins | sample OliLakLV19MP7G1_FD_148648 | JGI IMG/M metagenome (GOLD analysis project Ga0163146, IMG submission 148648) | Freshwater microbial mat bacterial communities from Lake Vanda, McMurdo Dry Valleys, Antarctica - Oligotrophic Lake LV.19.MP7.G1 | ecosystem: Environmental > Aquatic > Freshwater > Lake >...
GCACAGAAGTTTTGCCATTTTCATTCTTACCACTGATAACTACTACGTTATCAGTGGGGGTAATGTCAATAGCCTTAAGTCGCTTGATGTTTTCAGCTTGTAATTGAATGATCTTCATTGTTAAACGCCTTTAGAAAGTAGTTTTCAGCGACCACATTAGCGTGCGAACTCGAACGTCACCGTTTCGCTTACGTTTGATAGCCCGCCTAGGCTTTGCATTGTTTGCCATAATAGTTTATCGTGATTATCTGATGGCTGCCAGCCATCAGTGAGTTGAAAAAGTGCTCGCGTGTGTGCCATGCCAACCGTCAAGATATCCGTACTGTTTGTTTGGCCCACTCTACGATTGACCTGTTTCGAGCGTGGAGATTTACGTCTCCATGAAAATGAGCGTCCAACAGTTCTTAACATAGTTGCTTGAGGATTCTCCTCAAGCATGCTTGAAAAAGTAGAAAGATGGTTGTGCAGCCACACGTCGTCGTCGTCGATGTACGCAATCCAGGGATTAGAACCTAACGCCGCACCTTTATTGCGAGCCCAGGCACCGAAGTCTTCGTGACAGGGCACGTCTGAGTTAACGACCTTCACTTGTGGACTATCGACAATGTGCTCTAGGCGTGACATACCGTCACACACTATCCAAAGACACCAGTCTTTATAATCTTGATGTAGGACTGATTCGACAGCTTGAAACAGGCTGAGCCTGCCGACTGACGGCAGGATAATGTCAAACTTCACTTGAGAGGTCTCCACACAAACTTATTTACAGGTATTTTATATGACATCTTGGAGCCAAAACCTGTCCACGGAATAATCTTGCATGTATCTATAATGTCTTGGAGGGCCGCAGGCTTGAGCATCGTATAGCGTGGTACGTCTTCATTAGATCCATTGATCATCAGGATGATTGCACCATCACGCAGGTATGACTTTACTTGAGAAGCTTTCAAGTGAAAGAACTTATCCAGTAGTGGCTTTGAAAACTTGACTTCGACTTTACCATAACCCTCAACATTAAAGTCGGGATCCATGGACACTTCTTTGTCTGTCAGTAGCTCGCCAGTTTGACCGCAGCCGGTATCAGTATACTTTGGCCGAACGCCACTGGTGCGTTCGACCAAATCTAGCCACATAATGAACAACGCACGCTCTTCTTTCGTCCTAGACTTAATGTCCTTCTTGAACTGATCTTCGGAACGACTATCATAGCGGTAATTCATTTTTATAGCTTCAAAGGTGTTCTTGGTCTAGCGATGTCGCCACAAGAAGCTGTATCGTCCATTACTTCACAAGTCTTTCAATGACATCCGGCTGAGACAAGACCTTGCGGAATTTGTGCAGCACTTGAAAACAACAATGAGAATCATATAGAGCAGCGTGGAACTTACTCTTGCCAAGATAGCTCATGTCGATTTTGAGAGCCTTCACTGTCTGCGACAGACTTGCTCCACTCTTGATTGCTTCACTGCCAGCAAACAATCGGATGAGGGGCATAGAGTCAACGTAACGGTACGTGAAGTTGGCTTCAAATTGTTGAGGCTCGATACCATAAATACCATACGCCAACATTCGTATATCGAATGCTATATTGTGACCGCCCATGATCTGAGCACCATTATCGTGCCACATGTCTACGAATTTACTCTGGATTACTTCCGTTGTTTCCCCTTCTGAGAAGGCTTGTGACGGAGTAATGCCATGAATTTCGATGGCCTTTGGCGTAAACTTATAGTCTTCAATAGACGGCAGCTTATGCAGAGATTCAAACTGAGAAATAATCTCGCCAGTTTCAAGATCGCCAACAAGAGCACCAACCGAGAACACTGAGTGTACCTTGGAATCTAATCCGCCCGATTCACTGTCAAACACCATGATTCGCATTTTTATTCCTCATCTTTTCGTAATATTTTCTTTTAGTCGCCTGAACGCAAATGACTCCAGCACCCATTAGGTTCTATTCGAACCTTCTGCATGAATCGTACTGGAATTGATTTTTCATTTTACGATACGCATTGTGTATTAACTGCCTTCACGGCTTCGTCAAACATACCAACGATCTTTGCCCACTGATCGTCGCGTGCCATCGGGCAACGGAAGGCAACATTGCCAAGCTTGTCAACATTCGAAAACGTCGGGTCCGTACAAGCGTGTTCGGGCTTGAATACCTTGCGGAATTCACGCACAACTGCACGAGCATCTACCTTGTCCGACAGGTGCTCCACGACGCCGACAAACTTGACGTTGTTATTGCCTTCAATCGTACTCACAACACGTTGAGCCAGAATGTGGCGGGCCAACTTGCGGTTGAAGCAGTCGCCAGCACGCACGAAGCCGACTGACATATAGGCGACGCTAGCAATCACTGCGACGCCAACACTGATGCCGTCAGCAGGACGGTGAGAAAATGCCATCGAATCAATCAATTCAACGATCTTCATTTGAAATGTTTCCTTGTACTTTTTGCACAGGTGGTTGGACTTGGCTGAGAACAGACAAGGCCAGGAAAAGGTTAACGGTAACTCCGATTGGAGCACCGACGTTAGTTGTACGAAGGGCAGCCATTAAAATGCGTGCCTCATCCCCGGACAGTGCGATATTGGGTTCGTGTTGTGTATCAGTCATTGATCAAACCATATTTTTTCAAGACGGAGCGTAGATAGTTTTCAAGGTCATCGAATGAACCATTGTTCTGGTACGTGTTCTCAAACACTTCGTTATCTAGGGCCGTTTCACTTGCGTGATTATCTTTAAAGCCCGTAGACCTCTCCAGTCTAATGATGACGCCGCCCGCCTCTTCTGTCACGCTCTTTTCGTTAGGAAAGCGACAGTCCGTTATGATTACTACGTCAGTGCCCCAATCGCGGTTAAATGGAGCTTTAGCCCATACTGGATCGTAAATCGCACGAAAGATGTCAGTACCCATCACTTGAAGCACTTCACGATTAGTCATGGCACCAGTTCGCGGCAGTAGTTTACCATCAAGTGGGTCAATTTCTATACTATATTTCAAGCGAACGTCGAGAGTGAATCCATCCCATAGAATGGGGGAGCGTTCGTTCTTTTGTACGTCAGTGCCGTAGACTTCCGCAGAACTCAAGCCCAAGATGTCAATGCACATATTCTTGAGAGGGTCGGCGAACGAAGTAATGACTACGCGTTTTCCGGTTGTTTCAAGTATTTTTTTGATAAACATAGCTGAGCTATCTTTACCAACTTGTTTCTTACCTGACAGTGCAATGAACACTGGAGAGGCATGGGGGGTCTTTTTAGTCATGTCTTCTAGTCCTACTGTTAGAGTATCGTGTGGTGTACCATAGTCTACTTCATCAAACCAATTCATGCGTGCATCAATCTTGAAAAAACTGTAGGTGTCTTTAGTACTCCCCTAAGATACCCTTCACGACGTACAGGGCGTCTGCGATATTGGTCGTGCGAAACTGACAGCATTCGGTGACAAATGCATGTTCGTGTGTATTGCCAGTCTCTTCAATGATTAAGATGATAGGAATATCTCGGGCATTGGCCCAGCCGACTTCTACCATTGATCCAATAGAAACTCTTTTCGAGCCAAGTAAATTGAGAATCATGACATCAGTATTGAGACAATAAAACCTGTCACGAGTCACAACACCAGTCGGCGTACTCATGGCACGCACCGCACACTCAAGTCCAGGTACGATTTCACAATCAGTTAATAGACCTTTGTGATGACGTAGATGCACCGCTGAACTGAGCGGGCTAATGGCCTTGATGCCTGATTTAGCAAGCTCTTCTTGTGCGTCTTGACGCCATTCTGTAGCTTCGTCATACGTGAGACCACTGATTGGACCAGCCAAGTATACCGTTTTATTTACCATGTAGCTTTCTTAATGAGGTTGCTTAGTTTACTTGACATGCTCCCCGACCTAAAGGCACGGGGATTCTCCGGCTAGGCGACTTTCGTCGCTGTACGGTTGGCTTGACGTTTCAACACGGGTTGCTCCCAGGGGAGTCTTACGCCCGCTCCGCGTCCATTTAGCGTCGTGGGCATATCCTGCCCCGACTTGATCAATGTTATCAGCTGGTAGAAATGTAGTATTCATTCTTGCGTGACGGGCTTGCCTTTTTCATCCTTAACCTTTTCAAGGACAATTTTCCAGATATTGTCTATCATCTTCTTCTTATCTAATAGACCAAAGACAATACCAGTTAAGGTCTTGGGCGTGTTTGCCTGGATCCAGAGAGCTTGCGTCTTGCGATCTGCATCAGGGATGCGACCGGCAATATCCTCAGTCTCGATACGCAGCTTGTCGTGCATAGTCTGCACGTAAGCACGGATGTCGTCGAAGTCCTGTCGAATACCATGAGGCAATTCGCGAAGCGTTACGCCGTATTCCTTGCCACGGATAAGCTCGATGACCCCCTTCGGGCTCATGTAATTCAGGAGTCGGTGGACACGCAGGTAGGCCGGTGATTTGACTTTAACACGACGACCGCTCGCAAAGCGAGCGACGTATCCCTCGTGGTTATCCTCGAAAGGAATGTCGCCACGTAAGTCCAGATTGTAGCGGCGGGGCCGCTTAAAGCCACACTTTTCTGCGAGTTGGTCAACTCGCATGGGGTGCCATTCCGTCCCGCCGTGCTCGATGACACCGAGTAGACACAGGAACGTCTCGCCCTTGTAATCTACGACGATTCGGTTCTCTGGATAGATAATCTCGAAGATTGGCGTGCAGTCCTTCGGCAGCAATTGCGTAGGATAGTTAGCATTCAAGATCTGAGTGCCCATCTTTGCCTGATTCGACTCCATGCTACCGGGGGTCGCCAGTGACCACGACACGTCACCCGTCAAGAAGTATCCGATACCACATGAGCCGTCCACCTTTTCCGTGATCTCGATCTCTTCATCCCACGGAAGATTCTCCATCATCGTCTCGGAGACTTCTCCGAGGTTGAAGAACTTCGGAAAGGGGCGAGCCACTAACGTTCCATCGGAACGGAAGATGATGCCGCGAGCCTGACGGTTCGTGTCGTTCCAGAGACCCTGGATGTGGGTGTCCTGGGTGTATTTGAAGATCGCGAGGTCGCCCGTTCGTGAGACGTTGACACGACCTTCGTCTACCTCGCGAATGAGCTTCTGATAAAGTATGTAGTCTTTCATGCGAGTGCCTTTACTCGTGCTTGCTCCATCTTTTGCTTAATGGCTTCGCCATTTCGTAAATTAGCGAACTGATCGCCCTTCACGCTGCGGAATCTATCCGCAGCGTCTAGCACAGCTTGACGCTGCGGATAGGGCTTGTCATGAAAGTCGGGTCCACGCCCCTGAGCGTCTGCCTGCGAAGCAAGCGTAACGCATTCAATTAGCGTGTTGCCGTGAGCGGCCCCCAGTCGATCAAGGAGTCGTACCTTTGTCGTAGACCTCAAGGAATCGAAACGATGGATATTCAGGTGCTCTCGTGACGTAGCCACACCAACATCTCTGAGTGCGTTGGGCACCTTTAAACGATCACAGAATTTATGTACCAATGGTATACCCAACGCCTCATGATTGTAATGGTGCGGTAGGTTATCGTCGTCAGTCACGGCCTTTCCTAGATCGTGGACCAATGCAGCAAACATCGTGGCGTCATCCGCCCCGAGTTCGCGTGCTCGATCCACGACTAGAAGCGTGTGAACGAATGCGTCACCCTCCGGGTGATGCTTCTCTGGTTGGACTCGTCCAGCCAGAGCAGCGATTTCTGGGAACACTTCTGCCAAACATTGGAAGTCTCGAAGTGCCTCAAAGAATACACTCGGCTTGGCCGAACGTAACGCCTTCATAAGCTCCTCAAAAACACGCTCGCCAGCGAGCGTGGGAAGCTCGAAACGCAAGAATTGGCACATATTCATAAGCTCTTGCGTAGACTGGAATCCGAGTTGGGCCGCGAACCTTGCGGCACGCAACACACGCAACGGATCCTCAACGAAGTGCTTGCTGACGGGAGCCAGTCTTTTTTCAGCAATTGCCTTACGACCACCGAACGGGTCGATAATCTCACCCGTGAACGGTTCCATAGCCATAGCATTAATCGTCAAGTCACGACGGAACAAATCTTGTTCAATCGTGATGCCGCCCGTATCACAGACGAATCCCGTGTGACCAGCACCGACCTTGCGTTCTGTACGAGCTAGGGCAATTTCGATACCCGCAACGATAACGATAGGAAAATCCTTACCTACGGCATCGCCTTCTGGAAAGGCTGCAAGCAACTGCGGCATCGTCAGGCCAATGACGCAAATATCCACGTCATTCGACTCGCGACCCATTACGTGATCGCGGACGGCCCCACCAACCACAAGGGGGTGGCCACCAACCGCTTGAATGCGGCGGCAAAGCTCAAGATGTTCCATGTGTCATTATACCTTACGTCGTGGACGTAGTCAACTTCTTTCGCAGATTCATGAGAGCCTTACCCAGAAAATTACTTCCCTTGCCGTTGCAGACTCCCCAAAACGTATCGCCCCAGGTATTACCTTCGATCAATTCGGCATCGCCAGTGGCGACAAGAGCGTCCTTAAGCACTTCTTCTGAAAATTTACTTACAAGTATATCTTCCATTACAACGATCTTGTCCCAATTGGGACGTAATACCAGTGCTCTGCCAAGGTGTTTAGAGAGGCTTGCATCCATTAAAGGTTGTGTAAATGCTCGCCTTGCTTCCATGTTCAGGGTCTTGGCGGCTTGAAAAGCATGTTCGCTAGAAGGATAAATTAGTCCCTCATAACTTACATTACATCTGTAGAAATTACTCAGGAAGGCGTATTCGCCACGAAATTGTTCAATTCTTTTCATAACGACTACACTCCGTAACGACATTAAAGACGAGCGGTGATACAATCGACTGACCGGGCTGCGAACGCCAGAAACACACCGATCGCACTTTCTGGATGTCAATCGAGATTTGAGAAACTCCGGGACTTTCTGCATTGTCACCGTCGAACGGATTGCCCTGTATCATTTCTGGCTGCATGAAAATTTGCACGTCGTTCTCTTGCAACGTCATGCCATGTCTGCACGTCCAGCACCGACTTTGTTGCGGCGTGACATCTTCTTCTTCATCATCGTCATGCATATTCTTGTTCACTTTCAAGCGGCTGATACTTGTTGATTTGCCTTTGAACAATCTCTTTGGTTACACCATGAGTGTTTCGGGACGCGAATAGTTTGGCGTCCCACGGACCCTTGATTCGATAAATTGTGACTTCGTAATCAAATTCCTTAGCCATTTGAAGGTACGGAGTTAATTCCCAGCGAGTCATGCTCGTGTTCGACACGACCACCAGTTCTTTTTCGCTACTGACAGCTTCACGAACACGACGTTGACAGTCAGCGTGAGCTTGACTCAGCTTATTGGCCTCAAAAACGTACGTGCCGCTCCGCATAAAGAATTCGTCTGCCTCAAAGTGGAGACCTCCGAGTGCTTTAGCGGCGGTGGACTTGCCTGAGCCACTCGGCCCACGAAAGATGATGAGCTTCTTCATTGCTTTATCATACAACAGGGGCGTGCTCTTGTCAAGCACGCCCCTGTGAAAACTTGATCTAAAGGATCAGAACAGCTTGCCTTCGCTCGTAGCCGCCTCCACAGGAGGTTCGTCGCTCTTTGGTCCACCACTGACGAAATTGAATCCGCCGAAGCTGTCGAGAATCATTTCAAGCTTAGAACGCTTATCGCCATCCTTCGTTTCCCAGCGGTTCTGATGAATAGAGCCCTTTACGATGATCTGTTTACCCTTCGTGCAGTAAACCTTGATCGTATCGACCTGCTTACCAAAGGCCACACAATCAACGAATGCCGTTTCCTTTTTGTCACCAAATCCGGTGTTCACGGCGATGGTAAAACGAGCCACGTTCTTTTCTGGACCGATGATCTCAGGATCAGCCGTCAAATTACCTTGCAAAATCACTACGTTCAAATTCATACTACTATTTCCTTGGCTGCGATAGCAGCGATAACTTCTTGTAATGCCCGCTCACGAGTGAGCGTGCCGTCCTTGTGTCGTTGACATTGTTCACGACTCATGCGAAATCTACGGACCACGCCCGTAGCCGCCTGCACTCTTTCCGAGAAATTTGCGATCGTCAAGCCATCGCAAAGATAGACCGAATCAGGAACCTCGGGCTTTCTAGGCTTAAGCTTATCGGCTCCACCAGCCGCAATAAACTCAGCAAATGCCTGTTCTCGTGTAAACGTACCAGCTTCGATACGTGCGAACTGTTCGTTGCTAACACGAAAACGGAACCCCGTCTTTTCGTGAAAGTTTTCTAACGTTAGATCATTCATGTTGTGTCTCCATGTAACTATTATGACGGGTTGGGTTTCTAGCGTCTATCTGAAATTCGAATTCGTAGGAAGGGTGATTATAGTCTAAACTTACTCAGGGCATTGAGTGTTTCACAGATCCTTAGAATCACGGAATACGACACCTACAGGGAAACGGGGAATACCGTCGTCCGTGAGGTCGAAGTAGCGGACGGTGAGCTTCTTACCGATGTACTTTTTGCGTTCCGCATAAAAGCGGCGACGTTCGTCCATGGTAGCCTTCATCGTGCATTCGAAAAGTCCACCATTACTTTGACAGGTCCACACGACGCACGCTGTCATCTTGCCACGACCGTCACGAGCATCGACAACGAGGAATTCGGCATCTTGGAATTCCTTTACCTTTAGAAGCTCAGAAGAGCGATATCCCCAAAGGTATTGTCCATGACCAAGACGTAGAATTGCACCTTCATAGCCCTCTTGGACGAATAGACCGTACAGAGTCATTAGCTCTGTGTGTGATGCGACTTTAAAAGTAGGTACACGTTTGACATTTTTGAATTCCGCGATCGAATTCAGCTTGAGTGTACGTTCTTCAAAAGTGAGTGTTTCATCGCCTTCGTCACAAACCGGCACGTCATAGACGTTGTAGATAATCTGCTCACTGCCGGGCTTCCACTTTTTGACGAGCGAAGTCACCGTTTGGCATGATAGGCCGTGATAGTAAAGCTCGCCATCAAGAACCATGTTGCGGGGCAACCACTTTTCAAGCTGCTCTTGAACGGGCGGCATCTTGTATGGCTTGCCCGCTCGCGAGGTCAAAACGACCTTATTACCTTCCCATTCAGCTAAACAGCGAACGCCATCTAGCTTGGGTTGCACGAAAGCTGGGAAAGAGACGTTCTTCTTCTTATCCTCGTACTTATGAGCTAACATCGGAAGGCGTAACTCCTCCTGAGCCCCTTCCTTCGTCTCACTGTACTTTCTCTCGACTTTAAAGCTCCAGAGTGATTGAGCCTCCGCCTGGGCTTGTGCATCAGGCGTCGTGGCGTTCGAACGTCCTACGTTCTTCGAGATAGCCTTTTTCAAGCTTTGTTGAAGCTTGCCGCCAACCTGACCATACTCGGTCATGATCGTGTCGCCTTTGGCCCAAACTCGCCATTGACGAAGATCTCCGCCCTTGGCTTTATGATAAAGAATAGGAAGCTTCATATCCATCAATGACGCTCGGTTCCGCCCTTACGGGTCAGGTAATCATGACTAATGACCTTGAAAATACGACGCTTCGGATGCGGGTCAAGATCTCCCTTGCCCCAAGTCTCTTCGTCCATTGGACGGACAACTATACCCTCTTTTATTTGACCGGGCGACAACACACTGTCGCCTTCCGCTAGTTCACACAATTCCTTGAAAGTGTAAACAGCAGGGTTTATGTGCGGGACGATCGGTAATTCGCATTGAACGCAGATTTCCTTGACGTACGCCCAGGGCAGGTAAGTGCCGTTGATCGCGATGTCGAAAATACGCCACGCCTTTTCTTTGCCGTAAGTCAAATCCTGTACGCCAGGACCGAAGATCTCGCCGAAGACGAGAATGGAGTCGATGTGTCCTGGTACGCTCGTGGTTGTCAGGATATCGTACAAGGTATTCAGGCCCTTATCGTAAAGCTCGAAAGGTAGACCGTAAACTCCGGACTGCTCAATCTTACGTTGCGTGCGGTGAGTACCAGCAATCCTTTCAAGGTAGTCATTGCCTATCTCGTTCGAGGAACGAACCCAGCCCACGCGGCTATTCGTGCCATGAATCTTTTCCGTCAGAATCAACGGTGCTCCGTAATTCAATTGATCCGGGAAGTTGCGAAGATTCTGAATATCCGTGTACGTATGTAAGAGCGGATGATTGCGGGCCATCTGTCCCGGCGACGTACTTTCGGGCTCTTCGTATTTTTCAATGCCAAGATATTCGGCCAGATTCGTTCCAATAGGATCATCACCCGGCACAGGAGCGAGGAAGCCAAAACTAGGAGCACCGCGTAGCTTCACGGCCTTGACGCGACCCCTAGTGGCGTCTTTGTTCCACGAAAGATAGTCGCGTACACCCCAGGCAATAGCCCGGTCCTTTGGCACCATAACATCGGGCGGAACATGGACGGCTAGCTGACCGACAACATAATTGCCCTTGCCAGAGACAATCTGCCAACCACCAACTTTCACAATTTCAAGCTTATCCGCATTAGGATGCGGATGTACTTCGTCAATCTCCACAACAAGTACAAGAAGATCACTCATGGTTAAGTCGGGCTCGGATTTCAGCGAGCGTAGTTGTGTTGTATTGCATGCCGTTTTCGTAAACAAGTTGGAAGGCACAGGAGTTGACCTGTTCCCACGAAGCTTCCTGTCGCATCCCAAATGACTTGCCGAAATTAGCTTCGTAGACAGCGATCAGTCCCTTGGCAGACTTCTTGCTGAAAGCCCCCTTGTTTGTCTTGGGGTCTTTGAAAATGGCTCGTTCCTCGCCGTTAACCACACCGAAGGTGGCCTTCATCGCGAAACCAAATGTGTCGCGAGTTACATACTGATATGTGTAGCTGCCGATACCAGCGACCCAATTTACGCTTGCGAAGCCCTTAGCCTTAAGCCCTTGATTGATCTTTCTTGCCAAAGGCAAGGTGATGCTGTCGCCGTAGATCAGACCGATGTGCGAATCCAATTCCTTGAAGCCTGCGGCATTCGTGACGCCGCCAAAAAGCTCCCAAAGTACTTCAACAGATCCCTTGAATTCCGGACTGTCGGGTGCGGCGTCAGGGTCTCCGCAAATGATCTCCAGTGGCGTCTTAGGACTTGAGTCCGGTCGAATCACCAACTTACCATTTCGGGCCATGATTTCCTCCCGCAATTGCGGGAGGATGGTAGTTAGAACACCCCAGTAGTCCCAAGTGTCTGATACGACACTAACGATGCCTGTAGGGTAGACACTAAGTAGACGCTTGAAATACTCTAATTCGCCATAGAAGAGTTTTTCGTGTTCGTTAAGAGTGCGAATTCGTTTTCGAGTCATGGTAATGTATTAGTATACAACGGAGTGTTCGGAATGTCAAGCAAAAGATAACTTATCAAGGAAGCGATCTAATGAACTTCCAAGTTTGTGACGCTTCATTCCACTCTTCTTCTACAGAAGTGATGATAGCTGCCCTATCCATTGATACTAAAGAGGCGACAGAATGTTCGGTTGCCGCCACGCTACATCCGACAAGCTCTTTGTCGGAGTCGGCACCGTAATACTGTTCAAGGAAGTCAATCGCTGGAACGGTGTCCGATCCGACAAAGGATAAAAGATGAGCCGCACCACTCGTGCAGGCAGCTTCGATACCGGGCATGCCACGGAACGAGAAGTCGTGACCTTGAAAGGAAGTAAAACCAACGTCAGCTCCGGTCTCTTTCGCCGCTCGCACAAATTCCTTCTTGTATTCTGCCGCGATCGTGGCTGACGTGCAGGGTTGCCAGAGCGTCGCAGACAGAATCGTTTCGAGGTAATTCGGGAGCCAGAAGCCGCTCGGGTGCGTGTTGTGAATGACTACCGGAGGTACCCCAATCGGAACTCGACTACCTTCTGGTAGTGCGAGAATTCGAACCGGCAGATATCCCAGGGCGTGCAACGCCCTGATGTGATCCATCGGGACGGTATCCTTGCCAAGAGCATTGTCTACACGACGCTTGTACCTCGCGACCACTTCTTCAACAGGTCGCGAGAAGAAGTTGACATCCCACTCGTGAGCAAGAAATCTTTGAATGAAGTATTGAAGGCCAAAAAATACCACGGATTCCACTCCGTCGATCCGTGAGGATCGCGGGGTGAAGTTCGAGAAAACGAGGCTCGTGCCCTCGGGGTATTGGCGACGGTGGTCGGCCTTGTACCAGTCGATACTATGAAGCGGATGAGTATTCATTGGGAGATGTAGTCATTAAAAGATTTACAGACCATGAACAATATTACAGGAAGACAAAACAACATCGTAACTATTATGACAAGTACACAAACCTCTTCAGGCTTTCTAGGCTTAAGCTTCTCGTTGCTAACACGAAAACGGAACCCCGTCTTTTCGTGAAAGTTTTCTAGCGTTAGATCGTTCATAGTTTTAGTTGCCTAATCATCGGGTCGTCAAATGTTGCAAAACTGTCCGTGCAGTAGATTCGCTCGATCTTGCCGTCAAAGACGGCAAGGCCATTCGAGAAGATCGCATGCGTTACGACCAAGTATACCTTTGCCTTCGGAGAACGCAAGTGAATTGCTTTCGCGATCTCTGTAAAAGTGCGACCGCCATCGCAAAGGTCATCGACAATCACGAACTTATCGTACATACAAACGTTAGTGGAGGTGGTGTTTATTTCCGTGCCAACAACCTTGCCGTTTTCGTCACGACGCTTGCTGCATTGCACTAAATCGCCGTTGAGTGGGATTTGCTTACTGACCCAGGCCGCAGCACCGGCATCGGGCGACACGAAACAAACGTTGTCGTCGCCAATATCCTTGAGAGCCAAGTCCACAAGTCGGATCGTGGGCTCGACAATACTGACATTGGGCAGATATTTCTTCAATGCCACAGGATTGTGCGGCTTGACGACATCGATCGTTTCGAGGCGAAGGCTACACAAGTAATCGCATACAATCTTGATGTCGATAGCCTCGCCAGGGGAGAAGCGGCGGTCACAGCGAGCAGCCAGCAAGTAATTGACTTGAAGGTGCCTGATCTCCGGGTGAATCTCCAAAACCTGAGCGATCAAGAAGAGGTCGTCGAAATTACGGATACTAGCACTAAGTGTAGTGGAGCCCTTGAGATCCATCGTTGACACAATGTGCTTGTGACCATCGGGATAGTGAGAGACCTTGAAATCGGATAGATTAACCATTTGCTTTACTCTTTCTTACAGTGTTTGGTGCGGGTGACAGGCATCGAACCTGCAAGCCTTTTTAGGGGCACGGGATCCTAAGTCCCGCGTGTCTGCCAATTCCACCACACCCGCGTGTGTGCCACATCAAATATTGTGTTGGCAGATTATGGCATCAGGGAAATAGTGTTCGATAATGGCCAAGTAAATACCCCACTCTCCGCCGCCAAGGCCGCATCCCATCTTGAAGGGGAAGTAAAGAGGAACATCTTTGTCAAGTTTCGGAGCAAGCGACTCAAAGGCTCTTGCCGTGGCATCGTAGCTAGTCATTCGCCACCTAGAGGAAATGTAACCTTGGCCAAAAACGTTTGCGATTTTGAGGTACTTGTGATTAGGTACCGTCCACATGAACGTTTTGCCAAGCATCACGTCGTTAGCAAGGTCTTCTGTAAGATAACCACTGAGACGTTCGTTATCTACTGACTTAATCCACTTGGCAATACAATCTTGATATTCTTTTTCAAGACCTGGGAACTTCTTGGCGAGTGCGTAGGCGATGCCGCCCCCCATGATGCCTTGGCAGTTGACCTGATGGAAGAGAACGCCATCCGTGAGAGCAAGCATGTCCTGTTTGATGATCTTCATGTTCTATAGTATCACGTTGTCCAGTAAAAAGTTGGTACTCCTACCAGGATTCGAACCTGGACGCTTTGTTTAGAAGACAAAGATGCTGTCCATTACATCATAGGAGTGCGTATGGGCTATTGTTTTGGTCGAGCATGTTGGAATTGAACCAACCTAATGTCCTGTTTCCAAAACAGGCGACCCACCATGAGTCTGATGCTCGAATTGTTTTGGCGGAGAGGCAGAGGAATCGAACCCCGGACCTTGCGATCCCCCCGGTATTCAAAACCAGTTGCCGACCATTCAGCGGTACCTTCCGTTTGTTTACATGCTCGCCACGTTGATGTGGTGACTTGAAATAGAAAAGAGCTTCGGCAACGCTCATTAGTTGCTCCCGATCAAAGCCTTGACGATGAAGAAAAGACCGACCATGCAAGCACACCACCATATAATGTAGGTGATGACGAATGCCCAGAAAGCGGTTTTGACCTTCATGTCTCTATGATATCACTTTTCAAGCGAAGTGCAAGTATATTTTCAAATTTTGGCGGTAGATCCAGGACTAATTATGTTGGCCACACATATGGCAATGACTGAAAGTCTGGAAATGGTAAAAAGGTCTGCATCAGAGTTCGCGAAATTTTTTGTAAGACGACTTGAGCTTACTTTTAAGCACGGAAGAGAAACACCAGTAGCCTAAGAGAAACTTATTGATATTAAGAGTAAGTTGGATGAAGCCTATAACGCAGAGAGTTCCAGGCACAAACGCGATCGGAATACAGAGTGGCGAGAGTACCCACCACCAGGACCAGTCGATGAAGTTCGTTAGCTTGAGGCCGATGAACAGAACAGTGAGTATACCAGCGAAGTTGACGCTATTTCGCTCATAAGTATTATTGGTCATGATTTTGAGTAAAAGTTATTGATTCGTCGCACATTTCTTTGGATTGACCGGCGAGATTACGCATGCTGATATCATAGCTCGCTAAAGCGAGCTAGTCAAGAAAAAGTTGGTAGGAACAGTCGGGATCGAACCGACACGCCGTTAGGCACATCATTTTAAGTGATGAGCGTCTGCCAATTCCGCCATGTCCCCGTGTATTGGTCCGCTATCTAGGAATTGAACCTAGCCCTGAGGTTAATAAGACCCCTGCATGACGACCAGTGTGCTAATAGCGGTCAGTCCAGTGTACAAGCCATTGCATTCGAGGTGTTGAACGTGATCGCACCAGAGTTCGTGTCACGGTACCACCACTGAAAAAGGAGCGTCGTGCCAAGCGGCATCAGCGTCAAGTCAACCTGACGAGTTGCGTTGCCGTTCACGGTAGCAGTCGGCCCACCGACGCGAACGAATTGACCGAGCGGATTGATACACAACGTGCCGTTACCAAAAGGAACGTTGAACTGGGTCGTGCCACACGTCAGTTGTGCAAACGACTGAGGCATTGCGTTCGTCAGCGTACAGCCGAGGTTGTTGTCGATTCGCGTTAGCGAGCCGGTGTAGTCACAATGGGCAACCAATCCAAGAGAATTGGGCTGCGAATCGCAGTAGTTGTAAGCGGAGCCAGCGGAGGCGGTAAGTGCTAGGAGGCACACAGCGATGATGTTCTTCATGCTTGAATGATACATCATTCTCACGGTTTGTCAAGCAAAAAATCACTTTAAGCCGACGATTGAGCCGGGGGCGATGGTCGCGTCCTGGCCGACGATCGCGTTCTCGTCGATGGTCACGTTCCTGCCGATGGTCACGTTCTCGTAGATGAGCACGTATTCGCCGATGGTCACGTTCTCGCCGATGATCGCGTTCTTGCCGATGTACGAGTACGAGCCGATGTTCGCGTGCTCGCCGATTTTCGAATCCTGGCCGATGTTCGCGTTCTCGCCGATGGTCACGTTCCAGCTGATGTTCGCGTTCTTGCCGATGGTCGAGTACGAGCCGATGATCGAGTACGGGGCGATGGTCACGTTCCAGCCGATGGTCGCGTCCCGGTCGATGGTCGCGTCCCGGTCGATGGTCACGTTCTCGCCGATGGTCACGTTCTCGCCGATGGTCGAGTATGAGCCGATGTACGAGTCCTCGCCGATGGTCGCGTTCCTGCCGATGGTCGAGTGCGAGCCGATGGTCGCGTTCTCGCCGATGGTCACGTTCGGGCAGATGAGCACGTATTCGCCGATGGTCACGTTCTCGCCGATGGGTACGTTCGAGCCGACGTTGACCAGAACGGTCTTTCCGTCCGGGTTCGTGTGTGTGATGGTTTTCATGTTTTAATGATACATCATTCTCGCGGTCTGTCAAGCAAAAATCACTTTGAGCCGACGATTGAGCCGGGGGCGATGGTCGCGTTCTTGCTGACGGTCGCGTTCTTGCCGATGGTCGCGTTCCTGCCGATGGTCGCGTTCCTGCCGATGGTCACGTTCTCGCCGATGGTCGAGTACGAGCCGATGTGCGAACCCTCGCCGATGTGCGAACCCTCGCCGGTGTACGAATCCTCGCCGATGGTCGAGTACGAGCCGATGATCGCGTTCTTGCCGATGATCGCGTTCGGGCAGATGGTCACGTTCTCGCCGATGGTCACGTTCTCGTAGATGAGCACGTATTCGCCGATGGTCACGTATTCGACGATGGTCACGTTCTCGCCGATGATCGCGTTCTTGCCGATGGTCGCGTTCGGGCAGATGGTCGAGTACGAGCCGATGGTCACGTTCCTGCCGATGATCGCGTTCGGGCAGATGGTCACGTTCTCGCCGATGGTCGCGTATTCGCCGATGGTCACGTTCCAGCCGATGTTCGCGTACTTGCCGATGTACGAGTACGAGCCGATGGTTGCGTTCTTGCCGATGATCGCGTTCTTGCCGATGCTCGCGTTCTTGCCGATGGTCACGTTCTCGTAGATGGTCACGTTCTCGCCGACGTTGACTTGAACGGTCTTGCCGTTCGGGTTCGTGTGCGTGATGGTTTTCATGTTTTCATGATACATCATTCTCGCGGTCTGTCAAGCAAAAATCACTTTGAGCCGACGATTGAGCCGGGGGTGATGGTCGCGTTCCTGCCGATGGTCGAGTGCGAGCCGATGCTCGCGTTCTTGCCGATGGTCACGTATTCGCCGATGGTCGAATTGACGCCGATGTACGAGTACAAGCCGATGTACGAGTGCAAGCCGATGGTTGCGTTCTCGCCGATGGTCACGTTCTTGTCGATGGTCGCGTGCTCGCCGATTTTCGAATCCTGGCCAATGTTCGCGTTCTCGCCGATGGTCACGTTCTCACCGATGTACGAGTCCTCGCAGATGGTCACGTATTCGCCGATGGTCACGTTCTCGCAGATGGTTACGCCATAGCCGATGGTTACGTTCTCGCCGACGTTGACTTGAACGGTCTTGCCGTTCGGGTTCGTGTGCGTGATGGTTTTCATGTTTTAATGATACATCATTCTCGCGGTCTGTCAAGCAAAAATCACTTTGAGCCGACGGTTGAGCCGGGGGCGATGGTCGCGTCCTGGCCGACGATCGCGTTCTTGCCGATGGTCGCGTTCTTGCCGATGGTCGCGTTCTTGCCGATGGTCGCGTTCTTGCCGATGGTCACTTCCCGGCGGATGTGCGAGCCCTCGCCAATGGTCGCGTCCTGGCCGATGGTCACGTTCTCGCCGATGGTCGCGTTCCTGCCGATAGTCAAGTGCGAGCCGATGGTCGAGTGCGGGCCGATGGTCACGTTCTCGCCGATGTACGAGTCCTCGCCGATGTACGAGTCCTCGCCGATGGTCGAGTACGAGCCGATGGTCGAGTACGAGTCGATGGTCACGTTCTCGCCGATGGTCGAGTACGAGCCGATGGTCGCGTATTCGCCGATGGTCACGTTCTCGTCGATGGTCACGTTCTCGTCGATGTACGAATCCTCGCCGACGCTGACTTGAACGGTCTTTCCGTTCGGGTTCGTGTGTGTGATGGTTTTCATTGTATTGGTAGGCAATGAGGGAATTGAACCCCCGACTTCTGGATGTAAACCAGGCGTTTTACCACTAGACTAATCGCCCGTGCTAAGTCAATCCCAAAGATGGAAAAAGTGCTCTCGGAACAGATTGAGGCCAGTTTCAACCTCAGTCCGCTCTTCCTCAGTCAGCATGTATATCGCACCATCTGAATCGACAATCAGCTTGAATGCCCTATGCATCTTTTCAAGCATGACAAGCCACGCTTCGTGACCGCCCTCCAACCCCATTGGAAAGCCATGATTATAAGTGTCAATAAAAGCTCGCAGACGAGGCTCGATGAATGCAGCGACTGTATTATTAAGAGACCACAATTCGCTATCGTCAAATCCGCGAGTAAGACGTTGCCATAAGAAGTGTATCTTGCGAGATAATTTCATATTAATCCTAAAGTGTATTGGAGCCATCGGTGGGCCACGATCCCACAACCTATCGCTTACAAAGCGATTGCACCGCCTACTTGTGCTACGATGGCATTTTCTTTTTACGAATGCGTTTAGCATTCTTATATGATGTTGGTAGACCGTGACGGTGATGCTCTATCATACACCCTCTTACGAGGGTGTGGGCTTGAAAAAGAAGAATTACATTTTCAAGTGTATGGTGCCTCCCCGACGACCTTCTGCTCTTCACGCAGACGCTACTACTAACTGAGCTACAGAAGCAAAAGCATGCTTGTATTGGTGGGGAAGGCAGGACTCGAACCTGCGACCTTAAGGGTATACACCCTTGTTGCTCTCCCAACTGAGCTACTTCCCCATAGTGGAGTTAATGTACTTTGATGGTGGACCGGGGGAGTGACGATCTCCCGACTTTCGGATGCAAACCGAATGTTTTACCAACTTAGAACTACCAGCCCATCCTAGCCGTTAAACACCAAAGAGACGCATATCTTTACTATGTTTTTCAAGAGCATTTTCTAATTCCATAATGATCTTGCCATAGACAAGCTCTAAATGGTCAGGGACATTGTGACGATGATTCGAACCACGCTTTTCGTGGTACAGGTTCAATACAGCGGTGATCCGCAGAGCATTGTCACGCACCTTACGGGCCGCAACCCATGATCGCTTCACGTTGTCAGGCGTTTTAGCGTGATCTAACCAGTAAGAACT
>Ga0163146_10003854_pt1 | contig 18814 bp, 9 predicted proteins | sample OliLakLV19MP7G1_FD_148648 | JGI IMG/M metagenome (GOLD analysis project Ga0163146, IMG submission 148648) | Freshwater microbial mat bacterial communities from Lake Vanda, McMurdo Dry Valleys, Antarctica - Oligotrophic Lake LV.19.MP7.G1 | ecosystem: Environmental > Aquatic > Freshwater > Lake >...
CGATTCGAAAAAGGCATGATCCACCCCTTCTTCGAATCGTATTAATCGTAAATCGTAAATCGTAAATCGTAAATTTTAAAACTCCCGTATTCTCAATCGCGCTCCAAATTTCACGCTGTCGAGCTTGTTCAATTTGCGCAGGCTTTCCACCGAAGTAGCGTATTGCCGGGCAATATCTTCAAGCGATTCATTGCGACGAACGGTGTGATATTGATATTGTTTCTCCCGAGGCGCCGCTTGTTCTTCTTGAAACACAACGGTCTGGTTGCCACCAGGTTTGGGTTTGCTGGCGGGCACACTGTTTTTCTTGGGAGTAACGGATGGTTTGCTCGGTGCCATCGTGGTGGCAGAAGGTGCTTCGATCCGGATTCCAGAGTGTTTTTGCACAAAAACCGGGCGATAGAGTTTGAGCATTTGGCCAGGCTGCACATAATTGGTTTCGAGATCATTCCAGGATTTCAATTGTACTCCCGAAATGCCAAGGCGAGCCGCAAATCGATCAATATGCTCTACCTCTTTTGGTTTCGCATTGCTGATCCAGTATCGGCCATCGCCTATGTCTGCGCTGGTGTACTTTTCGATGCTTTCCAGTTTGTACTTGCGCGCACTGCTTACCGAATTGAGGTAGCGAATGAAGGCAGGCATAACACGCTCTGGCACAACCACAAAATGGCCGTCGTTCGTTGGCGGCACATAGTCGCGCTTGAATCCAGGGTTAAGGTCTTTGATGACTTGATACGAGATGCCAGTCGCGTCTGAAATGTCGCGGAACGAGATACCCTCATAAACGTTGACATAATCAGTCAGTTGTTGATCTAAATCAGGGTTGTTAGGCGTAAGCCCGTGTATTTGGAAGTAGTTGCAGATGTAGGTGGCCGCGATGAATGCGGGCACATAATTGCGCGTTTCTTTTGGCAGGTAAGGCATGATAGCCCAAAAATTGCGACTTCCGGCACGACGGATGGCGGCATTCACCCGGCCTGAACCGCTGTTGTACGCGGCCAGCGCAAGCGCCCAATCGTCAAAATGGTTGTAAAGGTCGCGCAAGTGGCGGGCGGCAGCATCGGTACTTTTCACCGGGTTGCTGCGGTCTTCTACGGCAGTATTGGTGCGGAGACCGTACTCGCTGCCAGTGCTGGGCATAAACTGCCAAAGTCCGGTAGCACCTACGCGAGAAACAGCTTTTGCATTGAGTGCCGACTCCACAACGGAAAGGAATTTCAGGTCTTCCGGCACCCCATATTCTTGAAATTTCGCTTCGTAGAGCGGAAAATAGGTGAGCCGCTTGCCAAGCATATTGCGTGTTTTCTCGGTCTGAATCTGCACATAAGTTTTGATGTAGCTTTTTACCACGGCTGTGGTGCGCAATTCGAGGCAGCTGCTAAGTGAGCCGAGCCTTTCCTTCAGTTCGGCATCAGTGATGGTAATGGGGTAGGCTCCTTTAGCGACCAAAATATCAGAGGTGTCACTCGGTTCCTCCAGATCAGAAATTTGTAGCGGTTCTTCCTTTTGAGCGAAAACAACAATATTCGAAAAAAGTGCAAGGGCAAGTGCCAGGCTGTAACAAACGGATTTTTTTAGCTGCATTTTTGTTCAACGTCTAAACGGTTTGCGGTTTTAGGTCAGCATTTTTTTGACCGAAAAAAGGGCTTGTTTTCAAGGCAAATCCTTGAAAACTAGACTACTAAAAATGGTTGAGCAGAAAAAGGAAGGGCGTGTTAACGCCGGCAAATCGGTTTTATTTTTCGGGGGTGGCAACTGGCCAAGCCAGCGTACCGATTATAGTGTTTGCCAAAAAGGGTGCGCAAAAGTCGAGCTTGCATTCCGACTTTAGAGCACCTTTGGTGTTAAAATTGAAATTCGTTGGGAAAATCGTCTTTGAAATGACAAAGCAGAACGACCCTTACGGGGCAAAAACAAGTTTGCCAGTGCTTCCGCCCATACGCCAAAAATACATCCCAGCACTCGGGAAAAGTCCTTTTTCGAGGTTCATCGCTTGTTTCGGAACAACATTTCTGGAGAACAACAGACGCCCACTCGCATCAAAAACCTCCAGTGTTTCATAAGTAGCCGCCGAAACCCAGGTTCCGCCCATGCCAAAAGGATTTGGTGCTATCACAACCGCCCCATACCCGCCATTCCAATCCAACACTGGCCGCAATGCCGTGCCATCCCTGCGGTAAATCAAGGGAGCTGTGGGCCAATCCGCCAAACTAATTTGTTCGTTCAATTGAATATTCCCTTTCACACGGAAAAGGACTTTGAAAAGCGCGGATTCGTCTGACGACTCCAAGTCGTCTGACGAACAAGAAAAAGTCAAAAGCCCTTGTGCCGTTCTGTTCATGCCAAAATTTTCCAAGGAAACGCCCGTGGCTAGGGGTTCTATTTTTTCAAAAACCAATTGCTGAGGGTTGAAACGAAGGGTAAATTGTGCAGCGATTGGTGCGGGGTCGTAAGACCCGCGCAGGGCCTGAGCATCCGGAATAGAGAAAACAGCTGCCACAAACCCCTGGTCTTCAACAAAATGTGAACCACTAAACCAGTCACCATTCAACCAGTCACCACTCAACCACTCAACCAACACAGGCCATTCACCCACCGTGCGTTCATCGGTAGAAACCCTCAGGTTTGGTACGGCCGTGTTGTTCACGTCACCGATTTTTATTCCAGTAAAATCGAGGTTGGCGAGCGGATCTGTTAGCACCTGTACGGACAGTGTTTCCGGAAATGGTGTTTGAAATGGGTTGAGCGGGTTGTCAAATTGGTGGTTGGCCGGGACAAAACGCCAGGAAGTGTTGTTGGAGAAAGCGGTGTCAATGCCAAGGATGAGTTTGCGCAATTGCACCATGTCGAAGGTAGTGATGCTTCCCGACCGGTTTGCGTCGGCAGCGATCATTTTGAGGGGCGAATCGAAAGGCTCAATGTCGAGGATGTGTTTGGAAATCAACACCAAATCATAGGTGGTGACTCCGTTCAAGGGATTGTCGTTGCGGTACGGTTCAAGGGTATACGGGGTACATCCCGGCACGTTTTGGAGGCTGAATATTCCATCTGTGTCGCTCAATGTTCCGTCCATATCCACCTCGATTACCCCATCGCCCATTTCGTCGCGCACAGTACCTGCGAGGCTGACGGTGACAGGATTTTGTTGTACAAAAACAGAATCAAACGGGAACGTCCAGATGCCACGGGCAAAGGTGGCGGCTACCAATTCCTTGCGTACCGGGTTTCGTTCCAAATCAAAAACGGGGATATAGGGCATGTTCCCCCCCAGCCTGCTCCACGAAATACCGCCCGTTGTTGAGCAATAAACACCCACATCAGTGGCGGCGAACAACACTTGGTCGGAATAGCCGGGCAGCACAAAAAGATCGTTCACGGGCACTTGGGGCAAATCGGAAGAGATGTCTATCCAGGTGCTGCCGTTGTCGTCAGAACGATGGATGTGGGGGATATTCTCGTTGTCGCGGAAGCCTGAATGGCTCACAAAGAGCCGGTTGGACAGGGTAGGGGAATAGTGTACAGAAGTGACGTAGCGGTTTGGCAATCCCGCTGTAATGTTCGTCCAAACACCTGAAGGGCTGCTGCGCCACACATTGCCATCAGAGGTGCCAGCGATGAGTTTATTGACGGTAACAGGTGATTCGTTGATGCAAGAAATGGTGTGGTACCGAGCGCCAAAAATGTTCCCATCGGTAAGGTCCCCAGAGATCGGGCCCCAACCGCCGCCAGCGCCTTTAGCGTAAGCACGGTAGGTGCCTGAATAGAGCAGATTGGGTATGTGGGTGCTCATAAAAAACGGCGTGTCCCAGTTAGTTCGGTCAGAAGTGTTGAGTGCAGCGGACCCGAATTGCCATGTGTCGCCGCCGTTTGTGGTTTCGTGGATGGCTCCATTTTGAATTTCTACCCAAAAATGTTCCGGATCGGCAGGGTCAAAAGCGCAGTTAAAACCATCGGCAATAAAGACAGATGACCAGTTGTTGGGGTTCAGCCCGTTACCTTTTTGAATACCGTTGTCCTGTGCGCCCGCCCAATAGATGTTCGGTTCGTGCGGATTGAAACTGGTGCGGTAAAATTGTGTGACGGGCAAGTTTTTGGCCTTTGTCCAGCTCGCTTGTCCGTCGTTGCGGTACACCCCGCCATCGTTTGACCAATACCGCCTTCCACTTTGGGTAAAAATGAGGTCGTGGCTATCGGCGTGTCCGCTGCCAGCATTGAACCAACCGGTGTTCCCGGCGGGTTTTTTCCACATCTGAATGGCGAGAAAATACAGTTCTTCGTCGTCGGTCGGGCTGGTGCGGATTTTGCCAAAATACCAGCCAAAGTCGCTGCAAGCATCTTCCAACTGAATGATGTTCACGGGAGTCCAGCTTGCGCCCCCATCAATTGTTTTATGGAGCGACCCGGGTGTGCTTAGCGAATCCATGAACAAGGCGTACACCTTATTGGGATTGGTCCATGAAATGGCGAGGCCCGTGCGGCCCATGATGCCTGTTGGCAAACCGCCACCGAGTTGTACCCAGGTGTCGCCGCCATCGGTGCTTTTGTACACCTTGGCGTGAGGGCCATAAATGACCGATTCGAAATTGTTGCGGATGCGGTCCCAGAAAGACGCATACATGATTTGCGGATTGACGGACGACTGAACCAGATCGCTTGCACCTGCCTGGTCGCTCACAAAAAGTACCTGCTGCCAGGTGTTGCCACCATCAGTGCTTTTGTAAATACCGCGCTGGTTGTCTCGCACATACGGGTTGCCCATAATGGCTGTCCATAGAATGTTTGGGTCTGTAGGATGTACGATGATTTTGGAAACAATGGCTGCGGGGCTGTTGGCGAGATGCTGCCATGTCTCGCCAGCATCAGTGCTTTTGTAAATGCCGTCGCCGTTGAAAACGTTGGATGGCATATTTGGGTCGCCTGTTCCGGCGTACACGATGTTGGGATTGGAAGGGTCGAAAGTGATGTCGCCGATGGAGAGTTCCGGATTGTCGTCAAAAACTGGATGCCAGTTTACCGCGCCATCAGTGCTTTTGAAAATGCCACCCCCTGAAAAGCCAGCCAGTAAGGTGTTTTCATCGTCGGGCTTGGCGGCCAAAGCATTGCATCGCCCGCCGACGTTCATTGGGCCTTGTACGGTCCAGTTGCTGAGGTTGCTACCGCAATTAAGTTCACGTGACTGGGCAGTTTCGGAAATGCGGGTTTGTTGTACGGTTTTGCGCCAACTTTTCCAGTCAAAATCGGGATATGGATAAGAACGCTGGAATGAAAAAAGATCGTAAGGCTCGTTTTTTTCGGCAAGCTTGTCGCGATGTGGCAAGGCGTTTTTCCCACAAGAGAAAAGAAGCAGCGCGATAAATAGCAGAAAGGAGGAATGCTTGGCCATGGTATCGGTATGGTCGGTTTTTGTGGTTTGTGAGGCAAAATTGGTTTCAGAAGTTCCAAAGCGGTTGGGGAATTTTCTGAGCTGATTGCATTTCTGGCAGAGCGTGCGAGGTTCGTGTTCGGGATCGAATCTGGGTGGAGTGCTTTCTAGGCACTGTGTCTGGGCTGTTGATAACAAGGGTACAAAACAAGCCCAAAAACTAAAAGTGAAAGTTTGAGTACGCAGATGAACGTACTTCTCTTTGCGATGGTTTCGGCTTCCTTTTCCATAAAAATTAAAAGTTTATGAGTGAAAAAATCGGTTTAAATATTGTACACTATTAGGTTGGCATAATGCCATCGAGCTATCGCACCACCGCCATCTTCCGCACAAAAACCTGATTATCAACCCAAACGCAGATGTTGTACATCCCGGCAGGCTTATTTGTCAGGTCAATCGAAAGATTCAGCGCATCGGTTTCCAGGCTTGGATTTCCCCAAATCAATCGGCCAGCCACGTCGCGAATTTCGACACGGAGCGCTGCGGATTTATGTAGTTTCAGGAAAAGCGAAGCCAGGCCCTTGCTGGGGTTTGGTGAAAGCAGGAATTGTTCAAAAAAAGCAGATTCTTCGGTATCAGAGGTAGTGTTGACGGTCACAGTGCTTGTGCCGGTGCATCCAACAGCGTCGGTCACAGTGACGGTATAAGTGCCACCAGCGAGACCAGTCAGGTCTTTGGTCGTAGCACCATTGCTCCACAGGTAACTATATCCACCAGCGCCGCCAGTCACAGATAAGGTAATCGCGCCATTGTTCGCGTTGGGCGCAGTTTCATTTATTACGTCATACGCAAGGGCGATATCGGGGAAAGAAACGATGGTGATGTTCCCACTTTGAAAAACACAGCCTTTAGTATCAGAAACCATCAGGTTAACAAGCCCGGCAGTGTCATAGTTTGCACAAGCTCCTGTGTTTCCATTAGACCATAAATAAGTAAAAGGAGGTGTTCCGCCACTTGCAATCGCGCAAACCGTGAACGATCCATCGCAGTCTACTACAGCGGGGCTAACTGTTGCCGTAAGAGGCTGTTGCTTGTAAACGATGGACTGGATCGGCCCAATCGCGTTGTTCGCATACACTCCGCCTCCCGGAGCGCTGACGTTTTTAATGGCTCTGACTTGATAATACAGCGTGTCAGGTATCGGGTCATTGTCTGTGAAATTGGTGCCAGTAATCAAGTTGGTGCTCAATCGAGTGTAAGGCCCGTCTTGCGAAAAGGCGCGGTACACATGATACCCGGCTACTGTATCAGCCGAGGCCGTCCAGCTAACTTCGACACTTTGACAATTAATATCGGAAAGCGCCAGATTTGTTGCAGGTTTTACCACATGGGCGCGGAGCGTTGGGTCACCCAACAAGACCACATGCGCGCCACCTCTGCCAGAAGAAGTCGGAAATGCGCTGTTGAACTGCGAATTCATGGTCTCCTTTGTGCAGTACCCAATGGTTTCGCCTGAGGCAAGCGCTTGGTAAAAATGGTGTGGCCTGCCTGCCCAGGCACAGGTAAGGATACCACCGCGGGAAGCCAGGGCCGAGGGCATGAAAGGATCGCTTTCATAATCCCAGTCACCAAAATAGGAACCAAAAAGGTTGGAGAAAACGATGTTTACCGAATCCGTCGCAAAGTTTGAACTGGAGCCTACGCCGCCTGCTCCGTTGTAGTTTCCACCACCACATCCGTATCCAAGCAGGTAGGTCTGGGATTCCGTACCCTCAAAAAAATCACTCTCCACGATATTGGCTTCCCCTACCAAAGGGTAAGCATTCCGATAGCCATTGGAACCAAAAGCCTCGCCACCGAAATAGCCAAAGTTATCGTCCACAAGGGCCTTGTTTTCTACTGCATAGTCCCCCATGCGCCAGCGGTGGTTTTTGTCTAAATACCTTTTCATCAGTCCGATATGATCCGCAGCACCGAAGGCAGCGGCATTTATGCGCCGGAAATCTACGCGGCCCACCTGCAATTCTACCGTGCTTGGCAAATAACTTTGATCAAATTTGCCATCGCCAGGTATGTTTTTGTTGGCTGCCCGATTGGGCACTGCATTGTTCACGGTAACGTCGGTCCAGATACCGTTCAGTTCAGCATAATAGGCATCCGAAGGCCATGCGCCCGTGTGGTCAGGGGAGTGCCCATCCCAGGCACTGTTGCCGGAATAGGGGATGGGTACACTGCCAAGCAGCAACACTGCTTTCACATTGGCGGGGTCTTCATTGTAGGACGCAAGGATTTGATCTTTAATGGATTGTACGGTTGAAAAAGGCCCGGTATGGAAAGGAATGGGCCACCAGCCATCACCACGCAAATCGTTTTTTAAGCGAACCAGTTCCACGCCCAATGCGTCGGCAGTGACCGTGTCCACGAAAATCAGGATTTTACCACGGCTGTCCACCGGGTTGGCATTGATGGCTACGTGCGCATAGCCATAAGCGCTGATATTGTTGAGGCTGCGAAGTATGGAATACTCATAAATCTGCCCTTCCGTCACGCTGTTGTCTGTTACGGTGGTAAGATTTGAGCTCGATACGTTGAGGACTTGTTGCCAGGCAGTACCACCTTGCCCTTTTGTCCTGCGTCGGACGAGGAGACCGGCGTTGCCTGGGTTGACCCAATTGAGCGTGACGCTGGCAGGGCCTACGGCGATGGTAGCGGAAATAGGCACCGTAATGTCTTTGGAGGCTTGAGCCGTCAAAGCATTGAAAGACAGCAAAAAGAGCAGGAGTGTAGCAAAAAACTTCATGAAAAAGCGGTGGTGGTGAAAAAATGCTGGTCATTGGGTCATTTCGTCATTAATGACCCCAATGACGAATTAGCCAGCAAGATTCAAAAATTTGAGCGAAATGCGCTTTTGAAGTCCAAGGAATTTGCAAGTGCTCAACAAAGTGTAGCACACATCCTCCAGATTTAGGAAAATAAAAAAGGCTGGCAATGCCTAAGCATGCCAGCCTCCGTTTTGTTAAAAATACAGGATCAATTAGCAACCTGGGGTCACAACACAGCAGCCTGTGGCGGGATTGAAAGTAACTCTGAAAATACTTACGCCACCTGCCGGGATCGTGGCGACTATACCAGCGCATACACCAGCAAAGATGCCGCAAGTAATGGGAGCACCAGTAGGATTCGTCAAGGAGATGACATTGCTTTGCAAGAACGGGAACGCCGCCGCATTACCTACAACCGGGGCGGAGGAGGATGCAATAGTACCATTACATGGATTGACACAACCCATTGGGCCATTATCAATACCACAGATAATAAGACCGGCGCCTTGGGCTATGTTGATCGGTGAGCAAGGCGCGGCGCGGTCCCCTACCTCTTGGTCTGTAGTAACAGGAACGGCTGTCACAACATTCTCTTTTTGGCAGGAGTAAACAATAACGTTGGCCAGAATGAGCGCAACGAGTGCGGGATAGAAAAGTGCTTTTTTCATGTGTAAAATTGTTTTAGAAATTGTGATGAAAATTTGGTGATCGCGCAATCATTGAGGCAAAAGTGTGGCTATACTGCCCTCAAAAAATAGGACAGTTTTGGCAGGTCATTCCAGAAGAAAATGGAATATGGGCCGAGACGTAAGGGGGATTAAATGAGCGTGCCGTGGCGACAGTCAGTCACCACGGCACCTCCGTTATTCAATCTGTATTAAGAGATATTTTGCACAGCAAAATATGTCCAATACCCACCTATCTCATTACCGTCAATTTTCGCACAAACACCTGATTTCCAAGCCAAACAGAGACAGAGTACATCCCGGCAGGGCTATTACTCAGGTCAATTGGAAGGTTTAGCGCGTCGGTTTCAAGTGTTGGGTTCTCCCAAATCATGCGCCCGTTTAGGTCATAGACTTCGATGCGAATTGCCCCCGACTGGTGCAATTTCAGCGTGAGCATGGCCTGCCCTTCTGTTGGGTTGGGCGAAAGTTGGAATAGCTCAAAGAACGCCTCTTCCGTTGTGCTGGAAGTGGTCAGTACGGTATATGAACCCGTTTGCGTACAACCGTTTGCATCGGTGGCGGTCACTGTATAGGTACCACCAGGAAGGGCTGTTAGGTCTTCCGTTATTGCGCCGTTACTCCAGAGGTAGGCAAAAGGAGCCGTGCCGCCGACAACTGTCAGGTTGATTGCACCATTGCTGGCATTGGGGGCCGATTCGTTGGTGACGACTGCGGTGGTGACAATTGTTGGAGGTATTTGTAGGGTTATGCTGAAGGCTGCAGTACAACCTGCCGCATCGGTTGCCGTAACAGTGTAGAAGCCTCCGTTCAAAAATGTTACACAAGCGATACTAGCACCGTTTGACCATTGATATGTGTAAGGGGCAAGACCGCCGCTGGCAGAAGCGCAGACAATTGCAAATCCCGTGCAGCCAACGGAGGTTTGAATCCCAACCGTTAGAATTGGCGGTACCACTATAGTTGCCTCATTTTCAAAACTGCAACCGCCCGCATCGGTGACGGAGACTCCGATTGTGCCCGAACCTGTGAACGTAGCACAGCTGCCTGTGCTTCCATTCGACCAAACATAGGCATAAGGAGGAGTACCCCCGGTTGCAACAACACAGGCTGAAACTTGTCCGCTACAATTGGTTGACACGGGTGAAACCCCTACAATGAATTCGGGCGCTTGCCCCACGTCCACCGCATCTGAAGCCGAACAAGCGCCCACGGTCACTACGACTGTATAAGTTCCTGACTCTGAAGCCAAAGGAGTGGGCAAGTTGGAGAGGAACCCATTTGGCCCAACCCAGCTGAAGAAAGCTCCCGGGTCATTGTTCCCGCTACTCAACAACACCTCGGGGTTGTTACAGTTTAGTACACCGCTGGCCGTGGCGTTTACAATGGGAAGGCTGTTGTCAGCCGTCACGCTTGCTTGATCGGTGGCAGTGCATCCATTGGTAGGATTGGTCACGGTAAGGATGTAAACGCCTATTGCTGAAACGCTTGGGTTTTGCATGGTAGAACTAAACCCACTAGGCCCTATCCAGAAGAACGTTGCTCCATTGGTGCTGCTGTTACCCGACAATTGCACCGTAGGACTGCCGCAAGAGATGATCGCATCTGGACCAGCATCTGCGTTGGGCGGTACAATGTCTTGATTGATTTGGATGTCTACATCGGTCGAACACCCGTTGGCGACAGACACTGCTTGTACTGTTGTTGAACCTGGTTGGCAAAGCGTGATGGGGAAGCCGGGCGGCAACAGCTGACCTGCCAAATAAAGTTGAATGCCCGGAATGTTCGGCACCACAAAGCTTGCGCATGGCATCGTGCAAGTCAGGCTAGGCAAGGGCGGAAGGATGACAGTGGGCGGTATCGTGTTTTCTGTGACGGTAGCTGTCGCGCTATTGGTGCAGCCATTGATCGGGTTGGTGACTACCACTGTATAAACACCTGGGCAGGTCGCCATAAAGACAGGCCCATTTGATACGCAAGGGCCAGACCAAAGGATCGATACACCAGGTACATTGCTTGTTACAATCAAAGGAACTTCCGTGAAGGCGCAGGTGATGACTCCCCCTTGGGCGGTCACGCCGGGGATAGCTATATTTTCCTCCACAATGGTGCTGGCCGAGTTGGTGCAACCGTTGTCCAGGTTAGTTACAATCACGGTATAAATCCCCGCACAAGTAGCTGTCGTGCCGACTACACATGGCCCATCCCAGGTAAAGCTTGCCGAGGTCGCATTAGAACTTGCGATCAGTTCGGTTGAAGCGTTCTGACAGGTGATTTGCCCGCCATTGCTGGCTGCAATGCTCGGAACAGTCAGGTTGGAATTAACCAACACTGTTGCATTCCCTATGCATCCGTTGGAGGCCGAAGTTGCGGTAATGGTGTAAGTGCCCGGAATGGTAGCTGTAGCCGTGAAACCTTGCACAAAAAACCCACCTGGCCCGGAAATGGTACAGAGGGCAATCCCGGTTGGATCAACTTCAATGGTGGCCGAAGCATTTGCACAATTGATGGAATTGCTGACCGAAGCATCAATGTTGGGCGCAGAAAAATCACCTGCAACCGTTACTGTGGCCGTGCTGCTGCAACCTGCCGCGTCGGTGCCAGTCACGGTATAGGTGCCGAGGGTGCCCACCGTTGGATTTTGTAGGGTGCTGCTAAAATTGTTGGGCCCTATCCAGCTCCAGCTGTTGATCGGGCCAGTGGCTTCGGCGCTTATCATGGTGCTCAAAGAGGCGCAGGTGAGCGTTCCTCCGGTGGCCGTTACGGTAGGGCCGCCGGCGCCGCTGAAGATGAATTGTGTGATAGGGCCAATGGCGTTGTTTGCATAGGTTCCACCACCTGGCGTGCTCACGTTTTTGATGGCGCGCACCTGGTAATACATTGTGTCGAGCAGCGGGCTGTTGTCGGTATAGCTCGTTCCAGTCACGGTGGCTGCGGTAAGGCGTGTGTAAGGCCCGTCTTGAGATAAGGAGCGGTAAATGTGATAGCCCGTCACCACATCTGTGGAAGCAGTCCAGTTGACCAAGACACTACTGCACGTGGGCGAAGTCACCACCACATCCTTGGCAGGTTTCACAACGTGTGCCCGGAGCGTTGGGTCGCCGAGCAAAGACACATGAGAACCACCTTCACCAGAAGACCCGAAATAACCGTTGTTGTACCTGGCGTTCATTGCCTCCCAGGTCACAAACCCAATCGTTTCGCCAGACGCAAGTGCCTGGTAAAAATAGTGTGGTCTTCCGGCCCAGGAACAAGTGAGGATACCTCCGCGTGAAGCCAATGCTGAGGGCATGAACGGATTTGATTCATAGTCCCAATCGCCAAAATAAGAGCCAAAAAGGTTGGAAAAAACAATGTTCACCGAATCTGTGGCGAAGTTTGCGCTGGTACCTACGCCGTCTGCACTGCTGTAGCCGCCAGGGCCGCAGCCATATCCCAGCAGGAACGACTGGTTGTCGGTATCGTTGAAAAAATCGCCCTCCACGATATTGGCTTCGCCCACAAGGGGATAGGCGTTGCGAAAGCCATTGGCAGCAAAAGCTTCTCCTCCGAAGTAGCCAAAGTTGTCGTCAACCAGTGCTTTGTTGTCCACCGTGTATTCTCCGATGCGCCAACGGTGGTTTTTGTCCAGATATCTTTTCAGCAGTCCGATATGATCCGCAGCGCCAAATGCTGCAGCATCGAGGCGATGGAAATCAACACGCCCCACTTGCAATTCCACCTGCGATGGGATACGGCTTTGGTCGAATTTCCCATCACCCGGGATGTTGTTGTTCGCGGCGCGGCCGGAATTGGTGATGTTCGCTGTAACGTCCGTCCAGATGCCGTTCACATCGGCATAATAAGCGTCGGAAGGCCAGGCGCCATTATGATCAAAATGGCCGTCCCAGATGGTAGTGTCTGCAAGAGAATAACTACCGGAGTAAGGAATCGGGATGTCGCCAAGAAGGAGTACTGCTTTCACGTTGGTTGGGTCAGCATTGTACGATGTCACAATCTGGTTTTTCACCGATTGTACGGTCGAAGAAGGCCCGGTATGGAAAGGAATTGGCCACCAGCCATCGCCACGCAGATCGTTTTTTAATCGAACCAGTTCCACGCCCAGGGCATCTGCGGAGACCGAGTCTACGAAGATCAGGATTTTGCCCCGCGTGTTCACAGGGTTGGCATTGACGGCGACGTGGACATAGCCAAAGGCAAAGACCCCATTCACAAAACGCTGTAGGACATACTCGTAAGTCTGACCATTGGCAACACCGGTATCAATGATGCTGTTCACGTTGGAACCAGTCAGGTTGATCACCAGCTGCCAGGCATTTCCAGCCTGCCCTTTGGCGCGTCGGAGCATGAGCAGGCTGGCGTTGCCGGGATTTGGCCAGGTTAGGGTAATACTGGTAGGGCCTGTGCCGAGGGTGGCCGTGATAGGCACGGTGGCATCTTTGGCAGTTTGTGCCTGCGATACATAGAAACACAGGAAAAAGGCGATGAAGGTAAAAAGTAGCCTCATGAGAAAGTGTTGGTTGGTGAGAGAATGTGAGTCAATGGGTCATTGGGTCATTGGGTCATTGGGTCAATGGGTCATTTAGTCATTAAGTCATTGGGTCATTGGGTCAATGGGTCATTGGGTCAATGGGTCATTGGGTCATTGGGTCATTTGTCATTGGGTCATTGGGTCATTTGTCATTGGGTCATTGGGTCATTGGGTCATTGGGTCATTTAGTCATTAAGTCATTGGGTCATTTGTCATTGGGTCATTGGGTCATTGGGTCATTGGGTCATTAGGGTCATCCCGAATTATAGGTTAAAGTCGTCCCGAAGGTATTGCACTCAAATTCAGGATGCCCCCAATGACCTAATGACAAATGACTATCTAGGGGAATCGGCCAGCAAGATTCAAAAAATTGAGGATAATGCTGCTTTGAACGATGAAAGAATTTTCAAAGCAAATCGGGGCTTGTATCAAAAGTTCAGATTGAAAATCTATCGCGGAGTTTTATTTTTTATTTCACGAAATCCTATAAGGTTTTTAAAACCTTATAGGATTTAATTGCCAGAAACGCAAAATATTATTTCATGAAAAAAATTGCGAAATACCTTTTGACACAAGCCCCGATTGGTAGAGTATTTGCCTTTTTGGGTGCCTGATATGGCAAGTGCTCGGCCAAAGCGCACTTGATGCGGACGGGTCTCGTCAAGAAGACAACTCGGCCATGGTATTGAATCTCACACCCCCAAAACATCCCCCATCCCAAAAACACCTCGCTTGCCTATGAGCCATTGCGCCGCCAAAACAGCCCCGGCTGCAAATCCTGCACGCGAATGTGCTTTATGCGCTATGCTGATCTCGTCCACTGCGCTTTGCCAGCGCACAAGATGGGTTCCGGGGACTTCGCCTTCGCGGATAGCAGTGATGGGAATTTCATCAGAAGCTGGCGTATCCGGTGCGAGCGACCAGCCCGTGTACCGATCGGTGTTTTCGATCAATTCGTTCACAAGCGTCAGGGCGGTGCCGCTGGGCGCGTCGAGTTTGTGGATGTGGTGGGTTTCAGTGAGGGAAGCGGCGTACGCTGGCCGGGTGGCCATAAGCTCGGCGAGGCGGCGGTTGAGCGCGAAAAAGAGGTTGACCCCCACGCTGAAATTGGAGGCCCAGAGCATCGCTCCATTGTTTTGGCGACAAAAATTTTGGGCTTCAGGAAGTCGGTCGAGCCAGCCCGTGGTGCCACTTACCACGGGCAAGCCAGCGCGGAGGCAATGCATCACATTATCAAAGGCCGCCTCGGGCCGGGAGAATTCTATGGCCACATCGGCTTGGCGCAGCAGGGTAGGGGACGGGACATCGCCGCGGCGGATAACCCACGCAATTTCAATGCCTTGGCTTTCAGCGATTTGTTCGATCGCTTTGCCCATTTTGCCGTATCCAAAGAGTCCGAGATGCATGTGAGAGAGGCGTGAGAGGCGTGTGATTAGGGCTTGAAACCGCTTTTTATTTTTGCTACTATTTTGAGTATTTCCGTGCTTTCTTGAATGAGCAGATTCATCTCGTTTGAGGGGTGCTTTCCTGATTCAAAAATCACTTCTAACCAATAGAGACTCTCGTCTGCTTCTTCAACGACGATGCAAATTTTTGAATATTTCTCATTCTTTGAACGACCTCTGCAAAAAGCCCTAAAATTTGCTCTAATAGAGGTTGCGGCCTTACAAAGTTGGTAGACAATTACCGAGGTAGTTCTGCCTTGAGGAAGCGCGTCGCATAGTTTTATTACCGCGATTGCAAACGCTTTCGTTCGCTTCCTGAATCCTTCGTTAAATTCTCTTCGTGACCCATGTTTTCATTGTTTATGGTTAAAAATTAGGTTCTCACACCTCTCACACCTCTCACACCTCTCACTCTCTAAGGTACGCCAATTTAGCCGTCTTGTATTTTTCCTGTTGCACAAAACCACGAATATTCTTGATGGTCTCTCGCGGGCCTACATCCAGTGCAAGGTTGACCAACCAATCGGGCAAACTGCCGCCAGGATCGGAATAAATGTAGTATTCCACATAAGTCCAGCCACCAGGGCCTGGCAAGAGGTTCCAGGAAGTGTGGGCATTGCGCATTCTTATCACGCCTTTGTTGGCGGGAATATAGTCGGGCTTGGCAATACTGGTGGCGGTAACGCGGCGGGTGATGGGGTCTTGTACCATTTTGGAATGCACTACGATGTCGCGATCGTCCAAGGGCCAAGGGAAGTCGAGTCGGGAATAGTAGTAAGTTTCTTGATCCGAAACTTTTTTGAGTTCGCGCGATTCGGACACTTTATAGCCCCATTTTGGGTAATTTTCCACTTCAGAAAGAAGGGTAACGAGTCCAGAGAGGCTGACTTTGAGCGAGGTGATGAGTTTCAACTCATACACATCGGATGTTTTTCGGTAAAAAACTTTGACCCCCTCTTTTTCATTTTTGAAAACCCAACCATCGTTGTTTTGGGCAAAGAGAAAATTTGGGAAGAGCCATGCGAGGAAAAATAGGGTCAGGATTTTCTTGAGCATAAAAATTTGTTTGCGTAGGGGCGTGTGGGTCAGAATTTTAGAAAATTTCGCTGTTCTTGGGTCGGTGAATTCATGCGATCAAAAACAGCATTTAGCCAAAATCGTTGCAGGTGGAACACGGATGACACGGATTTAGAGATAAAATCAGATGAATCCGTGTCTTATCCGTGTCATCCGTGTTCTACTTATCTTCGCTCGAACTGCAAAAATGAGGCCTGGCATATCAATTGACCATCAACGACGAATTGTTTTTTTTCGCGGTAGAATACCTCACTTGCCCCGTTTTTTGTACGTTCTTTGCAGGAGGTTATTTTTTAAGCATCATTTTCCCCCTTGTATGAAGTTAACGTATCTTTTTCTCGCTTTTTTGTTTGGGTTCAATGTTCTCCAGAGCTCCGCTCAATGCCCACCGGGTGAGGACGAAGTTCGGCTCGAATTCAATTCAGATCTGTATTTCTATGAATTGAGCTGGACGGTTGCAAACGAAGACAGCAGCGTGGTGTTTGGCACCGGGACTTTGCCAGATTCGAGCACGCATAATTTCTTCTATTGCATACCTGCCGATCAATGTGCCACCCTTACAATCGTTGACAATGCAGCGGATGGGTTTTTCCCGGACGGTTGGTATCGTATTTACTTGAATGATACTTTGGCTTATGCCAGCAAGGTTGGAAGCTACTTTTCCACCGAAAGCGTGCGTTTTAATTGCCCGCCCGGTACTTCCTGCACCAGTCCTATTTTCCTCAGCCCAGGTACAGGGACTTCTCCCACAGCCGATGAAGTTTGGTACAGTTTCACTCCTGCGGATACGGGCATGTACGTCATAGCCACTTGCGAAGCCGCTTGCCCCACCAAAATCTGGGTGTACGACCTTTGCGCGGGCATCTTTATTTCAGAAGACCAACTGGGCACCATTTACTACGCCAAAAATGGTTGTCCCGATGGGTCGGCTTCGGCACACCTTAATTTGGAAGCCGGAAAAGAATATTTCATCCGTATCCGCTACCAAACAGAAGGATGCAGCACTGATCCAATCCCTTACAATTTGGTTTATCTCGGGCCGGTGGTGGGCTGTATGGACCCCGCAGCTTGCAACTACGAACCACTTGCAACCGTAAGCGGTGATACTTGTATTTATCCCGGCGACCCCGCTTGCCCCAATGCGCCCGATTTTGTGGTGAAGGAAGATGTTTTGAATAGTTCGCTCCAGTTTTCGAGCATGGAAAACCCAAACGCTTGTACGGTAGAAGAGGGCTGTCTGCGTGGGCTTGGCACACGCTACCTCATCGAATTTACTACTTACATCGAGAACATCGGGGATGCCGATTACTACATTGGAAGCCCGCCAGCGGATATCAATGAACCATCCACGCAGTTTGTGTGGGATCCCTGCCACCACCATTGGCATTACATGGGCTATGCTGAATACATCCTATTCAATTCGGCAGGTTACCGCATTCCGATTGGTTCAAAAACAGGGTTTTGTGTGCTTGATCTCGTTTGCGATCCTGGAATTATTGCTAAATATGGTTGCGTCAACATGGGCATCTCGGCAGGATGTGGGGATGTATATGAAATTGGCCTCCCTTGCCAATGGATTGACATCACGGGCATTCCCGCCGACGATTATACCATGGTGGTTCGGGTGAACTGGGACAAAAGCCCAGATAAGATTGGCCGCGTGGAAAAGCGCTACGACAACAACTGGGCACAGGCTTGTTTCAATCTTTCTTATGACGGTATTACACCTGAAGTATCGTTCAATGCCGACTCCTGCCAGCAATTCACCGACTGTTTGGGAGAGATATTTGGCAATGCGCAGCCCGACTGCAATGGAGTGTGCAACGGTCCTGCCCTCATCGGCGATTGGAACCAGGACAGCCTGCGCAACGAGTTGGATATCATGGGTTATCTCAGTGCTGCGCTTGCCGACAATGGTGTAAGCACTCCATGCAATGATCTGCACGAAGACGGTGAAATCAATGTGTTCGACGCGGCCTTGCTTCAGGAGTGCAAGCTCTATGCCGATAGCCAGCAGCATTGGATTCAGCGTTTTCCCTGCCAATTCCCAACTGGTTTTCTCAATACACAGGACCTGGTGACAATACAGCCAGGAATGGTGGACACGGTGGCAAAAACCTTCGATGTCCAGATTGCCAACCCCTATCACGAGATCATGGCTTATGAATTCTCAGTGAGCGGCCTTGTGATAGCATCCGTAGAAAACCTCGCGACAGAACATCTGGTTGTGCCCATGTTCAACCCGGGTACGGGGAAAATACTCGCCCTTGCTGCCGACGAATCGAGCATCAACAAGCACTTTACTCCGAGCACTTTTTTGCGGGTACACTATTCGGCTTTAACCGACCACATGGTATGCGTGTCGGAAATTACTGCGGTGGTGAACAACAAATACCAACAGAGCAACGCCACGCTGGCTGACCCAAATTGTGTTCCCGTAACCTTCGTGGGTTTGAATGAACCTGGCAAAGCACCTTTCGCCGTATTCGTTCAGCCCAACCCTATGCGCGAAAGCACCACGGTGTTTTTTGAAAACAAAAACGCCGAACCGATGATGTTTACGCTGACGGATTTGACGGGTCGTACCCTGCGTTCCTTCAGCGATTTACGCGGCGAATCCCTCAACATCGAACGGAACGGGCTGCCTCAAGGCACCTACCTCTTCACCCTTCATGGTAATCGTGGCAGTGTGAGTGGGAAGCTGGTGATGATGTAAATTGGTATAATGGTGATTGGTGTAATGGTGATTGGTAGATTGGTGACGGGAGTGTTCAAAAATCTGTGTCAACTGCTGGTTACACCCCCTACCCCTAAAGGGCAATGTCGTTGACTTAAGGGTTTGTGTGTATAAAAGGGGCGTAGCCTCGACACCGTTTATAGAACAATAT
>Ga0163146_10003857_pt1 | contig 18804 bp, 27 predicted proteins | sample OliLakLV19MP7G1_FD_148648 | JGI IMG/M metagenome (GOLD analysis project Ga0163146, IMG submission 148648) | Freshwater microbial mat bacterial communities from Lake Vanda, McMurdo Dry Valleys, Antarctica - Oligotrophic Lake LV.19.MP7.G1 | ecosystem: Environmental > Aquatic > Freshwater > Lake >...
CATATGTCGAAAATGCGTTCTTTTGTTTTTGGATAAAATCGAATGATATCATGGGAGATAGATGGGGTTACAAGCGGTGCGTCTGTTGTTGGTCCGCCTCCACCATTATTAGAACCGAACCGGCGTCCGAAAAGATGCCGGTTTTTTTACTTTCCTCAATAAATTCAATGATTGGATTTTGGTGCGTCTGTTGTTTGATTGTGAGCTAACGGAGAGGGTCGAACCACGGACCTTTTTAATAAGTAGAACTTGTTACAAAAACTCTCGGTCGGCAGTTTAGTGTTCACGCAACTTTTCGCCTTCAGATTTCTTCGCCGAGAGCGTGGCATCTTGGTTCAATCCGCGTTCGTGTTGAACGCGCGGCGACGAACCTTTGGGCGCTTTTCCTATCGACATCAGAAGGGAGCGGAAAAAGAGTTTGATGTCGGCCCACTTATGTTTTGGGGCTCGATGCCCGAAGGCGCGGTGCTGTCCGGGCTCCACCTTGCCTTTTTGTCGAACGAAGTGAGCAAAGTGTTTTGTCCAATCGTCGAAGTTTTTAAGAAAAGTCGGTTCACTTTCCATGTCTTCTGCCTGGGTGTCGCTGTATTTTTTTCCTTTCCCGATTTCTTCGTAGCGCCACAAAGCGTCCGGAACTTCGATGCCGCCATATCGACACTGCCAAACCAAAGGAGCATAGGCATGTCGCATTTCTAGGAACGGCTCTGCTGACGGATCAAAGTACTCCGGATGACGTAAAATTTTTGGTCGACCCTCGGCGTCCATCTCGTCTCCACCATCATCACCATAGCAAAAAAAGGCTGCCGTTCGACCCTCAAGATGATTCACGGACAGACTTTCCCATTCCTGTGAGTGTTCGAGTTTCATAGCGAGCTCTGGATTTTTGTGGTCAATGAGATCCTCTCGAGGGTTCCCACCATTCATACAGACCAGTCGATCAAACAACAGCTTTATATTGGACGTGGGCGAATACCAGTTTACCGGAGCTATAATGGCCCACGCATCCGCTAGGTCCAAACGCGAATACAAATCTAGATTCCAAAGAAGATCTGCTTCTTTTTTGCTTTTGGCTTCATAGCAATTGCAGGGCCAAACACATAGAGCCATGGAGGTAGAGACGCAAGCATTGCAGCTGCGGATGGGCTCGCGACCGTAAACGTTGCCTAGATCCTCGTAATCGATTTCCCATTCTTTTGGCAGTTGCTCCGCCATACGAAGCATAAGCGATCTAGCCTTCGAGTCGACGCCGGGACAGTTGTATTGGCGACGTCCGGAACCCGCGATGATCATTATGCGAAAGGGACGTTTACTTGGAGGTAGGTTTCCGTTTCTGTCGTCGGGATTCATGTTACGAATTCTCGCTTAAGGAGACTATACTTGTCATTGGAAATTTCCCCTATGAGGGAGGACTAAGTTTGCCATGGCGCATCATATATATTTATATCTAAACATTAAAGCGACGCTACGGAATTGTATGGCCACGCTTCGGGTTTAAAGGGGCAAAATGCGACAAGGACTTCGGCTTTTAATAACAACGTTGGCAGCCTCTTGGACAATTAGCGTTTCTTTAGCATCAACTCTTATACCCACAGACAACTTAGAAACCAAAATTGTAAGGTTGTTATACAAAGGAATTTCCTCGAATTCCTACAGCGTAGAAAACAGTAAACTCAGAATTGCTGTAAATAACAGCTCCTCTCCGGTCGTAATTCCATTCAAATCCCCCCAAAAACTTCGCAGTCTAAAAGTTATAGGAGAGCTTCTAGAAGTTCCGAAGTTTGCTGACGTAGACGACTTTATATTGAGAATCGGCCCGGCGTTTTCAGGAAACAAGAAACTCGGACCGATAGAAACACTTTTAGCGCCAGCGTGGATAGTCGAAATGAATAAGGTCGCCGAGAAGCATGAGGTAGGATTCGGTGGACTAGACCTCAGCCTCATTTCAGCAGCGCCTGGTCCAGCGTGGAAGGAAAGACTACACCCAAAAAGCAAATTAATTCACGAAACGATTGCTCTCGTTTTGAGTAACCCTGGAAAGTTTGAATTCACTAAGAAATATTCTGATTCCGAATCTAAGTCTCTGGGGATTTGGATCGGCGCCGATGGAGACGACTCTCATGCAAGCTTTAATGTGATGATCGAAAGCCTAGAGATCGAATTTTTTGAGGATGTTAAGTGAATATCCTTTTTATGTGCGTTGCAAATTCTGCTCGTAGTCAATTGGCGGAAGCTCTGGCCAAAAGGATTCTTGGATCTCGAGCTACAGTAATGAGCGCAGGATCTAATCCTACTCAGGTGCATCAGATGACCCTTGCGTACTTGGCTCAACAAGGGTTTCCTTGTGAAAAGGTGCTCTCAAAATCAGTAAATGATTAACCGGCCTCTTTTTTAAACTCATTTGATTATGTTATTACTCTTTGTGCGGAAGAAGTCTGCCCTGTCTTGAACGGGATATCTCAGAAGCTACACTGGCCCGTTCAAGACCCAGCCAAGGAGGGATCAATGGCTTCTTTTGAGACGACTGCAAAACTTATTGAAGAACAAATACGCAATTTTGCAAAGGTTCATTTTCCAGATTTGTCTTTGACCTGATCAAAAGAAAAATGGCAAGGGCGAGTTAAGCCCTTCTCCCCACGGTTTTCACATTTTCGAACGAACTCTGACAAAAGTTTTTCCATCACCTTGAGCGACTTTAATTTTTCGGCAATTTCATTTTTCTTGCGCATGGCAAACTCGCGACCCTCCCGACAAGACACTCCGTTCTTTTTGAAATCAATCAGCTCTTTGATTTCAGCAAGCGTAAAACCCGCTCTCTGGGCCTGCAAAATGAAGTGAATTCGAGGTAAAATAACAGGAGGGAAAAGACGGTATCCCGATTCTGTGCGCCTAGGCTCGGGGAGAAGCCCTTTGCCTTCATAGAACCTCAAAGTTTCTCAATTGAGTCCCGTTTGTTTAATTATTTCCTTAATTTGCATATTCTAAACGCCTCTTGACCTTGTACTATACTACATAGTTTATACTTAATCTATGTGCTCATGCGAAAGTAGAAACAAGAAGAACTCTTCGGAATGCCCTAACTGCCAAAATCAAGGTAAGCCTGTGCGCCTTGAAACTCTTCAAAGCCTCCTTCTTGCAGAAGCAAAAGCAAAATTAGACGAAACTCAGAATTATTATTTCTGCCCGAATTCACAGTGTGACGTGGTCTATTTTTCAAACGAACCCAAGATATCTCTTTTTACAAAGGATCTTAGTGTCAAGGTCACCCAAAAAGACCAAGGGTTAGGCGTCAATGTCTGTTACTGTTTTGGCCACACCAGACAAAGCGTGCTGAATGAAATTCGGAATTCAGGCCATTCAACAGTACTTGAGGACATTAAAAAAAAGATGAAAGACCCAGGCTGCTTTTGTGAGCGCAGCAATCCGCAGGGAAGCTGCTGTCTCGGTAATGTTGGAGCATGGATCAAAGTGGCAAAATCTTTGGGAGGAAATAAATGAATAAGATCACTCGAAACAAGGAAAACAAATCTGGCCTATTCATCGGAGGAGGCGTCATTGCCGGTTTGGCGGCCTCTCTGTGCTGTATCGGCCCCCTTATTCTTACTCTACTAGGAATTTCTGGCGCAGCCGCCTTGTCCCGCTCTGAGTTTATTCGGATTCCTGCAATTGTGGGGGTTCTCATTTTGTTTGGAAGAGCTGCTTTCCTTTTGTTTCGGAAACCAGGCATTTGCGCGCCCGGTTCAATCTGCGCAGACCCAAAGAAACTAAAACGGATGAGGATTCTATTTTTCTTTGGAATTATTTTGTCTTTTTTGGCTATAACTTCTCCGTATTGGATCGGATACTTATTTTCTTAGGAGGCTTTGAATGAAACATTTTTTTTTCACTTTGTTGCTATTTGCATCGGTTGCTAACAGTGAAGCATCTCTGAGCAAAAAATCTTGCTATAAAGTCGAAGGGATGACCTGCGCGGCTTGCACAACAACTACTAAGGCAAGCATCAAAAAGCTCGATGGAATACTAGACGTCAAAGTCTCGCTTGATGCCAAGTCAGCTACGGTTATTTTTGATTCATCAAAAACAACCGAAACTAAAATTAAAGAGCGAATTGATTTTATCGGATACAAGGCCGAATCAGTTACCTGTACTGATTAGAATTTAGAGCCTCCCTAAGACAACAATCCAACAACAGCAGCCGTCATGAGCGTGGCCAAATTTCCGCTCAAAAGACTTAAGACCGTCAATGAGGTTAGCTCGCTTTTTCTTTCTGGAATTATGGACGAGAGACCGCCTACAATAATTCCTACGCTTCCAAGATTTGCAAATCCACAAAGCGCGTAACTTAAAACGAGCTTGGAATGTTCTGAGAAACTTGTTCCCAACTTTGAAAATTCAAGGTACGCAACAAATTCATTTAGTATTATTTTTGTTCCCATAAGCTTGCCCGCAGCATGGGATTCTTCCCAGCTAATTCCGGTTAACCACATCAAGGGCCTAAGAATTGTGCCTGCCAAACTTTCTAAAGATAGTGCCGGGTAAATTGCGCCTAAAACCTCATTCGCTAGGTAGATCAAGGCAAAGAAAACTAAAATAGTTCCAATGATTCCAAGAACCATATTCATGCCTTCTGAAATACCCTTTGAAATGGCATCAAATGAACTGGAATATGGGCTTTTAAGATTGTAATTCGAGTCATGAGAGTCTCCCGAGCTCGTTTGAGGGATGAGGACTCGTGCCAGCAACAGAGCTGCCGGTACACTCATAATGGATGCGACTAGAAGATGAGTAAGAGGATTGGGAATTACCCCAGTCAAAACACTCGAATAGAGCACCATGACCGATCCTGATACTGTTGCCATTGAACAGCTGATAAGAGCGAACAAATCAGCGCGACTCATTGTGCGCAAATACGATCTTATGAGTAACGGGGCCTCAATTGTTCCAAAAAAAACTGTTGCGGCACTTCCAAGACTCAAATCGCCACTAAGCTTCAATGTTTTCTGTAGAGTCCGTCCAAGGAGGCCAACGATGATTGGAATAATTCGCCAGTGAAACAAAAGAGCAGAGATTGCGCTGACTACGACAATGAGGGGAAGAACTCTGAAGGCAACTATAAATCCATTCTCAGGAGAAGCCATCGCAAATGGCGCAGCACCGCCGGATAAATATCCAAAGAGAAATTGAGAGGATCTGTCCGTTACACCTTGAATTAAAATTACGCCTTTGTTTAAAAAAGAAAATCCATGGGAAATAAACGGGAATTTCAGTAGCAATGTCGCCACCAAAAACTGCATCGCAATTCCAATGGCCACAAATCGCCAAGAAATATTTTTTCGATCCTTTGAAAAAGCTGTAGCGATTCCAACAAAAACGATGAGACCCAGAATTGATTGGAGCATCTTTTAGATCTCAGCCTTTTCACCTTTGAAGTATCGAGTGACATCAAGGTAATCGATTATAAGGGAGAGCGAATTAACAATTAGAATAACGGAAACCCAAGTCTTCAGGTTTGGCTCGGAAGCGTACAAGCCACTTTGTAGTCTTCGAAAAAGCCAAGCACAAAGCGGAGTCCAGAAAAGCACGTGCCCGAGCCCCAATAGTCGAACAAAGCCATACTTGGAAAAAATTGCGACCATAACCACAAATGAGCCCATAAGAGCCGCCAGGATAAGTTTTCCGTCAGGAAGTGAAAAATACAGAAAGCCTCCCACCATGTTCACCGCGGCCAACACCGCGACCCAAAGGTTCCATGGGAATCTCATTGTGAATATTTTCTTCATCAGTTCGATGGCCGTCTTCATTTGTCACTCCAATTTAATCCAATATCATTTTCCCCAATAACTCCTGGAGCTGTGTAGCTTCTAAAGAGCTTGTCCCAAAAAATAAAGATGGTTGAATAGTTACTATTTTGAGAGCTTAGATCTCTAAGATGATGCATGTGATGAATCCTTGGAGTGACGAAAATGTTGGATAGAAATTTATCGACTTGCCAAGGAAGGCGTAAGTTTGAATGTTGAAAGAGATTCAGCAAGCCATATACGAGAACAAAACCTGAAATCTCGTTTGCGCCAAAACCCAATATCCAAATGACCGCCGTCCGGAGTTGATAGCCAAAAAAAACTTCAATCGGGTGGAATCGGTAGGCGGCCAAAGGGTCCATAACTTCGGTTTGATGGTGAAACTTGTGCCATCTAAACAAAAAAGCCCACGTGTGATTGAGTCGGTGCCAGAAATAGGAAAGTAAATCTAAAGATAAGATGCAAACCAGCATTCTGACCCAAGGCGATTCCAGGCTGCCGACGGTAAAAATATTTCCTGAAACGAATTTATATTTTTCAAGGATCGCGACTTCTCCCAGAACGATGCCCGTAAAGAGAAGATGAAACAAAAAATAACGCGTCCTTTTAGTTCGCTGAAAAGTTCTGAGCGGAAAAATTAAACCACAAACCGTTAGTAGAATCGCCGCAGATACAAGCGTGACTTCGCGAACGCCAATCATAAGTGACTCTCTTTGTTGAGAGATTGAAAGGCGAGCGCTCCTCTTGCTAGCACTGTAACAATTAGTATGGTGATCCAGAAAAGACTGAGTGGCTGGATAAAGCCCGGAAAGACCAGGCAGCAACTATAAAAAATTCCCGTTTCTCCACCTTCGGCGAGGCCTGCGGCTAGCTGAAGTTTTCGATTACTTGCCTTGGCAGTTGGCCCTTGCAAACTACCTAGCGACAGTGCTCCCGAGATACAGAGAACATATAGGGCCATGATGGCAATCCAGAACAATGATAGCTCTGGCCAAACTTTAAAGAAGGCCAAAATCATCGCACTGTAGGCGAGCATGTCGCAGTTGATATCTAAAAATGCTCCAAATTTTGAGGACCTATTAAGGTGTCTAGCGTAAATGCCATCGGTTCCATCTAAAAGTCTTCCAGCCCACCATAATAGTAATCCAAGAATGAAGTGGCCTTCGGAGACGTAAAAAGCTGAAACTAGTCCAAGTAGACATCCCGCAAATGTCACACCATTTGGACTTAACCTGAGTACTCGATACAAGCGCAGAAGAGGCTGCACAAAGCGTGGCAATATTGCGCGGAAGCCATTGTCTATCATCTAGCAAAGACCTCAGCTGAGCCTACGAGTGGTAGAGCTTTGGAGACAAGAAGAGCTAATAAAAATGCACAGCGTAGAGTAAGCATCCATGCGCCAAAAATTTTACTAAGTTCTCCACGCTGAAGCTTTCCTTCGGATTTTCCGGTTCCAGCGATACCGCCAATGAATGTGTGAGTTGTTGAAACGTGAGACCGTGAAAGTTTCAAATTCTTTTCTTGAGGAAGTTTTGAAAAGTCAGGAATCGAGCTTTGCGAGTTAGTTGATGTTGAAACGTTTGTCATAATCCCTCAACCAAAACAGCGCAAAACATGCTGCCAGCATTGGCCACGCAGCAAAGAAAAGTAAGTGTGGACCTTGCCATGGATTTAGATATTGCTTGTAGGACGAGACGGTTGAGATGAAATGAAATCCCAGCACGAATCCGTAACTTAGGGTTTTCTTGTATCCCAAAAGAAAGGCTCCCAGAATAAGCATTTCGGCTCCAGCAAGCGCAAAGAGGATTTCTTTAGAAAACCCTCCTAAAAAGTAAAACTTATCGAAGATTCCTAACGCGTGTTCAGGATTAACAAACTTATCAAGAGTCCACATGAACATCACAAGAAACACTCCAAGCCGGAGACAAAGGAGCGATTTTTCTAATTTTGATTCAAATTGGTTGCCGTAATTCATTATTTTAACCTCTTCTCCAAGAATGAAATTTCTCTACCCAGCGCAGTAGTGCCTCGGGCTTATTTTTTTGCTTCCACAGGCCGGCAGCATACTTATTGGCTTCTGAGTGCGTTGGATAAATGTGAATCGTGCCAAGAATTTTATTGAAACCAATATTGTGTTTCATTGCGCTTACAAATTCTGTGATCATGTCGCCTGCATGAGACCCGACAATTGTAGCGCCAAGGATTTTATCAGATCCTTTTTGTGTGATGACTTTCACAAAGCCCTCATCTTCGGAATCAGCGATGGCTCGATCAAGGTCATCAATGCCGTATTTCACCACATCTACATCTAATTTTTGTTCGCGCGCTTCTGTTTCGTTGATTCCAACTCGCGCAACCTCGGGATCAGAAAATGTGCACCAAGGAATAACTCTGTAGTCGGCTTTAAACTTGATAAATGGCGATAAGAGCGCATTTACGGCTGCGTACCACGCTTGATGAGCTGCCGCGTGTGTGAACTGATAGGGGCCTGCAACATCTCCGCAGACATAGATGTTAGGATATTTTGTTCTAAGAAATGGATCATGAGAGATCGTCCCGCGAGGGGATATTTCAATTCCGAGCTTTTCCAGGCCAAAGCCCTTGGTGTTCGCAACGCGGCCAAGGGCTAAAAGTACTGTATCAAACTCGATCTCAACAATATTACTTTGCGAGCCACTTTGTGATTCGCATTTTAAGATGTTGCGATCGTCGCGCCGAGAAAATTCCAGAGCCTTATGGGAGCAGCGCACATCAATTCCTTCATGTCTAAAGGTCGCCTCAATCAGCAATGATACATCAGGATCTTCACGCCCCATGAGCCTTGGAGCCATTTCCACTTGAGTGACCTTAGTTCCGAGTCGAGCAAAGGACTGGGCGAGCTCACAACCGATAGGACCGCCACCGAGTACCAAAAGACGTTCGGGACGTTCACGTAAAGACCAAACGGTATCACTCGTATAGTGCGGAACCTGGTCAAGACCAGGAATCTTCGGCACAAGGGGCCTTGCGCCAGTTGCGACGACGATATTTTTTGCGGTCAGAGTTTTTCCATTCACTTGAACTTCAAAGGGGGACTCGAGAGAGGCACTACCCTCTATGCATTCAACTCCGAGGCTTGAATACCTTTCGACAGAATCGTGTGGTTCAATTTTTTTGATGACGCCCGATACGCGCTCCATCACTTTTGCAAAATTCACTTTTGTTTCAGATCCCTCAATCCCGTATTCAGAGAGTTTGCGAGACATGTGGGCCACCTTGGCGCTCTTAATGAGGGCTTTGCTGGGGACGCAACCCGTATTGAGGCAATCGCCACCCATTTTATGTTTCTCGATGAGAGCAACACGGGCCTTGAGTGTCGCAGCAATGTAAGAAGAGACTAGTCCACCGGAGCCCGCACCAATGACAATCAAATTGTAGTCAAAGCGTTTTGGGATGCTGTATGGTGCATAGACTTTTCGTTTCTTAATTCCTTCAAGAATCCATTTTGAAAAAAGAGGTAAAAGACCCAAGGCGACGAATGCCCCCAGGAGTCCTGGCGAAACAATGCCCCCCAGGGAATCAATCTTAGAAAGCTCAGTCCCAGCATTCACAAAGGCTGCCGTGCCTGCCAGCATTCCGATTTGACTTACCCAATAGTAAGTCCATGTTCGAATCGGAGTTAGTCCCATTAAAAGGTTAACAAGGAAGAACGGGAAGAGGGGAACTAGCCTCAATGAGAAAATGTAAAGTGCGCCATCCTTCTTAATCCCTTCCTGAATAGTTTGAATTTTTGCGCCAAACTTCTTTTCGACCCAATCTTTCAATAGGTATCGAGACAGAAGGAAGGCAATGGTGGCACCAAGAGTACTCGCAAACGAAACAAGTAAGAGGCCGCGCCCAAACCCAAAAAGAGCACCTCCGGCCAAAGTCAAAACGGCTGCACCTGGTAAAGAGAATGCAGCAACGAGTACATAAAGTGAGAAATAAATCGCAGCACTCAAGAGGAAGTTACTTTCAACTTGTGCGCGAAGTTGCGAAGCATTCGACTTGAGATAGGAGAAAGAAAGGTAATCTCCAAGCCCCAGCGCTTTGAACGCCCATATGACGCCCACGCCTAAAACAAAAAGAAAGATGATTTTTTTAAGTTTGCCCACTTGCCCCATGATTCAAAAGTTAATATATAAACATTATGAAGTCTAGAGTTCGTATGATGAGCCCTTATTTTTTTCTTATAGCGCTGTGCCTTAGCCTGGCTCCAGGTAGGTCTAATGCCGCATCGTTTGACTACTCGGCCTATCGAGCGGTTTTGCAATCCTACGTGATCGACTCGGGGCAGAGCACGAAAGTAAGATATGCCGCATTGAAAAAAGATTCCTCGAATCTATTTAAGTTCAATAGAGCTGTCTCTGTGGTTGAACTTGCTGAATTTAAAAAGTGGACCTCAAACGACCAGATCGCATTTCTTATCAACTCCTACAATTCTTTCACCCTCCAATTGATCGTTGAGAATTATCCGCTTTCGTCGATAAAAAAAATTGGTGGGCTTTTGGGAAATCCATGGAAAAAGAAGTTCTTCCGTTTTCTAGGAGAGGAATCGAGCCTGGACCGTTTGGAACATGAGATTCTAAGAGAGAATTACAAAGAACCTCGAATTCATTTCGCGGTTAATTGTGCTTCAATTGGATGCCCACCATTGAAACGGGAGCCTTTTGATGGCGCAAAACTTGACGAGCAACTTGAGTCTGCCGCTAAACATTTCATTAGCAGCTCTAGCTTCAACAAATACGCTGCTCAGGCGAATACTTTAAATCTGTCTTCGATATTTAAATGGTATGGATCAGACTTCGGAAATGAGGTCGATCTCAGGCGTTTTATTGCAGCTAAGATGGACGTGAGCCAGCACGACCGGGACGCCATACAAAAATCGGCCAAAATATTATTTGTCGACTATGACTGGACCCTGAACGAGGCCAAGTAATTTTTGAAAAATAAAAAGCAGAGACTGGGGCAACTTCTTGGGGCACGCGAGGTAGAATCCTGGAGAGCGCTGATGAATGCCTTCCAGACGCTCTATCGATCCTTCGATGAAGCACTTCTAAAAGACGGCTGCACATATTCAAGGTTTCAGCTCCTCTTCTTCTTATACTTCGAGGGTTCCCTTGCTCCTGTTGAAATTTCAAAAAAAATGCTCGTGACACGATCGAACATAACAATGTTTTTACGGCGAATGATCGCTGATGACCTTGTTACAGAATGCCCCGAATCTTTGTCTATAAAGCGTCCCTGCTACATGTTGACTGCGCAGGGAAAGCAGTTTTTCGAGAATATATTTCCAAATCACATACAACGAGTTCGAACTTCTATGCCGATTCTTCCGACTGACTCTATAAAGATTTTAAGAACCTTGGCGAGTGATTAATTCAACGTTCAGGAGTGATTTGTCCGAGTGTTAGTAGGGATTGAGTAACTGATTTAGGAAGAACCGGAACAAGTTTCTTTACTCTTTTTATATGATCCGGAAAAATTTTCTCGAATTGACGTTCGGCCACTTCGCTAAGTCGATACAATGGCCGCTGCATGCTGGGGCTTGTAGGGCAAACAACAATCTGCTTGTCTTTTTCAAGACGCTTAAGAAACGTCGAAATGTTTCCGCGTGTCACCAAAAGCTTTCGAGCGATGTCTGCCGCTGAGAGGGGTGCTTCAAAGTATAAATAGAAAAAAATTTGGAATCGTGAAACATGCAACCCGTCACTCATGAGGCCCTTTTCTAAATCTGCAAGAACAGACTGAAAGGCTCCCATAATCGCGCGCCAGGACTGAACTTGTGGATCTTCCAGAAGTTCCTTCATGACAGCCAGCTTTTTGGGCGTTTTGCGTTTCTCGGACATTGTCTTTGATTCTAGCGTTAATGCGGAGTTACTTGAAGCAGTTCAGTATTTTTTCCAAAACTGGAAGTTATCACCATTGGTGTTGGTGGCGTACCTCTCAGAGAAAACGTATGTGATTCGGAAGGCGCCCTAAGTTGCCTCGGTGGATTGCATCCACACCACGTTCAGTCTCGAGATCATTTAATTCAAGTCATTCGTGAGAATGTAATTCCTAGTTCAGAGTTTCAAGCTGTAACTCGCCGCAGCTTTGCACATTCAAAATTTGACTGCGGTTTGATTATTTGGACTCCGGCAACAGCATCGCCTGCCCCCAATGGGATGACGAAGACTCCTTAATCAAATGGAGTTGCGCCAATCGGACCGTGTGCAAGATTTGCGGAAGGCGTCCTGTTGAGACAGCGAGGCTGGCTAGAATTGCTGCAATTGTGATGAGCTTAGAGATTCCCATTATTCCTCCTTATGGAATTGCTTTCTTATTCGGGTGGCGTTTTAGGATTGTTCCAACGACACCATGGCTCCACCGTTTTCCATGTCGGGTTGGTATTTTCTGATCATTCAGAATTTGTGCGATGGCTCTTTGGGCCTTGCCTGATTGCCAAAGTTTCTGGATTTTTAGGATGACGTTGTACTCGCGGGGGTCCACCGTGAGCTTCCCATCAAGGTACGCATAGCCGAATGGAATGGCACCCGAGCGCATACATTCTGGTTTTGAAGATCGCTCACCTTGGTCTTTGCTGAAGGCCCGGAGTGGCAAACCTCGGACGGTCAGCGTCTCTCGAATGGAAGATTTCGCAAATCCGGTTTGCCGCTCTATCTCGCGTAAAGAGAGGCCTTGCTCATAAAGCGGGGCACATATGTCGAAAATGCGTTCTTTTGTTTTTGGATAAAATCGAATGATATCATGGGAGATAGATGGGGTTACAAGCGGTGCGTCTGTTGTTGGTCCGCCTCCACCAATTTGGATACGGTACGAACACAAGAAGTTTCGAGCTTCGCTAATTAATTTTTATTGTTGATTGCTTCTATGTCCAGAAGATCAACCTCTGAAAGCTCTAGCAATTCAAGTATCTTTCCAATGAAAGCCTGATTCGGGATTCGATATCCAAATGTTGTTTGTCTCGAAGGGGCAATCATACTTTTTAGACTTGGGAGAAGATGATCAGGAGCTGTCGCTTTTGCAGCCAGGCGTAGAATCAAGTCCATTTTATCGATGGTATTGTTAGTAAACTTTTCACTTAGCCTGCTATCAACGGTCGAAAAGAATAGGGAGGGATTTCTCCAAAGCTTGGAATCTTTCCATGAATGATCATGAGGATTTTGGGGCACGCCTCTGTCAAAATGTCTACCCAACGACATTTCGATTTGCTGGTCTCCTATTTTAATTTTCTTTGAAACCTCAACCCCGGATTTACGCTTTTCAAGTGGAGATTCTGTAATTTTGTCGAATCGACCCAAGAGAGCTGGAGACCATCCATCAAAAGCCAGGCCAAAAGATAAAATGGAGCCAAGAAAGTCAACAACCGTACGCGCATCAATTGGGTTCTTACTTTGTGCCAAACGAGTTTTGGCTTCACGATAATACCTGTCGCTCGGCATATCTCCTTCTGGTTCCAATGTGAAATCTAAGACATCTTTCAATGAAATCTTTTTATTCGTCACGGGATCTGTTGTTATTGCTAACTCTGCAGCAGATGTACTAATAAGTAAATTAGAGCAGAGATTGGCTTGAGCCACTATTGGTAAGACGACGGTCAAATAAATGACCAGGTTAAGTTTAGAAAATTTCAGACAATTCATTATTCACCTTTCGTGGTACCATTAATCAAGAGATTATGGTGTGCCCAACATGTAAAAGAAATGATCAAAGAGACAATTATTGCGGATAAACGTTTTATAAAAACCATCCTTAACTCGATTTAAGTTTTTAACTTAGATTTCTCGCAATTCTAGTGCATTTTTTATACCAGTTGGCTTGTGGAGGGCTGGAGGCCCTTCGTCTCAAAAGGCGCGTCCCGCACACCCGCTTCCTGCCTCGTCGGCAGATCAGCGCGCTACGCTCCTTTATGGCTCGTCTTAATTCGGGCGGAGGTTAACGGACAAGTAGCGGCCACCAATGAAGTGTTATTGAGATGACTTTTTTATTTCTTCTTTTTTAGGAACTTTGTCTCCGCGAATTTCGCACGCGGCTACTAAAGCAAGAGAATCTCCCACTTTGCAGATTTGACTCCTTGATCCACTTTTAATTTTATAAACTTCAGCCCCCACTATCAATGCGCCGGTAGTCGTCTTTTTACATTTATCCTCGTCCTCTGAACATACGGAAACCGGAATGCTTTTTTTATACCTTGTACCTAGCAATTTTTTCGCTTCTACGTAAGCCTCCTCTTCCGATGTAGCAAGCAAATTCTCAAAGACAGCGCCATGATCCTTAATATCGCCAACATATGACTTTACTGCGGCCGTCGGACTCGAGAAGTTAAATAGCAACTGGACTCTGTAGGTTTCAGCAAAAGCGTTAAATGATACTAAAAACAAAATACTACCAAAATAAAATTTAAAGGGTGCCAAATTTCCTCCAATTAACTGCTTATAATCAGTATGAATTCTCACCTTGTGGAGCGCAATGGACAAACGTCTTGTATATAGAAAAGTCCAAAAACAAATCCTTCTAACATGCCGTCAGATCAATTTTAAATAGGCTTGTGGAGTTTCTCTAAGGCCTTATTCTAAATCGTGCGCTTTAAAAGTCAGTAGGCAAACCACATTTGGTTTACCTACGCAAAAATACTCAGACCACAACAATGATTGAAGTGTTTTTAATTCGGCTCACAATCGTAGTCTCTGATATGGCATTCACTTTTCGAATTTGAAGTCGAACAATAATTATAGCATTTACTAAACAGATACTCGCGCGCTTTTATGAAAGTAGTACCGCTGGACGACATTTGCTGGTTGTAATATCGTCTTCGGTTTCCGCCATAATCCACATAAAATCGACAGGTCCCCAAACACATATGCGGACTGTCTGAACCTAATAATTCAGATTCCTGTGAGTATAATAATCCATCGGCGGGTTCCTTAAACTGAGAGTCAGTTTGAGAATCCTGCTGGGAAAAACTATCACCGGCAAGGGAAAAATTTGCGATAATAAGCATAAAAAGAATAATTGCCTTCATGTACACCTCATTCTTCAAATTAGATTGAGATTTGTTGTGAGGTCAACAACGGAATCAATCTAATTTGCCGTCAGATCAATTTTAAATAGGCTTGTGGAGGGTCGAAGGCCTTTCATCCCAAAAGACGCACAATAGTGGCTTTTGGGATTTTTTTCGAAAATCTGGAGTAACAAAACTTGACCGAAAAACTCCAGGTAAAGAATGCTAGCGACAGTTTTCAGAAAGGATCACAGTCCTACCTTTTTCAAATCGGTTCACGCAGTCGTGTTCTATCGGTAATGATTCAAAGCAATCCTTTCGCGCTTGTGCTTTCACTTTTGGTAATTCATCACCGTAAGCTGATCCTTCATTTGTTGTCTCAGTGCCGCTTTTCGCACAAACAACGTTTTGACGAGGGCAACCCATAACCATGTCAGTTTGTTTTAGAATATCTCCGCCTAAATCCTTGCAATATTCCTGAAGGTCAGACCACGGGTTTTCTTTATAGTCCCAATAGTTATTAAACAAAATGGCGTTGTTGACCGACTTGCACTTAACTTCACAGTAGTAGCTGGCCTGGCTGACAGCTGAAGTTAGCATTACTAAAGTAAATATTGATTTCATTTTTCTCTCCTTGTTAATTAGATGTAGCAAACCCAAAATAGGCAAACAAACCTAATTATTATTGCAGGCGAGAAACTGATTGCGGGCAGCAATCAGTTGACTTCAAGTATTGCTGCCACTCCATCTAGTACTTAAGGTAAGCTCCAATATCTTGTTCTGTGGCACTATCAATATTTCGACATTCAGTACCCACAAAAACCGTTGTACGCCGTTCACCAATACGTTTGGTGTCAGAAATTATGTATGGAGCAAGAGACTTGATCATTAAGACGCGATCAAGGGCAGTTACTAAACTCACACAATATATCGCCTCGCCCTCACGACCTCTTTGCTCATAGGTATAATCAGAAATTTTCTTCGCTTTTTTGGCTCGGGCAATATATTTCTGTAGAACAACTTGCGTTTTAGAATCAATTCCAGTTCCTATGCTATTAAACTTCACATAGACAGTCGAGGCTGCAACACGACCACCGGATTCACGATTTGCAAGAGTCATCGAGCTTGTCATTAATACCGCTAAAAAAATTATTTTATTCACACAATTCTCCTTTAGTTTTGTTTTTAATTCTATTTTTGGTTACAGGGTAAAGCGAAATCGAAAGTTGATAGACTTCATCTAAACTCTTGCCGGATGCTAGTAGCCGGCCCATGTCTCGGCGAAAAGTTTTGATAAGTTGTTTTGCCTCAGTTAATTTTTTGGTATCAATCGCCATGGTCATGGAAGATTGTGAGCGCTTTTCAATGGGGACCATTTTTAGTGCATCAATACCGCCTTCAAGAATTTGTTTTTGTTGCTCGCGATGAGCTTTGCTGGTGGCGATACTAAGAATTGATGAACTCGAACTCTCAGAAGGTAGCCATTCTTTTAATTCTTGGCCAAATTTTAGTAAACCAGCATCTTGCAGACGTTTTATCGATTTTCTAGCTTCATTCAGACTGATTCCCAACCATTGGGCTACTTCTTCAAAGCTAAAGGTAAACTCCTTTAATTTGAATAATTCTAAAATAGCATAGTGTTGCCATTCCGACACGATCTGAAAAACCTCGACACCGTGCTGAGAATATTCTTTATCGCTCGTTTTTTCCTGAGCTGCCGGCATTAACCAACTTGCGATCTCATTTACTTCGAAGCCCAGTTTTTTAGCCAAAGTTTTTCTCAAGCGGACGCCGATCGATTTTTGTTGATTGATTATTTTACTAAGGTTGCTGGGGTCAACACCCAAATCTCTAGAATATGATCGAAGCGAATAGGACTTATTGCGCATCTTCTTGCGCCCAAAATCAGTTCTTAAAATTTCGACCAGTGGATCTCGTTTCATGGAGACTACATATGACAATCTGCTTGATCCCGCAAGAGGTTTAACCACAAACTGTGGTTTTTAAAAAACCACAGAATTTATTATATACTTTGTGGCTTTTCTCGCCTGCCATTAGCTACTTCCTGCGCTTTTGGCCTAAGGGCTGGCAGTACTTTTAACTTGATCCCTACGTGATTTCGCTCCCACAGATAGGATTGGGGTTTGGTTAGAGCTTCGAATTGATGAAGAAAAAAAAGCTTCTGAATCTAAATCGGCAAAGTGATTACTGCCGTTAACGAGCCACTTAAACTTAGATGTTAGAGTATTTCCTTGGGGTGTCGTCGGCCTAATCACCGACGGCACCTGTATTTAAAGAATATTGATTAATTACCCCTACAAATATTTTTCGCTTCTTCAATGGTATAGATATGCGTATCCCTGTAGTAATCTTTAATAGTCATGACTTTTTGTAGGACACAGTCAGCGTAGGCTTGGCCATTACTGCATATTTGTGCAACTTCTTTCTTATCCCGAAAAAGGAGATTAGGCTTGAATGTTTTTGCCGTCGATATGAGAAGTGCGTTTTGACAACTTATAAACCTACCCTCAGAAAAATAACTGACACTCTTCTTGTGAGCCGCGATAGTTTTTTCTCTCTCCTGACTCGCGGTTGTAAAAAAAGTGGTGGAGTTATTTTGGGTGGCCGCAATATAAAAGTCTTCAACCTCGTGGTTAAACATCTCTATATGCTCAACTTGCGCCATATCTGAGTCAAAAACCAGGTAAACATCTACGGCATTGGCATCAGCAACATAGATGGGAATATTAACTATTTCGACTAAGCGTCTTTTAATCTGGCTGAGATCATTTTCCGATAAAGTTCCCTTTTCTCTAAGGATGCTATATTTTGCCTTAAGATAGAGGAGTTGTGATCTTTTTGAAAAATTTAAGAGGTCAAGATAAAAGCCCCTCTTATGTTGTGCCGCTGCTTCAGCAATTGAGTCTCTCTGGGTGTTTGATAAGTCTGAAAAACTGCGGTTCAAGTCAGTATTTATGAGAATACCTTTAACTTTTATTTTTTCATTAAATTTGGCCTTAGGGTCCACACCAGACTTGATACGAATAAAATCCAGATTATCTTTGGATGCCTGTAAGGCCTCACCAAATTTACCTTGCTCTAACAAGTTTTCTATTTTTCGCAGCGATTCGGCCGCAGAATCAAAGACCTCTTGATAATTAACCTTAGATGGACTTGCCGGCAGTTCTACCTCTATAGATGGCGTTGGGGGCGTAGGGTCGTCATTGAACCAACCAAAGAGTTCAAAAGCAGAAGCCATATTTGAAGTTAACAAGACTGCAGTTAGTATAAGTTTAGTTTTCATAAGTTCTCCTAGTTATCTGTAGTAAGGGTTATTAAATGCTGGAAAGCTATAAGTTACATCACGGGTCCAAAGTAATTTAAGATCCGCAAATTTTGCTAGTTCAAGTATTTTTGCATCCAACATCGAGAAGTTGACCAAAAATACATCTCTCGGGTTTCGTGTATCGACGCTGAGTTCGTTGATTGTGGATTTGCACTCTGTCTCCGCATGGGCGAACTTCTCATGGCTAAATGACGCAGAAAAAATTCCAGACATTGAGCCAGATGTTAGTGCATTTCCATAGTTTGTTTCTACGCACACAGTGACCGTTTGTTCGCCTAAAAAATTCATTTTGACAGATCTATCAATGAGGATTTCTACTTCATCTTTATTGATGTGGCCCTGATCAATGAGTTTTATTTGCAGGTTTAAATTAGTTATGGCCAAAAATTTGAGTAGTAAAATAGACTCCGCATTTTGGTTAATATAGGCCACTATTTCTTTTCTTAGTTTTAATAAGTCATTTTGAACCTTTTTGGGAAACCTGGCGATTTCTTCAGGATTTCGCAAAATAAGCTTCCCGAATTCAAGATATTACTGCAATAGGTTAAAGGAATTAGATAAAGGCCAGGCAACAAAGTCATGTCACACTTTTAGTTACCACACTGAAAGGAACAACATGAAAAAATATCGTCACCTGACCT